>Ga0209572_1001318_pt1 | contig 18157 bp, 14 predicted proteins | sample EBPBio232012_DNA_FD_185867 | JGI IMG/M metagenome (GOLD analysis project Ga0209572, IMG submission 185867) | Wastewater treatment Type I Accumulibacter community from EBPR Bioreactor in Madison, WI, USA - Reactor 1_1/23/2012_ DNA (SPAdes)... | ecosystem: Engineered > Bioreactor > EBPR >...
GTTGCGTGTAATACGCACATGCAAAGAGATGGGAATTGCAACGGTTGCGGTTTATTCCACTGCCGACCGCGATAGCTTGCATGTTCGCTTTGCCGATGAGGCCGTTTGTATTGGTCCTCCACCAAGCAAAGAATCTTATCTGAAAATTCCAAACATCATAGCCGCGGCCGAGATTACCAATGCGGATGCTATCCATCCCGGATATGGTTTCCTTTCTGAAAATGCTACTTTTTCTAAAGTATGCAAGGAGAATGGTATAAAGTTCATTGGCGCTTCTCCGGAAATGATTGAGGCCATGGGCGATAAGGCTAGTGCCAAACAAACGATGAAAGATGCCGGAGTTCCTACGGTTCCTGGCAGTGATGGTTTATTAGAAAGCTTAGAACATGCCATCGATACAGCACGCAAGATTAAATATCCTGTAATGATGAAGGCTACTGCCGGTGGCGGTGGTAAAGGAATGCGTGTTTGCAACAACGATGAAGATGTTGCGGAAGCTTGGGAAAAAACAAGACGCGAGGCAGCCGCTGCATTTGGTAATGATGGTATGTATATGGAGAAATTCGTAGAACAGCCTCGTCACATTGAAATTCAGATTGCAGGCGATCAATATGGAAAGGCTTGTCACTTGAGCGAACGCGATTGTTCCATTCAACGCAGGCACCAAAAGTTGGTTGAGGAAACCCCATCGCCATTTATGACCGATGAACTTCGTGAGAAGATGGGACAAGCAGCTATTCGTGCTGCTGAAGCGGTGAAGTATGAGGGTGTTGGTACAATAGAATTCTTGGTAGATAAAAATCGCGATTTCTACTTTATGGAAATGAATACCCGTATTCAAGTGGAGCACACCATTACGGAAGAAGTCATCAACTATGATTTAGTTAAGGAACAAATAAAGTTGGCTGCAGGCGAACCCATCTCAGGTAGAAATTACTATCCGAAGATGCACTCCATCCAATGTCGTATTAATGCAGAGGATCCGTTCAAAAACTTTGCTCCAAGTCCCGGTAGAATTACTTCATATCACTCTCCTGGAGGGCACGGTGTGCGTTTGGATACCCATGCTTATGCAGGATATATGATTCCTCCACATTATGACTCGATGATTTCGAAACTGATTGTAGTGGCACAAACACGTGAAGAGGCCATTACAAAAATGGAGCGTGCTCTTGATGAATATATCATCGAGGGTATAAAGACTACTATCCCTTTCCATCAGAAATTGATGAAGGATGAGAAATTCCGTGAGGGTGATTTTACCACTAAGTTCATGGAGACTTTCGAAATGGAATAATCATGAAGTGATTTGCCCTTATTTTAAAAACACAGGGACACTTCATAAAATAATTTTGAGAATGACAACAACCAATAGATGGAATTATTTATCGGTTGTCGTCATTCTCTTTTTAGCACTGGCACTTTTCTGCACTTGGCAGGCACACCACACAACCGACTACACAACAGGTAAGCTTACCAACTACAACAACTATATCATCTTCAGGCAATCTTACTATCATTTGATGGAGGGCAAAAACTTATATGCCCCATATCCAAATGAATACTGGGACTTGTATAAGTACAGTCCAACATTTGCACTGCTGATGGCACCCCTGGCTTTGCTGCCTACCCTTGTGGGACTTGCGGGGTGGAACTTGCTAAACGTAGTCTTTGTACTTATAGGTATAAACATGCTGCGCGGTTTTGACACCAAGGCCAAGACGTTGCTTTTGCTCTTTGCAACTGTAGAGATGGTCACATCCTTGCAGAATGAACAGAGCAACGGATTGCTGGCGGGCTTAATCATCCTGGGGTTTGCGCTTGCGGAAAGGCGCAAGCTCTTCCTGGCTACACTTTGCATAGTTCTATCTTGTTACATAAAGATTTTAGGCTTGGCAGCCTTTGCTATCTTTTTGCTCTACCCCGATAAATGGAAAGCAGCCTTATACACGGTTTTCTGGACAGCTTTTCTATTTGTACTTCCTCTATGCGTGGTTTCATGGCAGGGCTTGATGAACCAATATGCCGGCTGGGGAAATATGCTCTCCCACGATCATACTACAGATGGCCTATCTGTAATGAAGCTGATGCAATCATGGATAGGATGGGAGGGCAACAAACTTTGGATACAACTCCTGGGCATTGTTTTATTCTGTATTCCGCTTTTACGCTGGCAGTATTACAAGATAGAAAGGTACCGCTTACTTCTCCTCTCCTCCGTGCTGATATGGATTGTCATATTCAACCATAAGGCGGAGTCGCCAACATTTATAATAGCTGTACTTGGCGTTTCTATATGGTTCTTCTCCGGTAAAAGAAGTGTACTTGATATTTCGCTCTTGGTGTTGTGTTTATTATTTACCCAACTCTCGGCAACGGACATCTTCCCCAGGGAGTGGAGGAATGGCTTCTTCCTTTCGCATGCCATCAAAGCCATTCCATGTGTGCTTATATGGATAAGGATAGTGGCAGAAATGCTCTTGATGAAGCCAAGCGAGAAAGTCATCTCGGTGCAATAAGTTTACTTTTTTAGTGACCAACGAATGACATTCGTCATCAAAATTATTTTTACCCTTTATTCTAATTTCGGCCTATGAAATTGCAAGCTCTGGTGCGGTTGTTCGCAAAGGTATCCCTGGTATTTACGTTTGTAGTCATCATTGCCGGAAGCGTGGTACGCATGACGGGAAGTGGAATGGGCTGCCCCGATTGGCCCAAGTGCTTTGGCTACACTATACCGCCTACCGACATTTCTACGCTTACCTATAACGAAGGCAGAGAGTTCCACCGCGGTCAGATGATTATACTTAACGATACGCTTTGGGTAGCCCGTGGAAGTTTTGTATCGCCAAAAAACTTTGATAGAACTCAGTGGGAAAATTACACCAAGCATGATTACGCTAAGTTCAACCCCACCCATACCTGGATAGAGTATATCAACCGGCTGGCGACCGTCTTGTTTGGCATACCTGTGATGATTTTAGTTTTTCTATCCATCCTTTATTTCTTGCGTGCTAAAGATGGCATCACTTTGCTGCTCTCTCTTTCGGTGATGTTCATGCTGGGCTTTGAGGCGTGGCTGGGCAAAATGGTGGTAGATGGAAACTTGCATGAAGGCTCCATCACCCTTCACATGGTGGGCAGTATGATGATTGTATTGTTGCTCTTGGTTTTGGTATATAGGCATAGAATAGATAGGAAGACCTACCACATTTCTACAACCTATCGTTATGCTCTTTGGGCCATGCTCTTGCTTACCGTAGTACAGATAATTCTTGGTACACAGGTACGTGAGGAAATAGACGTCATAGCAAAGAACATGGATGACCGCAGTCTGTGGATTGAAAACCTCAGCAATACATTCTTAATCCACCGCAGCTTTTCCATAGTGGTATTTCTATTGACCATTTACCTCACTTCTCAAAACCGCAGGCTCTATCATTTGTTTCAGATAAAGGCCATCGGAATTTTGGTAGGGCTTGAGATAGTTGCGGGCATCGTGCTGGCTTATTTCGCCATGCCATCTTACTTGCAACCGGTACACTTGTGGTTGGGCATCGTGCTTTTTGCATATATAGTATATGCTTTGCTAATAGCGAAGAGTGAAAAGCGAATAGTGAAAAGTGAATAGATAAAAACGAACAGTGAAAAGTGAATAGGGAAGAGCATAGCTAAAATCCAACCCCTCATTCATAATTCACAATTCATAATTCTTAATTAGTAACCATCTCCCGCGTTCTTCTATCGGTCTCTATGTAATCTTCAAGGGTGGGCGTGCAGATATGCGGCACGTGGTTCATGGCTTCCTCCACCATGTTAGCAATGTCAAGGAAGCCTATCTTATCTTGCAGGAAGAGCTGCACAGCTTCTTCATTGGCAGCGTTCAATATGCACGGCATGTTACCACCTTGTTGCATGGCATCGTAAGCCAGCTGCAAGCCTCTAAATGTTGCTTTATCGGGGGCTTCAAAAGTGAGGGTGGGATAATCAAGAAAGTTGAAGCGGGGAAAATTTGACGGCAGGCGTTTAGGATATCCTAAAGCATACTGTATAGGCAGCTTCATATCCGGCAAACCCATTTGAGCCTTCATGCTACCATCCGCATACTGCACAATACTATGGATGATGCTCTGCGGATGTACCACTACGTCTATCTGATTTGGTTGAAGGTGGAACAACCACCGCGCCTCTATCACCTCAAGTCCTTTGTTGAACAGCGTGGCGGAGTCTATGGTAATCTTAGCTCCCATCGTCCAGTTAGGATGTTTCAGTGCCTGTTCTTTTTTTACTTGAGCCAGGTAGGTTTTGTCCTTGCCGCGGAAAGGACCTCCGCTGGCGGTAAGGTAAATCTTCTCTATCGCATTGTGCCATTCACCGGCCATACATTGGAAGATGGCACTGTGCTCACTGTCCACGGGGTAGATGTTGACTTCGTTCTCCCGTGCCAATTGGGTTACTAACTCACCGGCTACAACCAGCGTCTCCTTGTTAGCAAGTGCTATGTGCTTCTTGGCTTTTATGGCATTGATAGTTGGTTCTAATCCTGCGGCACCAACGAGTGCCGTTAGCACCATATCTACTTCGGTGCTCTCTACAATTTGTGCCAGTGCGGCTTTGCCGGCATATACCTTGATGTCGTGATTCCACAGGGCCTCTTTCACATCTTTATACATGGCCTCGTTGCCTATCACTACCGTGTTAGGTTTATACTTGATGGCTTGTTGTATTAAAAGAGCAGCATTGCTGTGTGCGGTAAGCACCTCCACTTGCAAAGCATGGCTTTGTTCTTCTATTACCTCCAGTGCTTGTGTGCCAATACTGCCTGTGCTACCAAGGATGGCTATGCGTTTTTTTTGTTCTTGTTCCAAAATGATTATTTCCTCTTGTTTAAAAATGGAAGAGATAGTTGGCGCAATTTCGACAATAACCCAAAAGACCCACCCCTAATTTTTGCTATCTATACCATGGCAGTGTGCAATACCATATTTTTGAAACAAACAACTTACTATCTATGAAAAAAATCTACACGCTCGTTATGGCATTATGGACCGCATCTTCCATTTCTGCCCAAACCCCCGTTATCTTTAAAGACATCAATGCAGGAGCAGGCAATGCCAATTTTCTTTACCCTAAGATGATTGAAGAAAAGCTCTACTTCGCGGCAGACAACGGAACCGATGGCCTGGAACCCTGGGTAACCGATGGCACCGCAGATGGTACATACAGAATAGCCAACATAGCCCCCGCAGGTGCACATAGCACACCCAGAGATTTCACCTTGCACAACGGAAAGATATACTTCACCGCTGATGATGGCACCCATGGCCGCGAACTTTGGGTAACCGATGGTACAGAAAGTGGCACACACCTTCTAATGGATATTAACCCTAGTGGAACTGATACAGGCCCGGTAGAATTAGTATCTGCCCTGGGTTATCTTTTCTTCCAGGCCAACGATGGTGTAAATGGTGCGGAACTATGGAAGACGGATGGCACCACAGCAGGCACAAGCATGGTGGTAGATTTCCGGCCCGGCATTAGCAATAGTTATCCTGCTAATATAATGGAGTACAATGGCCGTATATACTTCGAAGCCGTTACTGAATTTCTAGGAGCCGAGCCATGCTTTAGTGATGGCACAGCGGCAGGCACCGCTATGCTAAAAGACATTGCTCCGGGCAGTACGCAACATGGCGGTATGCTATCTCCAATTGTACATGGCGGGCTGCTGTTCTTCGTAGGCTTTACTCAAAATATAGGATACGAACTCTGGACCACCGATGGCACCGAAGAGAATACGGAGCGCGTAGTGGACTTAATGCCTGGCCCTGTCGCAGGTGCTTCAGGCATAGCTGGAATGTACATTTACAACAACGAACTTTATTTATCTGCACGTATAGAGGACAACTTCAACTGGCAACTTTGGAAAACCGATGGCACAGAAAGCGGTACTGTGCCCGTAAGTGCTGACCCCGTGTTTTATGGTGTAGATGCCAGAAATTTAAATCAGGCATTTGAGTTCAACAACAAGCTATACTATTATCAATCCATTGCATCCAACGGAGGAAGAGTCATGTGGGCTACAGATGGTACACAGGCCGGCACCCAATTGGCCGCACCCGTGCCAACAGGTACTTACAACTGGGCATTCTCTGCCGCACCGCTTGGCGATACATTATACTATATAGATAGAAATCCTGCTAACAACCAATTGCATGTATGGAAGAGTCTGGGCGATGCCGCTAGTGCAGTAATGCTTCCGCACCCTGCAGGTGGTTCACCAACACCCATAGACTATACCACCGGATGGCTAGGCCAAGTGGGAGGTAAGATAATCTATTATGCCAGGCACAACATGGGTTTGGGCTATGAGCTATATACCTTCCAACCCGATGAGCCAAGCAATGTAACAGAGGCAAAAGCACAACAGAACATCACAGTCTATCCCAACCCTGCCACTGATAAACTATTTATACAAGGCTTTGAAGGCACCGCTAAAGTGTATGACATTGCAGGCAGGCAAGTGCTTTCCCAAAAGGTGATGAGTGGAAATGCGATAGACATAGCAGAGCTTCCAAGTGGCACCTATCAAGTGCAGATGATGGAGGGAGAGAATAAGAACATCATCAAATTCATCAAGCAATAGGTACCTGAGAAATTGAGTGGGGCTTCATAAAGATATTCGGTTACTCTTTCAAACTCTAAGCATCAACCGCATCATACAATGATGCGGTTTTTGTTTTGAAGATGCTCCCCCTAAGAGGTGATGTATAGGTTTTAATACCCTATACATTTGCCCTATATATCTTGAAAGCCATGATAAAAATTTACACCTTACTTATTACGCTATTTACCGCATCCGGTATTTATGCACAGACCTCTACACTATTAAAAGACATCAACCCGGGAACAGGGTATGCCGATTTTAAAAACCCAAAGATTATTGGAAATAAGATGTACTTCGCAGCCGATGATGGAACCCATGGTCTGGAACCGTGGGTAAGCGATGGAACACCGGAAGGTACATACATGCTAAAGGACATCAACCCGGGAAGTGCAGGAAGCGACCCTAAAGAATTTACGCTGTACAATAACAATATATACTTTGCTGCCACAGAACCCACCCTTGGCCGAGAACTTTGGATGACAAATAATACACAAAGTGGCACCCAATTATTTATGGACATATACCCGGGCGCAGGAAGTGGCAACCCCTTACAATTCAAAGATGGTCTGGGTTTACTTTTCTTTCAGGCCAATAATGGAGTAAATGGTGCGGAGGCATGGAAGACAAACGGCACTATAAACGGCACAAGCATGATTATAGATTTCACCCCCGGCAACATAGATGGCTTTCCCATCAATTTTAAAGAATACAATGGCCGTATGTATTTCCAAGCCAATACTGAAGTTGCAGGCATCGAGCCTTGTTATACAGATGGTACACCCGAAGGAACAGGGATCCTTAAAGACATTGCACCTGGTGCTACGGAGGTTGGCGGTATGGGCAGCCCAACTATATATAATGGACTCTTATATTTCGTGGGCAATACCCAAGGTATAGGTTATGAGTTGTGGGTTACCGATGGCACCGAAGAAGGCACTGAACGCATATTAGATTTGGGAAATGGAGACATTTCCGGTTTGGCACCCACCAGTGGAATGTATGTATATAATGAGGAACTATACTTTGCCGGTGCGGTAGAAACCGAATACGACTGGCAACTCTGGAAAAGTGATGGAACAGAACAAGGAACCGCCCAAGTATCTAATTTCACCGGGGTGGATGGTGAAACCCCGCCTTACATGGGTGATGCCTTTGTGTTCAACAATCTGCTATACTTCCGCAAAGCCGTTTCATTGGGAGCGGGCGTTATCCTGTGGTCTTCAGATGGTACTGAAGATGGTACGATAAAAGCTGTTACCCCAATTCCTGCTCTTTTTAACCGTGTTAACTTCTGCTCTGTGCTTGGCAATTCTATTTATTACTTAGACTACATTCCCTCTACCATCGACTTAGTAATATGGAAGAGCGATGGAACTGCCGCTGGCGCAGAAATGATTCCTTTACCCGAAAATAGTTTTCCGGCACCGTTTAATCTTTCCTCAGCATGGATGGGTTTATTGGGAGGTAAGATAATATACTATGCAATGCACGATATGTCAAAAGGCTTTGAGCTATATATACTGGATGCAGGCACAGTAGTTTCTTTAAGTGAAAATAAAAATGATAAAAACATCAAGCTCTATCCCAACCCTGCCAATGACAGAGTACAGATAGTACTACCGCAGTTTGGCAATGTAACCATCTACAACGCCATGGGCACATTGATAGAAAGCGTTACAATGAACACCAACCATACACTGGATGTGCGCCATTACGCACCGGGTATCTACATCGCTAAAGTGCAAGATGAAGTAGTAAGATTCATAAAAGAATAATCTTAAATGGGTATTGGGTATTGGGTTTTGGGTTTTGGGAAATGCGAAAAAGCCCTTAGCCTTTAGCCCTTGGCCTTTGGCTGATGTCGAAAGGGTATTGGGTTTTGGGTATTGGGTGTTAGGAATAGGCAATACCATTTGAAGAAATAAAACCATCATAGTCCCGGAGGGACGGCCCTATGGTAAAAACAAGACATATCCCCATCAACCAAAGTCCCGTAGGGACGACTTTTTGGCAACACCTCCGAAACCAATATGCCAGGGGTGGGGAATTATGAATTATGAATAGTGAATGATGAATGGGTGTTGGGTTTTGGGCTTTAGGTCTTAGGCATTAGGCGTGCGCATTTCCCAAAACCCAATACCCAACACCCAATACCTTTTCACACCTCGTTATCCACCAACTCCACCAAAAAACCTCAACTTATCAACCGCCTGTTGCGCGCTAAGAATATTCAAATACATTCGTCCCGTTCAAACAACGCGGACTAACCAATCGCAGTTTGGATTGACCAAAAGAAATAAATGCCTTACAATTTTTAATTAACCCAAGTATTGATGAGACAACAAACTACCAACCACCAGCAACGCGATTAACTATCCGTCTTTAGACAGTCTTTCTCCTTTTTATTTTAACACTAAGCGAAGAATCATTGATCTAAACTTTATTGTTTTAACCTGTACAGCCTTTTTAGCACCCTGTTATAAAAAGTGCACTAAGCTGTAAGCTGCAACGGCAGCCCGCCTCTTTACATTGATTATGCTGTATTGAAAATTGAAGATGAAAGATTATTAATGTCTAATTGGGCATTACGAATTTTCAATATTCAATCTTCAATATAAAACAAGGATTTGTGAAAGCACATCCTTTAGGATAATCATGCTATACGCATACTACCGTTTCGTTTTATCATATTATCCGATAGTTAGTAGTAACATGAAGACCACTGCAACCCCTGCGCACCTGCGCAGGGCAAGCTTTGGTTTTGAAGAAACATTTTTTTAACCCATAAACATCCTCTCGAAAAATGCACCCTTCATATATAAACATAGATGGCCCGTTCGCACTTCCCTGTCTTGCTCCCACTAGGCAGGGAGTGGTGGGCCATCGCTACGGGCATGGGCATAGCAGTTGCTATGGCCTACCTCTGGTTTTGGGCATTGGCCATAGCAACCAATATGGCGGTATCCCAAAAGTGCAACCGCACCATATCAACCAATATGGTGGTAGCCCAAAAGAGCAACCCCTCCATATCAACCAATATGGTGGTAGCCCAAAAGAGCAACCCCGCCATAGCAACCAATATGGTGGTAGCCCAAAAGTGCAGCCCCACCATATCAACCAATATGGTGGTAGCCCAAAAGTGCAACCCCACCATATCAGCCAATATGACGGTAGCCCAAAACATGGGCTAGGCAATCAAGGCTTTCAGAGCCATACCCAAGTAATTTATATAAACTTTAAATATTATGATAGAGATAAAAAGAATCTTCGACAACTTCTTCTACCCGTTGGAAACCAACGAGAGCAATTTCTTCAGTGGTGTAAATGATCATATCTACAAAATGGAAGGAAACAACCCCGCATTATACGCTGCTATTATAGCAACTACAAAATCACTGCGCGATACAATGGTTGCGGCCATACAGGCGCGAGGCAACGAGAGTACCGAACAACAAGGAAGTACCATACTTATGAATAAAGCCAAGGACGATTTTCTAAAGTTCATCCGTATAAGAGAAGGACTTATCAAAAGCACCTTTGAGGGGGCGGACTCGCCACAATACCAGGAGTTCTTCCCGGAGGGTTTGAGCGAGTTGAGCAGTGTTACCCTGTTCCAATTGGAAAATTTCATGGAGCGGATGGTGAACAAGGCCACCAAGTATCAAGTGGAACTGGGGGCACAGTTTCTGGCCGACTGCACCGCAAAGCGCCAAACCTACCTGGACGCCCGCACTGCCCAGCTAATAAACAAGGGGGAGGCAGATGGATTGCAGAATGCCGCCCAAGAAGCCATTAGGCAGATGGCCCATCAGTTGTGTATCAACCTACACACCATTGCGATGGACAACATAGGTAACCCTGCGGAGGCAGCAAAGTATTTTGAGCAGGCCTACTTCCAGCGTGCCGAGCAAAGTGGTATGTACACGGGCACCAACGCTCCCGGCCAGACCAAAACGGTGCGTAGCCAGGGGTGGACCAATAGCAAGAACATCCGCATTACCAACAAAGGCACCACTGCATTTGTAATTGGCTTTGCCAATGCCGATGGAGTGCCTATTGGCGATGGACCCGTGCATCAATCAATCCCTGCGGGCGAGGTGCGGGAGTTCACTGCCATCCAAATGGGCTATGCACCGGGCAATACTTATCTCAACATAACGGCCGATGACAGTGGAGCCAATTGGGAAGTATTTGTTACCGATTGAGTGAATACAAAATACACGTTTGGTTAACGTGGACTGAAGAGAATAGGGGAGGTTTTAAATAAGGCATTTATCCTCCCCGCTCTTTAGTCATTTTATGGATAGGTAAAAAAAATAAACAAGCCCCAAGCGGATATAGATAGTATAGAAAAAAACCAAAGCATAGAATAATGAAACAACAAGACGACAGCCAGCTTATCAGCTACCTCACCCTAAGAAAACTGATTGGCATCCTTGGAATAGCCCTGCCCTTTATGGTATGGTTTGGGCATAGTTGGTTTCGGGGTATGCACTTGGATGATAAAGAAACGCCTTATAGGTTATACAGCATCAGTGCCAGCCACCAATGGTATATGCGCGATTTATTCGTGTGTGTCATCTGCATCCTCGCAGCCTTCCTGTTCACTTACAAGGGTGACCAAGAAACCATAGATGGAGCATGGGCCAATATGGCGGGTGCCTTCGCAGTGTTGGTAGCCTTCTGTCCCACTTATGCCCCGGGGCTTATACATTACTTTCATTATATAGGAGCAGTGGGGTTGTTCTTAGTATTTGCCGTGTTCTGCCTTTGGATTTTTCCTAAGCAACTAAGAGCTGCAAAAGACAGTGCCGCAAGAAAACGCACCACCCGTATCATCTATATAAGCTGCGGTGTAACCATAGTGGTGGGCATGATACTGTGCTTAGTGCTAGCTGATGAAGATGAAGACCGCCTCAGCAAGTTATATCCTGAGAGCAAAATATTCTGGCTGGAGGCTATGATGTTAGTAGCCTTTGGTTTCAGTTGGCTGGTGCGCGGTCACTTGTTGCGCAGCGTTAGTAAAACTTTGGAGAAGGTGAAAAGCATGGTGGGGAAATAGGTTTGAATTATGAATGATGAATTATGAATTATGAATGATGCGTGTGGAAATGTACGCTTGGTAAAAAAGACGGCATCTGGTCATGCCGAACTTGTTTCGGCATCTCATTTAGCATTGCAAAGCTTGGTTGGAATTATGAATTGTGAATTATGAATTATGAATGATGCGTGTGGAAATGTACGCTTGGTAAAAAAGACGGCATCTGGTCATGCCGAACTTGTTTCGGTATCTCATTTAGCATTGCCAAGCCTGGTTTGAATTATGAGCTATGAGTTATGATTGATAGATGATGGGTGTGGAAATGTACGCTTGGTAAAAAAGACGGCATCTCGTCATGCCGAACTTGTTTCGGCATCTCATTTAGCATTGCAAAGCTTGGTTGGAATTATGAGCTATGAGTTATGATTGATAGATGATGGGTGTGGAATTTGGTGATTGGTCTTGGATATTTGGTTTTAAGTAGTTAAACAAAAAAGCCATCTCCTCGGAGATGGCTTTTTTAATATCGCTTACATGAAGCCTAGCTCAAGCTGTGCTTCTTCACTCATCATGCTTTTGTCCCATGGGGGTTCCCAGGTAATTTCCACCTTGCAGTTTGTGACACCTTCTACTGTTTTTACTTTTTCCTCTACCTCAGGAGGCAAGGTCTCTGCTACAGGGCAAGAGGGTGAGGTCAGCGTCATGGTGATGGTCACCATACCTTCATCATCTATATCCACGCCATACACCAAGCCCAATTCATAGATATCTACCGGTATCTCCGGATCGTAGATGGTCTTTAGCACGGCTATTACCTTGTCTCTTATTTCGCCCTTATCCATGTTACTTCGTTTAATTATGAATTGTGAATTATGAATGATGAGTGTCGGCTTGTGATGTGGATGTTTGAAATAGCAATGCCATTCAATCTTTCTTTATACATCATCTTCAAATTTTCAATTCCATATTCATGTTCCACTTAGTGGCATTCACAATTTACAATTTATAATTCATAATTTATAATTGGCGACTGGCGAAAGCCAGCGCGTAAATCTTCATTTGTTTAATCATACTTGCCAATCCATTGCTGCGTGTAGGAGATAAATGTTCGTTAAGGCCAATTTCCTTTACGAAGAAAAGATCTGCTTCGGCTATGGCGGCAGGTGTGGCATGGCTCAAAACTCTTACTACCAAGGCCACAAGACCTTTGGTTATGATGGCATCACTATCGGCAGTGAAGTTGATTTTTCCATCTGCCATCTCCGCATGTAACCACACGCGGCTTTGACATCCACGTATCAAGTTATCATCCACTTTGTACTGCGCATCAATCAGCGGTAGGTCTTTCCCAAGCTCTATGATGTACTCGTACTTCTCCATCCAGTCCGTAAACATTTGGAACTCGCTGATAATTTCTTGTTGACGCTCTTCTATAGTCATTTTCTTAGCCCAGTAGTTGTACGCATTTGTGCAATGCTTTAATAAAGTGGTGCACTTCTTCTTCGGTATTATAAACTGCAAACGATGCGCGCACCGAGCCTTGTACACCATACCAATCCCAAAGTGGTTGGGTACAGTGATGTCCTGTGCGTACGGCCACGCCTTGTTTATCCAGCAGTGTGCCTATATCATAAGGATGAAAATCCTTTATACCAAAGGAGATAACTCCTGTCTTATGGCTTGCGGTACCGTAGAAGCGGATGCCATCTATTTCACTCAGGCTATCTGTTGCTATGCGCAGCAGTTCATCTTCATGACTACGCATAGATGAAAGCCCGAGGTCGTTCATGAAATCTACAGCCGCACCAAGGGCAATGAAGTCGCCAATGTTGGGAGTGCCGGCCTCAAACTTGTGAGGTAATTCGTTGTAGGTCGTTTTCTCAAACGTTACCGTTTTAATCATCTCACCACCCCCGCGATACGGAGGCATATCATTCAAGATACTTTCCTTGCCATAAAGAATGCCGGTGCCGGTTGGGCCATACATTTTGTGGCCACTGAAACAATAGAAGTCGCAATCCAATGCTTGCACATCCACCTCCAAATGTGAGATGGCTTGCGCGCCATCTATCAACACCACCGCACCTTTCGCGTGTGCAGCATCTATCAATTTTTTGATAGGGTTGATAGTTCCAAGTGCATTCGATACATGATTAACGGCCACCAGCTTTGTTCTGTCCGTAAGCAATGAATCTATTTGAGCCATGTCCCATTCACCGCTTTCAGTAATCGGAATCACTTTTATTACCGCGCCTTTTTCCTCAGCAATCAATTGCCATGGAACTATGTTGCTGTGATGTTCGAGTACAGATAAAAGAATTTCATCGCCCGCCTTCAAGTTCTTGCGTCCCCAGGTTTGAGCCACAAGGTTGATGCTGTCAGTGGTACCTGCGGTAAAAATGATTTCGTGCTCGTACTTGGAATTGACAAGTGCATGAATTTTTTTGCGGGTAAGCTCAAAGGCTTCTGTGGCTATATGCGCCAGATGATGAGCGCCACGGTGGATATTCGCGTTATAGCTTCGGTAATAATTATCGAGTGATTGTATAACTGCGAGTGGCTTCTGCGTAGTTGCGGCATTGTCCAAGTAAACCAGCGGCCTGCCATTCACTTGTTGATGTAGAATGGGGAATTGAGCGCGCAGGCTTTCTATGTTTATCTCTACCGTCACACTTATACAAAGAGGAGTTCTCTTTTTACTAATTCGTTCACAACATATTGATGTATGGCTTCGTGCTTTACTTTGTTCACCACGTCATTGATGAATGCCGCTGCTAAAAGTTTGCGAGCGTTAGTGTCACCTATGCCCCTGGTCTTAAGATAAAATAAAGCGGTATCGTCCATTTGCCCTGTCGTAGTTCCATGACTACACTTGACATCGTCAGCGTAGATCTCCAGTTCAGGCTTTGTATTCATCTGGGCGTCATTGCTCAGTAGCACGTTAGCATTACTTTGGAAGGCATTGGTTTTTTGCGCATCCACTTGCACATATACTTTGCCGTTGAATACACCTGTCCCCTGGTCGTTAAGAATTCCTTTGTACAACTCGTTGGAGTTGGAGTGCGCCTTACGATGATCTACCAAGGTGTGGTTGTCCACATGCTGCTTCCCACGAGGCATGTAGAACCCATTGAGATTTGCTTCTACGTTCTCACCATCCACTATGATGTTAAGACCGTTTCTCACCCAGCCTCCATCAATCGTTAAAGTGTTGATGGTAAAATTGCCATTGGCTTCTATATGTATGTTATCGTCATTGAGAAGAAACTGGTTGTCGCCCTCAAGTTGTATCTTGTCCAAGTGAATGTGCGCATTCTCTTCCACATGTATATTCAGCAATCTGTTAGAAAACGCCCTGCCTTCCACGGTTGATACAAAGGACTCCACCAATTGCAGACTCGAAGACTTCTCTGCATGAATGAATATGGAAGCTTGCGCCAGCGTCTTCTCTTCCGTAATGATGTGGAGGAAATGTATAGGCTTCTCTGCCACAACATTTTTACCCAACCTCAAGTTTATCGCTGCCGTGCTGTAAGCCACATTCAACGCAGTAAAAATGTGCTTATACTCGAAAGATTGATTGGAAGCTTGGTTCAAGTTCATCACTATGCCTTCCTCAGTTTTTGAAGACAACGCTTCGTTGTAAAATCCATTTACAAAAACCAATACCGTGGCATCCAAGTTTGGAATGAGGTAAGGAGTAATGTCTAAGGTGGCATTGTTGTTTGCAACATGCCACTGCTCATTTGCTATGCGAGCAGTGCGGGTGTACTTCCAGTCTTCCACACGCGTGGTAGGGAAGTCAAGGTTTTCAAGTGCCTTCAATGCATCTGCGTGAATCTTACTTTCAGATTGCAATGCGCTTATATGTGATTGTACGTTCCCTATGAAGGATTCCTTCTTGGAGGTAACAGTCAATTCTTCGTTAGTCATTTTGTTCCGAATTTTATACGGATTCAACTTCTTCTTTAATCCAATCGTAACCACGCTCTTCAAGTTCAAGCGCAAGTTCTTTGGTTCCGCTTTTTACTATGCGGCCTTTGTACAACACGTGTACAAAATCAGGAACGATATGATCCAACAAACGTTGGTAGTGAGTAATCACCACAAACGAACGCTCAGGTGAACGCAATGCATTCACACCATTGGATACAATGCGCAATGCATCGATATCAAGACCAGAATCGGTTTCATCCAAAATGCAAAGCGTAGGTTCAAGCATTGCCATTTGGAAAATTTCGTTGCGTTTCTTTTCACCACCGCTGAAACCTTCATTCACTGAGCGATTGGTCAACTGCCCATCCAACTCAACAAGTTTGGATTTCTCTTTTACTAATTGCAAAAAGTCTTTTGCTGCCAATGGGTCAAGGCCTTTGTGTTTGCGAATCTCACCGATAGCAGCTTTGAGGAAATTCATATTGCTCACACCAGGAATCTCAACAGGATATTGAAACGCGAGGAAAACACCTTCACGAGCGCGCTCTTCAGCGGCCATTTCCAAAAGGTCGTTGCCATTGAACGTAACAGAACCTTCTGTCACTTCAAAGTCCTCACGACCTGCAAGCACTGATGCAAGAGTTGATTTACCAGAACCATTGGGTCCCATGATAGCATGAACTTCACCTGGTTTTACTTCAAGTGAAAGTCCTTTAAGTATTTCTTTTTCTTCTACACGAGCGTGCAGATTCTTGATTGATAACATTGAAATTGAATATTATTTATCCTACAGATCCTTCTAATGATATAGCCAACAACTTCTGTGCTTCTACGGCAAATTCCATTGGCAGCTTATTGAGTACTTCTTTCGCGTAGCCATTTACAATTAAGCTGATGGCTTGCTCTTGGTCAATTCCACGTTGCAAGCAATAGAAGATTTGGTCTTCACCAATCTTCGAAGTTGTTGCTTCGTGTTCCACTTTGGCAGTGTTGTTTTTTACTTCGATGTATGGAAACGTATGCGCACCGCAACGGTCACTCATCAGCAATGAATCGCACTGAGAGAAGTTGCGTGCGTTTTGAGCGCTCTTATTTATTTGTACCAAGCCGCGATAGCTGTTCTGACTTTTTCCTGCGCTGATACCTTTTGAGATAATGGTGCTGGATGTGTTTTTACCAAGGTGAATCATCTTGGTACCTGTATCTGCTTGCTGATAATTATTGGTAACAGCAACGCTATAAAACTCGCCAACACTGTTGTCGCCTTTCAATACACACGATGGATATTTCCAAGTAACGGCACTTCCTGTTTCTACCTGAGTCCAAGATATTTTTGAGTTGATACCTTCACACATTCCTCGTTTGGTAACGAAGTTGAATACACCGCCATTGCCGTCTTTGTCGCCAGGATACCAGTTTTGAACCGTGCTGTATTTTATCTCCGCATTGTCCATGGCAATCAATTCCACCACTGCAGCGTGCAATTGGTTTTCATCGCGCATAGGAGCGGTGCAACCTTCAAGGTAACTTACATAACTTGACTCATCAGCCACGACCAATGTTCTTTCAAACTGACCAGTATTCGCTTCGTTGATGCGGAAGTAAGTGGAAAGTTCCATTGGGCATTTGACGCCTTTAGGAATGTAGCAGAATGAACCATCGGTAAATACAGCCGAGTTCAATGCAGCATAGAAATTATCGGTGCGAGGAATCACTGTTCCAAGATATTTTTTGATAAGCTCAGGATGTTCCTTAACTGCTTCGCTCATGGAGCAAAAAATGATACCAAGCTCCGCAAGTTTGTCTTTGAAAGAAGTTGCAACGGACACGGAGTCCATCACAAAATCTACAGCAACACCTGAAAGTCTTTTTTGTTCTTCGAGCGAAATACCGAGTTTTTCCATCGTCTTGCGCATCTCTGGGTCGAGTTCGTCAAGACTGTTCAATTTTGGTTTGCTCTTTGGAGCAGAGTAATATGATATAGCCTGGAAATCGGGCTTTTTATATTTCACATGCGCCCAATTTGGCTCAGTCATTTTTTGCCAAATGGCAAAAGCTTCCAATCGCCATTGCAACAACCAATCGGGTTCATTTTTCTTGGAAGAAATCAAGCGAATGATATCTTCATTTAAACCGATTGGTGCTTTATCTGATTCTATGTTAGTTGTAAAACCAAACTCGTACTCTTTAGAAGTTACGCTGTCTAACAACTCATCACCTTCATACGCCATTCTCTAAAAATCTTTGAATTATTGAATCGTTGAACCTTGAATCCTAAATAGAGAATGATTCTCCGCAACCGCAAGTGCGTGATGCGTTCGGGTTTTTGAACTCGAATCCTTTTCCGTTCAATCCGCCTGTGTATTCCAACTCGGTTCCTACGAGATATAGAAAGCTCTTTTTATCTACTACAACCTTAACACCGTTGTCTTCAAAAACTTGATCACCCTCTTTCATCTCGCTGTCAAATTTGAGCTGATACATGAGGCCGCTACAACCACCACCTTCTACAC
>Ga0209572_1001320_pt1 | contig 18115 bp, 13 predicted proteins | sample EBPBio232012_DNA_FD_185867 | JGI IMG/M metagenome (GOLD analysis project Ga0209572, IMG submission 185867) | Wastewater treatment Type I Accumulibacter community from EBPR Bioreactor in Madison, WI, USA - Reactor 1_1/23/2012_ DNA (SPAdes)... | ecosystem: Engineered > Bioreactor > EBPR >...
GCCTTCGCGGTACAGCGACACATCCTCGTTGCTGGGGATGCTGGCAATGATCTCAGCCTTGTAGTGCTCGCCCAGGCCCTTGAAGTACGCCACCGCTTCATCGCGCGGCAGCACGCGGCGCACCACGGGCTCGTCCTTGGCGGCCAGTTCTTCCATCTTTTTCTCGATGGCGACCAGGTCCTCGGGCGTGAACGGGCGCTTGTAGCTGAAGTCGTAGAAAAAGCCGTTCTCGATCACCGGGCCGATGGTGACCTGCGCCTCGGGGAACAGCTCTTTCACCGCATAGGCCAGCAGGTGCGCCGTGGAGTGGCGGATCATCTCCAGCCCATCCGCATCTTTGGCGGTGACGATGGACACCGGCGCGTCGTGGTCGATGCTGAAGCTGGTGTCGACCAACTTGCCGTCCACCTTGCCGCCCAGCGCCGCCTTGGCCAGGCCGGCGCCAATCGACTGGGCCAGCTCGGCCACCGTGACCGGGCCGGCAAACTCGCGCTGCGAGCCGTCGGGCAGCGTCACGCGCACCGCCTGAGCCTGGAGTTGAGCCGTTTGCGTCATCTTCGAGTTTCCTTGTTCGCCAAAACAAAACAGCGCGGGATCCGCGCTGTTTCAGTACAAATTTGATAGCTGCCCGCGCTAGAAGCGCGCGGACCAGCGCCTCTTTCGCCTAAAGATTCATGGTCGAGGTGCTAGTTCGCGGTGTCATAACCGGGGTGCCTTTCTCGCTCTTGTTCAGGGGTAGATGAGGTACGGGGCGCGACCACCCGATGAAGTGACCACGCCTGTCTGGGCGCTTATTTTACTCTGCCCGCCAGGGCAAGCGCCCGTTCGTTCGCCTGGCTCGCCGATGTGCACACGTGAAGTGGTGTGGATTTGGGCCACATCTGGAAGCTGAGGGAGAGGGTGTTGGGTGAGAAGCACAAACTGAACGCCACTGCCCTTCGGTCGAGGCGCCTGACCGGTCTGCGGCAAAGTCGCATCGCCAAACATGAATTCAGTTTGTCTTCATTTGAATTAGAGAAGATAGTTTGTCTTTATCTGCACAGACTGGCAAGCTGACGCCATGTCTGTGTCGGCAACCCTCCTTCTCCCGGCTTTCGCCCAAGGCCTGGCCCTTGGGCTGGGGCTGATCGTGGCGATTGGCGCGCAAAACGCGTTTGTGCTGCGCCAAGGCCTGCGCCGCGAGCATGTCGGCACGGTGGTGCTGTTTTGTGCCCTGGCCGACGCGCTGCTGATCTGCGCCGGCGTGCTGGGCATGGCCCAGGCCCTGGGCAGTCGGCCCGAACTGGCGCGCGCGCTGGCCCTGGGCGGCGCGGCTTTTCTGGCGGTGTATGGTCTGCGCGCCCTGCACCGCGCCGGTCGGCCGCAGCAACTGCTGGCGGCCGGCGGTCCAGCGACCCACCTCGGTCGGCACGCCGCCCTGGCCCAGGCCGCCGCATTCACCCTGCTCAACCCCCATGTTTACCTGGACACGGTGCTGCTGGTCGGCAGCATCGGCGCGCAGCAGCCGGCACCGTTGCGCGGTGGGTTCGTGGCCGGCGCCTGCTTGTCCAGTCTGCTCTGGTTCGGCGGGCTGGGCTATGGGGCGCGCTGGCTGGCGCCCTGGTTCGCCCGGCCAGCCGCCTGGCGCTGGTTGGATGGCCTGATCGGCCTGACCATGCTGGTGCTGGCGGCGCAATTGCTGCGGCTGGGCTGGAACGGCGCCTGAACCACCCTCTGCCTATCACCCGAGACTTGCCGCCATGTACCTCTCCAAATTTCACCGCCTGCCCGACCCCGAGGCCGCCTTCGCGCTGATCGCAGCGCGCCCGCTGGGCGCCTGGGTCTGCCAGATCAACGGCGCCCTGGTCGCCAACCACATTCCGTTTCTTCTGACGCCGGGCAAGCGGCCCAAGGGCTCGCTGATCGGCCACGTGTCGCGCGCCAATCCGGTGTGGCGCGGCCTGGGCTCGGGCACGGATTCGGTGGTTATGTTCCAGGGGCCGCAGGCCTACATCACCCCCGGCTGGTACCCGACCAAGGCCGAACACGGCAAGGTGGTGCCGACCTGGAATTACCAGGTGACCCATGTCCATGGCGTGGCGCGCGCCATCGACGACCCCGCCTGGCTGCTGAACATGTTGACCCGGCTGACCGCCGCCCAGGAGGCGGACCGGCCGGTGCCCTGGGCCGTCAGCGATGCGCCCGCCGACTACCTCGAGAAGATGCTGCGCGGCATCGTCGGTATTGAAATCGGTATCCAGCGGGTGGAAGGCAAATTGAAGGCCAGCCAGGATGAAGCCCTGCCCGACCGCCTGGGCACGGTGACTGGCCTGCGCGCGCGCTCCGGCGAGGACGCGCGGGCCATGGCCGAACTGGTGCACCGGGCCCTGCCGCCCGGGTAGCCGGTGCGCCGAGGCGCGGCGCTGAATCGGGTTACGCTATCCCCTCCCCCGACCATCCCCTCCCCTGCCTCGCATGCCAGCTTCCAGCCCGCTTTCTCCCGTTCCGCTGCTGTCCCTGTACCGCGGCATGGTGCGTATCCGCAGCTTTGAGGACGCCGCCGAAGTCGCCAGCCAGGGCGGCGTGGCCGCCTGGGGCAAGGAGGCCTCGGCCCAGCCGGCGCTGGTGCGCGGCCCGTTGCACCTGTCGACCGGCCAGGAAGCCGTGGCCGCCGGCGTGTGCGCGCACCTGAAGGCCGCCGACCTGCTCACCTCGACCCACCGCGGCCATGGCCACACCCTGGCCAAGGGCGCCGATCCCACCAAGATGATGTGCGAGCTGTTCGGCCGCGCCAGCGGCTACAACGGCGGCAAGGGCGGCTCCATGCACATCGCCGACTTCTCCGTCGGCATGCTGGGTGCCAACGGCGTGGTGGCGGCCGGCCTGCCGATCGCCGTGGGCGCCGCCCAGGGTTTGAAAATGCGCGGGGTGGACGCCATCGCCGTGTGCTTTTTCGGCGACGGCGCCATCAACCGCGGCCCGTTCATGGAAGCGTTGAACTGGGCCATGGTGTACCAGTTGCCGGTACTGTTCGTGTGCGAGGACAACCGCATCTCGGCCACCACCGACAGCCGCGCCATGACCGCCGGCCCCGGCGCCAGCGCGCGCGCGGCGGCGCTGGGCATCGCGGCGCTGCAGGTCGATGGGACCGACGTGCAGGCGGTGTCCCAGGCCGCGGGCGAGCTGATCCGCGAGATCCGCGCCGGCAGCGGTCCGCGCCTGCTGCACGCCTTGACCGACCGGCACAAGGGCCACGTCTCGGTCGATCCGGGCCTGTACCGCGACCCGGCGGCCGTGGCCGCCGCGCTGGCGCGCGACGGCATCGGCCGAGCCCGCGCCCAATTGGTCGAACAGGGCCAGACCGCCGAGGTGGAACGCATCGAGCGCGAGGCACGGGCCGAGATCGATGCCGCCGTGGCCACCGCCACCGCCGCGCCGCCACCCGACCCGGGCGCCGCATACACCGACATACAAAACACGGGCGCGGGGGTCTGGGCATGAGCGCGGCGCTTCAACTGACTTACGCGCAAGCGGCGGCACTGGCGCTGTCGCAAGCCATGGACGCCGACCCCACCGTCCTCGCCCTGGGCGAAGACCTGGGTCGCGGCGGCGTGTTCGGCCAGTACCGCGATGCCGAGGGGCAGCCGCTGGTGCAACGCTTCGGGCCGGACCGCGTCATCGACACCCCGATCTCGGAAAGCACCATCGTCGGCGCCGCCGTCGGCATGGCGCTGGCCGGCTGCCGGCCGGTGGTGGAACTGCGGGTGGTCGACTTTGCCCTGTGCGCCATCGACGAGGTGGTGAACCAGGCCGCCAAGAACCGCTACATGTTCGGCGGCCAGGGTCGGGTGCCCATGGTGTTGCGCATGCCCATCGGCATCTGGTCGGCGTCGGCGGCGCAGCACAGCCAGTCGCTGGAAGCCTGGTTTGCCCATATTCCGGGCCTGGTGGTGGTGGCGCCGGCCACGCCGGCCGACAACCACGGCTTGCTGCTGGCCGCGCTGGCCTCGGGCGACCCGGTGGTGTACATGGAGCACAAGGAGCTGTGGCCAACCACCGGTGACGTCACGCCCGGCGCCGTGGTGCCCCTGGGCCAGGCCCGCGTGGCGCGCGCGGGCGGCGATGTCACCCTGGTGTCGTGGTCGCGCCAGCTCCACACCTGCCTGGCCGCCGCCGAGCAACTGGCCGGCCAGGGTGTCAACGCCGAAGTGATCGACCTGCGCACGCTGTGGCCCTGGGACAAGGACACGGTGCTGGCCAGCGTGGCCAAGACCGGCCGCCTGCTGGTGGTGCACGAGGCCATTCAGGTGGCCGGTTTTGGCGCCGAAATCGCCGCCACGGTCGCCGAACACACCGACGCCAAGGTGGCACGCCTGGGCGCGCCACGCATTCCGGTGGGCTACGCCGCCTCGCTGGAGGCCGAGGCCCGCATCGACGCCGGCAAGGTCACGGCCGCCGTGCAGCGGCTGTTGCGGCGATGAGTACGCAGAGCCCGTCGCCCGAGGACAGCGCCCCTGGCGCATCGGGGGAGCATGACGGCCCGCCCCGTTTGGGCCTGATCTGGGCCCAGGCGCAGGGCCGTGTCATCGGCAAGAACGGGGTCATGCCCTGGCATCTGCCGGAAGATCTGGCGCATTTCAAGCGCACCACGATGAACCACCCGGTGATCATGGGCCGGCGCACCTGGGAATCCTTGCCGCCGCGCTTTCGGCCGCTGCCCGGCCGCCGCAACCTGGTCGTGACCCGGCAGGCCGATTGGCATCAAAATGGGGCTTGGTCGGCGTCCAGCCTTCCAGACGCGCTACAAAAATGTGAGAAAGAAAACCGCGTCTGGGTGATTGGCGGTGCCCAGATTTATGCCCAGGCCCTGCCCTTGGCCGACGAGTTGGTGGTGACCGAGATCGACGCCGCGTTCGACGGCGATGCCTTCGCCCCCTCCCTGGGCCCCGAGTGGCGCGAGGTGGCGCGTCGGCCGATCACCGCCGCCAACGGGCTGGCGCTGGCCTTCGTGCACTACCGGCGCGCAACGCCCGCCTGATCGCGCGCCGCAACGGCCTCAGCGTCGCCCGCCCAGCAGGCTGCCGCCCATGCGCAGCAGATCGTTCAGGCCGACCTGGCCGTCGCCGTCCTGATCCAGCACGGCGTTCAGCAGGCCACCGCCCAGGCCACCCTGCTGCTGCACGCGGGCGCGCTCTTGCCCAAGGGCGCTGCCCAGACCGCCGGCGTCCATGCCGCGGGCGTTGACGTGCTGAGCCAGGTAGGACATGACGATGGGCGCCAGCATCTTGAGCAAGGCCGCCGCCTGGCCGCCGTTCAGGTTCGTGCCCTGCTCCAAGCCGGCCTCGGCCCGGCCCTGGGCGCCGCCAAAGATGTGCCCCAGGATGCCCCCGGCATCGAGCTGGCGGTTGGCCGGCATGCCGCCGCTGGCGCCACCCAGGGCACCCCCCAGCACACTGCCCAGCAGATCGCCCAGGCCACCTGCCCCGGCACCCATGCCCGCGGGTGCGCCGCCGCCCCCGCCACCCAGCACCGCGCCCAGCAAGCCGCCCAGATCGACCGCGCCCTGCCCGCCGTGGTCGCGTTGCAGCGCGCCCAGCAAGGCATCGGCGCCGCCGGGTTGCTGGGCGTTGCGGCCCAGTGCGCCGACGATCATGGGCAGCGCGGCCGAAATGGCGTCGGACGTCGTGGTCGGGTCGGTACCCAGTTGCTGGGCCATCTGGTTCACGGGGGCGCCCTGCAGTTGGCTGAGCAGGTCATCGACGAGAGAGGCGGTCATGGCGGATCCTTGTTGCACACACATCAAAGACCCGGATGCTAACGGCGTGGGGCGGGCAACCCGCCACGGGCACGCCGCCCAGCCCACAAAAGTCACGCCGCAGGCGGCATGCCGTGCCGCCTCAACAACAGCCGGCCAGGGCGCCGGCGCCACTCATTCGCGCACGGCGTAGGTGTAAAAGCGGATCTTGCCGTCCACCTGCTCCTGGTAGACGCCCTGCACCTCGTAGCTGAAACCCGGGAAACGGTTGAACGAATCCTCGAAGGCCAGGAAATAGTCCAGCATCGGCTGCGCGCGCTCGTCCCAGCGCTCGCCCGGCACCACCACACCGATGCCCGGCGGGTAGATCAGCGCCAACGTGGCGGCGATGCGGCCCTTGATTTCGGTCAGCGGCAGGTAGTCCACCTCGTTGGCCACCAGCGCATGGTAGGCGTCGCACACCTTCATGGCCTGCTCGGGGAAATGCTCGGCGCGGAAACAGTCGCGCTGCAAGTCCTTGATGTTCGCCTGGCGGTAAAAGTCGTGCATTTCCTTGCAGACTTGGCGCAGGCTGTAGCCGGCGTAGCGCTCGGGAAAGCTGCTGGCGATGGTCGGCAGCACGTCCTGCAGCGGTGCGTCGCGGTCCCACAGGGCCTTGAAGCGCAGCAGTTGGCTGATCAAGGTGTTGATTTTGCTTTCGTCCTCGGCCGGCGTCATCAAGAACAGGATGCTGTTCAGGTCGCACTTCTCGGGCACGATGTGGTGCTCGCGCAGGAAGTTCGCCACCACGGTGGCCGGAATGCCGAAATCGAGGTAGTTGGAGGTGCGCCGGTCGATGCCCGGTGTCAGCAGCGTCAGCTTGTTCGGATCGACCATGGCATAGCCTTCGGCGTAGTTCCGGTAGCCGTGCCATTTGGCCTTGGGGTCGAACACCCAGCATTGCTGCTCCTGGGTGATCACCTCGGTGGGGATTTTCTCCCAGGCGATGTGCTCCACGTCCTTGTGGTGAACCGAGTTCTTGATACTGACCTTGTCCGGCACGAAGGGATCGAAGAACCATTTTTCCTCGGCGCTGGCCCCGGCTTTTTGGTAATAGGCACCGATTTCCCGAAATTTCTTGCGCGCCTCCACGCCCAGGGCGATGCACTCGTCCCACATCACCTCGCCATTCTTGCCTTCGTGAATCTTGGCGTTCACGTCCAGTGAGGCAAACAAGGGGTAAAACGGCGACGTCGACACGTGCAAAAGGTAGGCCTCATTGAAGCGCTTGTGGCTCACCCAACGGTTTTCATCCCGAATATGCTGGTCTTTCTTGTGGATTTGCGAAGCCTGCGAGAAACCCGCCAGTTGCTTGTGCACCGACTGGGTGGAAAACAGACCCGGCATTTCCGGCCCCAGGTTTTCGATGCGCATCGGGCTGTGGCCGGCAAACAAGGGGTGAAACGCGTTGTAGCCGATCCATGCCTCGTCCCAGAGCACGTAATCGCACAGGTGGCCAATTTTCTCCAGCACCCGCTCGGCGTTGTAAACCGTGCCGTCGTAGGTCGCCAGCTGGATGATGGCCAACCGGAACGGCCGCTTGGCGTCGGCCCGGGATTTGTCCTTGACCAGCGGGTGCTGGCGAATCTGCTCGCGCAACCGGGCTTCGTCAAAGCCGTCCCAGTCCATGGCGCCGACCATGCCGAACGGATTGCGCGCGGTCGGCAGGTACACCGGCAGCGCACCCGACATCACCAGCCCGCCCTGGTGGTTGGATTTGTGGTTGTTGCGGTCGAACAGCACCAGGTCGTCGGGCTTGAGCAGCGCGTTGGTGACGATGCGGTTCGAGGTGCTGGTGCCGTTCAGCACGAAATAGGTTTTGTCGGCCCCGAACACCTGGGCGGCGAACTTCTGCGCCTCCACGGCGGCGCCCTCGTGGATCAGCAAATCGCCCAGCGCCACGTCGGCGTTGCACAGGTCGTTGCGGAAAATGCCTTCGCCAAAATGCTTGAAGAACAGCTGGCCGACGGGTGATTTTCGGTAAAACTGCCCGCCCTGATGACCTGGGCAATCGAATGCGATATTGCCTTCGTAATCGTAGGTCAGCAAACGACCGAAAAAGGGCGGCAGCAGGGAAAGCCCGTAATCCTGCAGCCGGCTGGCGATTTGCTTGGCGTAGTACGCCGGGGTTTGCTGTCCCAGGTAAATGAAGCCCTCGGTGCTGGCCATCAGGTCGAAGCGGTCCACGGCACCGACCGGGGTGTTGTCGGCCAGCGCCCAGATCGGGGTCTTGCGCCCTGTCGCGGCGATCCGTTCGGCCAGATGCAGCGCGTCGTTGCCGTGCTGCGCGGTGTCGTCGATCTCGATCACATAGCTGCCGACGTCGGAATCCTCGCTCACGTCGCGCTGAAAATCGGCGCTGATCTCGACCTGCAGGCCCAGGCGCCGCGCTTCCTCCACCAGGTGCTGAACCTGCGCGGCGGCGGGCACGCGGACCACGAACACGGCCTTGATCAGTTCAGAGAAATTAACCGTTGAAACAGCCATTTTTGATACTCTCCTGTTGCATGATGAATAAAATCAAAATCCAGGAAATCGTGGGCAACCTTGCATGATTTTCTTCACTACTTTGCAAAGCCACGCCACAACCAAACATCTAGAACATATCAAAAGGCCACACACAATAATGATAAAAATTTTGAGCAGATGTCACCGAATGCGAAAAAAATAAAATAATCAATCTAAATCAATTTCTCTTGGATAATCTGAAATTGAATGAACTACCCCGCAGCAAGCTGCGGGGTATCAGAACAGCCCAAGTTGATGATCTGAATGAAGCTTCTCATAGTGACCTCCTTGGCTTTTGACGTATCGACCAATCATCGCTTCGTCTCCATGCTTGCCCACTGTGGCCGCAAAGTAACCGTCTGACCAAAATTCTCCGCCCCACAGCTGCTTCTTTACCTTCGGGCATCTCCTGAATACTTCTCTTGCTGTAATGCTTTTGAGCGTGCGCACCACCTTCGTCACGCTGTACATCGGTACCGATTGCACCAAAAAATGCACATGCTCTTTATCCGTACCGATCTCTAAAAACTTCATCTCATAACGACGCTCAAGCTCCAAACACACATCCTTGAGTACTCGATCTACCTCGTCGTCAAACACCGCTCTTCTGTACTTCGCCGGAAATACCAAGTGATACATCAGCACCGTAACATTATGGCTCTTGTGCAAGTACTCGCTCATCCTCCAAACTTACGCCGCAAGCGGCGGGGAATAGGACCCGCAGAGATTCAAGCCCAGACATTACACCTGTTGCAACGCTGAGAACGATCGTGAAACGGCCAGATCAGAAGGCCGCGGAGCAGGCCACGCGAGGAGCCGCTGCGCCCGGCCACTCCGAAGCGGCCGGCTCGCCCCCAAGTGGGGGGGAGGCGCCGCAGGCGCTTCGGGGGGCGTCATGTTCTGCCGGCTCGTCCCCCGCCCGAAGAGAGCGGGGGCTGAGGCCTGCGGCTCCGAGCCTGCCTGCGCAGGCTCGGACGAGCCGAAGGGCCGCCAGCGCCTCAGGGGGCCGTAATTTTTGCTCCACTTTCAAACCACCGCCCCACCAAGGCCCGCTCGGCCTCGGTGATCTGCGTGGCGTTAGACAGCGGCATGATCTTGCTCACCACCACCTGCTGGTAGATCTGCTGGGCGTGTTGCTGCACGTGCTCGGGCGCATCAAGCCGCAGGTTCTTCATCTGCACCGCTTCGCCGTGGCAGCTGTAGCAGCGCTGGGCCAGCACCGGCTGCAGCTGCGCATAGCCCACGGCCTGCGGCACGGCCGCACTGGCGGCTACGGGCGCCGGGCGCAGCCACACGATCAGGCCCAGCAGCATCAGCACGCCCACCGCCGCATAAGGCCAGGGGTTGCTGGCGCGGCCGTGGTGCCAGCCGTGGCGCTGCACGAAGAACTGGCGGATCAGCGCCCCGGCCAGCATCAACAACAGCAGCACCAACCAGCGCTGCGGGTGGGTGTACAAAAAGCTGTAGTGGTTGCTGAGCATGGCGATCAACACCGGCAGCGTGAAGTAGGTGTTGTGCACGCTGCGCTGCTTGCCGCGCTTGCCGTGGATGGCCAGGCCGTCGGCGTCGTACGCCCCGCCCCCGGTCATGGCGGCCACCACCTTGCGCTGGCCGGGGATGATCCAGAAGAACACGTTGGCGCTCATGGCCGTGGCGATCATGGCGCCCACGATCAAGAACGCCGCGCGGCCCGAGAACAGATGCGTGGCCAGCCAGCAGGCCGCGGCCACCACCGCGATCAGCAGCAGCGCGACGATGCGCTCGCCATTTGGCCGAAAGCCGAACACGCGGCAGATGGCGTCGTAAATGAACCAGAAGCCCGCCAGAAAGCCCAACGCCGCCAGGCCCGCGGCCATGGGTGACCAGTCCAGCACCTGCTTGTCGATGAGAAAGGCGTTGGCGTTCCACAGGTACAACACGGCAAACAGCGCAAAGCCCGACAGCCAGGTGCTGTAGCTCTCCCAGTAAAACCAGTGCAGCTTGCTGTCGATGAGGCCCTGCGGCGCCACCATGTACTTCTGCGGGTTGTAAAAGCCCCCGCCGTGCACCGCCCACATGGCGCCGTCGACGCCCTTTTTCTTCAGGTCGTCGGCCGTGGGCGCGAGCAGGTTGTTGTCGAGAAAGACAAAGTAGAACGAGGAGCCGATCCACGCGATCGCCACGATCACGTGCAGCCAGCGCAGCAGCAGGTTGGCCCAGTCAAGCAGATACGTGTCCATGTCGGAACAATGACCTATCGTCGGGCTTGCCACTGCGGGCGCTGCAAGCCGGTGAAGGGTGATCGCGCATTGGTGGGTGCGGCCGTCGGGGGCCGGCCCCCACCCTGGGCACCGCTGCGATCAGCGCAAAGTGTATACAAAACTGTGTGCAAAAACCAGTGCTGAAACGCGGCGTCAAATCGGCGAAAATAGCGGGTTTTCCAATCCACCACTATTTCAAGCAAAGGAAGTCAACATGGGCAACAAGATCGTCACCGAAGCCAAGCGCAAGGCCAGTCAGCCGCTGCCGGGCGCCACCGTGGCCAAGCAAGGCATTGGCCAGCGCCGCAGCCTGGAGCGTGGTTCGCACACCCGCAGCAAGAAAAACCCGGGCAAACGCCCGCACTGAGCCGCAGTTGATTTGCTACTGAACCCGTAGCAAACTTCGACGAATGGGCGCCGACAGGCGCCCTTTTTTATTGCCTAATCGAGTCGACCAAAGGATTCATGCCGATGGGCGCTCAAACCACCACAGCCGTTCAGGCCGAGCTTGCCGAAGCCCGGCGCGGCGTGTCGACAAGCCTGTCCTGAGCCCGCCGAAGGGCCCAACCCGAGCGGTTGGGTATTTCTGAACGCCTGTGGGTGTCAGGATCCGTACAGCCAGCGCTGCGTCATCAGGCGTCGGCCGGCCAGCCGCAGGGCCATGTCGCGCGCGCCGCGCAGCAAGCCGGTGGCGTGGTAGATGTGGCCGTTGCGGATCGAGCGCGCCTGCACCTGCGCCACACGCTGCCAGCGCGTCAGCGCGTAGCGCGTCAGGCGCGTGGGCATGTCCACCGTGTCCATGGCCAGCGTGCGCGCCAGGATCGAGGCGTCCTCGATGGCCATGCCGGCGCCCTGCGCCAGATAGGGGCGCATCGGGTGCGCCGCGTCGCCCAGCAGCGCCACGCGGCCACGCGCCAGTTGCTGCGCCCCGCTCACCGGCGGCCGGTCGGCCAGCGCCCACAGGCGCCAGGCGTGGGCGTTGATGCTGGCGCCCGGCGCCATGCCGATCAGATCGCGCAGCGCCGGGCAGGTGAAGCCCATCGCCCGCTCCAGATCGGCGGCGTTGGCGTGGTGGTCCCAGTCCTCGGGGTGGGCCGGTGGCGCGCCGTGCACGATGGCCACCACGTTCATCCAGTCGCCACCGCGCACCGGGTACTGCACCAGATGCAGGCGCGGGCCCAGCCAGGCCGTAACCTGGCGCGTGCGCAGCGTGGGCGGCAGCGCCGCCTGCTCCAGCATGGCGCGGTAGGCCAGGTGGCCGGTGACACGCGGCGGGCCGTCGTTCAGCATCTGCTCGCGCACCCGGCTCCACACGCCGTCGGCGCCGATCAGGGCCTCGGCCGCCAACTCGCGCCCGCGCAGGGTGTGCACCCGCACCCCGGCGTGCTCCTCGGCGTAGCCGGCCACCCATTGGTCGCGCTCCAGCGCCACCCCGCCCTGCTGCACGACGGCGCGGTGCAGCAGATGGTGCATGTCGGCGCGGTGGATGGTGGCGTAGGGCGCGCCGTGGCGCAGCGTGGCGGCCTCGCCCAGCGCCAGCTCGCCCAGCAGGTCGCCGCGCAGCGCGCAGCGCACCTGCAGGCGCTCCGGGAAGGCGGCCACCTCGCACAGCGCGTCGCCCAGGCCCCAGTCGCGCAGGATGCGCGTGACGTTCGGGCCGAGCTGGATGCCGGCACCGACCTCGGTGAATTCGGGCGCGCGCTCCAGCAGGCGCACCTGGCAACCGGTGCGCGCGGCGGCCAGGGCGGCGGCCAGGCCGCCGATGCCGCCACCGGCGATCAGCAATTGGGCTGTTGTACTCATACCACGAATTGTGCCCCCCGCCGCCGCCCAGCCGCTTGACGCAAGGCAGGAAACCCCCTGCCCGCCCGGCGCCTGTCTCAGGCCAGCAACTGCCGCAGCACGTACGGCAGGATGCCGCCGTTCTGGAAGTAGTCCACCTCGATCGGCGTGTCGATGCGCAAGGTGAGCGTGGTCTCTTTCTTGCGGCCATCGGCGCGCGTGATGACCATGCGCGCGGCGCTTTGCGGCGTCAGATCGGGGTCGGGCACGATGTCGATCAGCTCGTTGCCCGTCAGGCCCAGGCTTTCCCAGGATTCACCGGGCTTGAACTGCAGCGGCAGCACGCCCATGCCGACCAGGTTGCTGCGGTGGATGCGCTCGAAGCTCTTGGCCACCACCGCCTTGATGCCCAGCAGTTGCGTGCCCTTGGCGGCCCAGTCGCGGCTGGAGCCGGTGCCGTACTCCTCGCCCGCGAACACCACCGTCGGCACGCCGGCGGCCATGTACTTCATGGCCGCGTCGTAGATGGCCAGCTTGCCGCCCTGCTCCGGCCCCGGCTGCTGGTACAGCGTGACCCCGCCCTCCTCGCGGCCGCCGTCGGCGGTGGGCGGAATCATCAGGTTCTTGATGCGCACGTTGGCCGTAGCTGTTGAAGTCGGGCTTCATCACGCCATTGGCCAGCAGCCACTGGCCGGCCGGCGAGCTTTCCTTGATCGAGCCGGCCGGCGAGATGTGGTCGGTGGTGATCGAATCGCCAAACAGCGCCATCACGCGCGCGCCGCGCACCGCGCTCTCGGCGCCCTGGGTGGCGGCCAGGGCAAAGCCCTCGAAGAACGGCGGCTCGGCGATGTAGGTGCTTTCGGGCCAGTCGTAAACCTCGCCGCTCACCCCCTCGATGCGCTCCCACAGCAGGCCCGGCTCGGTCTTGACCTTGGCGTAGTTCTCGCGGAAGGCCTTGCCCTTCATGGCGTACTTCAGCAGCTTCTGCACTTCGTCGCTGGTCGGCCAGATATCGCCCAGGTAGATCGGCTTGCCGCCCTTGCCCTGCCCCACCGGCTGGGTCATCAGGTCGACCATCACGTTGCCGGCGATGGCGTAGGCCACCACCAGCGGCGGGCTGGCCAGGAAGTTGGCCTTCAGATTGGGGTGGATGCGCGCCTCGAAGTTGCGGTTGCCCGACAGCACCGCCGCGCACACCAGGTTGTTGCGGGTGATGGCCTCGTTGATCTCCGGCGCCAGGTCGCCCGCGTTGCCGATGCAGGTGGTGCAGCCGTAGCCGGCCACGGCAAAGCCCAGCTTCTCCAGGTACGGCAGCAGCCCGGTCTGCGTCAGGTACTGGGTGACGATGCGCGAGCCCGGCGCCAGCGAAGTCTTGATGTGCGGCTGCACCGTCAGCCCAGCCTGCACCGCCTTCTTGGCCAGCAGGCCGGCGGCCAGCAGCACGCTCGGGTTGCTGGTGTTGGTGCAGCTGGTGATGGCGGCGATCAGCACGTCGCCATTGCCCAGCGTGTAACGGTAGGGCGACGAGGGCTCCACCACGTCGGCCTCGGCCAGCGCCGACTCCAGCGTCGGCTTGTTGGCCTCCATCTCCGCCATCTCGCGCGGCGCCCCGGCGTGCATGGGCGCCGGCGCGGGGGCGATTTCGTCGCGGTCGGGCACCGCGTCGCGCTGCACCTCCACGCGGCTGCGCAGCTCGGCCGTGGGGCGGTTGAAGCCGTTCTCGGCCATCGGCGCCGAGAACAGCGTCTCGAAGCGCGAGGCCACCTGGCCGATCTCGATGCGGTCCTGCGGCCGCTTCGGGCCGGCCAGGCTGGGCGTGACCTGGCTCAGATCCAGCGAAATCACCTGCGAATAGTCGATCTGCCCGGCCTTCGGCACGCCGAACAGGCCCTGGGCCCTGAAATACGCCTCGAAAGCCTCGATCTCGGCCTTGCTGCGCCCCGTGCCTTCCAGGTACTCCAGCGTGCGCCCGTCGACCGGAAAGAAGCCCATGGTGGCCCCGTACTCCGGCGCCATGTTGCCGATGGTGGCGCGGTCCGGCAGGCTCAGCGAACGCGTGCCCTCGCCAAAAAACTCGACGAACTTGCCCACCACCTTGTGGCGGCGCAGGATCTCGGTCACCGTCAGCACCAGATCGGTGGCGGTGCAGCCCTCGCGCAGCCGGCCCGTCAGCTCAAAGCCCACCACGTCGGGCGTGAGAAAGTACACCGGCTGGCCCAGCATCGCCGCCTCGGCCTCGATGCCGCCCACCCCCCAGCCCACCACGCCGATGCCGTTGATCATGGTGGTGTGGCTGTCCGTGCCGACCAGGGTGTCCGGGTAGTACACCCCGTCGGCCCGCTGGTGCACGCCGCGCGCCAGGTACTCTAGGTTCACCTGGTGCACGATGCCAAAGCCCGGTGGCACCACGCCAAAGGTGTCAAAGGCCTGCATGCCCCACTTCATGAACTCGTAGCGCTCGCGGTTGCGCTGGAACTCCAGCTTCATGTTCAGGTCCAGCGCGTTCTTGCGGCCGTAGTAGTCGACCATCACCGAATGGTCCACCACCAGGTCCACCGGCACCAGCGGCTCGATCTTTTGCGGGTCGGCGCCCAGGCGCCGGGCCGTCGAGCGCATCGCCGCCAGGTCGGCCAGCAGCGGCACGCCGGTAAAGTCCTGCAGCACCACGCGCGCCACGGTGAACGGGATTTCGTCGGTGCGCGGCGCGTTCGGCCGCCAGTTGGCCAGTTGCGCCACGTGCTCGGGCGTCACGCGCTGGCCGTCGCAGTGGCGCAGCACCGACTCCAGCACCACCCGGATCGACACCGGCAGGCGCTTGACGTTCGGAAACTTGCGCGCCAGCGCCGGCAGCGAATACAGCTCGCCCGTCTTGCCCGAGGCGGTCTGGAAAGTCTTGCGCGTGGAGGCAAAGGCGTGGGGGGATGGGCGTGTGGCCATGGCAACGGACTCCTGGTTTCTTGTCGAGGGTGCTTTTCTTGGGCCGCCCGCGCGGCCCCCGCGCGTCCATTGTGGCAGGGCCCGTCCCCCGGCGCCAATCCGCCCGGCAAAGCCATTCTTGGCAAATACCGGCCAATGTCGGCGTCAAATTTAGCTCTTTTGCACTTAAATTAATAGCAAATCAAGCTGTAGGACAACGCCCACCCCGGTTCGGGCCTTTGGCCGACCGGCGCGGCGCCGGGCGCCCAACCCTGGGACAATACGCGCCATGAAAGCCCCCGAACTGCTGCTGCCCGCTGGCGGCCTGGACAAAATGCGCGCCGCCTTCGACTTCGGCGCCGACGCCGTCTACGCCGGCCAGCCGCGCTACAGCCTGCGCGCGCGCAACAACGAATTCCGCCTCGAGCAAATCGCCCAGGGCATCGGCGAGGCCCACGCGCGCGGCAAGAAGTTCTTCGTCACCAGCAACCTCATCGCCCACAACGACAAGCTGCGCACCTACCTGCGCGACCTGGCCCCGGTGGTCGAACTGCGCCCCGACGCCCTGATCATGGCCGACGCCGGCCTGATCATGCTGGTGCGCGAGCAGATGGAAAAAGGCCTCTGGCCCGAAGTGCCCATCCACCTCTCGGTGCAGGCCAACAGCACCAACAGCGCCGCCGTCAAGTTCTGGCGCCGCGCCGGCGTGGCCCGCGTCATCCTCTCGCGCGAGCTGAGCCTGGCCGAGGTCGAACAGATCCGCAACGACTGCCCCGACGTCGAGCTCGAAGTCTTCGTGCACGGCGCGCTGTGCATCGCCTACTCCGGCCGCTGCCTGCTGTCGGGCTACTTCAACCGGCGCGACCCCAACCAGGGCACCTGCACCAACGCCTGCCGCTGGAACTACAAGGCCCAGGGCGCCGACACCGACCCCAACACCGGCGAAGCCCTGGCGCGCGGCCAAACGCTCGAGGCCTTCAGCTTCGGCGCCGAGCAAGAGCGCGCCGAACAAGCCGATTCGACCTGCGGCAACGGCCAGCGCCACCCCGCCGCCGAGCAGGTCTACCTGATCGAGGAAGAAGGCCGCCCCGGCCAGCTCATGCCCATCATGGAGGACGAGCACGGCACCTACATCATGAACAGCAAGGACTTGCGCGCCGTCGAGCTGGTCGAAAAGCTCACCCGCATCGGCGTCGATTCGCTGAAGATCGAAGGCCGCACCAAAAGCCTGTACTACGTCGCCCGCGCCGCCCAAACCTACCGCCGCGCCATCGACGACGCCGTCGCCGGCCGCCCCTTCAACCCGCAACTCGTCACCGAACTCGAAGGCCTGGCCAACCGCGGCTACACCAGCGGTTTTCTCGAGCGCCGCCCGGCGCAGAACTACCAGAACTACGAAACCGGCCATTCGGTGGCCACGCGCAGCCAGTTCGTCGGCGAAGTCAAGGCCGTGCAAGACGGCTGGGCCGAAGTCGAAACCAAGAACCGCTTCGCCGTCGGCGACTGGATCGAGATCATCCACCCCCAGGGCAACCGCACCGTGCGTCTGGACACCATGAAAAACGCCGACGGCCAGCCCATCGCCGTGGCCGCCGGCAACCCGCTGCGCGTGTGGATCCCCATCGACGGCCCGGCCGACAAGGCCCTCATCGCGCGGCTTGCCGACGCGCCGGCCTGAAACGTCCGAACTGGCCAAGAAAACAGGCCTTGGCCGGCGCCCAGTCATCCTGGGCAGCTCTCAAAACTGAAGCAAACCGGCACCCCCGCCAGGGCCGCCGATGCGCCGCCCTGGCCGCGCGCAGGTTTTTTGCCTAGGGATTTCCCTGCATTTGCCCCCAAGGGATGGATCGATTTCAGGGTTTCGGTTACTTAATACCTAAGGTATCGGATCGTGCGCGACGGCCCCGTGCGCAGCCAAAGCCCATGCCAAGGAGCCCCCCGCCATGCTCACCACCGCCAGCCCCCGCCAACTGGTCTTCGTCGATGCCCGCGTGGGCGAGTTGCCCAGCGTTCTCAGCCACCTGTCGGCCGACGTGCAGGTGCTGCGCATCGACCCCGGCCAGGACGGCCTGGCCCAGGTGCAAAGCGCCTTGGCCGACTACTCGGGGAACTTAAGCGCCATCCACATCGTCTCGCACGGCGCCAGCGGCCAGCTGTGGCTGGGCCAGAGCCTGCTGACCAGCGCCAATTTGCAAAGCCACCAGGGCCAACTGGCGGCCATCGGCCAGTCGCTCACCGGCTCGGGCGACCTGCTGCTGTACGCCTGCAACCTGGGCCAGGGCGCGCAGGGGCAGAGCTTTGTGCAACAACTGGCCCAGCTCACCGGCGCCGACGTCGCCGCCAGCAACAACGACACCGGCGGCGCCCAGGGTGATGGGCGGCTGGAAGTGGTCAGCGGAGCCATTGAAGCCCAGGTGCTGGGCAGCGACACGCAGTGGGGGCAGGCGCCGCGCCTGGCGGTGATCACCGTCACCAACGGTAACGACAGCGGCGCGGGCAGCCTGCGCGAGGCGCTGGCCCTGGCGGCCGACGCCAACCACCCAGGCCCCGACATCATCACTTTTGCCGCCAACGTCACCCACATCCTGCTGGACAGCCAACTGACCATCGGCAGCGACGTGACCATTGATGGGGATCTGTACGACGACGGCACGCCGGACGTGACGCTGGACGGGCAGCTCAAGGGCCGGGTCATTGAAGTGACCGGCAGCGCCACCGTCACCCTGGACGGGCTGACAGTGCAGCACGGGCTGCTGGCGGGCCGGGGGGCGGACGCCTACCAAGTCGCCCCCGACGCCCTGGGTGCGGGCATTTACAACACGGGCGATCTGACGCTGCACAACGTCACCCTGACCCACAACTACGCCACGGGCGGTGGCGGCGGCGGCGGCTTCGG
>Ga0209572_1001322_pt1 | contig 18054 bp, 11 predicted proteins | sample EBPBio232012_DNA_FD_185867 | JGI IMG/M metagenome (GOLD analysis project Ga0209572, IMG submission 185867) | Wastewater treatment Type I Accumulibacter community from EBPR Bioreactor in Madison, WI, USA - Reactor 1_1/23/2012_ DNA (SPAdes)... | ecosystem: Engineered > Bioreactor > EBPR >...
TACCAGCATGACTGGTGCGAAGGCCTCAAATACGAATGCGGCATCGACAATCCCGAGACGGCCGCAGGAATGATCGCGTGCGCCAAGGAACAGCCGTTTCTGGTCGAAACCCGCTGGCAATGGCTTCTGGCCACTGATGGGCTGCGCTTTGACCCGTGGGACCGCGAGGAGTGGCCAGAGGCAGCTCTCGAGTGGAACGAAATGCTCCGGCGCTGGCTGGCTGAATCGAACGCGGAAACACCCCGTTCTCCCGAAAATCAGCTCCTCGTCGAAGCCGTCGATTACATCACCTTTTTTCACAGACTGAACCAACTGGCGATCATCGACCTGGAGGGCCATGCGGTGCGCGTGGGCGCCGGTGAAACAACTTTGTGGGCCGGATTCACCGTGATCGATAGCACGTTGCCTCCTCCCCGTCGGATTAGCCATTCTGGGGCGATTCGCATTGACCTCGGAAAAGATGGGGACGCGACCATTTTCGAGCGCGTGGAGGAAAGCTGAAATGAGTAAGCGCAAAACTGACTTGCCGGCAATTCGCAAGGTTCCGGCTGCCAGTGGTGAGTTGACTTTGAGAGACGGCAAATGGCCAGCTTTGATCGCGCGTGCCGGAGCGGCCGCGCAGGAAAGGTTTCTCGAATTCTTCGCGGCCACCATTCGCAACAAAAACACGCGGATGGCCTATTTCAGGGCGATCTCACGCTTCCTGGCGTGGGCTGATGAGCGCCATTTAGTGCTCGAATCGATTCGGCCAATCCATGTGGCCAGCTACATCGAAGGCTTCACAGAGGGTCTTGCCGATCCTTCCGTGAAGCAACACCTGGCCGCAATCAAGATGCTCTTTGATTGGCTCGTAACGGGGCAGATCGTGCCGACGAATCCCGCTGCTTCAGTGCGAGGTCCTAAGCATGTGGTGAAGAAAGGAAAGACCCCCGTCCTCACGGCTGAAGAAGCTCGACAGCTTTTGCAGTCCATCACCACCGACACCGTGATCGGACTACGCGACAGAGCGCTCATCGCCACCATGCTTTACAGCTTTGCCCGCGTGTCGGCAGTTGTGGGAATGCGGGTGCAGGACTACTACCCGCAAGGCAAACGCTCCTGGCTCCGGCTGCACGAAAAAGGGGGCAAATTCCATGAGGTTCCCTGCCACCACAAAGCCGAGGAATACCTTGAAGCTTACCTCGCAGCCGCGGAAATCAGCGACCAGCCAAAGACTCCCCTGTTTCGCTCAACCCGTGGACGAACATCGCAGCTCACAGAAAAGGGACTGACTCGCATTGATGCTTTTCGCATCGTGCAGCGTCGCGCAAAAGATGCCGAACTCTTGGGACACATTTGCAATCACAGTTTCAGAGCCACCGGCATCACCGTTTACTTGGAAAACGGCGGTGAACTGGAAACTGCAGCCCGTATCGCAGGCCATGAATCCCCGAGGACCACAAAGCTCTACGACCGGACTGCCGACAACATCACGTTGGATGAAATTGAGAGGATCAGATTCTAGGACAGGCCTCCCGATCCCAGCGCATCACTAGCCAATCAAATTTCGCTCGCGCTGGTTACGACATTGAAGTCCACCGCCAAGGCCTCGAAATGACGGCGACCGCAGCGGATCTTGTCAGCTTCCGAGTTGCGCAGCTTCTCAAAGTCCTTCGTGCCTTTGGTTTCACGGACCAAGTAGAGAATGGAGCTGTCATGCTTCACAATGGCCCAGTCAGGATTGTAGGGGCCGATGGGTGTTTCAATCTTGAACCACCACGGCAGCTTCACAAAGAGCTTGATGTCTTCGCGCTGATCCAGCTTTTCAGCAAAGCTTCGCTCGACTTCAGAATCATAGACCACGGCATCATACACGGAGTTTTTGACTTCCAAACGGTTGTGCAGGTAGCCAAGAATTTCCTCTGTCTCAAAGAGGCGCATTTCAAATTCTTCGCCTTCGACGCGCTCATACTTGATGCCGTCAATAATCAGGCGGTTCAGTTCACGCCGCAAAATAGAGGCTACGGCATCCATGAACTTTTGAGGGTTCACCATGAACTCTCCAAGCCGGTTTGATTCCTTAAGGATCTGCACCAGCGTTCCGCGAGTCAGTTCTGTTTCGCCTTGAAGGTAAGCGATCACGTCGGGCAGCGCCCCGCGATAGGCTTCATTTTTTCCACCTTCCCGCAAGACCGTTCCAGTGAGGCCCTTTCGCTCCACTTCAACGCCTGTCTCACGGTAGTTGAGGCGCACAGGCTCGATGCGCTCCATTTTGCGGATCTCTTTTGAAGCATTCTCCACCAGCGTTTCCGTGCTGTATTCCACGGCGTAGGTGGTGCGTGGCTTGATGCGTTTCCATAGTTCTTGAAACTCGTCATCGAGTGCGACCGCCTTCTTGAAAACGAGCTTCTTCCCTTCCTCGTCGCGCTTGATATGGCGCTCCAACTGGTAGGAAGTCAGGACGTCCAGGACCTCCGATTTCAGTTCTCTGTAAGGCTCGGGCAAGACGAGTTCAAAGCCTGGCGCTTTGGGATCGAAAGTCTTTTGAATCCGCCCCGTGGCATCCACAATGCCGCTCTTTTGGAGTGCTTTCCAGATGGCTTCAGAGCCAGTGCGGCCGAGGGCCTTGGTTTCCTCTCCTTCCAGCTTTTCCAGCTTCACAAATGCCAGCATTGGCACTTTGCCAAACGTAACGCCGCAGTCGTTTTCGTATTCAGTTTGAAGCGACTTGGCAAAGTCCTCGTAGCTTTCATTCGCCACGATCACGAGCTTGTTGATGTTCTCATCGAACACACGCTCGCCGTCTTGATTGACGGGAAGTCGAAGACCACGCCCGATTTCCTGGCGCTTCTTCATGGCAGATCCAGTCTCGTTTAGAGTGCAGATCTGAAACACATTCGGGTTGTCCCAGCCTTCAGTCAGTGCCGAATGACTGAACAGGAATCGCAATGGCTCATCAGCAGAGAGCAGCCGCTCTTTGTCCTTCATGATGAGGTTGTAGGTAGTGTCTTCGGCTCCCTCTTTCGTCTTGCTGGCCACAGCATCGGCAAACGGTGAGAACGATTTTTTATCCTGCGAGAAGTAGCCGTTGTGAAGTTGCTCAACCGGCCACGGATGCAGATTTTTGAACCGGTCGTCTTTGACCAGCTCGCGGTAACACTCTTCAAAAGCCAAGGCAAACTTGCCTGGCACTACTGTTCCATCGTCATCGTAGCTCCGATAATTGGCGACGCGATCAATGAAGAACAGCGTCAGCACTTTGATTCCACGCTCTTGCAGTTGGGCTTCCTTGATCAAATGCCGCTCGATGGTGCGCCGGATCTGCTCGCGCCAGAGGTCATCACGCATTCCTCCAAATTCTTGCCCCAGGGAAAGCCGCCGCCCACTGCTCAAGAGCACGAACTCATTGCCAGGTTCAGCGTTGATTTCAGCGATCTGGTATCCGTTCGCATACAAGGCACGGTCGCCAGATTTGAGATGAAGATCATCACCGCTCTTCACGATGACTTTTTTTCGCTTCACTCCTTCTTTCTGGTCCACGTCGATCTCGACTTGGGCCTTGATTCCGCTCTTGTTGTCCACCTTCACGAGCTTGATGTAAGCCTCGTTGTGCGCGTTTTCGCTGGTTACACTTGCCACGACAATTTGCTTCACCAGGCGCAGTTCATAGGCGCGGATCGGATCAAGCTTGTAAGCGAGGTTGTAGAGATTTTTGTGTGTTGCCGAATAGCGCAGCGTGCAAAGGGGATTCAGGGCTTGAATGGCCTGTTGTGCCCTGTCCGTGCTGTCCACGCTCTGGGGCTCATCAATGATTACGATTGGCCGCGTAGCACGAACGAATTCAATGGGCTGACGCCCCGAAAGCTTGTCGCTCTCTTTGTAAATCACGTTGCTTCGCTGTTCTGTCTCCGTGCCGGCAAAATTTTTGCGGAAGGCGTCAATGTTGATCACCAGAATCTGGACGTTGTTGCTGGTGGCGAACTGCCGCAGTTGACTCACTCGCTTGGCATCATAAACGTAGTGCTCGGCCTCTACATTGTTGTAGAGAGCCCGCATATGATCATGTGTAATCTCCAAGTTTTTCAATACGCCTTCACGAATCGCAACGCTGGGAACAACAATGATGAACTTCTTGAAACCATACTTCCGGTTGAGTTCAAAGATGGTGCGCAGGTAAACGTAGGTCTTTCCGGTTCCCGTTTCCATTTCCACTGAAAAATGGGGACACCAGTGATCGCCAGTCTCATCAGACCATCTCCACCCTTCCAAAGTCTTGTCAGCGACATCAAGAAGGTTTCGCTCCTGCACCCGCTGAAGATTTTTCAACAGAATGTCTTCAGTGATCCCCAGGGCATTTCCAACGCCTAGTTCGTTCTGACTGACAGCTCCAAAAAGGGGGGTGTCAAAAGTCTGTAGAATAACTGAAAAGTCCGCTTTCTCAATGGGCTGCCCATCAAACAGATCGGTGATGGCATCCACAGCATCAAGCTGGTATGCCTGCTTGGAATCAAATTGCAGCTTCATCATACGGTCCTGAAGCTAAGCACGCCACGCGCCTTCATGGTCTGCACAGCGTTAGTTTTAAGTTGGTCATTGCCCTGAAATCCGGCATCAAGGCAAATTACTCGCGAGGGCTTTTTGTCTGCGATTGCTTTAATGACCTCGGAGGTGAGCTTTTCTTCGAGGCAAACAAGCATTGTTCCATCCTCGACACTGAACACCTGCTTCCCTGCGAGTTGTATGCCTTCGACGTGAGTCGAAAGCGGAAAGCCAGATTTCAGAAGCAACTCGCTTAAAATGTCCTCTTGTGATCTTCCTTGGAGCAAGTGTTCTGCGTGGGAATCAAGGAGATTGAACAGACCTTCGGGGTCCTCTGGCTGAGTTCCATTCCACGGTTTGAAATTCGAGGTGTCGAGTTTAAAGACCCGAAAACCGCAATCACATTCCTTCTTCTTGCCAAAGGGAAGCTTGCCTTCTCCTGCTTTATTCAATCGTTGGGCGACACGTCTAACCCGCTCTTTGGTGATGTCTGCGATGTTGGAGAAAGTCGAGTCTTTGATGATCTCAGGAAGCTGCACAACGATGAATTTACGATTGCCTCCATCCTCGGCATTTTGTTCAAGAACGGCTTGAGCTGTCGTCCCGCTTCCACCAAAGAAATCCAAGACAATATCGCTGTCCAACCTTCTGGTTCCAAGCTGCAAAATGCGCTTCAAGAGACCGACTGGCTTAGGACGTGGAAAATCTTCCTTATCAAAACCGAGTTCAATTAGCTGTTCCGATCCTCGCTCCGTATTTACCTCTTTGAAAGTCCACGCGCTCGTTGGCTTGATGCGTTCGTCTGCCTTGAGATAATCTTTTTCAAAGACACCCCATTCCTTTCGCACGGGCATAAACTTTGCCCCAAGCGCCTCGATATTTTTGACGGCGGAATCAAATCCCCATCTCCATCGACCTTCGATGCCATCCTCCCTCATCGGCTTGATCGACCGGTATCCAGGCGCAGCAGTTTCTTCTCGGCTCACCTTCAGCTCGCTTGTTTCTTCATTAAAATGAAAATAATAAAACATGTTGGGACGGTCTTCTCTCTTGTCCGCATCACCAGTTTTTCTCAGGTCTATTTCTCTATAGACTTGGCCGCTGCCGTCTTGCTTGTTGTATCGTCTTGTGACGTTTTCCTCGGGTTCCCAGCCTCCCATTGCTGCCTCGCCCTTTTTGTAAATGGCTAGGTATTCGTGAGCAGTTGCAACATACTTATCGTCAGAACGCCCCTTGGGGTTGTTCACGTTCGCGACAAAAGCGACAAGATTTTCTTCACCAAAGATCTCATTGCAGAGCTTTTTCAGGTTGTCATTTTCATGCTCGTCAATGCTGACGAAAATGAAACCACCATCCGCCAACAGGTTGCGTGCGAGAAACAACCTCGGATACATCATATTCAACCAGCAAGAATGAAATCGACCATTCGTTTCTGGATTGCTACTGAAACGCTTCCCCTCCACGTCCACTTGACCCGTATAGGCGAGATAGGTTTCCAGACTTTCCGAAAAATTATCTGGGTAAATGAAATCACTGCCCGTGTTGTATGGCGGGTCAATGTAGATCATCTTAACCTGTCCCAGGTATCCCTTTTGAAGGAGCTTGAGGACTTCGAGATTGTCTCCCTCAATGATTAGATTTTCTGTTGAATCAAAGCTTAATGACTGCTCGCGGCACGGTCTAAGCGTTGCCCTGCTCGGCGTCTGAATCGTGCGAAAACACTCGGCCTTGCCTGGCCAGTTCAGGCCGTAACGCTCTTTGCCGCTGTCCACAATTTCCCCAAGCGTGGATTTCAGGCGGTCAAAGTCCACCTTTCCCCCTTCGGTAAACACTTCGGGGAAAAGTTGCCGCAGTTTCTCTTGCTGCCCTGATGCTACGTCTAGCGACCGCAGATCAAGTTTTTCTGGTTGTGTTGCGTCTGTCATTTTTTCCTTATCCATTTGCTGGAGTCCTTAAAGGGTAAAGCTTTACTGTTCGAGAACGGGTTTCCCAACATTCCCCCGTCTTGTCCCGGTCTGGCATGTCGCCGTTTGTCGGACAACACACAAGGTCAGCCAGGCCCAGGGAGGCCTTGCCGAATTTTTCAACGTCGCCGTCGCTCACGAGCGAGCCGTCAAAGTTGTAGTGGCATCCAACCTGATTCCGCACGGCTGAGAGTTGTTTGATCTCATCAATGCGGTCCTTGAGCAGGGTTTCTTCCCACTCCTCCGGATCTTTGGTCTTGAGGCGCTTCACCCGCAGCACCTTGACCAACTCCTTTTGAGAGACTGCATCTGCCAATTCTTTCAGAGTATAGAGCGGATCGAGTTTTCTCGCCAGACGGCAGCCATAGCGAACCGTCAGCCAGTCCAAGACGTTTTCCATCAACAGACCAGCCAGGTTGCTGATGTCGCGCCGGTTGAAATCTTTGGCGGCAAGCGCCTCGCGCAGCTCTTGAATCATGCTCTTGGCGCAATAGGTCCGAATGCCGGTTTCCATCGACCAGGAGCGCAGCTCGATGAAGTGCATTTTTCCTCCTGGTGCGCGATGCTGTTTGTAGCGATCGCGCCAAGGCCGGTAATGCGTTGTGATCAGCACATGAGCGAAGTGGTCTGCCTCGTCGTGCAGCAGCTTGATAAAGCGATCCAGATGTGTTTCATCCACAGACGTAACCACATCATCAAGAATGATGAGAGAGCCTGCCGTTTGATACTTTTTCGCCATCGCGAAGAACACGGCAAAACCCAGCGTGTCCAGATGCGACTCGCTGTAAAGCGACTGCGGAGTGATGTCCGCGACGGTATGAAACTTGGCAGTCAGATTGAGAGACTGTTTGTAATTTGAGTCTAGCGAGAGCTGGATTCCACCGAGCTTTTCCTCGGGGTGCATCAGCTCATAAAGACGATCCACTTCAGTTCCAATGCTCAGCAGCTCTGCTTCAACAAACTGTTTCCGAGCTTCCTCGACAACCTTCGCAGCTCCTATGGCGCGCCGGTTCAGCTCCTCTGTTTTGACAACCTTGTCCCTGCTTTTCAACAAAACATCAAGGTAGGTCGTGATCGCATTGTGAAGCGTGATCGTTTTTGCCCAGTCGGCTTTTGCCGAATCGAGAGCGGTTTTCAGTGTCGTGATTTCACCACTGATCGCGGCTTCCACCGCCAGGCATTCAGCTTCGGTTTTGGCCACATCCGCAACAAGCGCAAGCTCCGCTGTCGGCAACGTGGCCACCTTGATCGGCTCCAGCGTTGAACTGGTGATCGCCACGGAGGAAGAACGCAATTCTTTGACGTAGTTCGTCGCAGCTTCGTTGAGCGCTGTTCTGGCCAGCGTTTCCTGTTTCTGTGCGTCTCGATAGGCTTTGGAGAGCGTGGCTATGCTCTCCATGGCTTTGATTCTTTTTTCAAGGGCACCACTGAGTTGCTGTTTGTCAGCGGGCTTTTCACAGACGGGGCAATTCGCCAGGCCTGTCTGCCCGTCCACGAACGTCTTGGCTTCACGCAGAAGCTCGACAAGACTCCCCTGCCCCTCGCTGGCAGATTCCGCCGCTTTGAGTGCTGTTTCGGCACTGGTGAGAACGCCGGTGGCCGTTGTGAGCGCCGTAGTCTTGCTCTGCCAGGCAGTCTTTTTCCGTTCCAGCTCTTCGAGCTTTGCGACCAGCGTTTCTGCTGCGGTTTTCAGCACGGCCAAGGCCGTTACGTTTTTGGCCGCTTCCTCCTTTGCCCAGTCTTCAGCGCCCGTGCCAGGCGATGTTTCTTTGACCCAGAGATCATTGATGTTCTTCTCTGCGGTGTGCCTCTCAGCAACCGCTCGATTGTAATCCTCCAAGGCGCTTTTTGCCGCCTTTCTCAGGGCTTCCTCGCACTTGGCCACTCCAGGCAGTTCAATGTAATTGCTGAGTTCCTGATAGCGTTTGGACGGCTCAGCTTCGATCAAACGAAGAATCTGTGAGCGCCGAAGAATGCGGACCGTTGGCACGTCCTTATCCGGCGTTACGATGATGGACGCAGCTTTGGCCTTGAATGCAGCCTCCCAAGTTCCCGTGTCTGCTTCAAGCTTGACCCGCAGGTTTGCTTTGTTGCCGGTGATCGCCGTTACATACGTTTCATCAGCCGTTTTACGGTCTTTGAGTGAACCTGTTGTCTGATCACAGACGAACGAAAAGGCATCGACAATGCTCGATTTGCCCGTGCCGTTCTCGCCAAAAACCATTGTGAGATTTTTGGATTCCTCAAACGGGATCACGACGGGCACCGTAGCACCACGAAAATCTTGAAGACTCAGAGAGCGCAGCTTCATCATTCAGCCCCCTCTTTGGTTGTTGGTTTTGGTTGTGGCACTGCCATTCTCAGCAACGTCAACCACTCGCTGTCTTTGACCTCGCCACGAGCCAGCTTGCTTGCCAGTTTCTTGGCATCTTCCGCAGTAACGAGGCCCTTTTCGAGCAACGCGGCCGTGATGTTCTCTGACACTGTTTCGTCCGGTGTTTTCATGCAAGTCTCCAGCGAATGGTAAAAAGCTCGTTCTCACTCACTTGCTGCTGAAGCCTCTTTTCGACTTCATCCATGAGGTTGTCTTTCTTTGATTCAATCTCACGAGCTGCCTGCTCGTATTCCCGCCAGGCTTCGTCTCGTTTCGAGTCCAACTGCTTTCGCTCACGCTCCAGTTTCAATTTTTCGGGCAGGTTCGCGACCCCACGCGCCGAGCGCTTCACCTCCTTGATGCGGTCTTCCAGCTCTTTAAGTTCAAGCTTGAGGGATGCCCTTTGGTCTTCTCCCCAGCGGTCGAGTTTATCGAGTTCAGCCTCGAAAAACGAGGCGTTTTTCACGCTCATCTCGCTGAGGATGGCGCTTCGATAGGTGGCAATCGCATCCTCCAAAGTCCCCCGCCCTATTCTGCCGGCATCGGCTGACAGTTCCTTGTCCTGTCCAGAGAGTGTGAAAAGCCGCTGGCACTGTTCGGGCAGCAACGGCGTTCCGTCATCACGGCACCCGACAAGCACGATGTGATCCTGTGTTTCAAAGGCCGTAACAGTGATGGCATGAGCCACCAGCCAGCCGCTTTCGCCGCAGAGCGGATCAAGGGTCGCAATGTTTCGGCCCGTGCCAGTGTAATCAAAATTGATTTCCGCCGGTGGCAGTTCCAGCACGCGGCAATGTTCAATGATCTTTTGCGCCAGAGGATGCCCAACACGATACAGGTTCACGTCCTCGACGTGCTTTCCAGTCCGGTAAGGGCCAGGGTGAATGCTCTCCCCAGGAAAGGGATTTGCGGTCAGGAAGAATGACTTCCCGTCATCTGAAAACTCGGCGCTCTCGCGGAGGAAATATCGAGTGAGATCCCAGAGCCATTTTTCATAACGGCTCAGGGCTTCCGTGCTCTGCTTCAACTGCACCCGCAGCTTCTCTTGAACTTCCTCATCGAAATTTTCCAGGAGCTTCTTTCGAGTCTCCTTCATGCGCTCATCGATCTGCTCTTCCATCTCACGTTGCAGCGCGTTGAATGCTGCTGAGATTTCTTCAGTGCTGCGGCAGCTCTGATAAATGGCTGCGATGCGCGTTTCAAAATCCACGCCCGACTCAATGCTCCCAAGCACTTCGTCGCTGGCTCCGAAAACACCACTGAAGAGCTGGAACTTGTCTTTGAGCAGCTCATAGACACGCTGATCCGCAGCGTTGTTCTTGTTGAGGAAGTTCACCACCACCACGTCATACTTTTGGCCGTAACGATGACAGCGACCGATGCGCTGCTCGATGCGTTGCGGATTCCACGGCAAATCGTAGTTCACCACGAGCGAGCAAAACTGAAGGTTGATCCCCTCTGCTGCCGCTTCCGTGGCCACCATGATGGTGGCTTCATCGCGGAAGTAATCAACAAGTGCCGCTCTCATGTCCGAGGACGGAGATCCTGTGATCCGGTCCGTTCCGTGATGCTTCTTCATCCATGCCTGATAGATCTCGCGGGAACGTGCATCGTTGTTGCTCCCGTTGAACAACACGATCTTGCCCTTGTGCGGTGAAGCATCGAGCACCTGCAGCAGGTATTGCTGGGTGCGCGTCGACTCAGTGAAGATGATGGCTTTTTGCGGTGCGCCGAATTCTTGCGCCTTTGAAAACCCGCTGCGAAGAGCCGCCAAAAGCGCCTCCCCCTTTGAGTTCTTCACGATGGAATCAGCCAGTGCTTTGAATTCGATCAGTGTTTGGCGCTCCTGTTCCAACTCGGTGAGCTGTTCAGGCGTGAGAGGTTCCTTTTCTTTCTTGCCCGATCCTTCCTCGCTCAGCTCGTCTTCGATCTCGTCAATACCTTCATAGTCTGGTGAGATTTCCTCGGGCTCTATGAGCGCCGTAGCGTGCTCCTGCGCGGCTTTTTCAAGCCGGATGGTCAAAGCCCCAAGGGTCCCAGAAATCGCGTAGGTGGACGAAGCCAGGAGCTTTCGCAGGATGAGCGTCATCAACTTTCGTTGACTCGATGGCAGGGCGTAAAGATTGCCCCTCTGGAGGTATTCAGAAACCAGATCGTAAAGCCGTTGCTCTTCCGGAGTCGGCACGAACTCTTGAGTGATCGGAATGCGGTTCGTGTAACGGATGTATTCAAGCACCTGGCGGCGCAAGGTGCGCTGGCAGACGGTTTTCAACCTGTCGCGCAACGCCTGATAATCCTCATCGTTGCGGATGGTGCAGAACTGCGATTTGAAACTTTTGAGATCCCCAAACACCAACTCGTCAACGATGCTCACGAGGCCGTAAAGCTCTTGAAGTGTGTTCTGAAGGGGCGTGGCCGTCAGAAGCACTTTCGGCGCGTGCGCGATGGCATTCTTGATGGCGTTGGCGATTCGATTCTGAGGCTTGTAAACATTCCTCAGACGGTGCGCTTCATCGACAATCACCAGATCCCAGGAAACCAGCCTGATGTAGGCGTCTTTGGCGCGGGCGAAGTGGTAGGAGCAAATGACAATCTCGCTTTGCTCGAAGGGGTTCAGGTTGCCTCCCTTGATGCAGGCATTGAACGACTTGGCTTCCAGGATTACCGACGGCAAAAAGAACTTGTCGGCCATTTCCTGGCTCCACTGCTTGCGCAGGTTGGCCGGCACGATGATCAAGAGCTTACGCTTGCGCTCTGCCCACTTCTGCGAAAGCAGAATGCCCGCCTCAATGGTTTTCCCCAATCCGACTTCATCGGCCAGCAGGGCACCTTTGGAAAGTGGAGAACTGAAAGCGAAGAGTGCCGCATCAATCTGATGCGGATTCAGATCGACCTGGGCGTCAGACAACGACGCAGCAAGTTTTGCCACACTGTCCGAAGGACAACGCTTGATAAGCTCGTGGGCATAATACTTGGCGTGATATAGCGATGTCATTAATCGTCGTTTCGATACCTCCGATCTTCAGCCTTTACCTGTTCATACAATTTCGCAAGCTCCTCCGGTTTTGCTTTTGCTGCAAGGCGTAGCCCAATCTTCATCGAATCACTTCGGCTGGTGAAATCATGCCCAGCACTTCCGAGCAGTTCACGAATCACGGCCAGGGCGCGGCTGTCGGCTTCAAACAGATTCACGGTAACGCGATTCGTGTTGCGGCCTTGAGTCCCCTTCCCCGTTGCTGGCTTGCTGGCCTTTGGCCGAGCTGGTGCAGCCGGTTTTTCCTTCTCTGCCGCTTTGACTGGAGCCGGTGCCTGTTCTTCCACCTGTTCCACCGGGGCTTTCACCACAGGAGCAGGAGCCGCAGCTTTTGCCGGTTTGTCTTCAGACTTGGGCGCGGCTGTTTCGGTCGCCTTTTTTAGCTGCGCATTCAGGAGACTTGAAAAATCGTTTTTACCCATAGTCATAATTTATGATAATCTTAAATTAAGATCAAGCCACAAACTCCAACACAAGCCGTTGCAGCAGTTCCCGATCTTCCCCAGTGATTGCCTCATAGCCTTGAAGCGTGGCGTAAGTGAACCCGATGCGCTCAGGAATGGAGTTCTTCAAAACCTGCATCCCGAGCATTCCTTCCAGCCCTTGAAGCTCACGGCTGATGCGCGTGCCTGGCTTGACCATGTTCCAAAGCACATAGGCCTTGCCGCCTGGACGAGTGTTCTCTTTGACCATCTCGACCGCTGGCAAGGTTGCGCGAATGTCCACCATCGAAGGTTTCAGAGGAAGAATCAGAATGTCGGCCTCTTTGACCGCCTCAATCAGCACGTTGCTCGACAAGCGGGGCAACGTGTCCACGATGACAAAATCATACTCCCCTGCCCTGTCTCTGTCCCAGATCTCAAGTTGGGTCCGGCCTGCCTCGCGCAGCTCAGTAACGATTTGAGAAATGCTGGCCTGCGGATCGTCATCGCGAACCGCAACCCTTTTGCCGACTCGGCTCAGAGTTTCGGCCACTAAAAAGCTGAGCGTGGTTTTTCCGGTTCCGCCCTTTTGTCCGCAAAATGTGATGATCATAATTTATGATAACCTTAAATTAAGAAGTTATGTTGTCCCTAAATTAGGACTGCCCTAATTTAAGCGGATGGGGGACTTTTGCGCAACCCAGTATTTTCATAATTTCGGATTGTCTTAATTTGCTACTGTCATAAATTAGGATATTACGACAACCTTAATTTGTGAACATCATAAAGCACAGGGGAGCGGCGACCGTCTTTGATCGACTCAAGAGTTTATGAAGTTAAGCTCATCTTAAATTAAGACTGCCTTAAATTATGATAACCCTAATTTATGAAAGCTTTACAAGACATTGGTTTTGAGGGGAGGGGAGCCGTTTGGGTTCCGCTATTTTCTGCTTCAAACAACGTCATCCAGCCCAGGGAATCGGCAATTTGCATGACCAGGAGCAATTCAGAAGCTCTGCCCAGCCCTTCACCCCTCTGAGAGCTTCACTCATGTCATTCGAGACAGAAAACCTATCGAAAACAGAGGGTTTTCTGCTTCATCCGACATCATGAACATTGCTTTTTGATCACTTTGCGGACTTGTGCGGCGCTGGCTTGATGGGGTAGCCTGAATCATCCGCACTTGACACAGAAAACCGGACGGCTCAGATCCCGAAAACGGGGGCAGTGTTGTTTGACACAGAAAAGGCACCCCTTGCTAGTGTCATTCGAGACAGAAAATACTGTTGTCTGACACAGAAGAAAAGGGCTTGCTATTGTTAATTGAAACAGAATATACTGTTGCTTGAGACAGAAAAGCAGCGCTCAAGCCCTTGTATTTGCAGGGTTTCAGCTCGGCTAACTCTCTAACCATGTTGATCTATAAATAAATAACCAACAACACCGCTCCAGTGATGGTGCTTTTTTTGTGGAGGAAGATTTGGAAAAAACCAAAAAGACGAAAGCAGTCCCCGAGGACCTGTTTCCCGATCTTCCCTCCGAGTATCAAGACGGACGCGATGAACTGAATCTGGCGGAGTTCCCCATTTCAGCAATCGGAAGCAGGTCAGATCCGAGCGTTAAGACCCTCAGATTTGAGGACCGGACCTTTGACAAGGCCAGTGGTGAGATGATTCACCGACGGCTCACCATCACAGCCAGCGATGAACACGGACTGCCGACAACGGCAGATGACGAGGTTTTGCTCGGCTTGCTCCAGATGAGCCGCCTTCAAAAGTTTGAGTCTCCCCAGGTTACGTTCACGCCCTACCAGCTCATTCGGATTCTTGGCTGGACTGTTTCGACCTACAATTACAAGCGGATTCGCGAGGCGATTGATCGCTGGCTAGGCGTTACGCTCTACTACGAGAACGCCTGGAGAGACAAAAAAACCGGCCAATGGGTCGATGCCAGCTTCCACTTCATCGAGTTCGTGGAATATTACAAGCCAGGCAAAGAAGGTGTGATGGCTCAAGATGGTTCATCAATCATCAAGTGGAACGACCTGATTTTCAGGAACTTCAAAGAGGGCAATCTCAAGACCCTGGACTTCCATTTTTACCGCTCACTTGAGAGCGGGATCGCCAAGCGAATGTTCCGATTCCTGGACAAGCGTTTTCATTTTCGCTCCCGTTTGAGCTTTGCGCTCGAAGCGTTTGCCTGCGAAAAAATCGGGCTCACACGCCCGACCAAAGTCAGCTACACCGGCAGATCTTCGGTGGACGTTGCGCAGATTAAGCGCCGATTGATGCCAGGAATCAAGGAGCTGGAAGCCCTGAAATTCATCTCTGCGATACCGGAAAAAAACCGCTTCACCAAGGACTCTGCAGGAGTCTGGCAGGTTCACTTTGAGCGCTATTTTGAGGCCCCAATCGAGACACCGGCGCAGCCAGTTTTGGAAATGAAAATCGAGGACGTAAGCGTTCTTGAAGGCCGCATGATCGGCCACGGCGTCAGTAAGTCCCAGGCCCGCCGCTTTGTGTCTGAGTTTGACAATGACCGCATCGAGATCCAGCTCGAAGCCTTGGAGTTCCTGCTTGCCAAGGGAGGGGACAGCGCCCCGGTGAACCGTGGCGGATGGCTTTCAAAAGCCATCGTGGAAAACTACGGTCCACCCAAAGGCTTCAAGAGCCGTGCTCAGTTGGAGCAGGAAGCTCACGAAAGAGCTGAAACATTGAGGAAAAAGGAAGAGCAGCGTCGAAAGAAGAGGATCGAAGATGAGGCACGCCAGGCCGACGAAAAGGCCAGGGAAGCTGCGGAGAATCGCAGGATCGAAGCCTACATGGCAAGCCTCACACCGCAGGAGCGCCAGAAGATTGAAAACGATGCCACAGCAGACTCTCCTTTTGCCAATCGCGAAGGTTCAGTTTTCCGCAAAGCAGTCATCAACAGCCACGTTTTGAAGATCTTGAAGGAGCTGGAAAAGCAGCCGGACGAAGAATAAATCTCCGGTTTTCAAAGGGGGAAGGTTTTCCCCTCGCTGCTACTTTGTGAGCAGCTACCCCATCTAGCGGGGACACCCCGCAACGCCCCATTCAAAAACAGGATCACTCCTCTTTTGGCTTTGGCTTGCCGTCAAGGAGCTTTCACCGCCTCCAAAGGCTGTCCCAAAGGGCACCCTCCTTTGGACCCTCGGTGAACTCCTCCTCAAGCCCTGCGGGTTGACCTCAGCCAAGCGCCACCGGCGGGGGCTATTCAGTTGATACAAGGATTTTTCAGCAAGCAAAAAAACCTTGTTTTGATGGAGGGGATTATGGTAGTCGGAAAAAGAACGGTGTTTGATTCTTCAAGGAGAAGAGTCGCTTTTGTGGAGGGTGGAATGTTTGAGGGTAGAGCCGAAACATCTCGGCAGAATGGAAGCGGATACGGAAGGCAAGCAGTAGCAGGGCGGGGGACATCTCAAGATCCGCGCCTTGATGTTTATGAAGTGGTTACGGCCAGGATTCTTGAAAAGCTGGCCGCTGGTGTGGTGCCGTGGCAGTCGCCAAGCATCGCCCGCGTTGGGTTCCCGAGGAACTTTTCAACCGGCAACCACTACCGAGGAATCAACATCTTCTTGCTCGCCTCGATGGAGTTTCAAAGCCCCTACTTTTTGACCTTCATTCAGGCCAAGGAGCTGGGCGGCAATGTGAAGAAGGGCGAGAAAGGATGCCCCATCGTGAAGCTTGGAACCTGGACAAAGGATCTGGAAGGCCAGAGCAAAACGGCAGACGATGGAAGCCAGGAACAGGCGACCGAGAAACGCCAGTTCTTGAAACTCTACACGGTTTTTAACGCCTGCCAGATTGAGGGCATCGAGTTTCCGGAGCCGCCCAAGTGCGACACGTTCACCGAATCCCAGCAGGCCGAAGCAGCTCGTCAGATCGTGGCAGAGATGCCAAACCCGCCGAGCATCTTTGAAGGCCGCAAAGCGACCCCGTGTTATGTTCCGGCTGAGGATGCCGTCGAGATGCCGAGCCGGGAGACATTCCGCGCCGAGTGGCGATTCTACAAAACCATGTTCCATGAGCTGGGACACAGCACCGGCCACCAGTCGCGCCTGGCTCGAAAAAGCCTTCTGGAAAATCGAGGCATGGCCGCAACCGGGGAAGCTGCCAAAATCTACGGCGTCGAGGAGCTTGTCGCAGAAATGACAGCCGCCTACCTTGGAGCCGCTGCCGGCATCATCGAGGACGACTTCGACAACTCCGCTGCTTACCTCAAAGGCTGGATGGATGTCTTGAAGGTGTCCGACCACAAGAAATGGCTCGTGCAGGCAGCCAGCGAGGCACAGAAGGCCGCTGACTACATTCTGGGAGCCGGGACAGGCAAACCCCTGGAATGACCCCCAAGACGACCGGGCAGGGGCCTTTACGGCCGCCTCCCGGCCCTGTCCTGCAATCCCACGACAGCCACAACCCTCCCAGCCTCCCCCAGACAGCCCTCAACCATCAGCACGCACACAACCCACAGCAACCACGCCCCGAACCAGCTCCACCAGCTCAGCACCTCAAGCCAGGCCGCCACGACCAGGCACCCCGCGACCCATCCACACAGCACCGACGACCACGGCCACGGCCACGACTGCGACCCCAACAGCCTGCACACAGACGACCAGCTCAGAGCACCAACAACCCAACCCCCAGGGCTGCCCGCTCGGCCCCCGAACGGCCTCGCATCACAGCCACCAATTCCCGACGACTACAGCACAGCGACGCCCCCCAACTCCCACTCACACCCGATGCACCTTCGATGTAAACAAAACCCCACAAAACCCTTTATTTTCTGGGTTTTGTGTGTTAACATCCTGTTTACGTTTGAGGCTAAATCCTTGAATTAGAACGGTGTTTTTTGTTAACGGAGATTTATGTCAGCAACTCCCAAAGCAGACCGAACAACCCCCATCGCTTTTCGACTGAGCGATGACAAGCAGCGACGCTTGAACGCGCTGGCATCTGCCGAAGGGCTGTCTTCTGGAGAGTATGCCCGCGAGCTGGTCTTAACCAAAATTGACGAGCACGAAATTATCAATCAAGAGGTTCAGCAGCTCCGCGCTGAGTTTCAAACTTTCCGCTCAGATTTTGCACTGGCCGTTGAGGCGCTGCTTGTGGCAGCCAGCAACAAACATCCACTCACCGCCGAGCAAGCACGGCAGTGGGTTGAAGACCGAATTCGCCGACCCTCTAACCTTCCAAGGAAGGCCTGACGATGCTGTCTGTCTCTGCCATGTCCGGAGGTCAGGGAGCCTACTACACGGCGCTGGCTCGCGAGGACTACTACCTGGAAGGAGGCGAGCCACCGGGACTTTGGACCGGCCACGGTGCCCAAGGTCTGGGGTTGATTGGAGAGATCGACAAGGAAATCTTCTCGAACCTCTTTGCCGGTCTGGACTCAAAAGGCCGGCCACTTGTCCAGAATGCCGGCCAGGAAAACCGCCAAGCCGGATGGGATCTGACCTTTTCAGCTCCGAAATCAGTTTCTGTTCTCTGGTCTCTTCTGCCGACCGAGGCAGGAGCCAAAATCCGAGAATGCCAACTGGAGGCAGTCCGCAAGGCTTGCCAGTATCTTGAGGATGAGGCCGGGTGGACTCGCCGCGGAAAAGGTGGGGCAATCCGTGAAAAAGCCGGTCTAATCGTCGGGCTTTTTGAACACGGGACGAGCAGAGCAGGGGACCCCCAACTTCACACGCACGCACTTTTTATGAACCTGGCCGTGCGACACGAC
>Ga0209572_1001324_pt1 | contig 18038 bp, 20 predicted proteins | sample EBPBio232012_DNA_FD_185867 | JGI IMG/M metagenome (GOLD analysis project Ga0209572, IMG submission 185867) | Wastewater treatment Type I Accumulibacter community from EBPR Bioreactor in Madison, WI, USA - Reactor 1_1/23/2012_ DNA (SPAdes)... | ecosystem: Engineered > Bioreactor > EBPR >...
TGGATAGTCGTCCCGCCTTTGTTTGACCGCGGACCGATCCCCGCACGGGACGTTTCCGCAGCTTGATGACGCAGCCGCACGCTGCGTGATGGAGAGACCAAATGGCTGCTACCCAGCGTATCCTCGACTTCCTCGCAACCCGCCGTCCTGCAGGCCCTTGCCTCGTTGTTGACCTCGACGTTGTGCGCGACAATTTCCGCGCCTTCGAGAAGGCGTTGCCGCAGTCAAAAATCTACTATGCGGTGAAGGCCAACCCTGCGCCTGAAGTCCTGCGCCTGCTCGCCTCCATGGGCTCGTCCTTCGACACCGCTTCGGTAGCTGAAGTCGAGATGGCAATGGATGCAGGTGCACCTGCCGAGCGCATTTCCTTTGGCAACACGATCAAGAAGGAACGCGACATCAAGCGCGCCTTTGAACTGGGCATCCGCCTGTTTGCCGTCGATTGCGTCGAAGAGGTCGAGAAGATCGCCCGCGTTGCGCCCGGCTCGCAGGTGTTCTGCCGCGTGCTGACCGATGGCGAAGGCGCTGAATGGCCGCTGTCGCGCAAGTTCGGCTGCGTGCCGGCGATGGCAGTCGACGTGCTGCGCCAGGCGAAGTCGCTTGGGCTGGACCCCTATGGCGTGTCGTTCCATGTCGGTTCGCAGCAGTGCGATCTGACCGCATGGGACCGTGCGCTGGGCGACGCCAAGCGCGTGTTTGCGACATTGGCCGATGAAGGCATCGTGCTGAAGATGGTGAACATGGGCGGCGGTTTCCCGACCCGTTATCTGAAGGACGTGCCGGCAGCAAAGGCCTATGGCGATGCGATCTTTGATGCGCTGTCGAAGCATTTTGGCAACCGTATCCCGGAAACCATAATCGAGCCGGGCCGCGGCATGGTCGGCAATGCCGGTGTCATCAAGACCGAAGTCGTGCTGATCTCGAAGAAGAGCGACAACGACAATGTGCGCTGGGTCTATCTCGACATCGGCAAGTTCGGCGGTCTGGCCGAAACGATGGATGAGGCGATCCGCTATCCGATCGTGACCCCGCACGACGGTGGCGAAGTTGCACCTTGCGTGCTGGCTGGCCCGACCTGCGATTCGGCGGACGTGCTCTATGAAAAGACGCCCTATCCGCTGCCGCTGTCGCTGACGATTGGTGACGAAGTGCTGATCGAAGGCACCGGCGCCTACACGACCACCTATTCGGCGGTGGCGTTCAACGGGTTCGAGCCGCTCCGATCCTACGTCATCTAACGAACCGACAGGTTCGTTAGATGCCCTGTTCCGGGTGCTTCGGTGCCCGGACGGGTTTGCTTGTGGATGATCATCTCTGCGGGTGAAGGATTTTTCGAAGTGAACGCAGTCGAATTCAAATCTGAAGTTTTTTCGGTGGTCGCCGAACAGGCCGGTGACGTCTATGCGCGTGAAGCGCTGCTCGACCGCGCCATGGGCCCTAAGCGCAAGAAGAAGTCGTCGGAGAAGCTGCGGCGCGGCAGAAAATCGTCCGAAGGGCTGGCTTTTGTCGCGCGCAATGAGGCTGGCGTGGTTGGCACGGTGCGGCTGTGGGATGTGGCGGCTGGCCAAACCCGCGCTCTGCTGCTCGGGCCGCTGGCGGTTGATCCTGCGCAAAAATCTGCCGGTATCGGCTCGGCCCTGATGCGTCACGCGATTGCGGAAGCGCGGCGGCTCGGCCATGGCGCCATCCTGCTGGTCGGCGACCCGGAATATTATGCCCGTTTCGGCTTTTCGGCTGAGAAAACCGACCGGCTTTCGATGCCCGGTCCGTATGAAAAACGCCGCTTTCTCGCTCTCGAACTGGTTGAGGGCGCGCTGGACGGTGCACACGGTGTCCTGCGTGCGGCAGGATGCCGGGTGGAAGGTCAGGCATTGCGGGTGGCAGCCTGACACAACACGGCCGGAGACTGCGTGCGGCTGTCTCCGGCCGTTTTCATATTGAACAGCCCGTGTGGCGGTGACATCGTGATTGCTCAAATCTCGGAGCAGACATGAAGCGGTCACGTGTCAACCAAATCCTGCGCGAGGGCGAGGCGTTCATCCGCTCGTTCGGCTATGTCCTGCCGCCTTTTGCCGATTGGCCGCCCGACGTGATGAAAGAGCGCCGGCCGCCGGGCATCGTCGACGCGCGGCTGGGCTGGGACATTACAGATTACGGGCAGGGGCGTTTTGACGAACTTGGCCTGTTTCTGGTGACGGTGCGCAATGGCCGCGCCGAAGATCTGGCAAAGGGCACCGGCGGCATGGTCTATGCCGAAAAGATCATGATCTCGCGCCAGAACCAGCTCTCGCCGATGCACACCCATGTGGTGAAGGCCGAAGACATCATCAATCGCGGCGGCGGGACGCTGGTGCTGGAACTGATCATGTCGGGGGCGGACGGAAAGCCGGACAGGTCGGCCGAGATCGTTGTGCCATGCGATGGCGTTGAGTGCCGACTGTCGGCGGGTTCGCTGCTGAAGCTTGATCCGGGGGAAAGCGTGACGCTGTTTCCGGGTGTGTGGCACGCCTTCTGGGGCGAGGGCGGCGACGTGCTGATCGGCGAAGTTTCGACGGTCAATGATGACGTGACCGACAATATCTTCCTCGACCCGATCGGGCGATTTTCGACGATTGAGGAAGATGAGGCACCGCTGAAATTGCTCGTTTCTGACTACGAGAAATTTCTTGTCATGTGACCTGCGTGGACGAAAAAGGCCGCGACAAGCGCGGCCTTTGCAATTTGAACTGCCTGGTGGCCTAGAGGATCTGGCTGAGCGCCATCGCGACCGACATGTCGCCTTCGATCTTGATCTTGCCCTGCATGAAGGCAGCGGTGGGGTTCAGGTCGCCCGAGATCAGATCCTTGAAATCGTCCATCGAAAGCTTGATCGTGCAATCGGTCGGGGCGTCTGTGGTGGAGATGGAGGTGCCGTCGACAACGATGACGCCTTCGCCACCCAGGTCGAACTTCACCGAACGGTCAAAGCCGCTCGATGCGACCTTGTCTTTCATCTGGGCTGCGATGTCCTGAACGCTCATGAAACTCTCCTCGGTTTTCGTTGGCCGCAACATGCGTGCCGGTTGATCTCAATTCCGCACGGCTGGCGGTTCGGATCAAGCCCTTATCAGTCAATTGACGTTTACGTCAACGTCGTTTAGCGTACTGCACGCGGAAGGAGGAGCCGCATGGGATATTCAAGCATCTTGCGGCCGGACTGTTTCTCCGGCCGGACAATTGTGATTACCGGCGGCGGCTCCGGTATTGGGCGCTGCGTCGCGCATGAGCTGGCAAGCCTTGGTGCGTCTGTCGTCATCACCGGCCGCAGGCAGGAGAAGCTCGACGCTGTCACTGCCGAAATTGCCGAGGACGGCGGGCGGGCTGCGTCATCTGTCTTCGACATTCGCGACGAGGACGCCGTGAAGGCGGCGATCACGGCGATTGTCGTCGAGCATGGCCGGATCGACGCTCTGGTGAACAATGCCGGCGGCCAGTTTCCCGCGCCGATGCAGTCGATCTCCAAGAAGGGGTTTGAGGCGGTTGTCTCGAACAATCTGACCGGCGGCTTTCTGGTCGCGCGCGAAGTGTTCTTGCAATCGATGCAAATGTCCGGCGGCGCGATCGTCAATATGGCTGCGGACATGTGGCGCGGCATGCCGGGCATGGTGCATTCGGGCGCGGCACGTGCCGGCATGGTGAACCTGACCAAGACGGCCGCCTATGAATGGGGCCCGTATGGCGTGCGGGTGAATTGCGTTGCGCCCGGCTGGATCGCATCATCGGGCATGGACACCTATGACGGCATGACCAAAGCGCTGATCCCGCAATTGAAGACACATGTGCCACTCGGGCGCATCGGCGTCGAGGCCGAGGTCAGTTCGGTGATCTGCTTCCTGCTCTCGGATGCGGCTGCCTTCGTGAACGGCGTGACGGTGCAGATTGATGGCGGCGCGCCGCTGGGCAATGCGCTCTATCCGATCTCGCAGGGCAAGCCGACCGCTGTGTTTGACGGGTTTCACCGCGCGATGATGCCGGCTGTTCTGTCGGAGGACAAGCAGTAATGCCGGTTCTGCAATCGGGGCTCGACACACGGTCCGGCACATTCAGTGCAAATGCCGATGCGATGACGGCCAAGCTCGCCGAAGTGCGGCAGCTGGAAGCGGCGGTTCGGGCCAATTCGGCCTCCAAGAAGGCGACGTTTGACAAGCGAGGCCAGTTGCTGCCGCGCGAGCGGGTGGAGCGGCTGCTTGATCGTGGTGCGCCGTTTCTCGAACTGTCGACGCTGGCCGGCTACAAGATGCATGATGACGACGGGGCGAAAAACATCATGGGCGGCGGCTCGATTGCCGGTATCGGTGTTGTGTCCGGCAAGCGTGTACTTGTGTCTGCGTCCGACAGCGGCATCAAGGGCGGCACGATCCCGCCGACTGGCTTGAAGAAGTCGCTTAGGCTGCAAGAGATCGCGGAGGAGAACAAATTGCCGCTGATCTATCTGGTCGAATCGGGCGGAGCGAATTTGCTTTACCAGTCGGAGATGTTCGTCGAGGGCGGCCGGTCGTTTGCCAATCAGGCACGGCTGTCGGCGGCCGGCATTCCGCAGATCGCCATCGTGCATGGTTCGTCGACGGCAGGCGGGGCCTATCTGCCGGGCATGTCGGACTATGTGGTGCTGGTGCGAAACCGGTCGAAGATCTTTCTCGCAGGCCCGCCCCTCGTGAAGGCTGCGATCGGCGAGGATGCCGACGACGAGGAATTGGGCGGGGCGGACGTTCATGGCCGCGTGACAGGACTTGGCGAGTATGTCGCCGACGATGACACGCAGGCGCTGGCCTATGGCCGCGAGATCATGCGTTTCCTCAACTGGGACCGAGTGGGCGAGCGCGGCGAGGGCAAGCCGCCGCTGTTTGATGCGGAAGAATTGCTGGGCGTCGTGCCGGCGGATGATCGCACGCCGTTCGACATGCGCGAGGTGATCGCGCGCATCGTCGACGGTTCGGATTTCCTTGAATTCAAGCGCGACTACGGCTCCGAGACGCTGTGCGGCCATGCGATGGTCGACGGGCGGCCTGTCGGCATCATTGCCAATAATGGCCCGATCATGCCGCAGGGCTCGACCAAGGCGGCGCAGTTCATCCAGCTGTGCGATCAGGCGGCTACGCCACTGGTGTTTCTGCAGAATACGACCGGCTACATGGTGGGCAAGCAGGCGGAAGCGGACGGCGCGGTCAAGCACGGGTCGAAGATGATCCAGGCGGTGGCGAATGCGCGTGTGCCGAAATTCACCTTCATCATTGGCGGCTCTTACGGCGCGGGCAATTACGGCATGTGCGGGCGCGGGTTTTCGCCGCGCTTCATCTTTTCCTGGCCGTCGGCGCGCACCGCCGTGATGGGCGGCGAGCAGGCGGCGAAGGTGATGGAGATCGTGGCGCGCGGCAAGGCAAGCCGGGATGGCGCAGATGCGGATGAGGCCGCGCTGAAAAAGCAGAGTGCTGCAATCCGCGCCGGGATCGAGGCGCAGTCGACGGCCTTGTTTGCGACCGCCCGGCTTTGGGATGACGGGATTATCGACCCGCGTGACACGCGCACCGTGCTTGCACTGTGTCTGGCGCTGGCAGCCGAAGGCGAGGCGCGGACACTACGGCCAAACGCGTTTGGCGTGGCGCGCATGTAGGCCGGAAAAAATTCTGGGAGGAACAAATGCAGTTTACAGCCGAGCACGAAAATCTGCGCCGCACGGTGGCGAAATTCGTCGAAACCGAAATCAATCCCTTTGCGGATGAATGGGAGAAGGCGGAGCAGTTTCCATCGCACGAGCTGTTCAAGAAGCTTGGTGATCTCGGCCTGCTCGGCATCAAATATGATCCCGAATATGGAGGGTTGGGGCTCGATTTCTCCTATTCGATGGTGATGGCCGAAGAACTCGGCCTGATCAATTGCGGTGGCGTTGGCATGGGGATTGGCGTGCACACCGACATGGCGACGCCGGCCTTGAACCGTTTCGGCTCGGACCATCTGAAGCGCAATTTTCTTGGCCCCTCGATTGCCGGCGACATGGTGTCGTGCCTGGGTGTCTCGGAGCCTGGCGGCGGCTCGGATGTGGCTGCGGTCAAGACGACTGCGCGCCGGGACGGCGATGATCTCGTCATCAATGGGACCAAGATGTGGATCACCAACGGCATGATGGCCGACTGGTGCTGCCTGCTGGCCAACACGTCGGACGGGCCGGCGCACAAGAACAAGTCGCTGATCTGCGTGCCGATGGATCCAAAGGGCATCACGCGGCAGAAAATCCACAAGATCGGGATGCATTCGTCGGACACCGCGCAGCTGTTCTTCGATGATGTGCGGGTGCCTGCAAAAAACATCATCGGCCAGGAGGGCATGGGTTTCACCATGCAGATGCTGCAATTCCAGGAAGAGCGGCTTTATGCGGTGATCAGCGCGCTGAAAGGGTTCGACCGGGTGATTGATCTCACCATCGACTACACGCGCCAGCGCAACGCGTTCGGCAAGCCGGTGCTCGACAATCAGGTGGTGCATTACCGGCTGGCAGAATTGCGCACCGAGGTTGAGGCGCTGCGCGCGCTCGGCTGGTCGGCCGTCGAGCAATATGTATCTGGCAAGGACGTGACGAAGCTGGCCTCAATGGCGAAGCTGAAGGTCGGCAAGCTGGCGCGGGAACTGACCGATTCCTGCCTGCAATATTGGGGCGGCATGGGCTACACGGCCGACAATCCCGTCTCGCGCGCCTTCCGCGACACGCGGCTGATCTCCATTGGCGGCGGAGCAGACGAGGTGATGCTCGGCATTATCTGCAAGCTGGAGGGGACGCTGCCGGGGACGAGCAACAGGGCGCGGTAAATTCAAATGAGGGCTTTGGAATCTACCCCCACCCCGTACCCCTCCCCACAAGGGGGAGGGGGGCATAAACGTCTCACATTCCCCTCCCCCTTGTGGGGAGGGGTACGGGGTGGGGGTAGATCCGCCAACAGCATTCAAATGTCGGGTTCAACGCCATGATCCGCATCCTGCTCATCGCCAATCGTGGCGAGATCGCCTCCCGCATCATGCGCACGGCGAAACGCATGGGTATGAGGACGGTAGCGGTCTATTCGGATGCCGACCGTGACGCGCTGCATGTGCGGGAGGCTGACAGCGCGGTACGGATCGGCCCGGCGGAAGCGTCAAAATCCTATCTTGATGTGGGGGCAATTCTGGCGGCCGCCAAAGCGTCTGGCGCGGATGCCATCCATCCCGGCTACGGGTTCCTGTCAGAAAACGAAGCTTTCGCGCGCAGCGTTTCCGACGCTGGCCTGATCTTTGTCGGGCCATCGCCCGAGGCCATCCACGCGATGGGCGACAAGTCACGTGCGCGGCAATTGATGACGAGCGCTGGCGTGACCGTCGTGCCGGGCTTTGACGGTGGCGACCAGAGCGACGCCGGGTTTGCGGAAGCGGCAAAGCGCCTCGGCTTTCCATTGCTGGTGAAGGCAGCGGCAGGCGGCGGCGGGCGCGGTATGCGGCGTGTCGACGACATGGCGCGGCTGCAACCGGCGTTGGACAGCGCGCGGCGCGAGGCCGAAAATTCCTTTGGAGACGGCGCGTTGCTGCTCGAAAAGCTCGTCACCGATGCGCGGCATATCGAGTTCCAGATTTTCGCCGACAGCCACGGCAATTGCATTCATCTGGGCGAGCGCGACTGCTCGGCGCAGCGGCGGCACCAGAAGATCATCGAGGAAGCGCCGTCACCCTTCATGACCGATGCGCTGCGAAAGCGCATGGGGGCAGATGCTGTGCATGCAGCGAAGGCAGTGCGTTATCGCGGGGCGGGTACGGTCGAATTCATCGTTGATGGCGACGCCAAATACTACTTCCTCGAAATGAACACCCGGCTGCAGGTCGAGCATCCGGTGACGGAAATGATCACCGGCTTTGACCTGGTCGAGTGGCAGTTGCGGATTGCGTCGGGCGAAAAGCTGCCAGTGACGCAGGATAAGGTGCAGTTCGCCGGTCATGCGATCGAGGCGCGGCTATATGCCGAAGACCCGCATGACGGGTTCAGGCCGCAATCGGGCCGTGTCATGCATTGGCGGCCGAATACGACGCTTGCTGGAATACGCATCGACAATGGCGTGGCCGAGGGCGGCGAGGTAACGCCGAATTATGATCCGATGATTGCAAAGATCATCGCGCACGGAAAGGATCGGCAACAGGCGATCGAATTCCTGCTTGCAGCTCTGCGCGCCAATCCGCTCATGGGAATTCGCACCAACCGCGTCTTCCTGGAGCGGCTGGTTTCGTCGCCGGAATTTGCGGCGGGCGACATGACGACCGGTCTTATCGATGGTTGGATCGAGGTGTTTCACGCGATCCTCGACCGGCCTGTTGCGTCTGATGCTGATTTTGCACTTGCAGGGGCAACCATTGCGCTGGCGGCGAAGGGAGATTGGTTCCGGTCAAGCGGCGTGGGTCTTTGTCCGGTGACGCTCGAATGCGGCGAGGAACGGCACGATGTTGTGGTTGCGCTGGCGCGAGGCGGGGTGCAAGACATCAGCGTGGATGGCGTTGCCGTGCCGGTTCGTGACATGGCGCTTGTCGGAGACGCACTGACCTTCAGCCTCGACAATCGCAGCGAAACTGCAGCCGCTATCCGGTCCGGCGCTACGACCTATATCGACCGCGATGGGACCAGTTTCGCGTTTGCCGAACCGGATCCTCTGGCGTTCCGCTCGGCCCCTGTTGATCCGTCACGGATCGTATCGCTGGTTGCGGGCCTCGTCCGTCAGGTGTCGGTTGAAGTCGGCGACAGGGTAGAGGCCGGGCAACTCGTTGCGGTCGTCGAAGCGATGAAGATGGAAAATGCGCTTCATGCGCGTGCATCGGGTGTTGTCGCGTCGGTTGCGCTGAAGCCAGGAGATCAGGCGCGCTCAGGCGATCTCGTCGTTGAGCTGAAGGTCGACGACTGAACGGTTCTTCAATGGGCCGGATTGTCTGCCGCTTCGCCAACTGCATCAGGTGATGGCGCGCCGGGAACATTGACCGGCTTTTTCCCGCTCCTGCGCTTCATTGTGTTGTCGCGAATTTCCTGCTTCGACAGATAGTCGACCTGTTCGAGCATGATCTCCTGAATGAGATCGTCACCAACCCGCTTGTTGATTGCGTCGCGAAGGCCGTTGCGAAACGCATCGATGTCCAACTTGACCGTATTGGTGAAATCGATGAGCGGGTGCGAATAGAGATAGGTGATCACCTCGTCGATCAGGATGTTCTCAGCCGGAACGCTCATTTGGGCGAGCTTCTTCTGCTCGGCGGTGTAAACGAAACGGGCGAGGAAATAGCCCTGCACGGCGGCATCATGAACAATCGGCACGGAGATGACGTCGGTCTTCACATAGTCCAGCCCACCGAAATAGGCGGCTGGCTTGACCTCTGTCGCGGGTGCGGCCTTGCCGGCCGAGAAGGCAAAATAGATTGAGCCGACAGTGACGCCGACGATCCAGATTGCCGCGACGATGAACTTGATCAAGCGCCGGCACCCTCGAATGATCGGGAACTGTAGGTGCCGTCCGTCTCGGAGCGCTGGATTGCGTCCTTGATCAGCGCTGCGACTTCAGTCACCGCGTTGAGATGGGCAAGGATGGCTGCTTCATTGTCAGCGAGCTTCTTCTTCAGCCTTGTCACATCGTCACGATGGCGATTGATGATTTCGATCGGGTTCACACCCTTTAGCGCGCGGTTGAGTTCGTAGAGATAGCGGCTCTTGCGCATGTTGGAGGCGCGGATGTCGAATGCCGGATCAGATTTGATGGCGCTTGTTTCGGCCTCGATCGCCTCTTCGATGCGACCGATAATGGCCGTGATGGAGGCCGGCGGCGACACGCGTTCACCTGGCTGGGCTGGCAAGACCTGCGGGAGCGATGTCTGCGAATAGGTGACGTCATTCATACGCCAGTTTCCTTACTTGTCCGAAAAGACGCCGGTCGAGCCATTGCTGCCGATTTCAGCGCCGATCGATTTCACCATGTTGCGCTGCAATTCCTGAACAAGCGCGCTTGAGAGCATTTCCTGCTTGTCGGCTTCGGGCTTTTGAGGGTCATGCGACACGCCGCTGAGCGCTACTTTGGTGTCGCCCTCCATATAGTGGTCTGCCAGCACGCGGCTTGCGATGCCAACACCGCCGCGGTTTGCCATCTGATCGGCAATCTCCTTGGCGAGAAACGACTTCCAGACGTCGCCAGCGATGCCATTGCCGTACACGGCTTCATTGTCTTCTGGCAGCATGGTCTGGACGAAGTTCTGCAGCACCATTGCCTCAAATTTGCGGAAGGTTTCGCTGCGTGCAGCCCCGCCGGCCTTTGCCTGGGCGGTGATGCGAGCGGCGCGCGTGTCGGCAGCGCTTGTCAGCGCGGTGGCGTCCGCACCGGTCAGTCCCTTCACGGCGTTGATGATCGTATCGATCGGCAAGTGAGCCTCCGACTAAACTTCCACGGCTGCACTATGCGCCTGATAACTTGCGGCAACCTTGTGCAAGGTCACGGCTGGCGTAGTTTGCGCTCGACGATTTCGAGCGCATCGCGCTCCTCCTCGCGGCGGTCGTCCATGCTTTTGGCCAGGCGCCATTCGCGTGTAGTCGCATTCGCGCGTACGGTTTGTATTGCGACTTCGCGCGCTTCGCGTGCGGCGGCTTCCTCTTCGTTCCGCTTACGGTCTACTGCACGGTCGACAAAGCGCGAATAGACATCGGGAAAGAGGTCGGCCAGCGAACCCTCATCGGATCTGCGGGCCATGATCTCGTCGATCTCACGCGCGGATGCGGCGGCTGCTGCAAGATGACCGGCGCGACGTGTCTCATGCACGGCCTTCAACCGTTCCTGCAGGTCGAGAAGCTGTTTCAGGCGCTGGGTGCGTGATGTCATTGGTCACCGGGCAATCGTTGTCGGCAGGAAGGATTCAGCGGCGAGCGACAGGAAGCCACCGACGCCCCAATAGAGCAGGATCAGCCCGCCAAAGATCACGAAGGGCAGAGAGATGAAATAGACCGGGATCTGCGGCGTCAGCTTGTTCACGAAACCGATCGCCAGATTGACCAGCAGCGAATAGGCGAGGAATGGGCTGCCAAGTCGAAGCATGACGAAGAAGGATTCCGAAATCGTGTCGGTTGCGTCGATGAGGGCCGACTGTGGACTGAAGAACACGTTCAGCGGAGCTACCCGGTAAGATGTCACCAGCGCCTTGATGATCTCGTGATGGAAGTTGAGGATGAACAGGATCAGCAAGGCCGATAGCGAAAGCAGCGCGGCAAGCGGTGCCTGGGGCTCTGCTTCTTCGATTGCGGTGCCGAGTGCGCCGCCATAGCCGACCATCATGGCAATTGCAGCAGCGATGAACTGCAGGGCCTGAATGTAGATGCGGGCCACGAGGCCAATCAGCACCCCGGTCAGCGTTTCCGAGATGATGAGCAGGAGAAGCGCGTCGGGCCTTGCCTGCACGAAGGGCAAGATAGAATCCCACATCTGCATGAGCAGCGCCAGCGTGGCGGCGACTGCGACGAAGAGGCGAACCTGCACTGGCACGCGAACGCTCGACAGGCCGGGCATGACCAGAAAGCAGCCGCCGATGCGGCAGAAAGCGATAAAGGCCGCGATCACCAGATCGGGCGGGGACGCCGTCATGAGATCGAGCCCAAAACCCTGATTTCGACGCCCTTGGCGATTTCGACATGGCTGAGCACCGGCAAGGTGGGGAACAGGCGCTCGATGATCATGCGCACATAGGGGCGTGCATCCGGTGCGGTGACGAGCACGAAGCGTTCACCCGCGTCGATATGGGTGCGGATCGACTTGCCAGCCTCCTGACCGAATTCTTCCAGCAGGCGCGGGTCGATGTCGAACTCGCGTATTTCGCCCTTTGCGTCGCGCTTCAGGCTCTGATGCAGCACGAGGTCCCAACGGTTGCCCAGACGCAGCACCTTCAGCACGCCGCCTTCCGACAGATCGCCGCAAATCTGCTGCGCCATGCGGATGCGCACATGCTCGACGATCTGCTCGGTGCGGCGCACATGCGGCGCGATTTCGGCGATCGCCTCGATGATGAGATGCAAATTGCGGATCGAGACACGCTCGGCGAGCAGCAGCTTCAGCACTGCCTGCAGACCTGGATAGGAGATGTGCGAAGTGCAGATTTCGTCCGCGAGTTTCTTGTATTCGGGGTCCTGCCGGTCGAGCAGCGATTTCATGTCCTTGTAGGACAGCAATTGCGGCAGGTTGTTGCGGATGACCTCCGACAGATGGGTGAGCAGCACCGACATGTTGTCGGCGTAGGCATAGCCGTCGCGCTTCAGATCATCGGCAAACATTTCGTGGACCGAATAGGCGCGCATGCCGAATGCCGGCTCGCGCACCTCTTCGCCGGGCATTTCAGGCACGCCCTTGTTGCCGATCAGTACCATCAATTCGCCGACACGCATCTGATGTTCGGCCACGACCGTTCCATGCATCTTGATCTGGTAGGACTTGCCGGGGATAGCGAAATCGTCGGTCAGTTTCACTTCGGGAACGACGAAGCCATATTGCTGGGCAAATTTCTTGCGCATCTTGCCCATGCGAAACGCCAGCTCCTGATGGCCGGCAATCAGCTTGGTGGAGAGCTGTTTGCCAATCAGAAGTTCGATCTCGGCGGTCTTGAGCGACTCTTTGACCGAGTTGCGTTCTTCTTCTTCCTTGGCGACCTGCTTCTGCTTTTCGGTTGCCGCTTCTGCGGCTGCGCGGCGGTTCTGCCGCATCGGGATGACATAGCCGACACCGCCCATAATGAGGGCAAGGGTCAGGAATGGCAGCATCGGCAGGCCGGGCAGCAGCGACAGGATCGTGAGCAACAGGGCCGCGACATAGAGCGCGCGCGGATAGGCGCTCAACTGGCCGATGACTGCCTGGTCTGCCGAGCCGCGCGTGCCGCCCTTGGAGACCAGCAGGCCCGCTGCCAGCGAGACGATGAGGGCCGGGATCTGCGTGACGAGACCGTCACCGACCGACAGCTTGACGAAAACGTCGGCCGCTTCGCCCAGGCTCATGTCATGGCGGGCATAGCCGATGATGATGCCGCCGATGACGTTGACGGCGGTGATGATCAGGCCGGCGATCGCGTCGCCGCGCACGAACTTCGATGCACCGTCCATTGAGCCGAAGAAGGAACTTTCCTCTTCCAGTTCGCGCCGGCGGAACTGCGCTTCCTTCTCATTGATGAGGCCGGCTGACAGGTCAGCGTCAATCGACATCTGCTTGCCGGGAATGGCGTCGAGGGTGAAGCGCGCGCCGACTTCAGCGATACGGGTCGAACCCTTGGTGATAACGATGAAATTGACCACCAGCAGGATCGAGAACACGATGATACCGATGACGAAATCGCCGCTCATGACCAGATTGGCAAAGCCGCCGATCACATAGCCGGCGGCATTGGAGCCTTCACTGCCATGGGTGAGGATAACGCGTGTCGTCGCGATGTTGAGCGACAGGCGCAACATGGTTGCGATGAGCAGGATCGTCGGAAATGACGAGAAGTCCAGCGGGCGCTGGATCCACAGCGCCACCATCAGGATCAGCACCGAAATCGCGATCGAAAACGCCAGCCCGATGTCGATCAGGAATGGCGGGATGGGCAGGAACAGGACGCACAGGATCGCAACGATGCCGATGGCAAAGCCAACGTCGCGGCCATGCCGCGCCGGGTCGATCTTAGGTAGGGATTCTACAAGGGCCAAACCACGTCCTCATGCCTGCGCGGTCGGGGCCGACGCGAAACGGAGGCTAGCGGTTCAAACTTGCGCGAACTTGGTGCTGGACTCAGAAGCCCTTTTCGATGCGCTCGAAGACGACGCCCGAAAAGGCCGAGATCTGGGCACCGACGAATGGTCCTGTCAGCACCATGGCCAACAGAATTGCCACGATCTTCGGCACGAAGGTGAGCGTAATTTCCTGCACCTGGGTCAGTGCCTGAACAAGCGCGATCCCGATGCCCACGATCATGGCGGCGGCGACCGCGGGCGTTGAGGCGACAAGCACGGTCCAGATCGCAGCCTGGACGATTTCGAGTGCGTCGGCCTCGTTCATGTCAGGATCTAACTGATCGAAATGCCGGGCAGGACCGGCACCTGGCGACCATCTCCAAGCACTGCGATGACGCCGTCCGAATAGAGTTTCACTTCGGACACCGTGCCGGTGATTGATCCGTCTGCGGAGGTGACCGTTCGACCGATCAGATTGCCCGCCTGCGACAATGCCGAGGACTGAAGGATCTGATCCAGCTTCGTGTTCATCTGCACGGATTGCTCGACCTGGCTGAAAGTCGCGAGCTGGGCGACATAGTCGGTGGAGTCCATCGGCGCTGTCGGGTCCTGATTCTTCATCTGTGCGACGAGAAGCTTGAGGAACGACTGATAGTCGACTGACGCGCTCTTTTGAGCTGCACTGGCATATGAAGATGCGCCCGTGGCGCCAACGCCTGCAACGGCCATCAGATTGCTCCTGCTCTTGCGATTTCGGCCGTGCCCCTTGAGGCGACCGGACTAAGAATTTCGGCTTCCAGCGAATAGAGGCTTCGGATCGCCTTCAGCGCATCATAGACCTGTTCCTCGGCAACCATGCGGTCAACGTCCTTCAACGTTGCGCAGATGTGCTCGTCTCGATAGCTCGCCAGCATGAGACCGAGCGATTTGCGGAACATGGCGCGCGCTTCGGCGGCAGATTCGGGCGAGATCAGGATCATCTGTGCGATGAAATAGAGCTGGCGCAGCGGGGTGGAAGCGTCTTCTGGCTGGAGGACGTGGTTTTCCAGCAGGAACTGGACGTCGTTGAGGAATTCGACCGACACTTTGCGATCAACCCTGACGACCGCGCCGTTGATATAGATCTTTTCGTTTGGTTTGAGCGAGATTTTCAGCGTGTTTTTCATTGAATCCCGTCCCTGATGATCTGAGAGACCTCGATCAATCCGTCAAAATTGTCGGACGATCCCTGCCGGACCGCCTCGCCCTCGCGCAGCAGCCACAATCCGACGGAAATCAGATTGGCGCGCAGCTCCTTTGGAAGTTCATTTTCGGCGCTGCCAAGATCTTCGATGAAGGTCGTCCAGACGCGGTTCATGAAGTGGATCGCTTCGATGGCCTGATGGGATTCCAGGCCCGCGTCCTGCGCTGCCAGCAACAGATCAATTGAACGGTCCAGGAGCTGGCGCTCCCTGTCCTTTGCGTCAGCAATCGAGTCCGTTTGAATGTCAGCGTACGAAAATTGATACATGAGTTCTGGTGTCTCTCGGGATCAGCTCATAAACCTGAGAAGGCTCAATTGTTGAATGCGGGAAGTCAGTGCGTATGCAGTTTCGATCTGCGTCATGAGTGCGGAAACCTTGGACGACGCCTCGTAAGGATCGACGCCTTCCAAATCCACAATGCTGCGCTCGAAGATATCGATCTGCATTTCGATGCGCGCGGTTGCGTTTGAAATCCGGTTTTCCTGAATGCCGGTTTCCGAACGTTGGTCTGTGATTTTGGCGATAGCTTCCGCCGTGAAGGTTAGCGATCGGTTTATGACCGCTGAAACTGCGCCGACATTCAGCGGCCCGGTTAGCAAATTCGCTGCAATGACCGACGACATCGCCAATTTGCGAACACCTTCGATGTTGGCGCTGACTGATGTGTCGGCAGTTTCGTTCAGCCCGATGCGCGAGACGATCCTGTCGTCCGTTGCGCTTGACCAGTTGGTGTCCCAGTCGGCGCCCATGAATTGCGGGGTCACCACATTGTCGATGAAGTCTTCCATCTGGGTCTGGGTGATATTGGCCGCAGCCGGATCGGTTTGTGTAAAGCCGAAATGAGTGAGAAAGGCATTGTCAAATGCCACGCGCGCGGGCGAGGCTGGATCGTTGAAATCCGCAAGCGGCTGAACGTCGGTGTTGACGCCAGCAAACAGATATTCGCCATTGATGCTGGTATTGATGACGGCGGTCAGCGTATCTAGCATTGCCGCGCCGTCTGCGCGCGCGATCTCGGGATCGGAGCTGCCCGACAGTGCCGCCGCAAGGGCGGAGCGCAATTCTTCACCGCGTTCTGCAATCTGACCAAGTGCCGACTGGGTGGACGACAGGCGCGATGCTGCAAGCTGGTTGGAATCAAGCAGGCTGTTGAGGCGTGAGACGTCGCGGGAAAGCGAAACCGAATGGCCGGCGCGTGCGCCAAGCGCCAGGCCCACATCGGCGACGCGCAGCGTTGTCGCCTCCTTCTGGCCTTTCACAAGTTCGGCCTGCATGCGCAACATCGAATAGCGCAGGGCCTGGCTGATTGCGTGGGATGAGACAGCGACCGTTTTCATCTCGCTACCCTGCCGCCTGAAGCAGTGCGGCCATCATCTCGTCAACCGCTTTGATGAGCCGGGCAGACGCCTGGTAGGAGTGTTCCAGCTCCAGCAGCAGCGCCATTTCCTGGTCCATGTTGACGCCGGTGTCGTTGGACAGAGCTTCGGTGGTGCGCACAACAAGTGCCTGCTTGTCGAGCTGACCCTGGTCCGCCTTCTGGCGCATGCTTTCGAGCCAGCTGATCGAATTGGTCGAATACCCCATGACCGAAGCGACGGCGCCGCCGCCGGCCGCGGGATCAAATGCCAGCGGTTCGTCTAGCTTGGCCTGAAACGCGATCAGCAATTCGGCATAGGATGCGCCGCCAGTCGCGTTGGCGACATAGGCCGCGCCGTTTGCGCCGCCATCGCGCAGGATCGACGGATCGCCGCCCAGCGTGGAATCCATCGCCGGGTTGATCATGATCCGCGAGGCGAGACCGTTGGAAATGGCGCCTGCAGTTGGAAGCGCGGGGCCGCCACTCCAGGTGAACAGGCCGGCAAGGGCAGGGCCGCCGCCGCCGGACTGGTCGATTTCGGCAAAGGTATTGATCAGGCCGCGCGCGATTTCATCAAGCTGTGCCTGCTGCATGGGAGCGATGTCGTCCCGCAATTGCAGCAGTCCGGCAAGCTTGCCGGTTGAGTTCGTGTTGCCGCCGGTGCCGACCTGCAGGGGAACGCCGTCAACATGTATCTGGTTGCCGATCGTGCCGGCAGTGTAGGCGATATTTGCCTCAAATGTGATCTCGCGCGGCACGGTCTCGAACAGTGTCGTGCCCGACGTCGTCGTAATGACCATATCGTTGTTTGCGCGGCCGATGGTCGAGATCGGCACATATTCGGAAATGCGTCGCAGCAATGCGTCGCGCTTGTCCAGCGCATCGGAAATGTCGCGTCCGCCGACCGTGCCAGCGACAACTTCATTGTTGGCGGCCTGGAAGTCGGCAAGCATCGTGTTCAGTTCGTCGATTGCGTCGACGATCTGGTTGTCGGCGTCGACGCGTGCGGCGTTGATGGCTTCCGAACCCGTGTTCAGCGAGCGCACGACCTGGCGTGCAGCGTCGATGGCGCGCTCCGCAATCGAGGCGTTGGACGGGTTGGATGCGTAAATCTGCAAAGCGTCGTAGAGCGAGCCCATCGCGGTCGCGGCAGAGCCTGCATTGTCGATGCCGTTGACGGCCTGCATCATCGAGTCGACACCAAGGCGCAGGCTGCTTTGGGCTTCGTAGGAGGAGATCGCGGCAAGGTTTGCACGGAACAGCGCGGTGTTTGCCGCGCGCTGGATGGTCAGAACCTGCGCACCGGGCGCCTCGCTGGACAGAACCGCGATGCGCCGGTTGTAGTTCGGATTCCCGACTTCGCTGACATTTCGCGACACGACCGACGTCTGGAACGACGTGGCGCGCAGCGACCGTCCGGCAATGGAAAGTGCCGAAGTCAGCGACATTGGTTACGGGGTCCGAGCATTTCCACGACTAGCGTTTCAGGTTGACGAGAACATCCATCAGGTCCGATCCGGTTTGGAAGACCTTGGAGTTGGCGGTGTAGCTGCGCTGCGATTCAATCATGTTGGTCAATTCGCTGGCGATGTCGGCGTTTGATTCTTCAAGGGCGCCCGACAGGACCGTGCCCATGCCGCCCGAATTGGGGAAGCCGATGCGGATGTCGCCCGATTCA
>Ga0209572_1001326_pt1 | contig 17995 bp, 16 predicted proteins | sample EBPBio232012_DNA_FD_185867 | JGI IMG/M metagenome (GOLD analysis project Ga0209572, IMG submission 185867) | Wastewater treatment Type I Accumulibacter community from EBPR Bioreactor in Madison, WI, USA - Reactor 1_1/23/2012_ DNA (SPAdes)... | ecosystem: Engineered > Bioreactor > EBPR >...
CAATTACGCCGCCACCCTGCACGCCTACGAGCGCCTGTTTGGCCAGGCGCCGCCGGCCGAGCTGTGGCCACCGCCCGAGGCGCGCTTTGCCGAGCGCCTGCGCCAGGTCAGCCCCCGCACCCACTGGGTCGTGCCCAAGCCCGCGTGGTGGCCGTCGGCCACCGCGCCGCGCCGCGCCGCCCTGGCGCTGCGGGCCTGGGCGCTGCTGCTGTGCCTGCCGGTGCTGGCGGTGGTGGGCTGCGCGCCACGGCACGTGGGGGGTCCCGAAAATTTCCTGACCGGGCCGGAGTTTCTGCGCCTGTACAGCGCGGTGCTGCTGGGGTTGGTGGTGATCGGCCTGGCGCGTGCCTGGCACGGGCGCGGCGCCACCGTGCCGGTGCGGGGTACGGGCCCGCTCGATGCGGTCGACCAGGCCTACCTGGCCGGCGGTGCGGTGCGCGCGGCCTGGGTGGCGCTGGTGCGCATGCTGCAGCGTGACCAACTGCGTCTGGCGCCCGAGGGGCAGGCCTGGCAGGCGGTCTCAGCGCCCGGGGCGGGGGCACACCCACTGGAGTGCGCGCTGTACCCGCCCCTGGCACGCGGACTGCCACTGCACGAGGCCATCCGCGCGGGCCGGCCGACTTTCGACCGCATGCACCACGGCCTGCACGCGCGCGGCTGCCTGACCCACCCGGAGCGCGACGGCCGCGCCTGGGCGCAGGGCGACCGGCTGCTGCTGGTGGCCTGGGTCGCGGTGCTGCTGTGGGGCGAGGCGCGAACAATGCAGGGCTGGGAGCGCGGCTATCCGGTCGGCGGGCTGCTGCTGCTGATGGCCCTGAGCCTGGTGACGATGCTGCTGTTCAGCCGCCACCTGCCGGCCCGACGCACGCGCGAAGGGCGCGCGCTGCTGCGCGCGGCACGCCAACGGCTGCCTCGCCGCCGCGCGCGGACCTTGGCCGATCCGCTGCTGCCCCTCGGGCTGGCGCTGTTGGGCCTGCGCGCGCTGGGGCCCGACCTGCAGGCGGTGCGCCAGGCGCTGGAGCCCATCACCCAGAACCAAAGCGGCTCCAGCGGCTGTGGCGGCAGCGACAGCGGCGGCGGCGGCGGAGGCGATGGAGGGGGCGACGGCGGCTGCGGGGGCTGCGGTTGAGCCGGATCACCGAGGCGACCAAAGAAAAGAGAGGCGCCGACCCATAAGCAGTCGATTGATAGCTATTCGATTGATAGCTATTCAATTGGGGCCTGTTAACGCTATTTCGATGCACAGCACCCGGCACGGGCGGCCAGGCTCACTTGACCGGCAGAAAGGCCAGGAACGGCGCGGCCACCAGGCCCTGCACGTAGTTGATGGCGGCGCGCCGGTAGCGCTCGGTGGCGATGTGGGCCAGCAGGTCGAGCCGGCCGATGATCTTGCCGAACTCGCGCTCGAAACTCAGATTGCGTCCGTCGGACCCGATCTCGTTGGCCAGCAACAGTGGCTGGCCGTTGGCGGCGCGGCGGGTGTTGAGGATCCACAGCGCGGTTTCCATGTTGCGCGCGGCGTTGTAGAGGTGCTGCGGGTCGACGCCGTCGAGGTAGTGGTGCTCGCGCTTGCCGCCCTGCGCGGTGACGAGGGTGTCGTTGCACGCAATCAGGAAGGCCGCCACGCGGTCGCCCTGGAACTCGGGCGCCAGCGACAGCGACAGGGCCGCCACGTCGCGCCGCCCGCCCAGGGGCGCCCACGCTTGGTCGGACAGCATGGCCTTGTCCAGCAGCGCCAGCGCGGCCTCGCGGGACGCGGCGGTCTTGCGCCATTCGGCCGGATTGCGGCGGTACAGCTTGTCGGCCAGCAACAGCAGGCTGTGCCGGTTGGCCGTCATCACGGCCTGCGTCAGGCGATTGCCCTCGCTCTGGATCAGCTCGTCGGCGGTGAAATCGGCGCCGCGCACCTCGCCGCGCGGGGTGGGCGCGGGGGTACCGCAGCCGGCCAGTCCCAGCACGGCAAGACAAAGGGCCGCGCATGCGGCCCTGGAAAAGCGGGGCGAACGGGCACCGCCAGGCGCCCACGCCCCAGACGCAAGCTCAGGCCGCGCCGCCAGATGCTTTCTTGGCGCCCGAATCGGCGGTACCGAATGTGATCTCACCGGAGAGTTGCCCCCCTTCCTCGATCACGATCTTGCCATAGCGGATCTTGCCCGTGACTTTGCCGGTGGCGAAAATCACCAGTTTTTCACGCACCGTCAGGTCGCCGTCGAAAGCGCCGTGCACTTCGGCCACGTCGATCTCGGCCGAACCCTTGAAAGCGCCCTGCTCGGCGATCTGGATCACGCGCGAGGTCACCGAGGCTTCCACCGTGCCTTCCACCACCAGCACGTCGCAGTCGGTGATCTCCACGCCCTTGAGCTTGATGTTGGGGCCGACCGTGAGCTTGGCGTCGCTTTGGCGCGCCTCGGGCGCGGCCGTGGTGTTCAGGGTCGGCACGCTCGAGAGATTCTGAGGCGCGCCACCGGCCCCCATGACCGTGGCGCCGGACGCACTGGCCGAACCGAGCGTCGATGTGGCGGGTGGGCGCGCCAGGGGCGACGGTGGGGCTGCTTCCTCACGCTTGCCGAAGAACGGTCCTTGCAAAGCCATGCTTACTCCTTGTATGCAATCAGTCTGACAGAAAAGGGGCATCGTAGCGGTCCCGGGGCCCGTGCGGACCCCACAAGGGGCAAAAGTCGTAACGATTGCGGCCATGGCGTGTAGGACAGCCGCGCGAGTCGGCGGCGCCAACGCCGGTGGTGGCGCGCAAAGACGCTACCATGCGCGTTTACAAGCCGTTGCGTGCCCGCTCCGCGGTGGGGGCGTGCCCACCGACCTTCTTCCCGTTCCCCGGCAACCGGATCTTCTTGCATGCAGGACGCCAAGCCAGGTATCGATATCCAGCACGGCACCGACGGCGTGCGCGTGGTGCTGCGCGGGGCGTGGACCGCCGCCAGCATGACCAGCTGGCGCGGCTCGCGCGAGGTGCTGCGCCTGCTGGCCGGCGCCCCCGCCGACGCGCGCTGGGATCTGCTGTCGCTGCACGATTTCGACCACCTGGGCGCGCTGGTGCTGTGGGAACACTGGCGCCGCGAGTGGCCGCCGACGGTGGAGGCCGACGAGGACCAGCGCACCCTGCTGGACCGGGTGGCCGCGCATTCGCTGAACCTGCCGCCGGTGGTGCACCGCACCTGGCGCCAGCGCGTGGACAGCTTCGGCCTGCAGGTGATCGCGGCCACGCACCAGGTGCGCGACTTCGTCACCTTGGTCGGCCAGCTGCTGCTGGACGTGCTGCGCCTGATCGGCTCGCCGCGCTGGGGCCCCTGGCGCGACTTCACCGGCCACCTGTACAGCATCGGCGCGCAAGCGCTGCCGATCACGGCCCTGGTCGGCTTTCTGATCGGCGTGGTGCTGGCCTACCTGATGAGCCAGGTGCTGCGCCAGTTCGGTGCCGAAACCTACGTGGTCAACATCCTGGGCCTGGCGCTGATCCGCGAGCTGGGGCCGCTGCTGGCGGCGGTGCTGGTGGCCGGCCGCTCGGGCTCGGCCATCACGGCGCAGATCGGCGTGATGCGCGTCACCGAGGAGTTGGACGCGATGCGCGTGCTGGGCGTGCCGGCGGGCTTTCGCCTAGTGCTGCCGCGTGCCATGGCGCTGGCCATCTGCATGCCCTTGATCGCGGTCTGGACCACGCTGGCGGCGCTGCTCGGCGGCATGATGGCGGCCGACCTGACGCTGGGCATCTCGCCGGCCTACTTCTACGAAGCCATGCCGCGCGTGGTGCGGGTGGCCAACCTGTGGCTGGCGCTGGCCAAGTCGGTGGTGTTCGGCGTGTCCATCGCGCTGATCGGCTGCCACTTCGGCCTGCGCGTGAAACCCAATACCGTCAGCCTGGGCCAGGGCACCACCGCCTCGGTGGTGGCGGCCATCACCTCGGTGATCCTGATCGACGCGCTGTTCGCCGTGGTCTTCAAACGCGTGGGCCTGATCTGATGAGCACCGCGCGCCACCGCGACCCGCAGGCCAGCGACGCCAGCGACGACGCCTGGCGCCTGCCCGCGCCGGGTCAGCCCATCATCCAGGTGCGCGACCTCTGGAGCGCCTTCCCGGTGCCCGGCGGCGGCCAGGTGGTGGTGCACAAGGACCTGAACCTGACCGTGGTGCGCGGCGAGGTGATCACCTTGGTGGGCGGCTCGGGCACCGGCAAGACGGTGCTGCTGCGCCAGATGCTGGGGCTGAACCGGCCTTACAAGGGCAGTGTGCAGGTGCTCGGCCGGCCCGTCGGCGAGTTGTCGGGCCGCGGCGCCGGCGCGCGCGTCGGCATGCTGTTTCAGCAGGGAGCGCTGTTCTCGGCCTTCAGCGTGCTCGACAACATCGCCTTTCCGCTGCGCGAGACGCGCGTCGTGCCCGATCCGCTGGTGCGCGAGGCGGCCCTGCTGAAGCTGCAGATGGTGGGCCTGAAGACCAGCGACGCGCACAAGATGCCGGCCGAGTTGTCGGGCGGCATGATCAAGCGCGTGGCCCTGGCGCGCGCCCTCATCATGGACCCGCCGCTGCTGATGCTGGACGAGCCCACCGCCGGGCTGGACCCGGACAGCTCGGACACCTTCGTGGCCCTGCTGCGCTCGCTGCACGAGGAGCTGGGCCTGACGGTGGTGATGGTCACGCACGACCTGGACACCTTGTTCGAGCTGTCCAACCGGGTGGCCGTGCTGGCCGAGCAGCGCATCATCATCGCCGACACGGTGGAGAAAGTGATTGCCTACCCGCACCCGTTCATCCACGATTTCTTCCTTGGCGAACGCGGCCAGCGCGCCATGGAGCTGCTGCGCGAACGCCGCCGCGAGACCCCGGCGCCCGTGAACGAAGGATAAAACCCCATGGAAAACAAATCCCATGCCCTGGCCGCCGGCCTGTTCGTGCTGGCCGTTACCGCCTTGCTGATTGGCCTGTCGATGTGGCTGATGCGCGATGTCACCAACACCACCACCTACGAAATGGTCACCGACGACGCCGTCACCGGCCTGCAGCCGCAGGCGGCCGTGCGCTACAAGGGCGTGTCGGTGGGCAAGGTGAGCAGCATCAGCTTCGATCCGGCCAAGCGCGGCGACGTGCTGGTGCGCATCGCCGTCGCCCCGGACACGCCCATCACCCAGTCCACCTTCGCCACCCTGGCCTTCCAGGGCGTCACCGGCCTGTCCTTCGTGCAGCTGGACGACGAGGGCACCTCCTCCGACACCCCCACCGACGGCCCGTACGGCGTGCCGCGCATCCCGCTCAAGGAAGGCGCGCTGGGCCAGCTGACCGAGCGCATCGGCTCGCTGATGAACAAGCTCGACCAAATCTCCAGCAGCGTCAACGAAGCCTTCGGCCCGGAGAACCAGGCCGCCCTGCACCAGGTGCTGGTCGACGCCGCCACCGCCGCCAAGAACGTCGGGCAGATGGCCGCCACGGTGGACAAGACGGTGCGCGTGCAACTCGATCCCGCGCGCCTGGATCTGCCGCGCCTGGTGCGCCAGACCACCACCACCCTGCAGGCCGTGGAAGGCGCCGCCCAGGAGGCCAAGCACACCCTGGTGACCGTCAACGGCGCCGCCAAGGAGGCGCAGCTGGGCATCCAGCGCGTGACCGCCCCGGGCGGCCTGGTCGACCGAATGAGCGACGGCGCCGGCACCTTCACCACCTCGACCCTGCCGCGCATTCAGCGCGTGACCGAGGACGCCGGCCACACCTTCCGCCGCATCGACCGCCTGACCGACTCCTTCGGCACCAACCCGCAGGCCCTGCTGTACGGCAACGGCCCGATCCCGCCCGGCCCAGGCGAGCCCGGCTTCGGCTCTTCCGACGGCACCTCACGCTGAGACCACGCTATGAACTCCATCGCCGCCACCGCCCGCCGCGCCTCAAGGGGGAGCGCGCTTCTGGCCTTGCTGCTGCTTGGCGCCTGCTCGGTGCCGATGCCCGACAAGCCGACGCGCCCGCAACACTACGACCTGGGCCCGCCCTTGGCCGCCGCCACCAGCGCCGCGCCGATCGGCGTGGCGCTGGCCGTGGACGCGGTCAGCGCCCCGGCCACGCTGGACGGCTCGCACATCCTGTACCGCCTGATGTACGAGGACGGCGCCCAGCAACCCCGCCCGTACGCGCACGCGCGCTGGAGCATGACCCCACCGCAGCTGGTCACCCAGCGCCTGCGCGCGGCCTTCGCCGCCACCCGTCCGGTGGTCGAGCTGGGCGGTGGGCTGGCGCCGCTCGAGCTGCGCGCCGAGCTGGACGATTTCACCCAGGTCTTCAGCTCTCCCAAGGACAGCGAGGGCGTGGTCAGCCTGCGCGTCACCGTGACGGCGCCGCACGCGCGCGGCGCCGAGCGCCTGCTCGGTCAACGCACCTTCGTGGTGCGCAAGCCGGCGCCCAGCGCGGACGCGCCCGGCGGCGTGAGCGCGCTGCGCGGCGCCACCGACGAGGCCGTGCGCCAGGCCCTGGACTGGGTCAACGCCCTACCGGCGCCGCGCTGACCGGCGCGCCACCGTACTGCCAGGCGCGCGACCAGGGCAGGCCGCGGGCCGGCTGCCCGGCACGCCGGCACAGCACCTGAAACAGCGCGATGTCGTCGTGCTCGAAGGCCCACTGGCTGCCGGCCAGGTACATGCGCCAGATGCGCCAGGTCTTCTCGCCGACCAGCGTTTTCAGGCGTTCCGGGCGCGCCTCGTAGTTGTCGCTCCAGCAGCGCAGGGTGCGGGCGTAGTGGCGGCGCAGGTTTTCCACGTCGAAGGGCTCCAGCCGGCCTTCCTGCAGGCGGGTCAGCACCGTGCCGATGTGCGGCAACTCGCCCTGCGGGAACACATAGCGGTCGATGAAGCGGCCGCCGCCGTGGCGCGTCTCGCCGTTGTCCGGGTCGGTCGAGGTGATGCCGTGGTTCAACGCCCAGCCATCCGGCGCCAGCAGATCGTGGAGGATGCGGAAATAGCCGCTCAGGTGCTTCAGCCCGACGTGCTCGAACATGCCGACGCTGCTGATGCGGTCGAAGCTGCCGCGCAGGTCGCGGTAGTCCTGCAGGCGGATTTCCACCCGGTCTTGCAGGCCGGCCTGGCGCACGCGCTGGCGGGCCAGCTCGGCCTGCTGCTCGGACAAGGTGATGCCCACGCAGCGCGCGCCAAAGCGCTCGGCCGCGCGCAGCACCAACGCGCCCCAGCCGCAGCCGATGTCCAGCAGCGTCTGGCCGGGCGCCAGGCGCAGCTTGGTCAGGATGTGGTCGATCTTTTTCAGCTGGGCTTCGGCCAGCGCTTCCTCGCCGCGCTCGAAATAGGCGCAGGAATACACCATGCGCGGGTCCAGCCACTCGGCGTAAAAGGCGTTCGACACGTCGTAGTGGTACCGGATGGCCTGGCGGTCGCTGGCGCGCGTGTGGCCGCTGGCGCCGGCCACCGCCCCGGCCAGGCGCAGCGCCCAACCCGGGCCCTGCGCCGCCTCGGCCTCGCATTCGGCCAGGCGGTGGGCCATGTCCATGAGGTCCCGCACCGAGCCGCTGACGTCCAGGTGGCCCTCGACGTAGGCCTGTCCCAGGTGCTCCAGGCTCGGTTGCAGCAGGGCGGCGGCGCCGGTGGCGTCGCGCACATCAATCACCACGCGGGGGTGCTCGAAACGCCCCAGGCGCAGGCCGCCGCCACCGTTCCAACGCACCAGCAGGGGCAAGTCCAGCCGCTCGCCCAGGCGCGCGGCCCAGTGTTGCAACGGTGTCTCGAAAGCTGAAGTGGCAGACAAGCGCATCGCGCACAATCCTTGCAATCGTGACGCGGCACCCGAGGAGGCGCCACGTGCGGCCATTCCATTCGGTACCTACCAACTTACCACGCCTGTGCCACATTTGCCTAGCCCGCCGCGCAAGGTCGTTGGAACTTCGGCCCGCCGCGTGCCTCCCACCCCATTGCCCCGAAAAGATGCGCCCTGCGTGCCCTGATCGCCGAAGCCGCCCCTTGCGCCCCCCACCCATGCCCGTTTCGCGTCCCTTCCTTCACCTCTGGTTTGCTATTGCTCTGATAGCTGGTTGGGCTTTCTGGACGCCGGCTAAAGCCCAAAATCTTGCCAAATCCGAGGTCCGTACCGAGCAGGTACAGGCCCAGTTGCTGGCGCACGCGCCGCAGGGCGTGCCGCTGGGCCTGGCGCCCGAGGCGGCCACCGGCCAGCCGGTGTGGGTGGGCCTGCGCCTGACGCACGCGCCCGATTGGCACACCTACTGGAAGAACTCGGGCGACTCCGGACTGCCCACCGAGCTGCAGTGGACCCTGCCCCCCGGCGTGATGGCCGGCGACATCGCCTGGCCGCTGCCCAAGAAAATTCCCATCGGCGAGCTGGCCAACTACGGCTACGAGGGCACGGTGCTGCTGCCGGTGCCGCTGATCATCACGCCCGAGTACCAGCCGTCGGCGCTGGCCGACAGCCTGCCGATCCAGCTGAAAGCCAGCTGGCTGGTGTGCCGGCAAGAGTGCATTCCGCAGGACGGCGAGTTCAGCCTGCAGCTGCCGCTGCGCAGCTCCACCGCCCTGCACGGCGGCGAGTTCGAGGCCGCGCTGCGCAGCCAGCCCAGCGCGCTGGCGGGCGCGCACCAGATCAGCCTGCAGGACGGCGGCCAGCGCCTGGCCGTGCGCGTGGCCGGCCTGCCGGCCAGCGTGCGCGGGCAGACGCTGGAGCTGTTTCCCGAGACGCCCGGCGTCATCGTCACCGCCGCCACGCTGGCGGCGCCGGGCGCGGCGGTCGGTCCGCGCAGCTGGAGCCAGCGCTGGGACGGCGACATCTGGAGCGCCGATCTGCCGGTCTCGCCCGACCGGGCCGAGAGCCCGACCCACATGCCCCTGGTGCTGACGGCCGGCACGCAAGGCTGGCGCGCCGACGCCCCGGTGGCCGGCGACTGGCCGGCGCTGGCGCCGGTGGCCGGTGTCTCGCCGGCGCTGGAGGCGGCGCTGAAAGCCAACGCCGCGCTGGGGGCCGCCGGCGGCGCCCCCGTGGGGGCCTTGACCGGCGTGCCCACCGCCACCTTCCTGCTGGCCCTGCTGGGCGCGCTGGTCGGCGGCGCGGTGCTGAACCTGATGCCCTGCGTGTTTCCGGTGCTGGCCATCAAGGTGCTGGGGTTCGCCCAGCACGCCGACGACCGGCGCGCGCACCGGGTCAGCGGCCTGGCCTACAGCGCCGGCGTGGTGCTGTCCTTTCTGGCGCTGGGCGCGCTGATGCTGGCGCTGCGCGCGGCCGGCGCGCAGCTGGGCTGGGGCTTTCAGTTGCAGTCGCCGGGCGTGGTGGCGGCGCTGGCCGTGCTGTTCACGGTGATCGGGTTGAATCTGGCCGGCGTGTTCGAGTTCGGCCAGTTCGTGCCCAGCGGCGTGGCCACCCTGGAAGCCCGCCACCCGGTGGTCAACGCCTTCTTCTCCGGCGTGCTGGCGGTGGCCGTGGCCTCGCCGTGCACGGCGCCGTTCATGGGCGCCTCGCTGGGGCTGGCCGTGGGCCTGCCGGCGGCGCAGGCGCTGCTGGTGTTCGGCGCCATCGGCCTGGGCATGGCGCTGCCCTACCTGGCGGCCAGCTGGCTGCCGGCCGTGGCGCGCCTGCTGCCGCGGCCGGGAGCCTGGATGGAGGTGTTCCGCAAGTTCCTGGCCTTCCCGATGTTCGGCACCACCGCCTGGCTGCTGTGGGTGCTGGGCCAGCAAAGCGGCATCGACGGCGCCGGCGCGCTGCTGGCGCTGCTGGTGACGCTGGCGCTGCTGCTCTGGGCGCTCGGCCTGCACGGCCGTGCACGCCGGGTGATTGCTACTGTTTCAATAGCTATTCTGGCTTTGTTGGCGCCGGCCATCGGCCCTTATGTCTTGAAATCTCCGGAAATCGGGGGGGGGTCGGTCGAAGCCGCCGCCGGCGCACGCTGGCAGCCCTGGAGCCCCGAACGGGTCGGCGCCGTGCTGGCCGGGGGGCAGCCGGTGTTCGTCGACTTCACCGCCGCCTGGTGCGTGACCTGCCAGTACAACAAGAAGACCACCCTGGCCAATGAGGAAGTGTGGGGCGCCTTCGAACGCGCCAAGGTGCGGACCTTCCGCGCCGACTGGACCCGGCGCGACGCCGCCATCACCGCCGAGCTGGCCCGGCTGGGGCGCAGCGGTGTGCCGGTGTACCTGCTGCAGGCACCGGGCAAGCCGCCGATCGTGCTGAGCGAGATCCTCAGCGTGGCGGACGTGAAGCAGGCGCTGGAGCGCCTGTAGGCGCGGGCACGCGGCGCGCGCCAGAATGCGCGCATGAGCACCACACCCCCCGCGCACGACCCGCGGCGCCTGAAACTGGCGCGCCGCGGCCTGTACTCTTCCCTGGGCCTGGCCCTCAGCTCCCTGCTGCTGGGCGGGCTGGGTTTCTGGTGGATCGACCCGGGCGTGCACTCGATCGGCGACGGCATGTGGCTGGCCTTCACCACCGCCGCCACCGTCGGCTACGGCGACGTCGTGCCGTCGACCTCGAATTCGCGCGCGTTCGCCTTCGTGGTGGTGTTGTTGGGCATGGCGATACTGTCGCTGGTGACGGCGGCCTTGTCGGCCATCTTCAACGAGCGGCATCCGGACGAGGCCAAATTGCTGCACCAGCAGGACCGCGACCAAGCCCTGGACCGGTCGATGCTGCAAGAGCTGCAGGCGCTGCGCCAGCAGGTGGAGCTGCTGCGCGGCGAGCTGGCGCAGGTGCGGCGCGAGCGCGGCGGCGACTGAGGCGCCGCCGCTCGGCGCTCAGACCAGGGTCAGCTCGACCGGAATGTTGCCGCGCGTGGCGTTGGAGTAAGGGCACACCTGGTGCGCGGCGTCGATCAGCGCCTGGGCGGCGGCCGGGTCCAAGCCGGGCAGGCTGATCTTCATGCGCACGGCGATGCCGTAGCCGTGGCTGGTCGGGCCCAGATCGACCTCGGCGTCCACCGCCAAGTCGGCCGGCAGGGTGACCTTCAGCCGGCCGGCCACGGCCTTCATGGCGCCGATGAAGCAAGCCGAATAGCCGCTGGCGAACAGCTGCTCGGGATTGGTGCCGGTGCCGGCCTGGCCAGGCGACGAAAGCGTGACGTTCAGGCGGCCGTCGTCGCTGCGCGAGGCGCCGTCGCGGCCGCCGGTGGTGTGGGCGCGGGCGGTGTACAGGACTTTGTCGAGGGGGGTGGTCATGGGGTTTCCTTTCAGGGTGGGTTGAAAAACAGGGAGAAACTCAGCGTTCGAGCTGCTGGCGCAAGGCCGTCAGCTCCTGGGTCAGGGTCCGGATGCGGGCCAAATCAAGCTCGCTGCCGGCCAGCACGCCGGCCGGTACGTGGGCGGCGCGGGCTTTCAGCGCCTGGCCGGCCGGCGTCAGGCGGATGCGCACCCGCCGCTCGTCGCCGGCGTCGCGCGTGCGCGCCAGCCAGCCGGCGGCTTCCATGCGCTTGAGCAACGGCGTCAGGGTGCCGGAATCCAGCGCCAGGCGCTCGCCCAGCGCCGACACGGTGACGTCGTCCTGCTCCCACAGCGCCAGCAGCGCGATGTACTGTGGGTAGGTCAGGCCCAGCGCCCCCAGCAGCGGCTGGTAGCGCCGCGTCATGGCCAGCGAAGCCGCGTACAGCGCGAAGCACAGCTGGTGGTCCAGCTGCTGCGCCTCGGCAGGCAGGCGCTCGGTGACGGCGGGAGTGGAAGACATGGCGTGAATTTAGCGCGCAATTAAATTGCACACAATTGATTGACACGAAAACACCGGCCGGTGCAGGGTTTTGCAGCGGCCGGTGAGGCGGTGGGTGCCGACTTGGCGTGGCGGCGCCCACCTGGGGCCCGTTCGCCCCGACAGACGGGCGACTTATTCGGCGCTGATCTTGCCCTTGGCCACGATGGCGCCGAACTTGTCCTGCTCTTTCTTCAGAAAGTCGGCGAAGGGCGCGGCCCCCATGCCCAGCGGGGTGATGCCGCTGTCCTCGAAGTTCTTGCGCACGGCGGGCAGCGCCAGCACCTGGCGCAGCGCGCCGTCGAGCTTGGCCACGACCTCGGGCGGCGTTCCCTTGGGGGCGAACACGCCTTGCCACACCGTCACGTCGGCGCCCTTCCAGGCCGGGACGCTGCTGGCCAGTGGCGCCACCTCGGGCATGGCCGGCGAAGCCTTGTCGGCCAACACGCCGTAGACGCGCAGCTTGCCCGCCCGGGCCTGCTGCATCACCATCGACAAGGGCAGCACGGCCAGATCAAGCTGGTTGCCCACCAGATCGGTGATGATTTGGGTGGCCGCCCGGTACGGCACGTGCACCATGCTCACCGCGCCCTGCTGCTTGAGCAACTCGCCGCCCAGGTGCAGCGAGGTCCCCACGCCCGAGGTGGCGTAGTTGTACTGGCCGGGGTGGGCCTGGATGTCCTGGAACAACTCGGCCGCCGTCTTGGACGCCAGGTTGGGCTTGCCGGCCAGCGCCAAGGGCTGCGCGCCGAGCAGGGTCACGGGCGTCAGGTCGCGCAGGCCGTCGTAGCGCACGGTCGAAGGGGTGACCATCTTGGCGATCACCACCGTGCTCTCCACCGACATCAGCAGCGTGTAGCCGTCGGGCTTGGCCCGCACCACCTTGTCGGTGCCGATGACGCCCCCGGCGCCGGCCAGGTTCTCGATCACCACGGGCTGGCCCAGGCGCTGCGCCAGCTCGGGCTGGATCCAGCGCGCCATGGCGTCGACGTTGCCGCCGGCGGCATAAGGCACCAGCAGGGTGACGGGCTGGCTCGGCCAGGACGCATCGGCCGCCAGCGCCCCTGCCCCCACAAGGAGGCCACCCGCGCCGACCGCCAAGCTGGTCAGGGTCTGGCACAGGCCGCGGCGGGCAAAAGACAAAGATCGCATCAGGAAAACTCCTACAAAAATAAGAAATAAAGCTGTTTCAGGCGCCGGGGTGCCGGTCGCGCGTGGCCGCGGCTTCTTGCTCCAGCAGGCCGATGTCCCGCTCGAAACGCGCCCTCAGCTCGCGCTTGGCGGCATCGTCCAGCCAGCAGGCCTCGACCCCGGCCAGGCTGAAGGCGCGGGCCTGCGCCCATCCCCAGCCGCAGGCGTCGAGCACGGTGACGTAGGTGTGCGTCAGGCTGGTGTGAAACATGGCCGGGTCGTCCGTATTGAGCGTGACCGGGAGCCCGGCCTGCACCATGGCCTGCAGGCTGTGCAAGCGCCGCTCGCGGTTGCGCGTCACGCTGGTGATGCCGCAGGTGCAGAAGTACACGCCGTGCTCGCGCGCGCGCCGCACGCCGTCGTCGCTGGCCAACAGGTTGTAGCCATGGTCCAGCCGGTCGCAGCCCATGAGGGTGAGGCAGTCGTGCACGTTGGAGGGCGGCGCCTCGGCCAGCGTCTGGTTGTCTTCGCACACATGCGCCGTGCGCTTGAGCCCGGCGCGGCCGGCACGCTGAAACAGCGGCGCCAGCTTGGCCGGTGGGCCGGCACGCTCCGGCCCGTCCAGGCCAATGCCGACCACCAGCTCGTGGCGCTGCGCCAGCACGTCGTCCAGCGCCTGCTCGGCGCTGTCCAGCGGCAGGCCACGGTCGATGGCGGCGATCAGCAGGGCCGAGCAGTCGAAGTCGCGCCGGGCCGCCTCCACCCCGGCCACCAGCCCTTCCAGCTGCACCCGGTACGGCACGCCCATGGGCATGGCGTACTGCGGGTTGAAGGACATTTCCAGATGCCGCGCGCCGCTGCCGGCGGCGTCTTCGATGGCTTCGTAGGCCATGCGCTCGAAGTCCGCCGCCGTGCGCACGGCTTGCGCGCCCAGGCGCAGCACGTCAATGAAGTCGTAGAAATCGCGGTACTGGTACAGCCGGCCCACCGGGCGCGGCAGGGGCAACTCATAACGCTCCGCCAACGCGGCCAGCGTGGCCGGACGCAGCGTGCCCGACAAGTGCATGTGCAGATCGACCTTGGGCAGGCGCCGCAGCAACGCTTCGGGGACGGGAGCGAATGTGACGGGGGTGGCCGCGCCCTCCGCGGCCGCAGCAAAGGATGGCACGGTCATCCCGCGACGATACCGGGGCGCCGGCGCGGCGCCCAGCGCCGCACAGTGTCCCGGGTTATGACAGCGGTGTTATGACCCGCTGCGGTGCGCCAGCGCGCGGGCGGCGGCGGTCACCTCGTCGCGCAGCCAGCGCACGGCGCGGTGTGCGTGGGTGCGTTCGTGCCACACCAGACGGTAGCGCAGCGGCTGCGTGCGCACCGCCAGCGGCACGACAGCCAGCCCGGCCTCGGCGGCAAAGGCCTCGGCCAGTACCCGGCCGGTGGTGAAGACGAGGTCGGTGCTGGCCAGGATGGCCGGCGCCACGCCCAGGAACTGCGTGCGCACGGTGGTGTGCAGCCGCACGCCCAGGGCGGCCAGCTGGTTGTCGATCACCGCGCCCTGGCCGGGCATGTGCTCCAGCGAGGTCAGGTGGCGCGCCCGCTGAAAATCCTCCAGCGCGACCGGTTTGCCGGCCAAGGGGTGGTCGCGGCGCATCACGCAGACCAGGGGCTCGTTCAGCAGGCTGGTGGCGCGCAGATGCGCGGGCAACTCCGGCCAGACGGTGATCACCAGGTCGACCTCGCCGTCGGCCAGCTGGCGGTAGTGCTCGAAGCGCGACCCCAGGCCACGGATCACCAGATCGCAATTGGGCGCCTGCTGGGTCACGCGCGCCACCAGGTCGGCGAAAAAGGCCTTGGGCAGGAAGTCGTAGGTGGCGATGCGCAGGCTCAGGCGCAAATCGCGCAGCGAGGGCGGCAGCGCCTGCGAGGTGATCAGCGACATGTCGGCCAGGATGCGCCGCGTCGGCGCCAGCAGCGCCTGCGCACGCTCGGTCAAGACCATGCGGTTGCCCACGCGCACCAGCAACTGGTCTCCCGTGAGGTGGCGCAGCACGCGCAGATGGCGGCTCATCGCCGATTGGGCCAGGCCCAGGGTGCCGGCCGCCTGCGAGACGCTGGCCTCGTTCAGCAGCGCATACAGCGAGCGCAGCAGTGGCTCGTCCAGTTGGCGGACGCTGTCGTCCTCCAAGGAAGCCGTGGCCGCCACGCCCGCGCACCCCTCACTCAATAGGTGTACACGCCCGAGCCGGTCTTGCGGCCCAGGCGGCCGGCGGCCACGTACTCGCGCAGCAGCGGGCAGGGGCGGTACTTGCTGTCGCCGAACTGCTCCAGGTACACCTCCATCACCGCCAGACACACATCCAGGCCCACCATGTCGGCCAGCGCCAGCGGGCCGATCGGGTGGTTGCAGCCCAGGCGCATGCCGGCGTCGATGTCCTCCGGCGTGGCCAGTCCCTCGGCCAGCACGAAGAAGGCCTCGTTGATCATCGGCACCAGGATGCGGTTGACCACGAAGCCCGGCGCGTTCTTCACGGTGATGGGCGACTTGCCCAGCGCCACGGCCAGCGCCTTCACCGCGTCGTGCGTGGCGTCGGAGGTCAGCAAGCCGCGGATGATCTCCACCAGCGCCATCATCGGCACCGGGTTGAAGAAGTGCATGCCGACGAAACGGTCCGGCCGCTGCGTCACCGCCGCCAGTTGGGTGATGGAGATCGACGAGGTGTTGGTGGCGATGATGACCTCGGGCGCCAGCAGGCCATCCAGCTGCTTCAGGATCTTGTTCTTCAGCTCGTGGTTCTCGGTGGCGGCCTCGATCACCAGTTGCGCGCTTTTCAGGTCGTCGTAGCTGGTGCTGCCTTTCACGCGTGCCAATGCGGCGGCCTTGTCGGCCTCGGTCATCTTCTCTTTGCTGATCAGGCGGTCCAGGCTCTTGCCGATGGTGGCCAGGCCCTTGTCCACGGCGGCCTGGGCGATGTCGACCATGACCACCCGGATGCCCGCCACCGCGCAGGCCTGCGCGATGCCATTGCCCATGGTGCCCGCGCCCACGATGCCGACGGTGTTGATGCTCATTGCGTGTTCTCCAGTGATGAGGGAATTGGGGGGTGCGGATCGGCGCCTGGCCGGCCGCCCGTCCAGCATGGTAGCGGCTGCGCTTGTCAACCTGAATTTTGGAAGCTTTCGCCTAAGTCTGGCGCCGGCGGGCGCGCACAATGGCTGAGCATGACAAGGAGAGACCGGACATGGACTACGTGATCGTCGGCGCCGGATCGGCCGGCTGCGTGCTGGCCGCGCGCCTGAGCGAGGACCCCCACACCCAGGTCACCCTGCTGGAGGCCGGCCCAACCGACCACAGCCCGCTGATCCACTGCCCGGCCGGCATCGCCCTCATGGCCCGCACCGGGCAGGTCAACTGGGGTTTCGAGACCGTGCCGCAGGCGGCGCTGAACGGCCGCCGCGGCTACCAGCCGCGCGGCAAGGTGCTGGGCGGCTCCAGCTCGGTCAACGCCATGATCTACACGCGCGGCCACCCCAGCGACTACGACGCCTGGGCCGCCGCCGGCAACGCCGGCTGGGGCTGGGACGAGGTGCTGCCCTTGTTCAAGCTGGCCGAGCACAACGAACGCGGTGCCGACGCTTTTCACGGCGCGCGGGGCCCGCTGAACGTCAAGGACCTGCCCGAACCGAACCCGTTCTCGCTGGCCTTCGTCGAGGCCGGGGTGCAGGCCGGCTACCCCCGCAACCCGGATTTCAACGGCATCGAGCAGGAGGGCGTGGGCCTGTACCAGGTCACGCACCGCAACGGCGAGCGCTGCTCGGTGGCCAAGGCCTACCTGACGCCGCACCTCGGGCGCCCGAACCTGCACGTGATCACCGGCGCGCACGCCACGCGCGTGCTGATCGAGGGCGGCCGCGCGGTCGGCGTGGCCTATGTGCGCGACGGACGCGAGGAACAGGTGCGCGCCGAGCGCGAGGTGCTGCTGTGCGCCGGCGCGCTGCAGTCGCCGCAGCTGCTGTTGCTGTCGGGCATCGGCCCGGGCGAGCACCTGCGCCAGCACGGCATCGCGGTGCGCCACGAGTTGCCCGGCGTGGGCGGGCAACTGCACGACCACCCCGACGTGGTGCAGGTCTGGGACGTGCCGGGCGCGCGCGAGCTGTTCGGCCTGTCGCCGGCCGGCGCCTGGCGCGCGGCGCGCGGCTTGGGGCAGTGGCGGCGCGAGCGCACCGGCATGCTGACCACCAACTTCGCCGAAGGCGGCGCCTTCCTCAGGAGCGAGCCGGGCCTGTCCGCGCCCGATCTGCAATTGCACTTCGTGGTCGGCATGCTGGTCAACCACGGCCGCAGCACGGTCTGGGGCCACGGTTTTTCCTGCCACGTGTGCGTGCTGCGGCCCAAGAGCCGGGGCAGCGTGCGCCTGGCCAGCGCCGACCCGCTGGCCGCGCCGGCCATCGACCCGGCCCTGCTGTCCGACCCCGAGGACATGCGCCTGATGGTGCGGGGCTTTCGCCAGATGCGCGAGCTGCTCGGCCACCCGGCGCTGGCGCAGCACGGCGGGCGCGAACGCTCGGCCGCGGTGCGCAGCGACGCCGAGATCGAGGCCTTCATCCGCCGCTACGCCGACGCCATCTACCACCCGGTGGGCAGCTGCCGCATGGGCAGCGGCGCGCAGGACGTGGTGGACGCGCAGCTGCGCGTGCACGGCCTGGCCGGGCTGCGCGTGGTGGACGCCTCGATCATGCCCAGCGTGGTGGCCGGCAACACCAACGCACCGGTGGTGATGATCGCCGAGAAGGCAGCGCAGATGCTGCGCCAGGGCCAGGCGGCGCAGGCGCGCGAGGCGGTGCTGGAAGACGTCGCCTGATACCGATTGGCGTTCAAACTACAAGAACCGTTCAGGCTGAGCCTGTCGAAGCCCGGCGCGGCGTTTCGACAAGCTCAACGCGAACGGTTTGATGCTTTTGAACGCCTTTTAGTATGAGCAGGTGCCCCCCCGGCGCGCCACCACTGGCCCCCGTGCTCGGCGCAAGACGCGGGCATCCCGGATTTGCTACTGTTGTTATAGCTACTCAGGATTAGTGGGCGCCGACCAACGGCCAAAAAGGCTGGCGGTTTCCACAATGAAGTGCACGTAGAAGCGGAAGGCTCAGACGAGGCGAGCGAAGATCACCTGTTTGACCTGCCAGTCGATCAAGTGCACCCATG
>Ga0209572_1001329_pt1 | contig 17947 bp, 14 predicted proteins | sample EBPBio232012_DNA_FD_185867 | JGI IMG/M metagenome (GOLD analysis project Ga0209572, IMG submission 185867) | Wastewater treatment Type I Accumulibacter community from EBPR Bioreactor in Madison, WI, USA - Reactor 1_1/23/2012_ DNA (SPAdes)... | ecosystem: Engineered > Bioreactor > EBPR >...
GAAAGCGTTGGCTGCGTACTTAGTTAACTCGGCACTTCTTTCATCCATAAAAATGATAGGGTTTCCTTGACGAGTGAAAGGTTTGTAAAGCTCTTCCATCACTTTGCGTGCGCGTTCACCGCGGGTGCCAATCACAACACGGTCAGGCTTCATGAAATCATCCACAGCGAAGCCTTCTCTTAAAAACTCCGGATTGCTCACCACATCAAATTCTGTGGTCGCGTTGGCTGCAACTGCTGTATGCACTTTTTCAGCAGTTCCAACAGGAACCGTGCTTTTATCTACAATGACTTTGTAGTCTTTTATAATTTTTCCAAGTTGGTCTGCAACACCCAATACATAGCGCAAGTCGGCACTGCCATCTTCTCCGGGAGGAGTTGGTAAAGCGAGAAAAATGATTTGTGCATTTTCAACTGCTTCTTCCAAATTGGTAGTGAACTTCAAACGATTCTCACGAATATTTCTTTCAAAGAGAACGTCCAAATGGGGTTCGTAAATGGGGATTTCTCCTTGTTTCATCCGCTCCACTTTGGAAGCATCAATATCCACACAGATTACATTGTTTCCTGTTTCAGAAAAACAAGTTCCTGTAACAAGTCCAACATAGCCGGTTCCTATAACTGCAATATTCATTTATTCGAGCCCTTTTAGATGAGCGCGCGAATTTAATCAGCTAATCGGCAATCCCTATTTTTTAAGGGATTTATAGAAAATTCTACCCGAAATAGGGGTGAGTTTGTCTTGAGTTGTCCTTCTGTTAATTGAAAAGATAATTTTCCGAAGACTTGTTCTGTGCATTTTTGCCGCCAATGGAGTTGGAAGACCACCATATCGTGCAAGGATTGCAGCAGGGCAGGCAAGACACATTCGAGACAATGTTTAAGGCTTGGTACAATCCATTGTGCAACTACGCACATAGTTTTCTTGGTAGTCGCGATGAGGCTGAGGAAACGGTGCAATCGGTCTTTATTCACTTTTGGGAAAAAAGGAAGGAAATTGATATTGAGACTTCGCTCAAAAGTTATCTCTATCGCTCGGTTCGCAATAGTTGTATGAATGTGCTTAAGCATGAGAAAGTTAAGCGCGAACATGCCGCTTTTGCCTTGAATGGTGGCGCGGGAAGCTCGAATAATACTGCAGGTGATTTGATGGCTTCTGAGTTAGAAACTCGAATTGCAGATGCGCTCATGAAATTACCGGAACAATGCCGCTTAGTGTTCAAAATGAGTCGTTTCGAGGAGTTGAAGTATTCCGAAATTGCTGATAAACTGGGTATTTCAATCAAGACGGTAGAAAACCAGATGGGAAAGGCACTAAGAATCATGCGCGAGCAATTACAAGATTATTTGCCACTCATAACGCTGCTGGCTATAAGTGGACAATTCATTTGGGTTGATCATTGCCTCTGGGATTGCGCGAATTTGATGTTGATGTTAACGATGTAAAGAAAAAGGTTGAAGCAATATCCCGAACATATCGATGAGTTGATAGCAAAAGTGCTTAGTTCAGAAGCTACTTCTGATGAAAAAAACACTTTTAATGAATGGTTGAATGAGCACCCGGATAATCAGTCTTATTTCAATCAATTCGAAACGATTTACCATAAATCTTCTGAACTTGTAGAAACTATCCAATTTGACACTGACGCGGCTTGGAAAAAGGTTTCTATTGCGATTAATAAAGAACCAAAAGTTGTTCCGATTACCAAACCCTCTAAGCGTTTCAATGTATGGAGAATAGCGGCAGTCGTAATTACCTTGGTCGGCTTGGGTAGTGCGCTTCTTCTGATGCAAAAAGACAGTGCTCCGCAATTTGCAGTTAGGTCCGGCAACCAAATTGTTGGCGATACACTACCTGACAAAACTCTTGCTACACTCAACAAAGGTTCTGAATTGACTTATGAGTTGGATGAAAAGAAAAAGATTAGAAAAGCCGTTTTGAAAGGAGAGGCCTTTTTTAAAATTTCCGAAGACAAGGAAAATCAATTTTTGGTTTATACCAATGAGGTGATGATTAAGGATGTAGGAACCGCTTTCAATGTTCGCTCATTGGATGATAATGACACTATTTCGGTTTCGGTGAAAGACGGAGAAGTCATTTTTTATTCGAATTCCAACAAAGGAATTTCTTTGATAGCAGGCGAAACAGGTTATTACTTGAAAAGCTCCAAAGTATTTGCAAAGACAAATGCTGTTGATGAAAATGCTTCATCCTACGCTGACAGAGAGTTTAGATTCCGAAATACGCCTATGCGAAAAGTGGTGAATCAAATCAATGCGGTTTATGAAACGAAAATTCGGTTGAGTGATAAACAACTTGAGCATTGTCGCATTACTGTGAATTTCAAAGAAGATGATATCGAAACCATTGCTTCTGTTATTGCTGAAACTATGGGTTGGACAGTTGAGAGAAGCAACAACCAATTGGTTTTGTTTGGTTCTGCGTGTCAGTAATTTTTTTTCGAAAAAATTCTTATTTGAAATAGGGGTAACCAAAAGTTGACTTGTCTTCTTATCAAATTCAACAATCTTCAAAAAAACAAAGACAATGAAAACGAAAAGCATCTTGATTTTAGTCCTTTTATCGGCTATGGTGGTTACTTCACTTACATCCTGTGAGAAAAGGATTCGTAAGGTTGGCTCTGGGGTTTTGACAACCACGACTCGCAACGTTTCGGACTTTACTGAACTGGAAGTAGATGGCAAGTTCGATGTTTATGTACACATAGATGATAATCCTCGAGTAGAAATTACAACGGATGATAACATGCTTTCTGAGGTTCAAACTTTTGTAAGCGAAGGCGAACTCCAAATTGAAATGAGTGACGATTACTATCGTTTTAAATTCACAAAAATGGAAGTGCATATTTATAACAATACCTATTCTTCTTTGGATTTTGATGGAAACATAACCGCCTATGTGGTGGATACCATCTTCACGCCATCCTTAAAACTGGAGCACGAAGGAAGTGGCAATAGCGAAGTGAAATTTTCAGGTGATAACATTTCCATGAAAGTAAATGGCACGGGTAACATCCAAGCTTCAGGTTCATCACTTTCTTCCAAGGTGGAAATCAACGGTTCGGGAAAAATTGATGCGCTTGACTTGCCTGCTAGTAATGTAATTGCCGAGATTGATGGTAGTGGAAAAATTTATGTGAATGCCATTGAACAGTTGACTGCAAAAATCAACGGAAGCGGAAGCATTAAATATATCGGAAGTCCTACTGTAAATTCTTCTATAAACGGAAGTGGAAGTGTTTCTCCATACTAAATTATTTCACCTATTGACTATTTGAAGTTCTTTATGAAGGAAAATCAAAGCATAAAAATTCTCTACGTAACCGCAATAGGTCTTTTAACACTGTTGTTGCCACAATCATCATTGGCACAAACCAAAGTACCTTGTTTGGAAAAAACAATCACTATTAGTGTAGAAAATAAAAGTGCGATTGATGTACTCCATGACATTGAAAAAATGATTGGATGTAATTTTTCGTTCAACAGTGCTTTAGTTCAGGAAGGAAAAAAAGTAACTGTGAAGTTGATCAATAAGTCGGTGCGACAAGTGCTGGACAAAATGTTTGCAGGAACACTTCAATATAAAGAGAAAGGTGGCTATATCATTTTGACGAAAGCTGAAGAGAAAAGGGTCATCAGTGGATATGTAGAAAATGAAAAAGGTGAGAAGGTTGCCGGGGCGAGTGTTTATGACTTGAATACACTGTCATCGGCTACTTCAAACGAATACGGCTATTATGAAATGAAGATGAAGCGCGATGAAAAGCCTCTTCAACTTTCGGTTAGTAAAGATAATTTCTCGGATACCATAATTCCACTTCAACCATCTACAGCAACACTCCAAAATGTGGTTATTCATGAACAAAAAGACACGACCCTTAAACATTTGGCAAAAGTTGTTGGTGATACTCTTCGCTCCAAATGGAGTATGGTCAGTGCTTGGACGGTTGAGCAATTTACTTCCAATGAGAATGTGAAAAACATTAAGGACACGCTTTACACTCCGTTTCAATTTTCAGTTGTTCCGTTTGTCGGCACAAATGGAAGACTGAGCGGTAACATTGAAAGTGATTGGTCTTTCAATCTGTTTGGCGGTTATAATGGTGGAGTAAGAAAAGCTGAGTTTGGAACCCTGTTTAATGTCAATAGAAATGATGTTCGTTACTTCCAATTAGCCGGACTTACGAATGTAGTTGGTGGTAATATGACTGGAGTCCAGTTTGGAGGACTTACTAATCTTAATTTTCAATCATTTCGTGGATTTCAAATTGGTGGGTTACTCAATTTGGCTGACTTGGGTTCTGATGGCGCAAGCGTTGCCGGGCTCATGAATATTACAGGTGGAAAAGGCGCAGGGCTCAACATGGCGGGGTTAATGAATATACATGGTATACAACATGATGGTATGCAATTAGCTGGACTGATGAATATCAACGAGGGACAAATGAATGGTATCCAAGTCGCGGGATTTATGAACCTTGCTGAAGGAAAAGTAAGAGGATCGCAAATTGCCGGATTCATGAATGCGGCTGATACAATGAATGGAATGCAGATTTCCGGATTCTTAAATATTGCACACTCTGCCAAAGGTGTCCAACTTGGATTTATCAATCTCAGTGATACTTTGAATGGTGTTCCCATTGGTTTCTTCAGTTATGTAAAGACCGGTTACCATAAGCTGGAACTGGCTTATGACGAATTGAATTATGGACATCTTTCTTTTCGTTCAGGTACGCAATACTTCTATAACATATTGGGCGTTGGTATAAGTTTGAAAAATGTTAGCTTGAACAATTCCGTTTGGACCTTTGGTTATGGAGTAGGAACTGCCCCGAGACTTTCTAAGAAGTTGGCTTTAAATGTTGACATAACCGGCAACCAGATTTTTCAGCAAAAGTTTGATGATGCTTTAAATGTTTTGGCAAAACTATATCTCGGTGTAGATTATAATTTCATTGAGAAATGTTCTATTACTGCTGGGCTAACGTTCAATGGATACTTTACCGAGAATAACCCTAATTTATTATCAGAATTGGAGTATCTCCCAAAGGGAATTAATGAATATCAATTGGATGAACGTTTTCAGGCTAACACATGGATAGGTTGGCGCGTTGGTTTGCGTTTCTTCTGAGAGTAATTAACTAATTCGATAAAGGTGAATTTATTCACCTTTTTTTATTTCTGCGTAGTGGTATTTTATCTCTTGGTTGTCTTCAATGAAATACCGAAATAATGCTCAACAAATTTCTTTTTACCATTGCTTTTATCACTTTCACATTTGTGATGAATGCTCAAAATCTCACACAAACCATTCGTGGAGTTGTCACCGATAAATCATCCAATGAACCTTTGATAGGTGCTGTTGTTGTAGTCCAATCTACTGAACCGCTCATCGGAAGCTCTTCTGATGAAAACGGTGTTTTTAAATTATTAAATGTTCCTATTGGAAGGCAAACCATTCAAATCAATATGATTGGTTATTTACCAATCACTCTATCAAGTGTTTTGGTTTCATCCGGAAAGGAATTGGTGCTTAATATTCAGATGGATGAATCACTCACAGAGCTTTCTCAAGTAGAAGTTACTGCTGATAGAAATAAATCTGAATCGCTCAATAATATGGCAACTGTGAGCGCCCGCACATTCAGTGTTGAAGAGACTCAAAAGTTTGCTGCCGCTGTAAATGACCCAGGGCGTATGGCATTGTCTTATGCGGGTGTTGTAAGTGGAAACGATGGTGGCAATATTGTATCCATTCGAGGAAACTCTCCTTATGGACTTCAATGGCGAATGGAAGGTGCTGACATCCCCAATCCCAATCACTTTGGTGGAGTGGCAGTTTCAGGTGGAGGCATTTCAATTCTCAGTGCCCAAACGCTCAGCAATTCTGATTTCTTTACGGGGGCATTTCCTGCTGAATATGGCAACGTTATAGGTGGCGTGTTTGATTTGAAATTGCGCAAGGGCAATAATGAAAAGAGAGAATATACGATTCAGGCAGGCATACTTGGTTTAGATGTTGCGGCCGAGGGTCCTTTTAAGAAAGGCTATGCGGGTTCTTATCTGATTAACTATCGCTATTCTACTTTGAGCTTGTTGGATAAAATAGGCGTGCCAATTTTTGATGCAGTTACTACCTTTCAAGATTTGTCCTTCAATTTTTATTTGCCAACCAAAAAGTTCGGAAGTTTTCAGTTGTATGGTTTCGGTGGCTTGAGTACGCAGACTTCAGAAGCCGCACGTGATACTTCTCTTTGGGACTATTCTTGGCAACGATACGATAGTCAATTCAAATCAAACACGGCCGCAACAGGTTTGAAACACGTCATTAATCTTGGAGAGAAAACGTATTTACAATCATCCATTGTTGCTTCAGGAAATGACTATGGTTATAGTCAGGAAAAATTAAGCTATGAATTCTTGCCAAAACGCGATTACCAAGAATCTTATATCAATACAAGAATGATGGTCACTTCGGTGCTCAATCATAAATTCAATGCAAAGCATAATTTGAGAACGGGAGTCTATTTTAACCGATATGGTTTTAATCTTTACAAAGAAGCGCTGAATCTTGGCAGCGGTGAATTTGAGAATCTGCTTTCAGACAAAGGCGATATAAATACACTTCAAACATTTGCACAATGGAAGTATCGCATCAATGAGCAATTGACTATTAATACAGGCATTCATGCATTGTATTTGCCGTTCAATAATACTTCTTCTATAGAACCGCGCTTTGGAGCGCGCTATCAGTTTGATGAAATTCAGTCCGTATCTATAGGGTATGGATTGCATGGTCAAATGCAACCTGTGGGTGTTTACAAGGCAAGAGTTTTAAATGACGATGGCACTTACAATATGCCGAACGAAGATTTGGGAATGAATAAAGCGCATCATTTCGTTGTGGGTTATCAACGCTCATTGTCCAAACACACATATATCAAAACCGAATTGTATTATCAGCATTTGTTCAACATTGCTATTGGTGCGGATAGCGGAAGCACTCTATCCTCTCTCAACAATATTGAAGGTTATATAACGGATAGAATGAACAATAGCGGTAAGGGTCGCAACTATGGTTTGGAATTGACCTTAGAGCAGTTTACGCATAATGATTTTTATTTCCTTCTATCGGGTTCTTTCTTTAATTCTGAATACTTGGCAAATGATAATGTTTGGAGAGATACGCGTTTCAACTTTGGATATGCGGGTTCGTTTACGGCAGGTAAAGAATGGAAAGTTGGAAAGGAGGACAAGAACAAAGTGTTGGGCATAAACATTCGTACTATTTATACAGGTGGTTTGCGCGAAACGCCAATAGATGTTGAAGCCTCACGTCTTCGAGGAGAAGCGGTATATATCGATAGCAGAGCATACAGTAATAAAGTTTCTGATTACTTCAGGACAGACTTAAGAGTGAGTTTGCGCAGAAATCATAAGAAGATGACTTCCACGCTTGCCCTTGATCTGCAGAATGCGACCAACAATAAAAATGTGTTTGGAAACTTCTTCGAGCCGGAATCTGGAACTGTCAATACCGAGTACCAAGTGCCACTCTTACCTGTCCTTAGTTATCGCGTGGAGTTCTAATTGCAAAGTTTTGTTATAGAAAAATGTCAGAGTGTCGGATGCTTGGAGAACATTCGGAATTGTTGACTTGTGGTTATACAAGAAATCGGAAAAAAATTCCGATTTCTTGCGTTGGTATCGAAGTTGAAAACGACCATGCCATGTTTAACTCAAATAGAAATAACAAAATGTACACAACAAAGTATCGCAATTGCGCACCGGTTGATTCAAGAAATAACAACGTATTCTTTGACGACCAATTATTCAGAGATTTCTTCAATGGCGCTTGGAAAGGTGGAAGCATTTCTCCGGCATCCAATGTGAAGGAAAGTGATGAGAATTACACCATCGAATTGGCTGCTCCGGGATTGGAAAAAGGTGATTTTAAAATCAAATTGGACAATCATGTGCTAACCATTTCTTCTGAGAAGAAAGTGGAGAATAGCAATGAATCGGAACGCTATACGCGCAAAGAGTTTCAATACAATTCGTTCCAACGTTCTTGGAATTTGCCTGAAACTATTGACACCGATGCCATATCAGCGAGCTATAACAATGGTATTCTGAATGTGGTATTACCAAAGAAACAAGACGTGGTAAAAAACACCAACAAGGTGATTGAAATTGCCTAAAAGATTTTCATGAGAGGCTTCATTTTGAGTAGTGTTTAGAGTGAAGTTGGTTTTGGTTAAGTGAAGTCAGGTCGCCCTATTTAGGGCGGCCTTTCTTTATTCAGGGCAATCTTTCTTTATACAAAAACCTGTTTTGCGAATTCTCGAAGGGACGATAGATATAATAAATCCAATGGTCTTTGATCCGAATATTACTTACATAACGATGCGTTAGTTTGAATGCGGGCAAAGAGTTTCCTGTTTTTGTATCTATCTGCTTGGCGTACGTATATCCATTCTTTTGTGAATAGGTGTATATCAATTCTGAAGTATTGTCTTTCAATAACTGTTCGCTCCAGCGTTCGGGTTTGGAGAGCTTGTGGTAGTTAATCAGGATGCTATCCAACGCTTGTCCTTGCCAATCGAAGCGTACCATTTTGCTATGATTATGGTCGAACAACAAGAGAGTGTCATTGCTTACAATTAAAGGTGCATTAAGTTTCTCATAGTAATGAGTATTCTGAAAGCCGCGCATATAAGCCGCTATCACTTCTTTGTCCATCCCCGTTTTCAACTCCAGTTTCAAGGCATCCAGCTTGCCTCGAGGATCAAGGTATTTATACTCGCTGCGCAACATGCGCATCATTTCTTCATCAATGACGTGACGAAATGTAGAATAGCTTGAATCAGCCCTGTTGAATATCATATACTGAAATGCAGGAAAGTCTTCATCATAATTGCTGAAATAGGTCAGTGAACCGATGGTATCAACCACAGGCTTAATTCCATTCTCGAAGTCTTTCTCATTGATGGGGAAAAGCACAATCAAACTATCTTCAATAAAGACATGATAGGTCTGCTTATGGCACCTCAGAAAGACATCTTGAAAATACCCCGTGTAGAGATTTAGGGAGATTTCACCAATTAGTCTTCGCGTGATTTCTTTGCCATTGTGGTCTAAGTGTATCAATCTACAACCACTGTATAAGGTCACTTTGGCGTCTTCCTGTCTTTTCCAGCGGTCTTCTTTTTCATAAGCCAAAAGCAACATGCCCTGAGGCACAAAGGCAAAGTCCGCCACATTCAATTCTTTGCTTCCCCAAACGGTATCGGGCGCTCCCGATATAGGAACAATAGGTAACATAAACGCTTCAAACTGTAGCTTGAAATGAATCGTCATCTCGCGTTTTTCGTCTTTTTTAATTCCCAAAGGTTTGTGGACCGTTTGTGTAACATAGTTTAAACTTCGCGCTGAAACGGAGAAAGAATCAAGCGCTTGTTTGCAGGTTATTTCATACCAACCATCCATACCGCTATTGGCACCATAGGGTGTTCCGGTAATATTTATGAATGCACCTGATATTGGATTTCCCGTTTCAACATCCGTGATGCGGCCACGTAGTTTCAGTTCGGTTTGAGCACAAACCGATAGTGAACTCAAGAGTAGAAGTATGGCAAGAAGTTGTTTCATAACAATGCCTTTTCTATAGGATGCAATATCGCTTTTGATTTCACATAATTATATCACAACTGTTGCGCATAAATTTCAAATCTGAAACGTCTTATGACCTTCCTATTTTCGTGTAAATTTGTGATACAACAGATAGTATGAACTTATGACGAAACTACATCCTCAATTTATTAAAGATGCCAACGGTAAGAAAACGTTGGTTGTTCTATCTATGGACGAATTTAATAGCCTTATGGAAGGGCTTGAGGAGTTAGAAGATATTAAGCTGTTTGACAAGGCAAAAAAGGAAGATAACGGGAAGCGCATTTTATTATCTGATTATCTGAAAAAAAGAAAATCGAAAAATGCCTAAGTACACCGTTGTATTAACCCAAAAGGCTCAAAAGCAACTAGACAAACTTTCCGATGATATTGCAGAGCCAATTATCAAAACTATTTCCGCTTTAGAAAATAATCCGCGACCCGTTGGATGTAAGAAGTTAAAGGGACGAAATGGTTATCGTATCCGAGTGGGCAATTATCGCGTTATTTATGAAATTTTTGATACAGAACTGATTGTTGACGTGATTGCAGTTGGTCATCGAAAAGATATCTATGAGTAAACGCTGATGGCACATAAAGAGTACCCCACCATAATCCTATGTGGCTACAATCCCATAATCCTCTAATTACGCCTACCTTCGCGGCCTCAATTCAGTTGTATGCAAATCCGTCCGGGGTATATCCAAACGCTTCCTTATTACGATGCTACAGAGCGTGGCTTCTTATTGGGAGATGACAATGAAACCGTTTTCATCACCAAGTATGAGGCTCCGAAAGACTTCAATGAAGGCGATTCGCTGGAGGTATTTGTATTCTATAATGAAGACAAAGAGAGAGAAGCCACAACTAAACTGCCGGAAATACAGGTAGGACAAGTGGGTTGTTTCCGTGTGCGTGGCGTCAATGATATTGGTGCTTTTGTAAACATTGGTACGCGCAGAGATATTTTCATTCCAAAAAGAGAACAGCTTGAACCTCTTGAAGTGGATAGAATGACGCTCATCATCTTATGCGAAGACACCGAGAATGAACGCTTGTTCGCTACCACCAAGTTGAATCGGATGATGCAAAAGGACACGCCACCCTATCAACGTGGTGATGAAGTTCAATTGATGATTGCGGAGAAGATTGAGATTGGCAGAAGGGTGATAGTGGATGGTAAATACCTAGGCGCTTTGTTCCGCCAGGAAATGACCGACCGTGTACGACTAGGCGAGAAAGTGAAGGGCTATGTGCGCAGGGTTGAAGGTAAAGACATCACCGTGAGTATGCAGCGTGAAGGCATGGAGCTTTTGGAAGATGCCAAAGTCAAGCTAATGGCTTACCTCGAAATGAATGGAGGTTATGCTCGTCTCAACGATGACACAGACCCTGAAGAAATAAAACTGAGACTTAAACTTTCAAAGAAGACGTTTAAGAAAGCAGCTGGTATGCTGTTTAAAGAAGGCAAGGTATTGCTCACCAAGTTCGGAGTGAAGATCAATAAATCAGGAGAGATTCCAAAGGAGTGGGAAGGCAAGCGCACATGGGTGGATGAGGATGATGCACCCGAAAGCAAGAAGCCTTACAAAAAACACCACGAAGATGATGAGGAAGACAGAAAGCCTTCGCGCAGTGGTGATTCAAGAGGTCGTGATTCTAAAGAAAACAAACGTCCGTTCTCTGATAGAGAAGCACGCAACAATGACCGTAAATCTTCTTATCCTAAAGACAGAGAGAGAAAAGACTATTCAAAGAAATCGTATTCGGATAAACCACGAGAGCCAAGGGAAGCTAAAAGCGATTATCCAAAGAAGTCTTACTCCGAAAAACCTCGTGAACGCAAATCGGAGGATAGAGAGAACACAGACAGCAAGCCGAAGAAGCAATTGACTTTTAAAGGGAAGAAGTAAATTCAGGTATTGGGTATTGGGTATTGGGTTTTGACTATTGAGTATTGAGAAATACTTAGACTGCACAAAGTATTGAAATCTTTGAATCTTTGAATTATTGAATCTTTGAATCGAAACATTACATTTGCCGCGCTTTAAGGTTTTTTCCTTTAAAGGGAAGAATGAAAAGGGAACTCCGGTGTGATGCCGGGACTGTACCCGCAGCTGTAAGCATCCGTTTATAAATACTGTTGTCATATTCTAAAGCCACTGCCCCGGCAAGCCGGGACGGGAAGGCGATAACAGAAAGAAGGATGTAAGTCAGAAGACCTGCCTTGTGAGCATATTACCAAAAGGGTGTCCGGGAAGAGGCATCACAAGGGCAGTGAAAAAGTATCTTTTATTCATAGCAGGTGTTTTGTGGTTCGTGATGGGCAATGCTCAATCGCAAACAGATTCTTTGCCTTCAAACTATCTGGCTCCTGTGGTAGATGTTGTAGCTGAAAAGGAGATTACCACCAGTGCTAAAGTGGTCAAGTTTGATTTGATGCAAAGCAGAACCTATTATGCTCAAGACCTTGGTACTTATCTGGATAGGAAAGGGCTTGCACAAATCAATATGAACGGTGCTCCGGGAACTACGTCCATTGTGCGTTTCAGAGGGACGGCCAGCGACCACACTTCTATCTTCTGGCAAGGCATTCCTATCAATTCTGTTTCATTGGGCATGAGTGATGTTTCATTGATACCTGTCTTCCTATTTGATGAAGCCATGTTCTATGCCGACCCGAATACCTCGGAGTTGGCTACAACCAATGTAAGTGCAGCTATCAATCTATCGCATAGCCGTGCGCTGGGAAAGGATGATTCATCGGTGCGGTTGTTCTCTTCTTACAACTCATTGAACAATCTTTTCACAGGCGTGGACTTTAAGTTGGTTTTGCCCATCATGAATGGAAAATGGAAGGGCACCTATGATAAAGCCGCACAACTAACATGGCGCACCAAGTTCTTCCGTCAAGACTTGAGCAATAACTTTTCTTATACCGATAACTACATCATCACAAGGCCTGTTGTGAAGCAGGTTCACAACGATGGTATCAACTATGGACTTATGCAAGAGCTTACATGGTCGTGGTATGATTATACCTTATCGGCTAACGTATGGTATCAAGATAGAAAGGTGGAGCTGCCCGCCATCATGGGAAGGACGCTTGCCGGTACTTCTGAGCAAGATGACAACTTCCTTCGTTCATCACTTGCGTTGAGTTATAAGAAGGGCAAACTCTCCTGGTCATTATCCAATGCTTGGATGGATGAGTACCAGAACTACCGCGATAGTCCTACTGCTGATGGGCGATGGGGTATCAACTCTGAGATAGGTACCAAAGGATTGTTCAATCATGCCAAGGTTGGATATAAAGCATTGTCTTCACTATTGCTACAAGCCAATGCGATGAGCAGTTATTATATGGTGGACAATGTGAACTATGAGAATGCCTTGCAAACCCTTTGGTGGGGACAAGCAGGAGCGGGGCTTGTGTTTTCTAAAAACAACCATACCGTGCGCACAGATGGAAGGTTGGATATACGGGATACGAAGACACAACCTGCGTGGACGTTTGCTTATTCTTATGAATTGAAAACAGGCGAGTGGAAGTTCACTCCGCAAGTGCAGGCAGGAAGCCGCTTCCGAGTGCCTGATTTCAATGAACGCTTCTGGGTGCCCGGTGGTAACAAGGACTTACTGCCTGAACAAGGTATGACTTACAAAGCCTCTTTGGAAGTGGCTGCTTATGACAAGCGCAAACTATCATTCTCTTTTGTACCGGCTGTTTTCTACAACGACATTACCAACTGGATACAGTGGACACCAACACCTTTTGGATACCTCGCACCAGTCAATTATAAACGTGTGCGCTCCGCAGGTGTGGAGCTTCCATTGGGTATAGTGTATAAACCAACCAAACAATGGACAGTCAATGCAAGTAAACGCTATTCCTACACACTGGCTGAAGGCGTAAATCAATCGGAGTGGGACGATGCCAAGGTGTTTGAAATGACCTATACGCCCAATCATGTAGCCGCATCAGAGTTGCAAGTGAAGTACAAAGGCATTGCGCTTTCGGGTTTTCATAAGTACACCTCCGGTCGCTTTACCGATGAGCAGAACAACAAGCAACGCGCCTTGCCTGCTTATCATTTGATAGGTGCGGCTATAGATTATGGCATCTCCTTTTCAAGAATCAACTTACATGCGCAGCTAAGTGTGGACAATCTGCTGGATGTGCAATATGAAAGCGTGGGCTCCTATGCCATGCCCGGTAGAGTAATTCAATGCAGTATTCAAATAGAATTTAAAACGTTCAAATCAAATCAATCAAAATGAAAAGATTATTTTATGTAATAGCCCTTTCGGCTGTTTTGTTTTCTTGTAAAAAAGACGAAGAGCCAACTCCTGTGACGCCTACCACACCTACTGATTATACCCATGGTACCTTCACCGTGAACGAAGGTGGCTTCGGTAACAACAACGGTGGCATCAGTTATATCAATGCAAGCGGCACTGTTGTAGCTGATTTGTACTTCGATGTCAATGGAGTAGGTCTTGGTGATGTGATGCAATCATTTACTGTGATAGGCACTAAAGGCTATGCGGTGGTGAACAACTCACAGAAGGTAGAAGTGTTTGATATACGCACCTTTCAGCACAGCGCTACCATTTCAAGCATTAGCTATCCGCGCCACCTGTTGGCCGTTAGCAGCAACACAGCCTATCTTACCAATGGCAGCATGGCGGGCGATGTGCAGGTGATAGACCTTAGCACCAATACCGTTAGCACCACCATCGCAGTAGGCAATGGCCCTGAGAAGATGGTGACCAACGGCACGCATGTGTTTGTATGCAACAGCGGTGGTTGGGATTTGGACAACACAGTAAGCGTAATAGAAATAGCCACCAACACGGTGGTTGAGACCATCACGGTGGGCGACCGACCGATGGATGCTGCGATAGATGCCGATGGCGATGTATGGGTAATATGCAGCGGCAATGCCAGTTGGATGACGGGTGGCGAAACGGCCGCTGCGCTTTATAAGATAGATGGCACCACGTTCGATATCGTTTCTAACCAAACAGTAGGAACACTTGGTCAGCATCCGCAGCATATAGAGGTATCACCATCAGGCAGCACTATCTACTATGAAAACGAAGGGGTATTTGCTTTTGAAGCCAATGGAGGCACGCTGCCGGGCAATGAGATTGTAACTGATGCCCGCGCGAGCATCCATGTGCACCCAGCCACCGGTGAGATTTGGTGTGCCGGTGTTTCTGATTTTGTAAATCCATCTGTCGTATATAAATATTCTACAACGGGTACGCAGGAGGCGAGTTATACTACCTCGCTGGGAACGAATGCGGTGGTGTTTAATTAATAGTGGGTTTTGGGAATTGGGTCTTAGGAGTTGGAAAAATACACTGAACGCATGGTACATGCTTTTTCTCTGTGTTCTTTGTGACTCTGTGGTTAATTGTTTCTCACAGGAAAGGGTGCAAATTTTTTTAACCACAAAGGCACGAAGAACACAAAGTTTTCACAAAGAGAAAGGCCAGTTGGAATGATAATGCACTGCGCCATCTCAACCCCAATGTTGAAGCTTTAAGGAATGACAGGGGAACTTAATCTAAACACCATGCCTTGTATACTGATGCAATCATAGCCCTGTTTGCATCGGTATATATTAGCATCGCCACTGAAGCTATGCCAAGTGCTACTGTTTTCAGGGTATCTAAAACGAACACCCTTTGCCTCTGCCACGTCAATGTAGTCAAAGCTAAGTACGCCCGGAGCTTTTTTTACCGAGTAGCGGGCCTCGGCTTCTACTTCCACTATCAGGTCATAGTCGCTAATACCTTTGTAGAGCAATTTCCCTGTGGCGTAGTTGGCATAAGGATCGGTATTGGTTTCGGGTGGGGTGTTGCTTGATGCATTAGTTTCACTCATCTGAATTTCTCTGCGTTCACCCCACATTACTTCATACACAGGTGTTGAACCTCTGTAGAGTTTGCCTGAATAGGGGTTGTAATTTTTATACTCACCTTCGAATCTATAGCCATCTACGGTAGTGTAACTTATCACTTTTTCAATTTCACCCTTATCAAATATGGCGTGCAGCGTATCTTTATTATCGAATATTATCTTACCACTATCGTGCGGCAGTAATTTACTATATGCTCCGGGTTTTCTTGAGCCATAGTACAACCCACCGTCAATTGGGATACCGGCATCTATCGCCATACGTTTTCCATCCACCACTTTAGCTATTACAACTCCGTCCAAATAAACCTCTCCCTGCGCAGGCTTGTATCCACTTGCACTTTCATAGTGCTTGCCTTTAAATATAGAGCCATCAACTTTGTAGATATATTCAGGCTGGAATACATCGCCATACTCTGAAAATGTACCCTGAAGTGTGTCGCCATCGGGATAAATAACCATCCCTTCACCTATCAAATTATTTCTTTTAAAGAGACCAATGTACATCACCGAATCTCTGGCTATCCTGAACCCTTTCCCATTGAGTTCACCATTTTTTAACTCGCCTTCTAGGTAACCATAGTAAGGCGATTCTTTACTGCCATTGATCAACTCGCCTTCTTCAAAAATGCCTTTGTCTATTCTTTTGTTGTATACCAATTCACCTTTTCCTGTCAGCTTGCCAAGTGTCAAAGTGCCGGTGTAGGTGTATTCGATGGAAAGTTTAGCTTGCTTAGATGTTTTTTTGGCATATACCGTTAGCACTCCTTCGCCATCGGCCTTGCCATCTTTGCAGCCGCCCGTCCAAGTGGCATGGCTAACATCATTGGGGGTGCTTTGTGCATAATACTTGCAATCTTTCTTGTCTGTTTTCAGCCATTTCCAATCTTTCTTGTCAATGCCTTGTGCCCCTGCACTGAGTAAAAGCAGCAAACCAAATAGTATATTTCTCATGAGGCTAATGTCTAATAAATGGCTATGTTTTTAAATGGAGTACAAGAAGAAATTATGAAAACGAGGGTGTGTTTGCTTTTGAGGCCAACGGAGGCACCTTACCGGGCAATGAGATTGTAACCGATGCACGCGCAAGCATCAATGTAAATCCTACAACAGGTGAGATTTGGTGCGCAAGCGTTTCCGACTTCGTAAGCCCATCAATGGTGTATAAATACTCCGCCAGCGGCACACAATTGGCGACCTATACCACCTCGCTCGGAACAAATGCTGTGGTTTTTAATTAAACCACGGAACCTTTAAGTAGAAGTACCAAGTGAAAGCCGGTGTATGCCGGCTTTTGCTGTTTTGGTTGGAAAACAATTTACAAAAGAGGACAAAATGACACTGAACTGATGTTGTTGTTTGTTAAATGACTGGTGGCGAGTAAACTACAATGTTGTATTAGGCTTACTACCACTAAGTAGTGAGGTCACTACCACCATGTAGTAGGGTTACTACAACATTGTAGTAGGAGTGACATTAAGCATTTCCTCCAAGCCATCAACTTGAAATTGCCTTATCTAAATTGAATCTTTGGTATAGCTTTATCACATCCAAATATGTGTTGGCTTAGCTTCAATGAATAATAAAGTGTTTTTTATAGTCGCTGCCATTCTATTCGAGGCTTGTTCTTATGGACTCTATGGAAATGGTAATAAATCAAGAGATATTTTGTTGAAACCCGGATTGCGGTGGACTACGGAATTGGAAACAGACTATTATCTCAATGGAAACAAAGCAAGCGAAGGAAGACTCGTAACTTATAAACCACCCGGAAGAGGTTGCCTCAGATTTGCTTTCAAAAAAGGAACTTGGAGGTATTGGGATCCGGAAGGTAATCTTGTTTGGAAGGAGAAATATACCTTTAAGAAGAAGGATGCTCGTTCCCATTCGAATATGACGGTTATAAATGAAATGCCGGATAGCCTGGAGTATGTGTTGGACTCATTGTTTTATTTAAAGTGAACCATACCATAACCACGGTGCGACCATACCATAACCATGGTACGACCATAAACTATCGGATGATGGGTATAAACGATTGGCCGAACCCAACCTCACTAGCATGGTGATTGGTGAGGGTGACCATAGCCCACGGTTTCAACCGTGGGATACAAATGACAATCAAATGCGTGTAACCGTTTCAACGGTTTATAGATGCCATCACAATGCTAATCATTTGAAAAACCATATACCCTAATAAACTCATCATATTCCTCTGTAAATGTTTTTTGGGCGTGGTGCTGCTTCTGATGGTTGATGTATTGAAACACTCTTTCTAACTGCGACTCACTTACTGAAAATGCTGCATATCCCGTCTGCCAGGCGA
>Ga0209572_1001333_pt1 | contig 17874 bp, 16 predicted proteins | sample EBPBio232012_DNA_FD_185867 | JGI IMG/M metagenome (GOLD analysis project Ga0209572, IMG submission 185867) | Wastewater treatment Type I Accumulibacter community from EBPR Bioreactor in Madison, WI, USA - Reactor 1_1/23/2012_ DNA (SPAdes)... | ecosystem: Engineered > Bioreactor > EBPR >...
GACTGGAACATATGACAATACTACTTCAACAAGAAAAATGTATATTAATGGTATTGAACAAACTAGTACTATTCAAGGTGTAGATAATTTAAGTTCAAGTGCTCATGATTTATATATTGGAAGACGTCATCCGTTAAACAGCTATTCTGGTTTTGTAAAAGGAAAAATGGACGATATTCGCATTTATAATGTGGCATTAACCGATTCAGAAATTTTAAACTTGTATAATTATAACGCTTTGAATATAAGTGATAATGGAGACTTAGATGAAAATAGTTTTTATGTTGTTAATCAAAAAGTTTATTTTAAAGACAGCTACAATCTGAACGAAATAAAAAGTGTCGAGGTTTTTAATATGTTAGGCCAAGTAATTTTTCAGACCTCAATTATTGAGAATCAAATTTCAATTGACATGCTAAAAAATCAGATTTATATTTTAAGAGTTTTAAATAAAAATGGGAATTATCAAAGTCTGAAATTTATTAATTACTAGCAATGTAAATTTAAAAGAAAACGCAACCTAATCCTTTGCTTTGTAAGTTGAATAATTATAAAAAAAAGAATAAAAAAAATATCAATCTTATTTTAGAAATATCATAGTAATCAATAGTGCAAAACGTGTGTTGGCAGCAGTTTTTATTTTTCGGTTATTCTTTTAATTGCATTTTCTGTTGAAGTAACATTGCTAAAATACTTGTTAATGATAACTTCAGTTTTTTTATCATTTTTCAAAGTGTTTTTTAGAGTTGATACCAAAAAATCATAGTTAGTAAATTCTGTTTTTGTTTCTAAAATATTTTTTAACCATTCCCACATTTTCTTTTTACCAATTTCTTTTTCGATTGCTATAAAAATTATTGGAGCATAATCATAAACATAAGTTTGTCTGTCGCTAATATCTGTAATTGATTTTACCATTGAAAATGAATTTGGCTTAAAATCTTTTAAGCTTTCAACCTTTTTTGCTATAACTTCATCATAGTTTTTTTCAGTTTGATTTTCTTCGGTTAATTTTAGTGCCATATATTCTGTAAAACCTTCAGACATCATATCGCCTAATTCAGAATTAAAAACCTTAATTGTTCCAAAGTAATAATGACCTAATTCATGTGCAATAAGAGGTTTGTAAAATTTTTGAGATTTTTCCTCAAATATTCCAGCTAATCCGTGTTTTCCCCAACCAATACCCATAATCGTTGGATAAGATACAAAAAGCCAACCATTTTTCTTTGAAGTCGGAGTAGTGTTTATAAAAGTTGGTGTTTGATTAAATTTGATATTTAATTTTTGTTCGTAGTATTTTTTATAACTCGAAATTAGATTTGAAAATTGTTTGATTTTTTCTTCTGGAAATTTCGGATTTAAAATAGTTATATTTCCGTCATCAACTACATCGTAATTTCCGCAAAACAAAGCTATTTCTTGTGGTTCATTACTTATAAGATGTGCTGAATTTGATCTTACTGGTTTATTACCATTTGCATAAATTGTATTACAATCCTCGCAAATTATTTCGATATCATAAACTACTCTGTCATAAGCAATATCTTTTTTCGCGTCATAAATAATCGGATACCAAGCACTTTGACTTCCATCACTTCTAACTGACATTCCGTTAAACGCAATATTTCCTTTCCAATCTTGTCTTGAAAAGTTTTCTATTGTATCATTTGCTACTGGAAACTTTGCAACATATCTAAATTGCAATTCTTCGGGTAAAAATTTACCTTTTCTATTATTATCAGGAAAATAATATGCTGATGATTCACCTGTAGAAGTTGAATCTTTGTCTGATTTGTCATAAACAATTACAAAATCTTTTGGTTTTTTACTTCTAATATGTAATAAATTCATTCCAGAATTTAAACGAATTAAGTAATCTTGAATTTTTGGAATATTACTTAGTGTTAAGTCACATTCAAAAGTTCCTTCTTTGATAGAAATTTTGACTTTACCTTTTAAATGTGGTGCATTTTCTTGAGAAAATATATTTAAAGAAGTTGTCAATAATATGAAACACGTTACAATTCTAAAATTCATTTTTTATTTTTTTAAGTTCAATTTTCTAGTTTTAGTGGCAGTACATTTTTAATTCATTAATTTGGTTTGATATTTTTCTAATTTGTCCCATATTCCATAAAATGTATTATTTCCAATTTTGTCCGAAAAAGACGTGTTGATTATCAAAATTCGTCCAATATTATTTTTAGGGTCAAAAAACATCATTGAACCAACTCCTGGGTCACCTCCTGTGTGTCCAATATAGCCTGTGTAACCAAATCCTATAAAAACACCAACATTAAAACTCTCACTAAATGGATTTTTGTCGTTTCTGTCTAAAAAGTTTTTTGCTTCCAATTGTGGTCGGAAATATTCTTTGAAACTTTCTTTGCTCAATATTGTTCCGTTACCATTGTAACCTTTGATGAGTTCTGTTAAGTATAAACTCAAATCATTTATTGAAGTGATAAAATTTCCGTCAGGATAGGAAACCATACCGTAAAATGGCAAAACTGTTTTTTGGTTTTCATAAAGTTTGGAATAGTTAGCAAATTCAATGTCTTCAAAATGCCAACCCGAGGCATTCATTTTTAAAGGCTTTAGTATGTGTTTCTTAGTAAACTTGTCAAATGTTTCACCTGTTGCCTTCTCAATTACAAAGGCTGCTAATGTTGTTCCGATGTTTGAATATTCGTAAATGTCTCCGGGTTTATTTTTTGCATAAACTTCATTAGTGTTCCATTTGCCTTTTTCTGTCAACAAGTTGGATAAAAATATTTCCATAGAAACAACAGAATCTTTTGGATTAAAAACCTGTGTTTCGTCAAAAACTAAATTCATTCCATTTAAGTCTTGATTTTCTTTCAAAAAATAGTTTTTAGTCAAATAAAATTCGTTGTCAATAATACTGGAAGTGTGATTAGCTAGATGTCTAATTGTAATCTCATTTTTCGGAAAGTTTGGGTTCACGACTTTGAAGGGTAAATATTTATTGATTGGGTCGTCTAATTTAAGTTTTCCTAATTCTTGTGCTTTCAACAAAGCCAACCCAACAAACGTTTTAGATATTGACGCAATATTCTGAATAGTTGAGTCAGTATATTTTTTCTTATTTTTAATGTCAGCAAATCCGAAGCCTTGCTGATACAATGTTCCCTTGTCATTAACTATTGAAACCGCAAAACCATTAAATACACCCTTATTATTAAAATGATTTATTTCAGCAGTTAATGAATCTTTTTGTTTTTCGGTTTCAGTGATTTCTGTTTTGCTTCCATTTTTACAGGAAGTCAAAGCAAAAAATACAACTGTTATTAATATTATTCTTTTCATATAGTTTTCTTTCTTTTTAGGTGTCGCGCTTGTATTGCCACTAACGTTCCCCAGCTTTCGCTCTGTTGCTGCTGCGAACACTGACCAAAACAAACCTACAAATTTTCTTTTAAAGATAGAATTGTAGTCACCAGATTGTTTTTCCGTGAAGATAAAAATAGCAAGCACAAACACGTGTTAGCGCAAGTTATTAATTTGATTCTGTTTTTTTTCGGAAATCTTCTCTTTTTTAATTTTTTTAAGGCCTTTTCTTAAAAAGGATATTAAAAGAAAATAACCAATTGAAAGTCCCAAAATATTGAACAATATATTTTTAGTAGAAATTGGAATATTGTAATTCATAAATAATACTCCAAGAGTTATTGCAATTATAGAGAATGAAAGAAACAATAACATTACTGAACTAAAAACAATTAAAAACCAGCCGAATATTTTTTCCATATATTAATTTTCAATTTCTACGCATATCTATAATTTGCGCCAACGTTCCCAGGCTTTAGGTCTATTGCTAACCAAAACAAAACTACAGCATTTCTTAGAAAGATAGGAGTGAAGTTGCCAGATTATTTTCCACGAAGACAAAATAGCAAGCGCAAGCCAAGCAATAGCGCAAAACGGTTGTTGTGCGATCGTGCATTATATAAACGGGCGATGATGAATAACCAAATCACTTTCACCGTTCAAAATTTCTTTAAATGTTTTTTGAGCAAAATTTTCAGCTGCTTTATGAAAAATTTCATTCTTGTTTACACTGTCTTCAAAATCATTTTTATCTTCTATTGGACCATATCCATACAAATACCAAAATGGGAAATTTTCCAAATCTTCTTCTGAAAATAGAATAGCTTGTAAACCTTGTATGTATCCATCAATGTATGCAACATCCGGATAATTCTTTGCTTTAACTTTAAGTTTTCGAATTTCTGCATAAGAATCAATGGAATTAAAAATTTTGTGTGGATAGAAAGATAAACCGCTATCTGCATGATACATTAAATAACTAAACGCATGTGATATTCCGTCTTGATAAAGTGCGCAATAAATTGTATTTGCAATTCTTTTTTCTGTAATTAAGGCAGAAGTTTCTTCGTGGATTGTATAATGTTTTTGTTTTAGGAAATATATATTATCAATGTTGTCTTTTGGGAACAATAGCTTAGAACTCTCTAAATGTTCTCTAATTGCAGATATAAAATATGCTCCATCAGTATTGATGATTGTCATATTAGTTTTAAAATTCTTATCTATTTCAGGATTAGTAGTTACAATATAACAGTGAGGAAGAATTTCTTTAAGTTCTTTTTTAAGATAATTGTAGATTCTTATAAAGTCGTAATCTCTAAAAGAATAACCAATAAATACTACAGTTTTTGTAGCTAGAATTGTTTTTAAGTAGCTGCCAATTATTCCGCGATTGAGTTGTTTATAACATTTATCATAATCTTCTTTAGTTGCAATGATAGAACCATAGTTACTAATAGAACCATGAATTTTGTAAACTTTTCTTCCTGGAAGATTATGAAATGCAAAGTCTTCAGGAATAACTATTGGAATTGCACCAGATTCTCTTTCAAAAAAGTCATCCCAATTAGTTGTTACAATTGATTTGATATGATAAATTGAAGAAAGTTCTTTATGAAATTCGCTAGCTTGACTATATAATTCTTGAAATTGATGGCAATAATCGAAACGATATTTTATTGTCTGAAGTAATTTTTGCCTTCCATTTATGGTTGTGTTGCAGAATAATGACATTAAAGATGGAAAATCTAACTCATTTTCAGGTTTTTCTTTTAATTCAGCTAATATATCCTCATAAAGTGTATCCTTGAATATCTTCTTTGTTTCAGTACTAATTCCTGCTCCAGCAAATATTACCAAATTACCTTCTATCGTTGCTTCTATTATTTCAGTTGGTAAATCAAAAGGCAGTTTGTTTTGGCATGATTCACAACCGCAGGTTCTTTTATCTTCCATAGTTAATTTTTATAAAGGATTGGGTTTGCATGTTGCACAACTTGTATATAGCCCCTATACACCCAAATTAGGTATGATTGGCGCAACTCTGCCGCATATTTATTCAAATATACTAAAATCTTACGTTTCTCAACAAAAAAAAACTCCCAATTTCTTGAGAGTTTGTCTTTTATTTATCGATAGAGCCGAGTACGCGTTTCATGAAATCATTGAGTGCTTCTTTCTTGTCTTTGCCGTCTTTAATCATTTTATGAACTTCGATGGCGCCATACATATTAGAAATTAGCTCACCAATCACTTCCAATTCTTCGTCCTTCAAACTCGGAACTTCGCAGAGGTTTTCTAACACTTCAATAGTTTCAATTAAATAGTCTTGATCGTTGTCTTCTATAAATTGAGTAAGGTGTTTTATTACAGGTAATTTCATTTTTTAGATTTTTGGATTATTAGACTGTTAGATTATTCGAAAAATAGATATATCCAAAAATCTAAAAATCTAACCATCAAAATTATACTACTTCATTAACCAATTCTGTCAATACTTCTAATTTTGTCGTTTGGCTCTGGTTTACTAAAACACCATTTTTAAACGTTGCAAAGGTTGGAAGATTATCCACTTTGGCTAATTTTCTAGATTCTGGGAATTTCTCTGCATCTACAATTAAAAAAGGAATGCTTTCGTTTTGTGAAGCCAACATCTTGAATTTTGGTTTCATAATACGACAATTACCACACCAACTTGCAGCATATTGAACTACTACAACATCATTAGAAGCTACAACTTCGGCTAAATTATCTTGTTCTATTTCTGTAAACATAAGTTTTAAATTTCAATAGCAATAGCAATGTCAAATTTCAATTTTTTTATTTTGACATTGCCATTGTCATTTTGATTGATATTTATTAGTGAGAAGCTAAGTATGCAGCAGTTGAATTTCTATCAGCGTTCATAGCGTCTTTTCCTTCTTCCCAGTTTGCAGGACAAACTTCACCTTTAGTTTGAACGTGAGTGTAAGCATCGATTAATCTTAAGTACTCGTTTACGTTTCTTCCTAATGGCATATCGTTTACACTTTCGTGGAAGATTTTTCCGTCTTCGTCAACTAAATAAGTTGCTCTGAAAGTTACGTTTGATCCTTCTAAGATTTCGTCGTTTAATTCTTCATCATAAACCCATTCTGCATCAAGAATATCTAAAGCAGCAGAAAGATTACGAGTTGTATCTGCCAAAATAGGATAAGTTACTCCTTCAATTCCACCATTGTCTTTAGCAGTGTTTAACCAAGCAAAGTGAACTTCGTTAGTATCACAAGAAGCACCAATTACCATGGTATTTCTTTTTTCAAATTCACCTAATGCTGCTTGAAAAGCGTGTAATTCTGTTGGACAAACGAAAGTAAAATCTTTTGGATACCAGAATAAAACTACTTTTTTCTTATTTTTTTTTGCTTCATCAAGAACATTGATTCTTAAATTATCTCCCATAAAAGAGATTGCATCTACAGTAATGTTTGGGAATTGTTTTCCAACTAAAGCCATTTGTTTATTATTTTAAGTTATTACTAATTTTCTACTGCAAATTTACCTATAAAAATGGTTTGCTAATATTATTTTTGATTATATCTTTTTATTTTGTAATAGTTTTTAGTTATGATAATGTGTAATTTTCACTTTTGTAAATCTTTACGAAATTATGTTATATTTGTTTTTGTATAATACACCAATAAACTATAAATAAGATATGAATTTTTCCAATTTATTTAGAAAGAAAACCGTTCAAGATATCCTTAATCAAGTGGCTAAAAATGAAGCAGATGGGCATCAGTCATTAGGAAAACATCTTACGGCAAGAGATTTGACAGCATTTGGAATTGCTGCAATTATTGGTGCAGGAATTTTTAGTACGATTGGAAAAGCAAGCGCCGATGGAGGTCCAGCGGTTATTTTCTTATTTATTTTTACGGCTGTGGCATGTAGTTTTGCTGCTTTTGCTTACGCCGAATTTGCTTCTATGGTTCCAGTTTCGGGTAGTGCCTACACGTATTCTTATGTTGCTTTTGGAGAAATTATAGCTTGGATTATAGGTTGGGCATTGATTATGGAATATGCCATCGGAAATATTACAGTGGCTATCTCCTGGAGTGACTATTTCACCGGATTATTAGAAAGTGGTGGACTGCATTTGCCTCAATGGATTCAAATGGATTATTTGACGGCTTCTAATGGTTTTAAAGACGCAAGTGCTTTAATGCAAGGAGGTAAGACTTTTGAAAATCTATCTGAAAATTTGCAAGCGGCTTACACTGCATGGACAACATCTCCAACCATTGGTTCTTTTCATTTAATTGCCGATTTGCCAGCATTGTTGATTATCATTATCATTACTTGGTTGGTTTACAGAGGAATGAAAGAATCTAGAAACGCTGGTAATTTAATGGTTGTTGTAAAATTGTGCATCATATTGTTAGTAATTGCTGTGGGTGTATTTTATGTTGATACTGCCAATTGGGATCCTTTTGCACCCAATGGAGTTTCAGGAATTTTGAAAGGAGTTTCTGCTGTTTTCTTTGCCTACATTGGGTTTGATGCGATATCAACTACAGCCGAAGAATGTAAAGATCCACAACGTGATTTACCAAAAGGAATGATGTGGGCCATTATTATTTGTACTATTTTGTATGTTATAATTGCATTAGTTTTGACTGGAATGGTAAATTATGCCGATTTGAATGTTGGTGATCCATTAGCTTTTGTATTTGAAAAATTGAATTTAAAATGGATGTCCGGAATAATCGCTGTGAGCGCTGTGGTTGCTATGGCAAGTGTTTTATTGGTTTTTCAAATGGGACAACCAAGAATTTGGATGAGCATGAGTAGAGATGGATTGTTGCCAAAACGATTTTCTAAAGTACATCCAAAATATAAAACGCCTTCGTATGCTACTATAGTTACCGGATTTGTAGTTGCAATTCCTGCATTGTTTTTAAACTTGACAATGGTTACCGATTTATGTAGTATAGGTACGTTATTTGCTTTTGTTTTGGTATGTGCTGGTGTTTTAGTTTTACAAAACAAACCAAATATTCCGAGAGGAAAATTTAAGACACCTTATGTCAATTCAAAATATGTTTTTCCTCTTTTTATTATAATTGGGTTGGTAATATCTTTTACAGAATTTAAAAAGGATACCATGAGTTTTTTAACAAATGAAAAACAAATTAATGATCCAACACAATTTATTACAGCGATAGGTGAGGATGGTACTAAAAAAGTGTATGATTATTTGATGGCAAGTAATAAAAGTGAAGAAAAACCAACCGACTTGGAGCAAATCATGAGTAAATATTATGAAAATGAAACGCAGTATAAAAATGTAATGGACTCGTTACCAGTTGATGAGTCTTTTAAATATGAAAGTGGTTTTAGTTTATTCAAACATAAAATTCCGATGTGGATTTTCTTCTTGTCATTGATTGGATTAACGCTATGGTCTTGGAAACAAAATCTTTCGTTAATTCCGTTATTAGGATTAGTAAGTTGTTTGTATATGATGGCACAATTAAGTGTTTGGAATTGGATCTATTTCACTTGTTGGTTGCTAATAGGATTAGCTATTTACTTTGGTTTTAGCTATAAAAATAGTAAACTAAATAGAATAGTAGAATAATAAAAAATCCCGAGAAATCGGGATTTTTTTTGTTTAAAAAAGTAAAGGAAAAAAGTTGTTCTGCGCAGTTTTTTTATTGTAATGCTTTAATAAATTTTTTCATTTCTTCCATTTTACCCACTGTAATTCTTGTCCATTTACCTTGCTCTTCATACATTCTTCCTCCTTCAATAGTATTGTTTTCTAATTGCTTGAAATAGTCCTTGTTGTATTTTGCAAGTGAAAAATAGATGAAATTTGTATTAGAAGAAATACACTCACAATTTAATTTTTCGAGTTCGCTGATAGTATATTGTCTTGCATTTTCATTTAGCATGTAGCAATTTGAAACAAATTTATCATCTTTCAACGAAGCTATAGCAGCAAGTTTTGATAATACACTAACGCTATTATTTGTGTTTGATTGCGAATTTGCCAAATTTTCAATTATTGTTTTGTTCGCAATTGCATACCCAATACGTGCTCCAGCCAAACCATATATTTTAGAAAATGTTTTAGAGATAATAATATTTTGGTGATCATTTACCATATTGCTAAGGGATTGCTGTTTAGTAAAGTCCAAATAGGCCTCATCAATTAACACAATTGTATTTTGTGAAACCTTGGTTATAAATTCTACCAACGCTTCTCTTTCACAAATTGTTCCTGTTGGGTTATTTGGATTACAGATATAAACCAATTTTGTATCTTGGTTTATAGCTTCCAGCATGGCTTGTAAATTAATTTTCTTATCGGTTGTAAGTGGTACTTTATTTTTTGTTAAACCTAAATTATCTAATGTAACTGTCCAATAATCATAACTTGGGTCAGCTATTACATAATTTGCACTGCCAGTCACCTTTGGTTCGTGTCCTTTGTCTAGTGATACCAATTTTGCAACCAAATCTAAAATTTCAGTAGAACCAGCGCCCAACAATATGTTTTCATCTTTAACACTATTTTTCAACGCAATAGCAGAAATTATTTGTGCTTCTATATCCCAGTTGTATCTGTTGCTAATATTCACATTTTCAGCAAATGCTTTCCTTGCTAATGGAGATGGTCCATAAGGGTTTTCATTTGAGCGTAAAAAAATTAAATTACTATGATTTTCTGAAGTATCAAAAAAGTCTTCAGAAATAACAGGAGATGCATAAGATTTTACATTTGCCAATCCAAGGCCTACAATTCCTAATCCAATTTGTTTTAACCAAAGTCTTCTTCTGTTTTCCATTTTTCCATTTTTTAATAAGACTTAAAAGAAAATAGTTTGTTACAACCGCGGAGTGTTAAAATTGCTACTAATATCTGCGGCTTTAAGAAGTTGGGGATTTGTAAGTACAAAACAAACTTTAAATTAAGACCATAAATCACCATTTCCATGAAACGGCTGGCTTTTCGATGCTTAAATCATTAAAATTTTCTTCAAGATTTGATTCGCCAATTAATTCAGAATTTTTAGCTGAGATTTTAATGAAATAATTCTTTTCATCATCAAGAAAGTGTGTCCATTTTAACAAAATATATTCAGCATTTTTGATAAATAATTCAAATTCTGTTTCGCCAATTTCACTTGGATTTTTAATTTCTAAAGTTGCTTTTTGGTCAAGCAATATTTTTAAAACTTTATTTTCAAAATCATATTCTGCTCCGAGAATTTCAAATGTAATATCTGTTGGGCGACCAAACCAATGACCAAAAAAACAAAACGATCTAGAATAGAAAGCTATATATTTTGTCGATTTTTTATAATCCGAATTGTATTTATTTAAGAATTCGTCGATTGTCATTTTTATTAGTGCTGCATTAGATTCTTGAGTCTGCGTTTGAATAACTGCCAAACGGCTGTTAGTGACTGTTTTTTTAATCAGATTATTTCGTTTCAAATTTTTCCCAATATCGTTTACAGTTTTCACCAAACTCTTCTATTGTCATTTTTGTTCTGTTTTGATCATAAACCTTAATCTCGTTACAATTCAAAGTTAAATTTCCACCACAATATTGTGAAGTGTCATCATTTATATTACAAAAGATTTCTACATCATTATCTTTTTTGTCTGCAGAAATTATTTCAAGTTCTGATTTGAAAATATCTACTAATTCTGTAAATATATTTTGGTCTTCTTCCATCAAGCTTCTCCATGTAAATAGTTCTAATTTATTTATTTTTATTAGTTCAACATAAAAATACTCAAATGTTTTATCAATTTGTTCAGCTAGATATAAACAACTGATTTTTAAAGTTAAACTATTTTTATTACCTGACGAAGTTTCAATTGTTCCATCATGCAAAGCAGAAAAAATATCTTCTATATCTTGTTGAATATTCATGAATTAATTCATTATCAAAACTTTAAGCGTTTTGCAAAACGCTTGTTGGTGGATGTACTTTATTAGATCTACTTTTTTATAAATTTTTTATAAATTTTAGTTTCTCCCTTGTATAAAGTTAATATGTATATTCCATATTCCAAATTTTCAACATTTATGTAACTTTCAATTAATCTATTATATTCAATTAATTTACCATCTATGCTTGTTATTTTATAATAGTCTATTGAATCTGAATTTTTAATAAATAGTTTTGATTCAGTAGGGTTTGGATATATAGCAAAATCTTCATAATGTATATCTTCATTTTCTAAAGTAGTGTCATTTAATCTAATAACTCTGTTTTTTAATACATCATTATAGGTTGTAAAATTACCTCCTATAAGTAATTTGTTATCTGATTGTTTTGATATAGAAGTTACCCAATTATCAAATCCATTACCAATAGTTATACTGCTATCTATAGTCCCATCTGAATTTAGTCTGGCGAATCGAATTCGGGATACATTATTATAAGTGGTAAAAGCACCTCCAATATATATTTTATTGTCCGACTGAACATATATAGACATAACTGTACCATTTGCACCCGTACCAACAGTAAAAGATGTATCTAAAGTCCCATCGGCATTTATTCGTGCAATTCTGTTTCTAACGATTCCATTATAGGATCCAAAATCACCACCAATTAATATTTTGTTATCGTTTTGAAGAGTAATAATCCATATATTAGATAAGGCACCTGTTCCGATATTATAGGAAGAATCAATACTACCATCTATATTTAAGCGTACAATTCGTCTTTTTGCCACTCCGTTATAATTATCAAAGTCACCACCAATTATTACTTTACCATCAGCCTGAATTATTAAATCCCTAATTCTGTTATCGGCTCCTAAACCAACATTAAAACTTGTATCTAATGAACCATTAGTATTAACCCTTGCAATTCGATTTATGGAAACTCCATTATAGCTTGTAAATCTACCAACCATAATAATTTTACCATCAGCTTGAATTTTTGCACTTTCTATAAAATCACTTGGTCCTGTGCCAATAGCAAAAGATGTATCTTTTGTACCATTAGAATTTAGCCTAACAATTCTGTTAGAAGAAACACCATTGTAACTCGTAAATCCACCGTAGATTATTATTTTGCCATCAGATTGTAATATACAACCCCAAATACCTGCATTTGTCCCTGTTCCAGTATTAAAAGTTGTGTCTTTTGTACCGTCGGCGTTAAGGCGAGTTATACAGTTAGATGTGGTGCCGTTGTAATTAATGTACTGTCCAACGACTATTATTTTATTATCTGGTTGTTGAACTACCCTGTTAACAGTAATGCTTCCAGATCCACTCCATAAATTAAAACCAGTTCCAGTGATGAATGAAGAATCTAAAACAAGACTTTGTCCAAAAGTTAATTGAGAAATAAATAGGATTGTAATATAAATTTTTTTCATTATTAAAATATTTTAGTTGTTTATTATTTTTCAGTATATTCACCAACGTGAGTATACATCTTTCCGTCTGTTGATGTTACCGGAACTGACCAAAACAAATCTACAAAATTAATTTGAAAGATAGAATTGAAAACATCTGAGTATTTTTCACGAAGACAAAAACGAAAAGCGCAAGCCCAGCAATTTATGCAAACGGTTGTTAACAACAGTTCTTAATCTACACCGATAATGTAGTAAAAATAATAAGTTGCAAAAAAATAAGTTGCAATCATGTAGGCAGCTGTTCCAATCCAAAATACAATTATTCTAGGTATTGAAAAATCTTTTTTTCCGCCAGTTCTAATGATAATTTCACTTTCTAAAACGTAACCGAATGAATATAACCCATTCGCTACAATTCCCCAAGCCACGACATCTATAATTTCAGATGAGCCAAATAAACTTTGGAATTGTAAAATTGCAATAATTCCGGTTACCAATAAAAGCAGATTGAAGATAATTCGATAGTTTCTCCAAAACTTATTTGATTCGATTAGTTTTTTTCCGATTTCGTTTTCCATAGAATTGTTGCTAACTATTGTATATGTATAATAAAATCACACATATCCACCCAAATTAGGTATGATATATCTAACTCGCAGTGTATTTACTTCAAATATAAAAAAAAGAAATAACTCGTTACTATTTAAAACTATAAATCCGTCAAAGTATAACTTTAACGGATCTATTTTATAGTTTGTAAAAAGAAGTACTACAAAACACTCAACTCCACCATACATTCTTTCATCATTTGATAGGTTCTTTCAATATCGTTGTCTAAACCTATAGATAGACGAATTAAACCATCTGACAGTCCCATTTCTTTTTGTTCGTCTAATGGAATTTCTGAAGAGGTTGAAGTTCCTGGTGCTGAGAATAAGGTTTTGTAAAAACCTAAACTTACAGCTAAATAACCTAGGTTTCTATTTTGCATTAATTCCATCAGCTCATTGGCTTTGTCTAAGGTGCCTACATCAATAGTCATCATGCCTCCAAAACCATATTCTTGATTAATCATAGCATTATAGAGATCATGACTTGGATGACTTTTCAAACCTGGATATACTACTTTCAATCCGTCGTTTTCAAATTTGGTTGCCAAATACATCGCATTGTGACTATGTTGTTTCATTCGGATGTGAAGTGTTCTTAAGTTCTTTAAAATACTCGCAGAACGTAAACTATCCATTGTAGCACCAAATAACATCATGGCACCATTATTTACATTTTTTAAATCATCAATAAACGATTGTGTCCCACAGACAACACCACCAACAGTATCGCTACTTCCATTGATGAATTTAGTTAAACTATGAATGATAACATCGGCTCCCAATTTTCCAGGAGCAACCGAAAGCGGTGAGAAGGTATTGTCAACTACCAATTTGATGTTGTGCTTTTTAGCAATTTTTGCCAAACTTTCAATATCAGCAACTTCTAATAATGGATTGCTTACTGTTTCACAATATAAAACTTTTGTGTTTTTATTGATTGCAGCTTCTACAACATCAAGTTTTGTGATGTCAACAAAATGGGTTTTGATGCCCCAATTGGGTAACATATTTTTCATGAACGCATATGTTCCTCCGTAAATAGTTCTACTAGAAACGATTTCATCACCAGCATTGCACAATTGCATTAAAACTGGTGTAATTGCTCCCATTCCAGAAGCGGAAACATTGGCCGTTTCTGTTCCTTCCATAGCAGCTAATGCTTTTCCTAAATAAAGATTCATTGGTGATGAATGGCGCGAATACAAATAGCAACCTTCGGCATTTCCTTCAAAGGTATCAAACATGGTTTTCGCCGAAAGAAAAGTATAGGTAGAACTATCAGAAATAGATGGGTTAACACCACCAAATTCTCCAAAATATTGTAAGTCTTGTATTTTATCTGCAGGATTGAAGTTGTTCATGGTTTTAGTTATAAGTTATGAGTTATGAGTTGTCTGTCTAACTATTCAATTATTTTAATTTGAATTCAAAATTGGTAAATAGTAGATTAAAAGTCAATAGTAATTGAATTAATTAGATTTTAAAACTATAAATATTATATTATAATGAAAATATAACTAAATTTGAAGCAATAAATTTTAATTTATAGATTTTTGAAAACTTCTAATTTATAACTTCCATGGATACTATCGACAAGAATCTCCTTCAGCTTTTGCAAGAGGATACTAAGAAAACTACTAAAGAACTTTCTTTAAAATTGAATTTATCAGTAACAGCAGTTTACGAAAGAATCAAAAAATTAGAGCGTGAAGGTATTATTGCTAAGTATGTAGCTTTACTAAACAGAAATAAGATAGATAAAGGATTTGTAGTGTTTTGCCATATCAAACTCATTCAACATTCTAAAGATTTCTTGACAAAATTTGAAAGCGAAGTAGTAAAACTAGACGAAGTTTTAGAATGTTTTCACGTAAGTGGTGATTATGATTACATTCTAAAAATTTGTGTAAAAGATATGGAAGAATACCGTGAATTTATGGTTACAAAACTTACTACTTTAAATCACATTGGTAGTACGCACAGTACTTTCATGATTGGAGAAGTAAAAAACAGTACCGCATTTGTGTTGTGATACTGTTTTGTAAATTTTATTGTTAGGTAAACATTAAAATTAGTAGTTGTGCCGCTACAATACGCATAATCATTGTTAACGGATAAACCGTTGCGTAGGTTGAAGACGGAATATCATTGCCTGCCATTTTCAATGCAAAAGCCAATGCAGGTGGATCAGTTGAAGCTCCGGCAAGTAATCCACAAATTTCAAAATAGTTTTTCTTGAAGTATTTTTTAGCAATTATACCAACAAGCAACAGAGGAAGAATAGTAATTACGATACCAATAGCTATCCAATAAAATCCATTTCCACCTTCAAAGGCAGTTGCAATTTTAGAACCACTACTTAAACCCACACTAGCAAGGAATAAGGTAATTCCTAATTCTCTTATCATTAAATTAGCACTATTGGTAGTGTAATTGTTCAAGTAGAACTTATTTCCAAATCGGCTTAATAATAACGCAATAATTAAAGGTCCTCCAGCCAAACCAATTTTGACAGGAACCGGAATGTTAGGAATTTGGAAAGGAATACTTCCAACAATAATTCCCAATACAATTCCAATGAAAATAGGAGCGATGTCTGGTACTTCCAATCGTTTTAAGGAATTTCCTAATACATTGGTTACTCTTTCTAAACCTTCTTGCGTTCCAACAACTTTTATAGTATCACCCAATTGCAATGAAATATTTCCATTCGGTACCATTTGTGTTCCGGCGCGATACAATCTAGTAAAAGTAAAATCATGTTGATGAAATTCTGGAATATCACCCAATCTTTTGTGTGTAATTTCTTTGTTGGTAACTACAACGTGACTTGTAACTAGTTTGCTATCAATGGCTGTTTTAAGATTTTTATCACTTTCAGAACCTATAAGAAGGTGTAATTGATCGAAAGTGTTTTTTTGAGCAACAATAAGTAAAACATCATTTTCAGATAATATTTCTTTTGGAGTAGGCGTGATGATTGTTCCGTTATGAAACATTCTAGAAACTACAATTGGCGTTTTAATCATTTCAAAAATGGCACTAATAGGTTTTCCTATCAATTGTTTGTTTTCCAATTTCAAATGTTTAGAAATGACTTTATCTTCTCTTAGATTGTTGAGTTTATTTTGCAATTCGGTTTCGTGTTCTATATCTACCTTAAATATTTTTTTAAGTAGAACCATAGAGATAATTATTCCGAAAACCCCAAACGGATAAGCCACAGCATAGGCCAAAGTGACTAAAGAATTGTCATTGACAGTATGATGAAGATTGGTAATGGTTGTTTGAGCTGCACCTAATCCTGGTGTATTGGTAACAGCACCACTCATAATCCCAGTCATGATTGATATGGGGTTGGTTGATAAGTAATATAAAATTAAAGTTGTAGCCACACCGAATATGACTACTAAAGCGGCAAGCATGTTGGTAACCAAAGCATTTCGGTTAAGAGAAGCAAAAAAACCAGGTCCAACTTGTAAACCAAGGGTGTAAACAAATAAAACCAATCCAAATTCTTTAAGGAAATCTTGCAATTCATGATTGACATTTACTCCTATGTAGGAAAAAAATAATCCTATAAAAAGTACCCAAGTCACTCCAAGAGAAATTCCGAAGATTTTAATTTTCCCAAACCAAATGCCAAATGCAATGACCAAACCGAAGATAATAACTGTTTGAGCAAAAGATTGCTTTGTAAATAAATCAATTATCCAGTCCATTGTTGTTGCTTTTAAATACCAATGGAAAGATAGTGAAATTTTTCCATTGGTATTGGTTTAAAGTGGTTATAAACTTGGCCCAGCACTAACCAAACGTTTGCCTTCTTCAGTGTTGGTATATTGCTCAAAGTTTTTGTTGTAAAGCGCGGTTAATTCTTTTGCTTTTTTCTCCCATTCAGCCACATCTTTGTAGGTGGTTCTTGGATCAAGAATATTATCAACATTAGCTAATTTTTTTGGAGCAGTTAAATTCAAAAATGGGATTTTAACTGTTTCAGCTTTTTCAATGCTTCCATCAATAATAGCATCAATGATAGCGCGAGTGTTTTTTAAAGAAATACGTTTTCCTGTTCCATTCCAACCTGTGTTTACTAGATAAGCTTTTGCATTGTGTTCTTTCATTTTAGCTACCAAAGTTTTAGAATACATAGTTGGATGCAAGGTCAAGAAAGCTTCACCAAAAGCAGGAGAGAAAGATGGTTGTGGCTCAGTAATACCTCTTTCGGTTCCGGCTAATTTAGAAGTAAATCCGCAAAGGAAATGGTATTGAGCTTGGTCTTCATCCAATATAGAAACAGGAGGCAATACACCAAAGGCATCAGCTGATAAGTAAATAATTTTACTAGCATGACCTGCTTTAGATGGAAGTACAATTTTATTGATGTGATAAATTGGATAAGAAACACGAGAGTTTTCGGTAATAGAATGATCATAATAATCTACTTCTCCATACTCATTTACTACAACATTTTCTAACAAGGCATCACGTTTGATAGCTCTCCAAATATCTGGTTCGTTTTCTTCTG
>Ga0209572_1001339_pt1 | contig 17780 bp, 17 predicted proteins | sample EBPBio232012_DNA_FD_185867 | JGI IMG/M metagenome (GOLD analysis project Ga0209572, IMG submission 185867) | Wastewater treatment Type I Accumulibacter community from EBPR Bioreactor in Madison, WI, USA - Reactor 1_1/23/2012_ DNA (SPAdes)... | ecosystem: Engineered > Bioreactor > EBPR >...
GGGGGCAGAAATTGTTAGGTGCCGCGCGGCTTGGCCCTTGCGGTCGGCGCGGCCAGGCGCGGGTCTTCGGGCCAGACATGCTTGGGATAACGGCCGCGCATGTCGGATCGCACATCGGTCCAGGAGCCGCGCCAGAAACCGCGCAGGTCGCGCGTTGTCTGGATCGGCCGGTGCGCAGGAGACAGAAGTTCCAGCGTCAGCGGCACGGTTCCGCCGGCGATCGCGGGATGTGTGTCGAGGCCAAACAGTTCCTGCACGCGGATAGCCAGAACCGGCCATTCACCCTCATAGCGGATTGGCAGATTGTTGCCGGTCGGCGCATGGAAATGCGTTGGCGCAAGCTCCGCGACCTTGCGCTGGAGATCATAGGGTACGGCGGAATTGAGCGCGTCGGTCAGAAGGCCAGACCGCCAGCGTGACAGGTTCGCCTCACCAGGCAGGAACGGTGCCAGCCAGCTGTCGAGATGGGCAATCAGCGCCTCGTCGGCCATGTCTGGCCATGGCGCGCCGAGCCCGCGATGCAGCCAGGAGAGGCGCTGGCGCAGTGTCTCCGATGCCTTGTCCCAAGGCAGGATGGCAAGCCCGTGCTGGCGCACGGCGTCGAGCACGGCAGTGTCGGCCTGCGCGCCGGTTGGCGCAGGCAACATGCGCTCTGCAAGCTGGATCGCGCCGAGTCGCTGGTTTTCGCGCACCTTGACCGCTCCGCGTGCAGGATCAAAATCGGACGTGACCTGTCGTTCGATCCGGTCAGCCAGCACGGCGCGAATATCATCCTCGTCGATGGCGGCGGCAGCAACGATGCGGGCGTTCTGGGCCTTGCCAGTCAGGTCTGCGACGACAAGAAACTGTGCTTTTGCCAGCGGATCGGTTTCGTCCAGCATCGCGCCGCGTCCATTGGCGAGCACATAGCGTCCCGGTGCGCCCCGCGCCTTCGCCACCCGGTCCGGCCAGGCATGGAGAAGGAGTGGCCCGACGGTTGACGCAGCGAGGTCAGATTTTGCAGCTCGATCATCGCTTCGAGCACCCCCACCCCTTACCCCTCCCCACAAGGGGGAGGGGGGCGTCGACGTCTCAGAATTCCCCTCCCCCTTGTGGGGAGGGGTAAGGGGTGGGGGTAAGTTCTTGCGATTCCCGCCGTCGACACTCCCCGCCAACCGGCGTGCCAGCCCTCTCGCAGCCTCCGCGCGGGGCGAACGGTCGCGGCGGAAATTGTCCAGCCTGCGGTCGAGATCGGCGCTTGGGCCACCCAGCCCGCGTTCTGTCAGCAGCACCGCAAGCTCGGCAGCGGCAAGGCCCTGCCCGTGCCGCGCTGCGACGGCAACCATATGCGCGAGCCTTGCAGGCAGAGCGAGCCTGCGCATTGCCTGACCGTCGGGGGTCAGGCGACCATCGGCGTCGATCGCTCCGAGATCACGCAGAAGGGATCTGGCTTCCGCCAGTGCGGGCACCGGCGGCGGATCGAGGAAGGCGAGTGCGTTGACGTCGGTGACGCCAAATGCGGCGGCATCCAGCACAAGCCCCGACAGGTCGGCCGCAAGAATTTCCGGTGGCGTGAAGGCCGGCAGTGCGGCTGTCTGTTCGGCGCGCCACAGGCGGATCGCGACACCCGGCTCCGTGCGCCCTGCGCGGCCGGCGCGCTGGTCGGCAGAAGCACGCGACACGCGCATTGTTTCAAGCCGTGTCAGACCGGTCGCAGGTTCATAGGCCGGCAGGCGCGACAGGCCGCTATCGATAACGACACGCACGCCGTCGATGGTGATCGAGGTCTCGGCGATTGATGTTGCCAGCACGACCTTGCGGCGACCGGCAGGTGCTGGCCGGATCGCAGCGTCCTGCGCCTTGCCGTCGAGATTGCCATAAAGCGGCACCAGATCGACATTGGCGGCGAGCCGCCCTTCGAGGCGCTCGGCGGTGCGTTCGATCTCGCGCTGACCGGGCAGGAAGGCGAGCACCGAACCGGGTTCTGTCGCTAGCGCCTCGCGGATGGCACGGGCCATCGCGTCTTCGATCGGCTCGTCGGGGCCGCGCGGCGCGTGGCGGATGTCGACGGGAAAGGCACGGCCTTCGCTGCTGACGATCGGTGCATCGCCAAGCAGACCGGCGACGCGCGCGCCGTCAATGGTGGCCGACATGACCAGCAAGCGAAGATCAGGCCGCAACGCCTGCTGAACATCGAGCGCCAGCGCCAGACCGAAATCGCCGTCGAGCGAGCGTTCGTGAAATTCGTCGAAGACGACGGCGGCCACACCAGTCAGTTCCGGGTCGTCGAGGATCATGCGCGCCAGCACGCCTTCGGTGACGACGAAAATGCGCGTGCGGGCGCTGGTTTTCGAATCCATGCGCATCGCGTAGCCAGACGTCTGGCCGGTCTCTTCGCCGAGCAGGGTCGCCATCCGGCGTGCGGCAGCGCGTGCTGCAAGACGCCGGGGCTCGAGCAGGAGAATGCGTCCATCACCGCGCCAGGGCGCGTCGAGCATGGCGATCGGTACCAGCGTCGTCTTGCCCGCGCCCGGCGGCGCGACAAGCACGGCGCGATTGCCTCCCTCGAGCGCTGACATCAGTTGCGGCAACGCTTCGGTGACGGGCAGTGCAGGCAGGTCGCGGCTCATGGCGCGCCGACCGTCACGACCGGGCCGCCGGTAGCCTCGGCGTCCGCCGCATCGTGGGTGACGAGCAGCACCGGCAGGCGATTGTCGCGGGCACGGGCAAAGACCAGTTCGCGCATCTGCTGGCGCAGTTCGGCGTCGAGTTTGGAAAAGGGTTCGTCGAGCAGCAGCATGCGCGGCTGCGACAGGAGCACACGGGCCAGTGCGACGCGCGCCTTCTGGCCGCCGGACAGCGTGTCGGGGTCGCGGTCAGCCTCGGCGTCGAGGCCAATCCCGGCCAGTGCCCCATGTGCGGCAGCACGCCGCACTGCTTTGCCTTTGACGGTATCGGGCAGGGCAAACATGAGATTGCCGGCGACCGTCATATGCGGGAACAGCAGCGGGTCCTGAAACAGAATGCCGGCATGGCGGCGCTGGGGCGGCAGCGCCAGCAGGTCGTCGCCGTTGCAGGTCACGCGGCCGGTTGCGGTGAATGCGGGGTCAAGGAAACCGCCAATGAAGGCAATGAGGCTCGACTTGCCTGAACCGGATGGCCCCATGATGGTGAGCACTTCACCGGGCGCGACATGACGTGTGATCTCGACGAGGCGGCGGCCGCCAAGCGAAATCGTCACATCGTCGAGTTTCAGTCCGGCGTCAGGCATAGCTCATTCATGTCCGCAGCAGGCGGAACCGGCGCAATACCAGTGCGGGAACGGCGATGGCAATTGCAAAGCCGATTGCCGGCAACAGCATCTGCATGAAGGCATAGACACCGATGACGCGCCGATTGCCGCCCGATGCCAGCGCTACCGCCTCGGTGGTGATGGTCGGCCAGCGGCCAGCACCGATCAGCAATGTCGGCAGATATTGCCCGACAGACACCGCAAAACCGATGGCGGCGGCGACAAGCAGCGGGCGCAGCAGCATCGGCAGCCGTACTTTTAGCAAAGTCTGCCAACGCGAGCGGCCGAGGCTGGCAGAGACGGCGTCATAGCGCCGGTCATAGGCGCGCCACTGGTCGGATAGGGACAGGAATACATAGGGCAGGACGAAGATGAGATGAACCAGCGCAAGTGCCGTGAACGAGGCTTGCAAACCGGCGAGCAGGAACAGGAGTTGCAGGCCTAACAGGAACGCGACCTGTGGCATGACCAGAGGCAGATAGAGCATCGCCATGCCGCCGGGGCCGGGTCGTTTGCCGGTCTCGTCCTCGCGCGCAAGGCAGAGCAGGACCAGCAGCAATGCGAACAGTGTTGCCACCAGTGCGACTGCGATGGTTGTCGAGAGCGGCGCGCCCAAGCGCGGCAGAACCTTTTGCCATCCGCCGAGGGAGAATGAGCGCGGCAGGACATCTGGAAACTGCCAGAGCCCGGCGACAGACCAGATCGCCAGCGCCGCAAGACCGGCAAAGACGATGAATGCACCGGTTGCCATCAAGAGGCGTGCCGCAATCCGGACCGGTCGATCGTTTTCGGTGCGGCGGCCAGCCATCGCCAGCCTGTTGCGCAGTTTTGCGAATGTGATTTCGCCAGCAATCCAGATCAGCAGGGCCATCGCCGTGACGCCGAGTTGCAGCATCGCGCCGGCCGATGCCTTGAACCGCATCGCAAGATCGGGATCGCCCATCCAGCCGACAAGGCGCACCGCAAGTGGCGCGGGTGTGGTGGGGCCAAGGATGGAAGCGACATCGACCACGGATGTGGCGAAGGCGATGACGGCGAATATGCCGAACCTGATCTGACGATAGACCGCGGGCCAGACGGCAAACAGGAATCCAGCGATGCGACCATATCCGAGCGAGGTGGTGATGGTGGCAGCACCTCGATGCCGTGTTTGGGGCAGGGCAGCCAAGGTGATGAGAAACAGGAACGGAATCTCCTTCACGACCAGTCCGGCAATCAGCGACAGGCCGTAAGGATCATTGACGATGCGCAGGTCCGGCGGCACGGTCCAGCCGGTCAGCTCCGGTGAAACCAGACGCGCGATCAGACCGGATGGGGCAATGAGGAATGCCAGGCCAAAGGCAGCAGCAGCGTGCGGCACCGCGAGCAGCGGCGAGACCAGACGCTGGACGCGGACAAAAGCCGGCGTGCCGGACCAGCCGGCGACGAACAGCATGACGACAAGCAGAGCGATTGCAGATGCCGCCAGCCCAGTCGTCAGGCTGAGCGCGACAGATGCGCCAAGGCCGGGTTCGGCCAGCAGCTCACGGAAGGGGTCGAGCGTCAGCGTCGTTCCGCCCAGTGCGGGCAGATAGCCGAAGGCGGGCAGCACAGTGCCCCCCAGCCCGGCGACCACCGGCCCGAGCAGGAGCAGGCCGGTCACTGGCGGGCCGAAGCGCGCAAACATGGCGGCGGTCGCGCGCCGTCAGTTCGCCGCGCCGTAGCGGCGTTTCCACTCCATCTCGATCCGATCCATCCAGGACGGGTGCGGTTCGTCGAGCGCAGGACCAAGTTCTGCTGGTGGCAAAGTGGCGACGCCGAGATCAAGGGACGCGAATTTCGCCTTGTCGGCCTCGGGCAGTTTTGCAACGGCGAGCACGGTCGGATCGCCCCAGATTTTCGGGTCCTGTTTGCGGGCCTGGGCTTCAGGCGAAAGCAGGAAATCAGCCAGAACCAGTGCGCCGGCCTTGGCGGTGGCGTTGTACGGAATGGCGACGAAATGTGTGTTGGCGAGCGTGCCGCCCGAGAACACGAAGGAACGAACGGTGTCAGGCAGCTCTCCGGCCGCAATCGCGCTGGAGGCTTCTGACGGATTGAAGGCGAAGATGATGTCGACTTCGGAATCGGCCAGCAATTGCTTCATCGCCGGATAGTTCTGCGGGAACGCCTTGCCGGAGCGCCACATCAGCGGATTGAGCTCGTCGAGATAGTCGAACAGCGGTTTGGTGACGTCGGCAAAACTTGCCTCATCAACCGGCTTCAGCAGCAGCGACTTGTCGGCGATCTTTTCCGCCAGAACCTGCTTCAGGAAGGACGATCCGATGAAGTCCGGCGGCTGCGGATAGGAGAAGCGACCGGGATGGGCCTTGGCCCATTCCAGCAGTGCGTCGGCTGAACGCGGCATGTCGTCAGGTCTGGTGCGGGCGCTGTCATGGAAGAAGACCAGCTTGGCCATGCCCCATGGGCTTTCCAGCCCCTCGACCGGAATGGTGAAATCGGTGCGCACCGTGGGCGTCGCGGCCGGGTCGACATATTGCCAGCTCGGCAGCTTTTCGGCCCAGCCCGGCGTCATCAACAGGCCCTGCGCCTTCATTGAGGCAAAGTTCTCGCCATTGATCCAGATCAGGTCGATCGAGCCTGCCTCCGCGCGGCCAGCCGCTTTCTCGGCAACCACGGTGCCGACTGCCTTGGCAGTGTCGTCGAGCTTCACATGGACGAGTTTGACACCGTAGCGGTTTTCGATCTCGCGACCCGCCCATTCGATATAGGCATTGATGTTTTCGGCTCCGCCCCAGGCGTTGAAATAGACCGTCTCGCCCTTTGCATCGGCGAGCACATCGTTCCATTTGGCGGGATCTGGGTCGGCCGCAAGAGCGGAACCGGCCAGCAATGTCAGCGCTGCGGCAATGATCGATTTCATATTGTCCCCCGGGATTTGGACCGGGCATTCTTCGCCCTGATGCCAATTCGACCCATTTTCCGCGATGGTTATGTCAATCGGCGCGCGATGACGTCAACGCAACTCAAGTCGCAGGTGTTTCACTTCGCCGTGACGGCGATGTGCGCAATGTGGTTGTCAAAAACGATGCCGTCTGCCGTGCGGGCGCCACCATCAGGCTGAATGACTGCGCCAGCGCCGGTCGTCATCATGAAGCCGGTCGCGTCGGCAGCGACGCCGCAGACCTCTTTCAGATTTCGCTGCGACAGGATTGCGCCGCTCGCTGCATCAAGCACGATTGCACTGTCGCCCTGCGGCGAGGTGAAGGCAACCGAACCGGCCTCCCGGTTGGCCGCGACCGAGCCGACATAGTTGCGCAGGCTGCCCAGCGCATGATCGGGCAAATCGATCAGCGTTAACCGGTCGCCGGGTCGCGCCCTACCAATCAGCGGCGGGTGGTCCATTTCCGCACCCTCGAACTGGCAGCCGAACCAGAGTGTTCCGCTTCCGTCGATGTCCATGTGGCGGATCGACAATTGATGCAATTCGGGCGGCAGTTCATGTCGGGCGATGCATTTGCCGTCGCGCCGGTCGATGAGGACGAGCGAAGGTTTCATGGTCGCGAGATTGAGCTTGGCGCGGCCGAAATCCGGATGAGTCTCGATGCCGCCATTGGCGATGGCAAGCGTCACACCGTCATCGAGCAGCAGCATTTCATGCGGGCCGATCCCGCCGCTGTCGAATTCGTCGACACGGGCGAAACCGGCGCGCGCGTCATAGATGCCGACCACGCCGCGCGCATTGTCGAAATCGTTTTCGGTCGCATAGAGCAAGGTGCCATCAGGCGAAAACACGCCATGGCCGTAGAAATGACGGCCGGGCGCGCTGGTGATTGTGAGCGGCGGGTTGCGGCTGTCGAGATCGATCACCGCTGCAAAAGTTCCCGGCTGGCGGGCAAAGACGACATAGCGGCGTGACAAGGGTTCAAAACAGATGTCGTGGCCACGATCCGGCAGCGTGGTCTGGAACAGCAACTCGCCGCGTTCGGACAGCAGCCCGACGCCATAGGCCCCGTCGCGTTTCTGGAATGCGGTTGCGTAGACCGCGTCTGTCGCCGCCGTCGCGTGAAGCGCGCGCGGCGTCATCGCCGCAGCAAAGGCAATGCCTGCGCCGCGCAGAAAGTCACGCCGATCGATCAGGCGCGGATGCATCAGTCGCCGTCCAGCGAGGAGAAGCCGGCGGTCAGGCCGAGCTCGGCGGTCAGTTTCGTGCCGATCAGGTCGGTCAGACTGGACGTCACGAGGCCGATATAGGCCAGTTTCAGACTTTTGTCCGTGTCTGCAAGGATGGCGTCAATCGGCCCGTCAAGGGAAGCAAGCGCGCGGTCGGCATTGGCGAACTCAAAGTCGGTCGACCGGGCGATCCAACGGCTGGCCTCCGGCAGCAGTCGGGCGATTCCGGCATCGGCAAACAGCCGGCGCAGGAAAGCCAGATTGCTGCGTAACGACGCCGCCGTCTGTTGCGAACGCCAATAGATCGCTTGTTTCGGCCTGACGCCGCCTCCGCCGAAGAACCCGCCAAGGCGCACGTCGCGCACCATCTCCAGCCCGTGGATCAGCACATTCAACACTTCGACCAATGATTCATCCGCCGTGCGGAAGCGCGGATTGTCCGCGCCGGGGGTGGCCCAGGTTTTTGCAAACCCGCCACGCCAGTCATTGTCGATATCAACTGACAGCTTCTTCAGGTTGGCCGCGATAGTGATTGCAAAATCGCAGCGAAATTTGTCGCCGGTTGCCAGTTGCTCAGAGCCGGTTCCAAACAGCAGGAATTCAAGCGCACCGAACCCCTGCAGCGCCACGCTCTTCTGCGGCATGGCGGCTATGTCGGTCACGGTCTTGTCCTCGCCCGCAAGCGCCGCCTGGACCTGCTTCAGCCCGGCGCTTCGACGATCCGGCCAATAGAGAATGCGTTCCAATCGGTTGTCGGTCGTCACGGGTCCGAATCGAACCATCTCGGCAGCCGACCACGCGGCAACGGCAGTGCCGAAATTGGCGCGTGAGCTATCCAGGCCAGCGGCATCGGGTGCGGCGCAGAATGTGCGTAGCCCGCTGTCGAGTTTGCCGGTCTCGCTGCCGAACGCCGCATAGGCCGGCTCGATCACCTTCGATGCCGCATCGGCAACCACAGCTTTCGACAATTGTGCGTCGACAGCAAAGGCGGGTTGGGCTGCAAACAGGGCAAGAACGACGGCGATTGAGGTGCGCTTCAACATCAAAGCGACTCCACGAATTTCAGCAGCGCCTCGCGTTCCGTCTTTTGCAGTGCCGCAAATCCGTCGCGCGCTTTTTGTGCTTCGCCGCCATGCCAGAGGATCGCCTCGGTCAGATTGCGGGCGCGGCCGTCATGCAGGAAGAAGGTGTGTCCGTTGACGGTCTCAGTCAGGCCGATGCCCCAGAGCGGGGCGGTGCGCCATTCAGTGCCGGAAGCGTCACCAACGCGCTGGCCATCCGCCAACCCCTCGCCCATGTCGTGCAGAAGCATGTCGGTGTAGGGCCAGATCAGCTGGAACTTGAGTTCGGCGACAGACGCATCCTTGCGGGTGACAAATTTCGGCGTGTGGCAGGTCGGGCAGCCGAGTGCGTAAAAGGTCGCCTTGCCAGCCAGCACCTCGGCATTGCCGGGATCGCGGCGCGCGGGGACGGCAAGGTTCTGCGAATAGAAGGTGACAAGATCAAGCACCGGGTCGGGCGCCTCGGTGTCGCCGAGGCGCGGCTGCACGCCGGTTGCCGATGCCAGGCAATCGGTCTGCGCCTTGGTGCAGTCGCCCCAATGGCGCGGGGCGTCGGGCGTGGAAATGCCGATGTCGCCGGCAAAAGCGTCCGCCGATTGCTGGCGGATCGTCGGCGTCGACGCCTTGTGGCCGAAGCGGCCGATTGCCCGTTCACCGGTCTTGGGGTCGAGCGTATAGGAAACGCGGCCTGAAATGCCGTCGGCATCTCGATCGTCGGGGTCGGCGCGCGAAACGATGTCGGCGGGGTGAATCTGTTCCAGCAGTCCAAGCCCGATCATCTGCGGTGACACGCGTGGCGACAGGGTGGTCTTCGCGTCGAGCGAGCCGGAAGCAAGATCGCTGACGGAATAGGTCGGCTTGCGCAGCGACACGATTGTGCCGTCGGCCAGCGTCACCTTCTGCTCGGAATAGGTGATCGCCATACGGCCTTCGCCCTTGAGGCCGGGCACGGCGAGATCCTGCAGCTGGCCGCCATAGACCGGGTCGGGCAGCATCTTGCCATCAACCTCTCGCGCAAGGCGCAGGAACATTGACGTCGCGTCGGGATTTCCCTCCGGCGGATGGCCGCGGCCGTCTTTCAGATGACAGCTCTGACAGGCGCGGGCATTGAAAAGCGGGCCGAGTCCGTCCGACGCCTTTGTCGAAGATGGCGAGGAGACCCAGAGCTTTCGGAACAGCGCATTGCCGAGCTTGAAATTGCCCTGGTCCTCGAAGGACATGTTGGCGGAGAATTGCGAGAACGCATCCTGATTGACCAGCTTGCGCGAGGTCGCGGCACCGCCCGGCATGTCTTCGAACTTTTCGGGCTTGGAAAAATCGGTGGCGGGACGCGTGACTGCTTCAACGCGGGCAAGCGTCTTGGCGTCGATGTCGTCGCGCTTTGTCGCGACCGGATCGGGCGCGCCGGCAGATGCCGGCAGCGGCCCGATTGTGGCGCCCAGAAGGAGCGCGAGTGCAACGCGCCGCAAAGTATTCACAGCGCGCCGGCCGACATGGTTTTGTTACTCGGCTTCGTTGGCTGGAGCTGCGTTGAGTTGCGCATAGCGCTCCTCGCCCAGCGTTGCGAGCAATTGCAGTTGCGTCTCGAGGAAGTCGATATGGCCTTCCTCGTCGGTCAGCAGTTCCTCGAAAATCTTCATGGAGACGTAGTCGCCAGCTTCGTAGCAGATGTCGCGCGACTTCTTGTAGGCGGTCCGCGCGTCATATTCGCCTGCCAGGTCTGCTTCCAGAACTTCCTTGACGTTTTGACCGATGCGCAGCGGCGCAACGGACTGGAGGTTCGGGTGGCCGTCCAGGAAAATGATACGCGCAACCAGACGGTCAGCGTGATGCATTTCCTCGATCGATTCCTCACGCTCCTTCTTGGCGAGCTTCAGCAGACCCCAATCTTCCAGCAGGCGGTAGTGGAGCCAGTACTGGTTCACGGCTCCAAGTTCGAGGAAAAGAGCCTCGTTAAGCCGCTCGATGACCTTTTTGTCGCCCTTCATTTTCTTTTCTCCCGTATTGACCGCGCAATCCGCGCACCCGGTCGAGGTAGGACACGATTTCCGTTTCGCCAGCAGACGATTTGGCGTGATACGCCTCGGTGACCCGGATTATCGTTTCCACCACATTCGGGAAGCAGCCGCAACAGCGGCCACGCTTGGCAAGTGTATGATAGACCTTCGCCGGCACGATCAGCTGCCAGGGATCGGCTTCGAGCAGGCCGAGAATCGTCTGCTCGATTTCCTTTTCCGTGATCAGGTTACAGTGACAGACCAGCATTGGCGTGTTTCGTTGTCGGGTTGGAGACGCCGCGCAGTTGCGATCCCCTGCCTCATTTTGGTGCGCGGCGGCGCATAATCAAGCGCTTACTGGAAGACAGCGCCCGGGTTGTCGAGGCTGTCGGAGCCTTCAAACTGGATCGCATCGAGCTTCATGGCAGCGACCGCGCGCTCGATCGATTTGGTCTGGCTGACCAGCGCGTCGATGGCTGCCTGAACAGTCGCATTGCCGTCTGCATTGCCCTCGCCGATCATCTGGTCGTAGGCCTCGCCTCCCTCTGCGCGCTTCGCCATCACCTGCATCGCATCAACCGTCATGTCGATGCGCGCCGCCAGTTCCAGCGCCACGGCCGGATCGGCTTCCTTGACGAGATCGGCGACCGAAGGGCCTTCAAGCCTGGTGCCGTCGACGCGCTGATAGGCACCGGAATAGACATTGCGGATGCCGATCGCGTCGTTCAGGTGCGAATTGTGCGTATTGTCGGAGAAGCAGTCATGCTCTTCTTCCGGGTCGTGCAGCAGGAGGCCGAGCTTCATGCGCTCGCCCGCCAGTTCGCCATAGGACAGCGAGCCGAGGCCGGTCAGGATCGCGGAAATGCCAGCTTTGGCGTCGCCGTCGACAATCGCCTTGCGGGCAGCGCCGTCTGCGGTCCAGTTCGCGACCATTTCTTCAAGATCGGTGACAAGAAGGTCGGAGGCGGACGCCAGATAGGCGGCGCGGCGGTCACAATTGCCGCCGGTGCAGTTTGCAGTGTCGAAATCGGTTGCGGGACGCTTGCCGGCACCCGGACCAGTGCCGTTCAGGTCCTGTCCCCAGAGCAGGAATTCGATCGCGTGGTAGCCGGTGGCGACGTTGGATTCGATGCCGCCCGCCTCCTGCAGCGTGCCGGACAGGAAATCTGCCGTGATATTCGATGCATCGACCTTGCGGCCGTCGATCTCGATTTCCTTGTTGGCGATGACATTGGCCGTGTAGAGCGAATTGTCGTCGCTCTCGGAACCATACGACGCATCGACATAGTCGATCAGCCCCTCGTCCAGCGGCCAGGCGTTCACCTTGCCTTCCCAGTCATCGACAATCGGATTGCCAAAACGGAACGCTTCCGTCTGTTGGTAAGGTACGCGCGCAGCTTTCCAGGCTTCGCGGGCGGCGTTTAATGTTTCGTCGGACGGCTTGGCGATCAGCGCGTCGATTGCCGCATCGAGCGTTTTGGCGGTCGTCAGTGCATCGCCATAGGTCGCAGCGGCAATGTCCGAATAGTGGGTCAGCACGGTGGCTGGGCTGGTCTGCGCCAGGACGGGAGCCGGATTTGCGACCACCGACAGACAGGCTGCGACGGGCAGAAAACGCGATTTGAGAGACATTTTGGCACCGGAATGCTTGATGAACATCGGGTTTGGAGCGGGCTGGAACAGCCTCGCGGAGCCCGAATGCATACGGGAATACGAATAGTTGTCAATTACAATCAGGTTTTCGCGGGGTCAGAGCCCCGGTGTCACATCGTCGCGAACCAGACCAGGATTGCCCCGCATAGCAGCCCGCAACCGAAGGCGATCGCAGCGATAGCCGGTCGCCCGGGAAGGACAGCGCGCGGCTTGCTTGGGCGCGGCGAGGCTCTCGGCTCGGTCTCGCCCATCATGCCGTCTTCGATGCGCTGGCGCATTTGAGCGTGAGGTGTCGGTTCGGCTTCGCCACGCATGGCGGCCAGCCGTTCGCGCCAGCCCTGGACACGCTGCGCAAGATCGGGATTGTGGCGCAGGTCGAGTTCGAAACGCGCTGCCTCCCGCGGGGCCATCAGGCCCAGCACATAGTCTGCGGCGCGAATGTCGTCGTCTGGCGCGGGGCGCAACCTGTCCTCCGTCAGATTTGGCCTCAAACGATGATAGTCAATTTTTGCGCCCAAATGAAGCGCGGCCGAACTTGCACCATTTGCCCGCCCGCCATAGCCTTTGGCGGAACAGGTGGGTCAGGTGCAGCACGAAAGGTTCGATCACCCGCTGGCAAGCCAGCGCGTTAACGGCAAGGCGACGCTTGGCGTGCGCCGGGTAGCAGGCCGCAGCCGCATCGAAACCCTTCAGCAAATGGGCGCTGCAAAGATTCGCGTGCCGGCGTCGTGCGGCGATGGGCTTGAGGCGATCCTGATCAATACAGCCGGCGGCATGACTGGCGGCGACCGCCTCAACTGGACGATTTCGGTCGCGCGAGGCGCGTCAGCGACGGTGACCACGCAGGCCTGCGAAAAGGCGTATCGGACAATTTCCGGCAGCGCATTGATTGCGACAAGGCTGGACGTGGGCAATGGAGCTCATCTTGCCTGGCTGCCGCAGGAAACGATCGTCTATGACGGCAGTGCGCTTTCCCGGCAGCTTGAAGTCGACATCGCGCAAGGTGCGACGGCGCTGATCTGCGAGGCGACGATATTTGGCCGCAAAGCGATGGGCGAATTTGTCCGGAATGCGCAGTTTCGCGATCATTGGCGCATTCGCGCCGAAGGTCGGCTGATTCACGCTGAAAATCTCGATATCGACGGCGAGATCGCCGCGTTGCTCGACCGTAAGGCTGTGGCGAATGGCAATGCCGCCATCGCGACCGTGTTGCTCGTTGCGCCGGAAGCGGAAACGCTTCTCGATGCTGCTCGAAAAATCATCGGCGAAAATGGCGGCGCGAGTGGCTGGCGCGTTGGCGCGACTGGCAAGCTTCTTGCGAGGATGATCGCAAATGATGGCTACAGCCTGAGGCAAAGGCTGGTCCCGCTGCTCGAACTGCTCAACGGGCGCGCAGCGCTGCCTAAAGTTTGGTCATTGTAGACGAAGGAAACCGGATGAACCTGACGCCGCGCGAAAAGGACAAGCTGCTGATCTCGATGGCGGCGATGGTTGCGCGCCGCCGGCTGGAGCGCGGGGTGAAGCTGAACCATCCGGAAGCAATTGCGCTGATCACCGATTTTGTCGTCGAGGGCGCGCGCGACGGACGCTCGGTGTCTGACCTGATGAGCGCCGGCGCGCACGTGATTAGTCGCGCGCAGGTCATGGAGGGCGTCGCCGAGATGGTCCACGACATACAGGTGGAGGCAACCTTTCCGGACGGCACAAAGCTGGTGACCGTGCACGAGCCGATCCGGTGAAACTGGTAGCGACAAAGATGACGAAAGGCCCTCGATGAAATCGCCAATTCCTCCACCGACCCCCCTCTGCCCTGCCGGGCATTTCCCGCTCAAGGCAGAGGGGGGTCGGTGGGGATTGCGAGCCGCTGCCGCAATCCTGGCTCTTACCTTCACCACACCGGCTTTCGCGCATCTCAATCCGGCCGAACATGGATCGTTCGCGGCGGGTTTCTCTCACCCGCTGTTCGGCTTCGACCATGTGCTTGCGATGGTGGCGGTGGGTCTTTGGGCAGCGCTGTTGGCCATTGGCGGAAGTCGCCGCTCGATCTGGTTCGTCCCTGCCGCCTTCGTATCGATGATGATTGCGGGCTTTGCAGCAGCACTCGCCGGATTTGCACTGCCTTTCGTTGAACCTGTCATCGCGGCGTCAGTCGTCGTCATCGGTCTTGTGGCCTTCGTTGCATTGCGAGCGCCTGCGCCACTGGCCATGGCGCTGGTCGGCTTCTTCGCCTTCTTCCACGGCTATGCGCACGGCGGAGAGCTCGGTGCGGCCGGTGCGCTGACCTTCATGGCGGGTTTCGTAGTCGCAACCGCGCTGCTGCATGGCGCTGGCATTGGCTTCAGTCGTCTTGCCGGCACGCGGCTTGGCCCATGGATCACACGCGTCGCAGGCGGTCTGACTGCCTTGGCAGGCCTGTGGATCGCAGTTGGAGCGTGACATGATCCCCGGTGAAATCATCACGGCCAAGGGCGACATCGAGCTTAATGCCGGTCTCGACACAGTGACGTTGAAAGTGGCGAATACCGGCGACAGGCCGATCCAGGTCGGCTCGCACTATCATTTCTTCGAGACCAATGGCGGTCTGAAATTTGATCGCGCCAGTGCGCGCGGCATGCGGCTCGACATTGCGGCGGGAACCGCCGTTCGCTTTGAGCCCGGCCAGGAACGCGACGTGACGCTGGTGCCACTTGGCGGCAAACGCCAGGTCTACGGCTTTCAGAACAAGGTCATGGGAAAACTGTGACCTTGTTCGACGACAATTCCCTAATTGCTGGGCAGCGGCGGAATGCTGCGCAGATAGAGCATGATCGCGTTCAGATCGTCCGGCGTCATCTTGGCCAGATAATAGTACGGCATCGGCGGCAGCATCGCCACACCGCCGGGGCGGACACCGGTCGTGATCATCTGCTTCACGTCCTCGTCGGACTTGGACCCAATGCCGTCTTCATGCGGCGTGATGTTGCTGGAATAGGAAAAGCCCCACGGCCCCTGAAATTCGAACCCGCCCCGGCCAAGATCGGTGTCGACCATCGGTCCGTTGGGACCGGGCGGCGTGTGGCATTCCATGCAATGCATCACCGGGCCGGCGAGATATTCCCCATATTCGACGGTGACCCCCTGCGGCGGCGCGGTGACGCTGGTGACCGGCGGGCCGTAATTGGCAGGCAGCGGAATACGATAGGTCGAGGCCGGCAACTGGTTTTCGACCGGCTTCAGCGTGCGCAGGAAAGCGATGATCGCCGTCACATCATCATCGCTCAGTCCCTTGTACATGTTGATCGGCATCGGCGGCCCGATGATCGTGCCATCAGGTCGGCGGCCCTCACGCAGCGCGATCTTCAACTGCTCGTCGGTCCATTTGCCGATCGGGCCGGCTGGCGTCAGATTGGGCGCATAGGCCGTGAATGCCTCTGTGTCCTCGGCAAGCCGCCCGGACAATTCCTGATCGAGCAGCGGATTGCTGTCGGCGTCGAGCGGCGTGTGGCAATTGCCGCAGCCGCCCGGACCCCGGACGATATATTCGCCGCGTTCGAGCGGTGTCTGGGCAAACGCAGTGGTGAGGCTGACAAAGGTCGCAACGGCGACGGTGGCTGGCATCAGGCTGGCCATGGCATTCTCCTCCCGACCCGGGGAGGATCGGCGACCCCGAGCGTTCAAGGCAGCGTCCCGCTTTGCGCCGACAGAGTCAACCATTTGGATCGCAGGTCTTCTTCCGCTGGCTCAATCGCCGGCTCAATCAATTTCGATTTCCGATAGCAGGAGCAGCCCATGCCCGCCCGCATCTCGCGTCCCGCCTATGCCCAGATGTTTGGCCCCACAACCGGCGACAAGGTCAGGCTGGCGGACACTGATCTCTTCATCGAAGTGGAGAAGGATCTCACCACATATGGTGAGGAGGTGAAATTCGGCGGCGGCAAGGTGATCCGCGACGGGATGGGTCAATCGCAGGCCACGCGTGCCCAAGGCGCGGTCGACACCGTGATCACCAATGCACTGATTGTTGATGCAACCGGCATCTACAAGGCCGATGTTGGCCTGAGGGGCGGGCGCATTGCGGCCATCGGCAAGGCCGGCAATCCCGACACACAGTCGGGCGTCACCATCATCATCGGCCCCGGCACAGAGGCGATTGCCGGCGAGGGTCGTATCCTTACCGCCGGAGGCATGGACGCCCATATCCATTTCATCTGCCCGCAGCAGATCGACGAGGCACTGATGAGTGGCATCACCACGATGCTCGGCGGCGGCACCGGGCCGGCGCACGGCACGCTTGCCACCACCTGCACGCCCGGTCCGTGGCACATTTCGCGCATGATCCAGGCGATGGATTCCTTCCCGATCAATATCGGCCTGTCGGGCAAGGGAAACGCCTCGCTGCCCGGCGCGCTGGTCGAAATGGTGGAGGCCGGCGCTTCCTCATTGAAGCTGCATGAAGACTGGGGCACCACGCCTGCTGCCATCGACAATTGCCTGTCGGTCGCCGACGAATACGACGTGCAGGTGATGATCCACACCGACACGCTGAACGAGAGCGGCTTTGTCGAAAACACCATTGCTGCAATCAAGGGCCGCACGATCCACGCCTTCCACACCGAGGGAGCCGGCGGTGGCCATGCGCCCGACATCATCAAGGTCGCGTCGTTGCCAAACGTCATCCCATCATCGACCAATCCGACACGGCCCTACACGGTGAACACGCTGGAAGAGCATCTCGACATGCTGATGGTGTGCCACCACCTGTCGCCGTCGATCCCCGAAGATATCGCCTTTGCCGAAAGCCGCATCCGCAAGGAGACGATCGCCGCCGAAGATGTTCTGCACGACATCGGCGCGTTCTCGATCATCTCATCCGACAGTCAGGCGATGGGCCGCGTCGGCGAGGTGGCGATCCGAACCTGGCAGACGGCGCACAAGATGAAGATCCAGCGGGGGCGGCTGAAGGAAGAAACCGGCGACAACGACAATTTCCGGGTCAGGCGCTACATCGCAAAATACACGATCAACCCGGCGATCGCCCACGGGCTGTCACGCCATATCGGCTCGGTTGAGGTCGGCAAGCGCGCCGATCTCGTGCTGTGGCATCCGGCCTTTTTCGGCGTCAAGCCGGACATGGTGCTGGTTGGCGGCATGATTGCGGCCGCTCCCATGGGCGATCCGAATGCGTCGATCCCGACGCCGCAACCTGTGCACTACCGGCCGATGTTCGGTTCCTTCGGCAAGGCGATGACGGCATCGTCCGTTACCTTTGTCTCGAAGGCGGCCGTGGAGCGCGGCGTGCGCGAAAATCTCGGCGTCGAAAAGGAACTGATCGCAGTCGAAAACACGCGCGGCGGCATCGGCAAAGCGTCGATGGTGCTGAACAATGCCACACCACATATCGAGGTTGATCCTGAAACCTACGAAGTGCGCGCAGATGGCGAATTGCTGACCTGTGAACCGGCGACGACGCTACCGATGGCGCAGCGCTATTTTCTGTTCTAAAGCACTGCCCACGAACACCAATTTGCTCTGACGGGAATTATGGAAAATCACGACCTCATGGGCCCGACGCTAGCATTCGCGCTGGTCGGCCTGCTTGGAGTTGGCTCGCAATGGCTGGCGTGGCGGTTGCGGCTGCCGGCAATCGTGCTGATGCTGGTCGCCGGTATC
>Ga0209572_1001342_pt1 | contig 17751 bp, 13 predicted proteins | sample EBPBio232012_DNA_FD_185867 | JGI IMG/M metagenome (GOLD analysis project Ga0209572, IMG submission 185867) | Wastewater treatment Type I Accumulibacter community from EBPR Bioreactor in Madison, WI, USA - Reactor 1_1/23/2012_ DNA (SPAdes)... | ecosystem: Engineered > Bioreactor > EBPR >...
TCAGGACCTGTTAATCCGATAGGCCCTTGCGCACCATCTATACCATTTGTTCCTGCAGGTCCTTGCGGACCCATAGGTCCTTGTGCTCCGTCATTTCCGGGAATCCCTTGTGTTCCTTGCGGTCCAGCAGGTCCTTGTGGCCCGGGAATCCCCACTCCGGTGCCTGGAATACCTTGTTCTCCTTGCGGACCCTGTGGTCCTTCAGGACCTGTTAATCCGATTGGTCCTTGAGCGCCATCTAAACCATTTGTTCCGTTAGCACCTGCGGGTCCTTGCGGTCCTGCTGGTCCTTGTGGTCCGGGAATACCAACTCCGGTGCCTGGAATACCTTGAGGTCCTTGCTCACCTTGAGGTCCTTGCGGCCCTGCAGGTCCTTGTGGCCCGGGAATCCCCACTCCGGTGCCTGGAATACCTTGTTCACCTTGTGGACCTTGTGGTCCAGCAGGTCCTGTTAATCCGATAGGTCCCTGAGCGCCATCAACACCAGCTGGTCCTTGTGCTCCGTCATTTCCCGGAATCCCTTGTGGTCCTTGTGGTCCGGGAATACCAACTCCAGTTCCTGGAATACCTTGAGGTCCTTGCGGCCCTGCAGGTCCTATTGGTCCTATTGGTCCTATTGGTCCTATTGGTCCTTGTGTACCATCTATACCATTTGCTCCATCCGCACCCGCTGGTCCGGCAGGTCCTTGCTGCCCTTGCTCTCCTTGAGGTCCTTGCTCACCTTGCGGCCCTGCAGGTCCTATTGGTCCTTGTGCACCGTCAGCACCATTATTACCAGCCGGCCCCATTGGACCTTCCGGTCCTGCCGGACCGGGAGTGCTTGACCCGCCCGCGTTCGCGGCATATAGCGCATAAGGGACGCTTAGCAGTTGGGTTGTACCTGATATATTGTAGTTGGCACCACCATACGGATCGGTTTCAGTTTTTACAAAAAAAGGACCGTTACCCCAGTCAATGTTTGCGAAAACTCCAGAAACAATGCTTCCGGTTCCAATCTCAAGTGAAACCAAACCGTTCATATTGGAGGTAGCTATTTGAGTCTCTTGATAAACTATTGTTCCTGTGGCAGAACCTTGAAGAATACTAATTCTAACTCCAACGGTGCTATTGGTTATTAATTCATTACTTGTATTACGAATCACACCTTGATAGCTCATCTTTTGAGGAGCTTGGGCAGTGGATAACATTACAAAAAACAAGGGGAAAAGAGATAGGTAGAATCTTTTCATGCAACAATTGGGTTAATTAAGAAAGATTGTTTTTAGGTGCATTCACGACTTAAAAGTCGATCGGCTTGTCAATTGTAAGCATAATTCTTTTTGGTTGTGCTTGGGATAAATAAATTCTTGAAAAGAAATTAATCTTTAACAAATAGAGGCACATTTTGGGGGAGAACTTGTTTTTAAAAAAAAAAGCCCATAACGCGATGATGGGCTTCTTAATTTAATTATTGAATTAAACCAAGTCGGGTTGTGGAGTCAAACGCAAATAGGTCTTGATACGTGTATGCCCTTTTGGGAATTTGGCTGCGATGTCTTCATCTTTTACTGCCGGAGTTATCACCACATCTTGACCATGTCTCCAATCTGCAGGTGTTGCCACTGAATAGTTGGCGGTAAGTTGCAAGCTGTCGATAACACGCAATATTTCTTGGAAGTTTCTTCCTGTAGAGGCTGGGTAAGTGATGGTCAGTTTCACTTTTTTATCAGGGCCGATAATGAACAACGAACGCACTGTGAAAGTTTCACTCGCGTTAGGATGAATTAAATCATATAACTCAGAGACCTTTCTGTCTCCATCAGCTATAATTGGAAAGTTCACAATTGTATTCTGGGTTTCGTTGATGTCTTTTACCCATTCGTGATGCTTATCGATTGGGTCAACGCTCAAGGCTAAAACTTTCACGTTGCGTTTTGAAAATTCTTCACCAAGTTTTGATGTAGCCCCCAACTCAGTTGTGCAAACAGGTGTGAAATCAGCAGGGTGGGAGAACAATACTCCCCAACCGTTCCCTAAGTATTCATGAAAATTGATTTTTCCTGCTGTTGTCTCAGCAGAGAAGTCGGGCGCAATGTCCCCTAGACGTAATGTTGCCATAGTTGCTTTTTTATTTTAATTATTTAATTAAACTGATAATAATTTGAGGTACCGATCGGATTCGAACCGATGTAGCAGCTTTTGCAGAGCGGAGCCTAACCGCTCGGCCACAGTACCTTGTGTGTTTTTAGAGCTGTGAGTCTAATAAATCTGTTTCTTGAAGGATGGCCAAAATTCCTCCTTTTAAATTGTAGAGATTGTCAAAGCCAAATTTTTCTTCCAGCTCTTGAACTGCCTTTGCACTGCGACCTCCAACCTTACAATGGATAACCACTTTTTTATCACGACTGATTTCAGAAGTTCTACTTGTTATGGCTCCTAAGGGAATAAGCAATGCACCAATGTTTATATCTTCATACTCAAAGGGCTCGCGAACATCAATGACTTGAAAATCGTCACCGCTTTCTTTCCATTGAATAAATTCTTCTACACTTATTTCCTTTATTTTCTTTTGGACAGATTTAACTCCGCAGAATTGTTCATAGTCTATCAACTCAGTAATTGGAGGAGTGCTTTCACGTTTGGTGATTTTCAAAACGCGTGTTTCGAAAGAAAGCGCATCAAACACAAAGAATCTTCCGCTCAACGGTTCTCCCACACCAGTGATTACCTTGATAACTTCATTGGCCTGTAAGCTTCCGATGATTCCTGGTAATACACCAAGCACACCGCCTTCAGCGCAACTCGGAAACAAGCCAGGTGCGGGTGGAGTAGGATAGAGGTCGCGATAATTGGGGCCCGTTTCTCCTTTTGCATTGGTGTAATTGAAAACAGAAACTTGTCCTTCAAACTGAAAAATGGAAGCATAGACATTTGGTTTGCCAGCCAATACACTTGCGTCATTTACGAGATATCGCGTAGGAAAATTATCGGTGCCATCTGCTACAACATCATATTCACGAATTAGTTCCAACGCGTTTACCGAAGTCAGTTGAGTGTTGTATGTGTTGATTTTAATGTGCGGATTGAGGCTTTGCAAACGCTCTTTTGCGGCTTCAACTTTAGGCTTGCCTATCGACTCTGTGCCGAACAACACTTGTCTTTGTAGGTTGCTATCGTCCACCACATCGAAATCTACAATACCTATTGTTCCGACTCCCGCAGCTGCCAAGTATAGCAACACAGGACTGCCCAATCCTCCCGAACCCACTACTAAAACTTTGGCCGCCTTGAGTTTCTTCTGCGCATCAATTCCAAAATCAGGAATGATAATATGACGGTTATAACGTGCCAATTCTTCTTTGGAAAAATTAATATCGTCTAAACCGCTTCCACCTGCAATGGCAGGAATAATGCTAATGACAGCATCTTCCTTAACCGAGGTGTTTTCTGCTTGAAGATTTCTGATGTCTTCATCGCCTAAGAAGATGTTTACGAAGCCGCGAATTTTTCCCTCATCATCAAGAAGATTTTTTTTCAAATCAGGATAATTGGTGGTGAGATCAGCGATGCTTTCTTTAATGTTTACACCGCTTGATTGCACGCGCGATTGCTGGTTTGTAAAACGTCTGAGCGGAGTTGGGATTATAATGGTTGCCATAATGTTTTGTCTATTTATATTGTTGGAATAATTGTCTTTATTAAAACATCTTCTTCTTCAAATTGAAAATTATCATTGAGTGTCCATGACTGAAGCGAAACAAATTCATTTTCCTTCACTGCAACAATGATGTATGAGAAGAAAGGTTGAGCAACCACTCTATCATGCTCACTTGGAATCGATGGATGATTGGGATGCGAATGATAAACACCAAGCAAGGTAAGTTTTTTCTCATCAGCCTGTTGTTCGGCTTTTAAATAATCTTTTGCCGTTATCTCAAACCTTCTGCGCTTGTCGCCTTCTTTGGAATTATTTACAATAATTATTTCTTCAATAACTCTATTGTTCGCTGTTTCTCTTCCTAGTAGAAAGCCACAGCACTCGTCAGGAAAGGTTCGCAGCGAATCACGTATAAGTTCGTTTTGTATGCTTGTATCTATCTGTAACATTACAATGGTTGATTATATAATTCGACTTAATAGCTCTCTATAACGTTCGGCATTATCAGGAAGCACTGTAACAATTACACCCGACTCTATGCTGTTAGCAATATCAAGAGCACCAGCAATGTTTGCAGCAGAGGACGGACTCAGTAAAAGTCCTTCAAGCTCATAATATTTTTTGATGATAGCATAAGCGCGCTCCGTTTGCATTTCGAGATGATTATCGGCTATGGTGCTATCATAGATAGATGGAACAATTGCAGTTTCCAAATGTTTCCAACCTTCCAACCCATGCAGGGCAAAATCAGGTTGAAGCGAAATCACTTTGATGTCTTCGTTCACTTCTTTCAGTTTGCGCGATGTGCCGGTGAATGTACCTGTGGTTCCTAATCCGGATGTGAAGTGTGTAATGTCAGGCACTTGCTTTAGAATCTCTTCAGCCGTCCCGTAGTAATGCGCTCTCCAGTTGCGATCGTTGGTGTATTGGCTTGCATAAAAGTATTTATCGGGATTTGAAACAGCGAGTTCGGCAGCTTCTTCTTGTGCATCATCTGTTCCACCAAACTTGGATGTGAGTACAACATCAGTACCCAACGATTTAAGAACTTCTTTTCTCTCATGCGTTGCATTTTCAGGAAGAAAGAGCTTTACGGGAATGCCAAGTTCTTTGCCGATTGTAGCATACGCTATACCTGTGTTACCGCTTGTTGCATCAAGCAATGTTCTATTTTCATCCAACGCTCCTTGGGCAATAGCATGTCGGATAATATTGAACGCAGCTCTTGCTTTAATACTTCCAGAGAGCTGATTCCACTCGGCTTTAGCGTATATGGCAACATTTGGATTCTCATGTAAGTTGCGGATAGGAATGAGCGGAGTGTTGCCTATCTCACTGCTGAGCTTTATGATTCGTTTGATTAGTCTTGGACTTATAGATATTCTTTTTGTCATTTTTCTAAATTTTAAAGTGTTTGTCTAGTTGTTTTTGTAACATAAAAAAGGCCTTACGCTGTTTTCGTAAAGCCTTCTAATATGGATATGATATTAAACGGAAATTACCTACAGCAACATCGGGTTGTTGGGATACAACAACAGCAACAACAAATCATACCTGCACTGAGCAAGTGTGAGTTTGAAGTTATGGCTTTGATGTTTGACATTCTATTTAATTTCTATTTGAGTCTTATCTAAAAAAATGAGTCTTGTATCGTCCTAAAATAGGTTGACTGTTTTAGCGAAATTAAATAATTCAAGTAACCTCAAGAGTTGACAAAGCTTTTGAGGTTTTCTTTTTCCATGTTTTTGTAATGATTTTGTGTTGTTGATGCATTTGGACAGGAGTAAGGTATTGACAACTCAAATGAGGTCTATAGTGGTTGTATGTATGAATGCTTTCTTTGGTTTGATGCTCTGCTTGCTTGAAGTGATCCATTCTTTCACCTAATCCAAATTCATCTTTGAGGATACCGTTGATTCGTTCGGCAACCGCATTTTCATAAGGGTCACCATTTTCAGTCATGCTGATTTGAATGTTGTTTTGAAGCAGATGATTTACATACAACTTGCTACAGTATTGCAGTCCTCGGTCGGAGTGATGGACCAGTGGCTCGTGAGGGTATCTACGTTGGCCAATGGCCATTTGAAGCGCCTTGAGTGTAGAGCTTGCTTCCATATTGTTGCAGAGTTCATAGCCCATGATTTTTTTGGAGTAGGCATCTGTAATCAAGTGCAAATAGCTGTTGCCGTCTATAGTTTCCAGATAGGTAATATCTGCTACCCAAAGTTGTTCGGGACGATATAAACGCAGGTCTTTTGTTAGGTTGGGGTATTTATACATCCAGTGCCGAGAGTTGGTGGTGATGGTATATTTTTTTCGCTTGATGATGAGCAGTCCTTCTTTTTCCAGGAGCTTAAAGAGTCTGTCTCTACCCATTTTTATTCTAGATTCTTTGAATTGTTCTTTCAACATAAAATGCATTTTGCGGGTACCAATGCGAGGCATCTTTCTGCGTATTTGCAACACCGCTTCTTTTGCAAGATGTTCCGTAGCAAACCGGTGCTCTTTGTCGGTCTTGCTTTTATAATAAGCTTGCTTTGTATAGCCAAACAAGGAACAAAACAGATTTAATCTTCGGGGGTGTTCTTGTCCAAGCTCTTCAATTGTTTGGCTGCGTCTTTTTTTAAGATACTGATGCCCTCTTCACGTTCAGCTATTTCAATGAGCTTTTGAAAGGCAATGACTTTGAGTTTTTCTTCAGCCAATTGCTTTTCCAGTTCTTTGATGCGTTGTTTTTGGGGGTCTTTCATGGGCCGACCGATGTTTGTCCCTTTTTTCGGGTAGTGCAACTTACCAAATTTTCGACACCAGTTCAACACCGCTGAATTGCCTTTGATACCATACTTTTTTTGAAGTTCGTCTTTGCCAACAATCCCCTTTTCGTATTCGGCAACAACCATCTTTTTAAAGGCATCACTGTATTTTTTTGATGGGACAGTGATAATAACCCTAATCTTTTGTTCTTCCATTTTGTTGACGTTTTTAGTCAACTTTTTTCAGGACAAGACATCTAAAGAAAAAGCCCCTCGAAAGTTTCGAAGGGCTTTTTGTTATTTGATAATCTTTAAAGTCTATTTGTTATCAAAACAAGTCTGCTCCCTTCGGTAAACGTGGGCTTGCACAACAACACATACAACAGTTTTGTAAATACATTATTTCTTGTTTTGAGATTGCAAAGATATATGTCAGGCTTTGCAATGAACCAAATTTATTTTATTCCGAACGTTTTTTTAACAGCAGCAACTGCGTTCAATTCTTCCCAAGGGAACAACTTAACTTTTACTTTTTTCTCGTTCGCTTTGCCTTTGTTGAACACTTTCGTTACCTCTTTGCTATCACGTCCCATGTGCCCATAGGCAGCGGTTTCAGCATAGATAGGAGTGCGAAGATTGAAACGCGTTTCAATGAAGTAAGGACGCATATCAAACTCAGCCATCTTCAAAATCTTGTTCGCTATCTCACCATCAGATAATTTTACTTTTGAAGTACCATACGTGTTGATGTAAAGCCCCATTGGTTTTGCAACACCTATAGCATAAGCCACTTGAACCAATGCTTCATCACAAACACCTGCCGCAACAAGGTGCTTGGCAATGTGACGAGTAGCATAAGCAGCCGAACGGTCAACTTTGGATGGGTCTTTACCAGAGAATGCACCACCACCGTGAGCACCTTTTCCTCCATACGTATCTACGATAATCTTACGACCGGTCAAACCTGTATCACCGTGAGGACCACCAATTACAAACTTGCCCGTTGGGTTGATATGGTAATTGATTTTGTCATTGAACAATGCTTGAACGCGCTTTGGAAGTTTCTTCTTCACTCGGGGAATCAAAATATTGATGACATCTTCTTTGATCTGTTTCAACATCACCGCATCTTTAGCAAAGTCGTCATGTTGAGTTGAAAGAACGATAGCATCAATACGGATAGGTTGATTGTCATCGCTGTACTCAATTGTCACTTGGCTCTTCGCATCAGGGCGTAGGTAAGTCATTTTCTTTTCTTTACCTGCATCTGCTTCTCTTCTGATATCCGCCAATTCGCGCAACATCAAATGAGCAATTTCCAATGCCAATGGCATGTAAGTGTCGGTTTCGTTTGTAGCATAACCGAACATCATTCCTTGGTCACCTGCACCTTGCTCTTCCGGCTTCTTGCGCTCAACACCTTGGTTGATATCTTGTGACTGCTCGTGAATAGCTGAAAGAATACCACATGAATTAGCTTCGAACATGTATTCACTTTTGGTATAACCAATCTTCTTGATTACGTCACGAGCAATATCCTGAACATCTAAATACGCAGACGATTTTACTTCGCCTGCCAATATTACTTGACCGGTTGTAACAAGTGTTTCACAAGCAACTTTAGACGATGGGTCATAAGCAAGAAAGTTATCTATAAGCGCATCTGAGATTTGATCCGCTACTTTGTCGGGATGTCCTTCCGAAACCGATTCTGAGGTGAATAAATATGGCATGTATATTTTTTTTAAACGCGCGCAAATGTAGATAAGTGAATCTTTTGTCAAATACTTTTTTTCATAACATACTGTTGCTCTATATATTTGCGGTGCTCTTATCAAGAAGGACGGAGGGATAGGCCCTGTGATGTCCTGGCAACCCGAGCAAAAGGCGGGTGCCAACTCCTACTTCAACAGCGGTGTTGAAGATAGATGAGGCAGCGATAGACAGTCTTGTACGCGCGTTTCATCTCACCGTAATTTCTTGAAGAGCATTAACATGGCCACATTTGGCTGTATTGCTTTTTATTTATAAATGAACATCGGAGAACTTGCTCAGCAACGAATCCTCATCCTCGATGGAGCGATGGGAACCATGATTCAGCGCTATAAATTGGAAGAAGAGGACTTTCGAAACGAGTCGTTGAAAGACCATCCGCATCCGCTAAAAGGGAACAATGACTTGTTGAGTATCACTCGTCCTGATATTATCAAAGCTATTCATGCTGCGTACTTCGATGCCGATGTGGACATCATCGAAACCAACACGTTCAGTGGGACAACTGTATCTCAGGCTGACTATGGATTGGAGCACTTGGTGTATGATTTGAATTATTACTCTGCAAAAATTGCAAGAGAGGTGGCGGATGAATACACCGCAAAGAATCCTTCAAAGCCAAGGTTTGTAGCGGGTTCTATTGGGCCAACAACAAAGCTTTCTTCGATGTCGCCCGATGTGAACAACCCAGGTTACAGAGCTATCAGTTATGATGAACTTGTTGTTGCATTTAAACAACAAGTACAAGCTTTAGTAGAAGGTGGTGTGGATTTGCTTTTGATAGAAACTATTACTGACACACTCAACGCGAAAGCTTGTTTGTATGCTATTCAAGAGTACCTCGAAGAAACAGGAAGGGAAATTCCTGTGATGATTTCAGGAACAATTACGGATGCCAGCGGAAGAATTTTATCAGGACAAACTACCGAAGCATTTCTTATTTCAGTATCGCACGTGCCTTTGTTAAGCATTGGTTTCAACTGCGCTATGGGCGCGGAAGCTTTGATGCAATATGTAGAAATATTGAGCGACAATGCCGATTGCTTGGTGAGCGCTTATGCCAATGCAGGTTTGCCCAACGCTATGGGCCAATACGACCAAACAGCTGAAGACATGGCTCAACTGATGAAACCATATTTTGAAAAGGGTTTGATAAACATCGTTGGTGGTTGTTGCGGAACAACTCCTGATCATATCAAAGCTATTGCGGATGTTGCAAGAAATTATGCTCCTCGAAGAATCAATCAAACATTGACTGTATAAGCCATGCCGATTGTAGAAGAAAATCTAACTACTATTTTAAAAGAAGAAGTGTCTGTAACAACTCCATATAAATTAAAACTGTCGGGTCTTGAGCCGCTCATCGCCACCAGCGAAAGCAATTTCATCAATGTAGGTGAGCGTTGTAACGTGACGGGTTCTAGAGCTTTTTTGAATCTTATCAAGGATGAAAAGTTTGATGAGGCATTGGCTGTTGCTCGTCAGCAAGTTGAAGGCGGTGCACAAATCCTTGATGTCAATATGGACGAGGGATTGATTGATGGTGTTGTTGCAATGACCAAGTTCCTGAACTTGATTGCAAGTGAACCGGACATCGCGCGGATTCCTATTATGATAGATTCCTCCAAATGGGAAATTCTTGAAGCAGGTCTGAAATGTGTGCAAGGCAAATGCGTAGTCAATTCTATTTCGCTTAAAGAAGGCGAAGCAGATTTTATAGAGAAAGCGAAGAAGGTAAAGCGATACGGAGCCGCTGTTATCGTGATGGCTTTTGATGAAGATGGTCAAGCTGATTCTTATGAAAGACGAATTGAAATATGCGGACGTGCCTATAAGATTTTGATTGAAAAAGTCGGCTTCAATCCGCATGACATCATTTTCGATCCCAATATTTTCCCTGTTGGAACAGGCATGGAAGAGCACCGCGAGAATGCTATTCATTTCTTTAAAGCTACAAAATGGATAAAGGAAAACTTGCCGGGTGCTTTGGTAAGTGGCGGTGTGTCGAACGTTTCGTTTTCTTTCAGAGGAAACAACCGTGTACGTGAAGCCATCCATTCAGTGTTTCTTTATTATGGAATCAAAGATGGATTGGATATGGGCATCGTCAATCCTTCGCAGTTGGAGGTTTATGATGAGATACCAAAAGAACTTTTGGAGCTTGTAGAAGATGTAGTTCTTAACCGCAGAGATGACGCGACAGAGCGCTTGCTTGAGTATTCTGAAAGAAATAAAGAAGCTGCTAAGAAAGGAGCCACACAAGATTTATCATGGAGAGAAGGAACAATTGAAGAGCGTCTTTCACATGCGTTGGTAAAAGGTATTATTGACTTTATAGATGAAGATACCGAAGAAGCAAGACAGAAGTATGGTCGTCCTCTTTATGTGATAGAAGGCCCGCTGATGGCTGGAATGAGCATCGTTGGTGATTTGTTTGGTGCGGGAAAAATGTTCTTACCACAAGTTGTTAAGAGTGCGCGTGTCATGAAAAAGTCCGTTGCTTACCTCGAACCATTTTTGGAAAAAGAAAAAGCTGAGATGGCAAAAGCGGGTGTTACTGATGCTAACAAGTCAACTCGTAGCTCACAAGGCAAAGTCTTGCTCGCAACAGTGAAAGGCGATGTACACGACATCGGCAAAAACATTGTGGGTGTTGTATTGGCGTGTAATAACTATGACATCATTGACCTTGGTGTGATGGTTTCTTCAGAGAAAATTCTTGAAACGGCCATAGCTGAAAATGTTGATGCCATTGGTCTTTCAGGATTGATAACGCCATCCTTGGATGAGATGATACACGTGGCGAAGGAGATGCAACGCAAAGGATTGAACATTCCTCTTTTGATAGGTGGAGCGACAACATCGCGTGTGCACACAGCTGTGAAGATCGAACCGAGCTACGAAAATCCTGTTGTTCACGTGTTAGATGCGAGCCGCGCAGTTACTGTAGTGAGCAATCTTCTAAGTACTGACTTAAAGAGTGATTTTGTATCCGATACAAGAGCGGAGTATGAGAAGCTAAGAGTGCATTATGCGAATCAATCTTCTTCTAAGAATTACTTGACGATTGAAGAAGCACGCGCCAATAAACTTCAATTGAAGTTTGATGATACTACTATCAAGCAACCGAACTTCACTGGAGTAAAAGTATTTGATTCAATTCCTTTGGAAGAAATTGCACCGTTCTTCGACTGGACACCTTTCTTCCAAACATGGGAGTTGGCGGGACGTTTCCCGCGTATTCTGGAAGATGAAGTGGTAGGAAAAGAAGCCACTCAACTTTATGCCGATGCGCAAAAGATGTTGAAGCAAATGATAGATGAAAAGCAATTGACTGCACGTGCTGTTGTCGGAATTTTTCCTGCCAATAGCAACGATGATGATATCGTTATAAAGGAACAAAACGAAGTGTTCAGGACACTTCGCCAACAAACAAAGAAGGCGGCATCGCAACCAAACATTGCTATCTCCGATTTCATAGCACCATTTGACTCAAACATCCAGGATTATGTAGGATGCTTTGCTGTATGCACCGGTTTTGGCTTGGATAGTATAGTCGCGGAGTATGAAAAGAACCACGATGATTACTCTTCCATCCTGGCAAAGGCGCTTGCAGACCGCTTTGCAGAAGCTCTTGCCGAATACATGCACAAGAAGGTAAGAACAGAAATTTGGGGTTATACCAACTATGAAGCGCTTGACAACGAAGCTTTGATTGATGAAAAGTATCAAGGTATTCGTCCTGCACCGGGCTATCCGGCATGTCCTGACCACCAAGAGAAAATCACGATATGGAAATTGTTGAATGTAAAGGAAACCATAGGACTTGAATTGACAGATTCGCTTGCCATGTATCCAACAGCTGCTGTAAGTGGGTATTACTTCGCACATCCGGATTCCAAATACTTCGGACTTGGAAAGATTACCAAAGACCAAGTAGAGGACTACGCCAACCGCAAGGGCATTACCGTTGAACAAGCAGAGAGATGGTTGTCACCGAATCTATCCTATTAAGGGATTGTAGGATTATAGCCACATAGGATTATAGGGAAAGTAAATCACAAGATAAATATAGATCAGCTGAAGTCTTTGTACATAGTACTTAATACTTAGTACAGACCGCTCAAGACTCATCACTCAATACTCAAGACAAAAAGAATGAAAGTAACAGAACATATAGCAAAAGCCAAGTCCACCTTATTCTCATTAGAAGTGCTTCCTCCGCTAAAAGGAGAAACCATAGACTCACTTTATGATACCATGAATGCGCTGATGGAGTTTTCGCCAGCGTTTGTAGATGTTACCTATCATCGTGAGGAGTTTGTTTTTCGCGATGCGGGGAATGGTTTGCTGGAAAAGCATGTGGTGCGCAAACGCCCGGGTACAGTGGCTATTTGTGCTGCCCTGCACAACAAGTATAAAGTGGACATTGTGCCGCATATTATATGCGGTGGCTTCAACAAGGAAGAGACAGAGAACGCTTTGATGGACCTTAACTATTTGGGCGTGGATAATATCCTTGCGCTACGTGGCGACCCAATCAAGAGCGAAGGTCGTTTTAAGCCGGAACCCGATGGTCATGCGTACGCTGTGGACTTGGTAGATCAGGCGATGAATATGAACAAGGGCAAATACCTTGATATTGATTTGAAGGAAACGACTAAGACCAACTTCTGTATAGGGGTTGCGGGTTATCCTGAAAAACATTTTGAAGCACCCAATAGAAAGTCGGATTTACGCCATTTGAAAGCCAAGATAGATGCGGGCGCTGAGTACATTGTTACACAAATGTTTTATGACAACCGCGCTTACTTCAAGTTTGTAGATGAGTGTCGTGAATATGGTATCAATGTGCCGGTTATTCCCGGACTAAAACCATTGGCTTCTAAAGCACAACTCAATGTTATACCGCATCACTTCCATATCAACTTGCCCGATGATTTGGTGCAAGCCGTAGAGAAAGCAAAGACCGATGCCGATGTAAGACAAATAGGAGTGGAGTGGTGCATACAACAATCAAAAGAACTGATGAAAGGTGGTGCTCCTGTGTTGCATTACTACACCATGGGCAAAGCCAAGAGCACGCAAGCGATTGCCAAGGCGGTGTTTTGATTGATTGCGCAAGGTATTAAGTACGATATTTAAAGTAAAAGCCCCCTCGCTATTAACGAAGGGGCTTTTTAGTTTGGTTAGATGTTTTTCATAAAACACTCCCCATACTGCTTTGTACCAACCACACTGCACAAAGCAATTCTTTTAATACAATGCCAGGTCTTTGTCCTTGTTATACTTCAGGTCGTAAGAGAACTTGAGCTTCTGTGTTTCTTTAGGTGCAAGGTTCAGCACCCAGCGTAGTTTGCCTGTCTCGGTAATGAACTCGGCCTTTCCGGTGCTACCCACTTCCACTTTTACATCTTCCATTTGCGACAGCGGTATCTGGTCTTCTACTACTATTTTCACGTTGGTAGATTTTATACTGCGCAACGCTATTTCATATTCCAACGATTTTGTTTTCTCGTTGCTCAAGGCTTTCTCTTTGTCTTCGTCTTTTGTTTTCTTGCGGGTTACAAGCAAGTTGTTATCGCGGCCAAGTGGCAGCTCCAGTTTCTCACTCATGATGGATGGGTTGATGCGCGTTTGTCCTACATAAGTGCCATCGTAATAGATGTTAGCCACCGCAGGCAACAGGTTCATCTCTTCCCAACCCGTTAAGTAAGCTACGAGGTAAGCATCGGTATCTAGCTTCGGCACTACGAAGTATTCGTAAGTTGTTTTTATCTCTTCGCTCTTCACTGCCATTAAGTATTGCTGACCATCGCTTGGAATGGTGTAAGGTATTTTCAAATCAAACTCTACCATCGTGAGGTTTTCTGTCATGGTGGTATAGGCAGAGATGTGCTTTGCATCGTCCATACTAAGCGTCATATCCTCCGCCTCTTTTTTTGATGGACCAGCATAACTGTTGTTGTAAGTAGTGGCAGTAGGAACATTTCTTATAGGTTGCACATAGCTCAAATACCAAGGAGCAAGTGTTGGTTTCACATTGCTGCGATTAGGATTGATGGTGGAGAGTTTAATCTTCACATCATTCCATGCCACACCAGTTGTTTGGAAAACATGGGCCTTGTAAGTAAGGCTTACAGGTGAGTTGATATCATTGGCTCGCAAGTCATACGATGGTGACCAGCCCGCTTGTGATACCAGATAGCTTAACTCAAGTGTTCCGGTTACAGGCGCATCGGCAGAGATGGATACCACTATCTGTTGTACAGGCGCAACAGATTTGGTGGTATAGCCTGAGTGGTAGTTATAGTTCTCCAGCTCTGACTTGCGTGTGTGTTTTTCATTTAAGTCCAGTTGAATGGTTTGCTTACGCTTCTCTGCTTTAAGCATCAGCTTGTTTATCTCCGGCAGTTTGATGCGCATGTATTCCATGGCTTTGGTCAAAGCTTGCAACGAGTCCTTGGTGCTTTGCCCTTTCACCGTTGCGCTATTGAGCAGGATGTTCTTCTCAAGGTTCAATGCCGCTAATTCATTGTCCACATCTTTCATTTCCCAGTTAAGGGTTTCGATGGAATCGTTGAGAGCTTTTAACTCTTTGGTGATATTGGCTGGTATGGTAGTAGGCTTCTCTTCTTCAGGTTGTGGATAGAATACTCGAGGCGATACATCCAGAATGATAAACTCGCCCTTGCCTTTTACTTGTATGCTTTGTTGGTTGTAAGAAGGAGCCATGCCTTCAAAGATGATCTTGGTCATTCCCTTGTCGGCTGTGAATTTTCCTTTCTCTCTTACCTGTGCTCCTTGTAAGAAAACAGTTACTTGTTCTATTTTGGAGTCGGCTTTCTTTTCTTTTTGTGAAAAGGCGTTCATCGAACCGATAACCAACAGTGCGATGAGGAGTGTAATACGTGTCATAAGTTTCTTATTTGTGATTCTGAAGAGGTATTACATACCAGAATGTGTTGGGTTCAGATTTAGGTGAAATATTTTTTATTGCACGCCTAACTATCTCTTAAACAGTATCAATTTTTAAGTCAGAATTAGGGCTTAAACCCTCATATACTCTTAGCTTCGCGCACCCAATGATTTCAGATAAAAAACCGGTTCAAGATTTCGTAAGCCTATTAAGTAAGCATGGCATCGGTCATGTCATACTCACACCCGGTTCGCGCAATGCGCCTTTTATCATTAGCCTTAATGGGCATGAAACTATCAAAGCCTTTAGCATCATTGATGAACGCAGTGCTGCTTTTGTAGCGCTTGGTATGGCGCAGCAGTTGGCGCATCCGGTAGTGCTTATTTGTACCAGTGGAACAGCGGCTCTCAACTTCGCACCGGCTATTGCCGAGGCTTTTTATCAGCGCATTCCTCTTTTGGTAGTCACAGCGGACAGGCCTATCGAATGGATAGACCAAGGCGAAGGCCAAAGCATTCGTCAAAAGGAGGTGTTTAAGAATTACGTAAAAGCCTCTTTCGAGATAGCGGAAGAAGCCAGCGAAGGTGATTTGGTTTGGTACAACGTGCGCCTCATGGATGAGGCCATGCGCCTTTGCTTGGAAGGCGTTCATGGTCCGGTCCATATCAACTTCCCTTTGAGAGAGAGTCTATACAAGACCGCTGAAGATTACAGCAAGGATGTAAAAGTCATTGAGCGTGCTTCTACTCAATTAAAGCTGAGCGATGAGGAGTTGAAGAACATTACCAATAAGATAAGTGCGTCTAAAAAGGTATTGGTCTTGGCCGGACAAATGGCTCCCAATACTTCTTTGTTAGAAAACCTCGCGGCCTTCGCTCAGCATGAGAATGTGGTAGTGATGACAGAGGCACACAGCAATCTTTCGCATCCTGATTTTATCACTACGATAGACCGTCTCATCATGGGCTTCGATGAAGTGGAGAAACAGTTCCTCGTCCCAGACTTGCTCATTACTGTTGGTCATAATATTATATCAAGGAAGATAAAAGAATATTTGCGCAGTGGTCAAATAGAGCACTGGCATGTGGATGTGAGTGGTGAAGGTTTGGACACCTACAAACAACTCACCAAGATTATTCCGCTTACTCCTGATAGTTTTTTCAAAAGCATAGCGCAAGAGAAGTATCAGATTACTTCATCTTACAAGAAGGCATTGCTTGAAAAGAATAACAAAGCAGCAATTGCTTCCAATCAATTCATAAGCAATTCAGCTTGGAGCGATTTGCAAGCCTTTGATACTATCATGCAAAATATTCCTTCCGGTTATGATGTGCAGATGGGTAACAGTTCTGTCGTTCGTTATGTACTGCTTTCCGATTCAAGAAAGGATTTGTCGTACTTCGGAAATCGTGGTGTTGCGGGCATAGATGGTTGCACCAGCACTGCTGTTGGTGCTTCTTTTATTTCTAAGAAACCTACCATTTTAATTACGGGTGATATCGGTCTCTTCTATGACAGCAATGCTTTTTGGAATGAGATGGTGAATAGCAATCTCAAAGTGATTGTGGTCAATAATGGTGGTGGTGGAATATTCCGCATCATCCCCGGGCCTAACACTACGGGCAATGCGTTGGATAAATACTTTGAAACCACGCACAGCCGACAAGCAGAAGGTATGGCTGCGATGTATAGCTTAAACTACAAAGCATCATCGGATAAAGCATCCTTGCAAGAAGGTCTTGATTGGCTGTATAAGCAAAAGAACTGTGCTATCTTGGAAGTGCACACTCCGCGTTTAGATAACGACAAAGTGCAGAAGAGTTATTTCAATTATATAAAAGAAAACAAGTAAGGTTTAGAATAGGATACAATGAGAAATTGGTCAACGATAAAAGAATACAGCGATATAAAGTTTGAATACTACGAGGGCATCGCTAAGATTACCATCAATCGTCCGCAGGTGTACAATGCGTTTCGTCCAGAAACCAATAAGCAGATGATAGAAGCGATGGACATCTGCCGCGAGAGGCAAGATGTTGCGGTTATCATTCTTACAGGCGAAGGCGACAAAGCATTCTGTAGCGGTGGCGATCAAAATGTAAAAGGTGTTGGTGGTTATATAGGCGAAGATGGTGTGCCTCGTCTAAATGTGTTGGACTTGCACAAACGTATTCGAGAAATGCCTAAGCCTGTTATTGCGATGGTGAATGGTTATGCCATTGGCGGTGGGCACGTACTCCATGTTGTGTGCGACCTTACACTTGCCTCTGAGAATGCACGGTTTGGACAAACAGGTCCAAAAGTTGGCAGCTTTGATGCTGGTTTTGGTTCCAATTATTTAGCAAGCCATATAGGTCAGAAGAAAGCAAGAGAGATATGGTTCTTGTGCGAACAATACACCGCAGCAGAAGCTTTACAAATGGGGATGGTGAACAAAGTTGTTCCTTTAGCAGAACTTGAAGATGAAACTGTGCGTTGGTGCAAAACAATTATGAAGCGCAGTCCGCTTGCCATTCGTATGATTAAACGAGGATTGAATGCGGAACTCGATGGTCAAAGAGGTTTAATGGAATTCGCAGGTGATGCCACGTTGCTTTATTACTTGACAGAAGAGGCGCAAGAAGGTAAGAAAGCTTTCTTGGAAAAACGCGACCCCGATTTTCAAAAGT
>Ga0209572_1001344_pt1 | contig 17740 bp, 13 predicted proteins | sample EBPBio232012_DNA_FD_185867 | JGI IMG/M metagenome (GOLD analysis project Ga0209572, IMG submission 185867) | Wastewater treatment Type I Accumulibacter community from EBPR Bioreactor in Madison, WI, USA - Reactor 1_1/23/2012_ DNA (SPAdes)... | ecosystem: Engineered > Bioreactor > EBPR >...
CGCGCTCGACGGTGGTGGGCAGCTCGACCGAGATGGCCTTGCCGTCGTAGAACACCACCTCGACGGCCATGCCGTCTTCCAGGTAGTTCAGGGCGTCGCCCATGTTCTCGGCCTCGACTTCGTACTGGTTGTACTCGCCGTCCATGAACACGTACATCGGGTCGGCGAAGTAGGAGTAGGTGCACTCCTTGTGGTCGAGGATGACCTGCTCCATCTTGTCGTCGGCCTTGAAGACGACCTCGGTGCCCATGTTGTTGAGCAGGGCCTTGAGCTTCATGCGCACGGTGGCGGCGCCGCGGCCGCCGCGGGCGTATTCGGTCTTCAGGACGATCATCGGATCCTTGCCGTGCATGATGACGTTGCCGGCGCGGATTTCCTGGGCGATTTTCATGGCGTGTGCTTTCAGTGATTGAGGTGAGCGGGGGCCGCTCGTGCACCGAAAGGAAACTGAGGCGCGCTGCGGCGAGAAGGCGAAAGTCGCGGCCAGCCAAGCCGGCGGCTGTTTTTCGCAAAGCCTCGAATTCTAACCTTTTGCCAGGGCGAACTCGACCAGCTGCCCGCACAGCCCGGGTTGCGCCAGCAGCCGCGCGCGCGCGGCCCGCACACAGGCGCGCCAGGCGGGCAGCTCCAGCGGGGGCAGGGCGGCGTGGTCGCCGATGCCGTTCCAGGCCAGGTGAAAGCGGCGCAGCGAGGGCGGCGCGTCGAGCCAATCCAGGAAGGCGGCCAGCTTGGCGTGGTGGGCGTCGTCGTGCTGCGGGTAGATGTGCCAGACGAAGGGCGCGCCGGCCCACAGGGCGCGCACCAGCGAATCCTCGCCGCGCACGAAGTTCAGGTCACAAGCCCACAACAGCCGGTCGTAGTCGGTCTGCGGCAGCGCCGGAAAGTATGAAATCCATAGCGGCTCAGGCTGTGTGGACGCAGGTAAGTGGCTGTTTTCTCGTGCAATGGCACGCTGCACGGCCTGCGTGGCGCGCCCGGCGGTGACCAGCAGGCGGACCCCGGCGTGGTCGGCGCGCAAGTGCCCCAGCAGCGCCGGCAGGGCGGGGGGCTCGTAGCAGAACAGCGAGACCAGGGGGCCGACCGCGTCGGCCACGCCCAGGCTGGCGCGCCAGGCGGTGCGGTCGAACCCGGTCTGGCGTGTCGCCAGGTCGTGCTCGCGCAGCAGACCGCCGGTGCGGGCGGTGAAGCCGGGGTAGAAAAACCACTTCGTCCGCCCGGCCGCCGGCCCCTGCTGCACGGGCGAGGGCAGGCCGTGCATGCGCTCCACGTAGGGCTCGGCGCTCAGGTACTCCAGGTTGATCCAGACCGGAGGGCGTTTTGGGGCTCCGAGGCCTTCTGTATCAGCCGAGGCCGCTATGAATTCAGGAGGCAGCTCGCAGCCGAAGGCTTCGATCCAGACGTCGGCGCGCGGCAAGGTGCGCAGCACAGTGGCCGTCAGCGGCCGAGTCCAGCGCAGCACGCGCACGCCGGGCACGCCGCCTTGCAGCGCGCCCGGCGCCATCCAGGGCAGGGCGCGCGCGTCATCCAGCCACAGCCGCACCTGGTGGCCGCGCGCGGCCAGCTCGCGCGACAGGCGCCAGCAGACGCCCAGGTCGCCGTGGTTGTCCACCACCTGGCAGAAGATGTCCCAGAGCAAGGGCGAGGCAGGCACGCCGCGATTGTGCCTGGGCGTTCGTACACTCTGGCGCATGAGCTCATCCGACGCGCCCGACGCCGCGCCCGCCCCCGACGCCGGTGTCGCCCCCGCCCACAGCCCCGAGCTGCTGGCCCAGGTGGCGGCCCTGCCTGGCCTGCCGGGGGTGTACCGCTATTACGACGCGGCCGGCCAGGTGTTGTACGTGGGCAAGGCGCGCAATTTGAAGAAGCGCGTGTCCAGCTACTTCGGCCGCCAGCACGGCGGCACCCGCATCGGTCACATGGTGAGCAAGATCACGCGGCTGGAGACCACCACGGTGCGTTCGGAGGCCGAGGCGCTGATCCTGGAAAACAACCTGATCAAGCAGCTGGGGCCCAAATACAACATCCTGTTTCGGGACGACAAGAGCTACCCCTACCTCAAGCTCACCGGCAGCGGCAAGCCGGTGGCCGACCCGGGCCCGGACGCGCCGGACCCCCGGGCCTACGCGCGCATGGCCTATTACCGCGGCGCCACCGACAAGCGGCACCGCTACTTCGGGCCGTACCCCGGCGCCTGGGCGGTGAAGGAGACCATTCAGCTGCTGCAAAAGGTGTTTCGCCTGCGCACCTGCGAGGACACGGTGTTCGCCAACCGCACGCGGCCGTGCCTGCTCTACCAGATCAAGCGCTGCACCGGCCCGTGCGTGCGCCTGATCAGCGCCGAGGACTACGCCGCCGACGTGGCGCACGCCGAGCAGTTCCTGCGCGGCCAGACGCAGGATTTGCTGCACGAGCTGGAGCGCCGCATGATGGCGCACGCCGAGGCGCTGCGCTTCGAGCAGGCGGCCGAGATCCGCAACCAGATCGGCGCGCTGTCGCGCGTGCTGCACCAGCAGGCCGTGGATGTGGGCAGCGACGCCGACGTGGACATCCTGGCGGTCAAGGTGCAGGGCGGGCGCGCCTGCGTCAACCTGGCCATGGTGCGCGGGGGCCGGCATCTGGGTGACCGGGCCTACTTTCCCAGCCATGTGGAAGACGCCCAGGCCCTGGTGGCGGCCGAGGACGAGGGCGAGCTGCCCACGGTGGAGGCCCAGGTGCTGGACGCCTTCATCGCCCAGCACTACCTGGGCGTGCCGGCACCCGGGCAACTCATCACCAGCGAGCCGGTGGCGCGCAGCCTGCTGCAGGCGCTGTCGGACAAGGAGGAGGCGCGCATCCACGCCACCCATGCGCCGCGCGGCCAGCGCCGCGTGTGGCTGGACATGGCGCGGCAGAACGCCGGCCTGCAGCTGGCGCGCCTGCTGGCCGAGGAGGGCTCGCAACAGGCGCGCACCCGGGCCCTGGCCGAGGCGCTGGATCTGCCCATCGAGAGCCTGGACGAGCTGCGCATCGAATGCTTCGACATCAGCCACACCGCCGGCGAGGCCACGCAGGCCAGTTGCGTGGTGTTTCAGGGCCACCGCATGCTGAGCAGCGACTACCGCCGCTACAAGATCGAGGGCATCACGCCGGGCGACGACTACGCCGCCATGCGCCAGGTGCTGGAGCGCCGTTACGGCAAGGTGGCCGAGGCCCTGCGCGAGCAGGGCGCCAGCGAGCACCTGACGCGCGCCGCGCGCATGCCCGAGCTGGTGCTGGTCGACGGCGGCAAGGGCCAGGTGAGCATGGCGCGCGAGGTGTTCGAGAAGCTGGGGCTGAATTTGTCGCTGATCGTCGGCGTGGAGAAGGGCGAAGGCCGCAAAGTGGGTCTGGAGGAGCTGGTGTTCGCCGACGGGCGCGAGAAGGTCTACCTGGGCAAGGACTCGGCGGCGTTGATGCTGATCGCGCAGATCCGCGACGAGGCGCACCGCTTTGCCATCACCGGCATGCGCGCGCAACGCGCCAAGGTGCGGGTGGGGGGCAGCCGCATCGAGGAAATTCCCGGCGTGGGGCCCCGAAAGCGCGCCCGCCTGCTGCAGCGCTTTGGCGGCGTGCGCGGCGTGGAGGCGGCCAGCATCGACGATCTGGCCACGGTGGACGGCATTTCCAGGGCGCTGGCCGAGGAAATTTACCGCGCGTTGCATTGAAGCGGGGGTGATTTACACCGGCGCGGGCCGGGTGCGCGCCGGCCATGACACAATCGCTGGGCCATGTTTTTCACCCTCCCGACCGTCCTGACCTGGACCCGCATTGTTGCGATTCCGCTCATCGTGGGGGTGTTCTACCTGCCGCTGCCGCCACAAACCGCGAACCTGATCGCGACGGTGATGTTCATCGTCTTCGCCTGGACCGACTGGCTGGACGGCTATCTGGCCCGCAAACTGAACCAGACCTCGTCCTTTGGCGCCTTTCTCGATCCGGTGGCGGACAAGTTCCTGGTCTGCGCCGCGCTGCTGGTGCTGGTGCATCTGCAGCGCGCCGACGTGTTCGTGGCGCTGATCATCATTGGGCGCGAGATCGCCATTTCGGCTCTGCGCGAGTGGATGGCCACCATCGGCGCCGGCCGCAGCGTGGCCGTGCACATGCTGGGCAAGCTCAAGACCACGGTGCAGATGGTCGCGATTCCTTTCCTGCTCTACGACGGCACCCTGTTCGAGGTGGTCAACACCCGCTGGTGGGGCCATGTGCTGATCTGGGTCGCCGCGGTGCTGACGGTGTGGTCGATGGTGTATTACCTGCGCAAGGCCTTGCCCGAGATTCGCGCTCGGGTCAGGTGAAGCGCCGATGAGCTCCCACCAGGGCGACGCCACCGCCACCCTGATCCGCCTGATGCCGGCGGTGTTCGTGGTGATCTGGGCCACCGGCTTCATCGTTGCCCGCTACGGCATGCCGCATGCGCCGCCGTTCACCTTTCTGCTGTACCGTTACCTGTTTTCCATCGCCTGCTTCCTGGGCTGGATCGTCATCGCCGGCGTGCGCTGGCCGACCACCGGACGGCAGTGGTGGCACCTGAGCGTGACTGGGGTGCTGATGCAGGCCGGCTACCTGGGCGGCGTGTGGGCGGCGGTCAAGGGCGGCATGGGCTCGGGCCTGTCGGCGCTGATCGTCGGCATCCAGCCGGTGCTGACGGCCGTCTGGTTGTCGGCCACCGGCTCGCACGGCGCTCGCGTGTCGGGCCGGCAATGGGTCGGGCTGCTGTTGGGCTTTGCCGGGCTGGTGCTGGTGGTGTCGCGCAAGCTCACGCACGGCGGCCCGGGCGATCACGTGACCTGGGTCAATTTCTCCTGGGCCGCGATGGCCTTGGTCAGCATCACCGCCGGCACCTTGTACCAGAAACGCCACGTTCAACCCTGCGACGTGCGCACGGCCATCACCGCGCAACTGCTGTCCGCCGCCGTGGTGACGCTGCCCCTGGCGCTGCTGGAGGCCGAGCCGTTCCGCTGGAACCTGGAGTCCGGCGGTGCCATGGCCTGGTCGGTGCTGGGGCTCACCCTGGGCGGCAGCTCTCTGCTGTACCTGCTGATCCAGCGCGGCGCCGCCGCCAGCGTGGCCAGCCTGATGTACCTGGTGCCGCCCACCACGGCGCTGATCGCCTGGGTGCTGTTCCGCGAGCCGATCACCTGGCTGACCCTGGCCGGCATGGCGCTCACCGCCTTCGGCGTGGCGTTGGTGGTGCGCGCGCCGCGCCGGTGACAGCGCGAATCGGCGGTTTGCGCAAGGGTGGTGTCGCAAGCGCCCGACAGTTCCTTACGACATTGTGAATTGTTGTTGCACCAGCGCAGAGGCAGGGTAGTTGCGGACTTCGCCCCTGATGTTAGGGGCTAGAATGGCTCGCTCAACAGGGGCACGCGGTTCGCGCCAGCCCCGACCCGAGGGGGAGAGATGCATGGGATGTGGCCCCGCGATGGCCTGCCCGCCAGGCCAAGCCCTCGGTTTGTACATGACACATCTCTTGCAGAGGGGCCCCTACGTGAACAAGACCGAGCTCATTGAGCACATCGCCAAGAACGCCGACATTTCCAAGGCTGCCGCCACGCGTGCCCTCGAGGCCACCATCGGTGCGGTCAAGACCACCCTGCGCAAGGGCGGCACGGTATCGTTGGTGGGTTTCGGTACTTTCGCCGTCGGCAAGCGCGCGGCACGCTCGGGCCGCAATCCGCGCACCGGCGCAACGATTAAAATCAAGGCCGCCAAGGTCCCCAAGTTCCGTCCCGGCAAGGCGTTGAAGGATGCGCTGAACTGATCTTGATGCAGTTCAGGTGGGGTGCTTAGCTCAGTTGGTAGAGCGGCGCCCTTACAAGGCGTAGGTCGGCGGTTCGACCCCGTCAGCACCCACCAGTTGCAGCAAAGGCGAGCCAAGGTTCGCCTTTTTGTTTTTTAAAGCCGGTCTTTCCAACCAAGAATCTCGCGCATGTTTGATTTCGTTCGCAACCACACCAAGATCATCATGGGCGTGCTGTTCGTGCTGATCATCCCCTCGTTCGTGCTGTTTGGCCTCGATGGGTACACGAGCCTCAATCAGGGCGCCAACCGGGTTGCGGAAGTCGACGGCCACCCCATCACGCAGACCGAGTGGGACAACGCCCATCGCCAGGAAGTCGACCGGATCCGCGCCGCCAATCCCGGGCTCGACGTGGCCTTGCTCGATACGCCGGCCGTCAAGTACGCCTCGCTGGAGCGCCTGGTGCGCGAGCAGGTGCTGGCCGCCGCCGCGCGCCACGAGCATCTGGTGACCACCGACGCCGCCCTGGCCACGGCCCTGAGCCAGGACGCGAGCATCGCCGCGTTGCGCCGCGCCGACGGCACGCTGGACATGGAGCGTTACCGCCAACTGCTGGCCGTGCAGGGCTTGACCCCGGAAGGCTTCGAGGCGCGCGTGCGCGCCGATCTGACCCTACGCCAGACCATCGACGCCGTGGCCAACTCGAACCTGGCCAGCACCGCGCAGGCCGAGGTGGCGATGGACGCCCTGCTGGAGCGGCGCGAAGTGCGCATCGTGCGCTTTGCCACCCCCGATTACGCCGCCAAGGTGCAAGTCAGCGACGCCGACCTGGAGGCCTTCTACCAGGCCAACCAGGCGCGCTACCAAGCGCCCGAATCGGCGCAAGTCGAGTACATCGTGCTCGATCTGGAGGCGGTCAAGAAAGCCGTCGCGGTCAGCGAACAGGATTTGCGCGCCTACTACGACCAAAACGCCGCCACGCTGGGCCGGCCGGAAGAGCGCCGTGCCAGCCACATTCTGATCACCGCGGCCAAGGACGCGCCCGCCGCCGAACGCCAACAGGCCAAGGAAAAAGCCGAAGCCCTGCTGGCGCGGCTGCGCCAGGCACCGGACAGCTTCGCCGAGTTGGCGCGCACCTCCTCGCAGGACGAGGCCAGCGCACCCGGCGGCGGTGATCTGGGTTTCTTCCAGCGCAACAAGGGAATCGACCCGAGCATCGGCCAGGCCACGTTCGGCCTCGCCAAGCCGGGCGACATCAGCGCCCTGGTGGAGAGTGATTTTGGTTACCACATCGTCCGGTTGACCGAGGTCAAGCCTTCCGCCGTGCCGGCTTTCGACAAGCTGCGGCCGCAGCTGGAGGACCAGTTGCGTGCCCAGCAGGCGCAAAAGCAGTTTGGCGAAATGGCCGAGGCGTTCACCAACGGCGTCTATGAGCAGTCCGACAGCCTCAAGCCGGTGGCCGACAAGCTCAAGCTCGTCGTCCAGTCGGCCGACAAGGTGACCCGCCTGCCCGCCGCTGGGGCCACCGGCGCGCTGGCCAGCCCCAAATTTCTGAGTGCTCTGTTCAGTGCCGATGCCGTGGACAAGAAGCGCAACACCGCGGCCATCGAGGTCGGGCCGAACCAGATCGCCTCGGGCCGGGTCGTGACCCATAGCCCGGCCCACGCCAGACCGTTTGCCGAGGTCAAGAGCGAGGTGCGCGCCGCGTACGTCGCCGAACGCGGCGCGGCCCTGGCGCGCGAGGACGGACAGGCGCGCCTGAAAGCCTGGACCGAGAAGCCCGATACGGCCGCCAATTTGCCGGCCGCGGTGGTGCTGGCGCGCGACGCGACCCAGGGCCAGCCGGCCGCGCTGGTTGAAGCCGTGCTGCGCGCCGATCCGGGCAAGCTGCCGGCCTTCGTCGGTGTCGATCTGGGCGCGCAGGGCTTTGCCGTGGCGCGTGTCGACAAGGTGCTGCCGCGCCGTCAGGAATCGGTCGAACTGGTGGCGCAAGGCCGCGCCCGCTACGAGCAGCTGTGGGAGCCGGCCGAGATGCGGGGCTACTACGAACTGCTGAAGACCCGCTACAAGGCCCGCATTCTGACGCCGGCGCCCTCGCTGACGGCGCCCGCCCAATAGTCTCGGGCGGGTGGTTTCGACACGCGGCCTTCGGCGATCTGACGGCTTTGCCCGGGCCGCGCGAAGCCGGGTTCGTGGTGTCGCCTATGTGCGGCGCGCGAGATGCTCCAGCAGCAGTTGCGCGGCCGGGGGCAGCTTTTCCCGGGCCCGACGGCAGATCACGAACTGGCGCCGCGCCCAGGGGTCGGACAAGGGAATCACCCGAATCTGTCCCGACTCCTTCCATCCACGGGCGATCTCGCGCGGCACCACGGCGACGCCCAGGTTGGCGCTCACCATGTGCAGGGCCGGCTCGAAGCTGGACACGGTGGCCCGAAAGTGGATGCGCTTGCCCGCCAGCGCCGCCATGCGCACCTGCATCTGATGCAATGGGTTCAAGGGCTGGGTGCCGATGTGCTCCCAGTTCAAGCTGTCCACGAACGCGCAACTGCTGAAGTAGGTCAGCGGGTGGCTGGGGTGCACGGCCACGGCCAGGTGGTCGGTGCGGTAGGGGTATTTTTCCAAACCCTCCATGTGCGTGCCGTCCCACAGTACGCCCAGGCGAGCCGAACCTTCCTGGATGCGACGCACGATGTTGCGGCCGTCCGCCTCCTCGACGTCCACTTCGACATGCTGATTTCCGGGTAGGCACGTGAAGGCCGAGATGTCGTCCGGCAGCATCTCGGAAATGGCCGTCATCGTTGCCAGCAGACGCACCTTGCCGCGAACGCCAGCGCCAAAACCGGACATGTCGCTGGCGATCTGGCGTGCGCTGGCCAGCATGGTGTGCGCGTGGTCCATCAGGGTTTCACCGGCCGGGGTCAAGGTGATTCCTCGGCGACCACGCTCGAACAGGGTGGCGCCCAGGTCGGCCTCCAGCTGCGTCAAGCGCTTGCTGATGGTCGAGGGCACGATGTGCTCCCGACCCGCGGCCCGGGTGATGCTGCCCGTGTCACAGACGGCCAGGAAATGCCGCAGAGACGCAAGATCAAGGTCCTTCATGGTCGCCTCGACGAGGGTGCAGGGTGGGTCGGGAGCGCACGGCGTGCGCACTTTTTTATTATGTAAAGCTTAAGAGCCTAGGTGGTAGTCGAGCACAAGTCAATCCGCAACGGGTGGCACGGTGCCGTACCCGCGATCAACGGCGCTCGGTGGGCGTGGGGAGGAAATGGGGCGAGGTGTTGCTGAGATGTGCTGCGCTGCCTCGCAACGCTGGGCCAGGCAATGGATTGCACGTCGACCTCCCTGACGCGGCCTGTCTGATCGAAGCCACACCGGTTTGGCCACACCTCCGGCAGAAATTTCGGCGTGTGCAGTCGACCGAATTCGATCGCTCCGGGCTTGGCGATGCTCGAATGATCCTGGGGCAGTTAAGCCATTGGCTGTGCGCACAGTGCAAGGTGCCTGGCCGCCCGGGAGACGCCGAGACCCTGACCGAGCTTGTCCAGGATGAGGCTTTCATCCGCCGCGTGATGCCGCCATGTTTCTGAGATTCGAGCCGAATCGATCCCAGGCGGCACGGCCTCTGATACTAAAAGGCGTTCAAAAGCATCAAACCGTTCGCGTTGAGCCCTTCGACGGGCTCAGGACAGGCTTGTCGAAACGCCGCGCCGGGCTTCGACAGGCTCAGCCTGAACGGTTCTTGTAGTTTGAACGCCAATCGGTATGAAACCCTCGGAGATTCCCAACTCAGGGTGAGGCAAGATCCTTCAGGTGAACGCGACGGTAGCGTCACGCTCACCTGACGAGAAAGGGCGTCTGACCCTGCGATCAGACGCCCTTGCAAGAGTGGTGGAGAGGAGGAGGATCGAACTCCCGACCTCCGCATTGCGAACGCGGCGCTCTCCCAGCTGAGCTACCCCCCCAAAGCAACGTCGGCATTTTAACCCGGCCCACGTGTGGCTGGTTCGGGCTCAGCGCATGCCGTTGCGACGTGCCAGCTCGACGAACAGGCCGGAGTGGTCCAGGTCGGCGTCGCCATGCTCGATGGCGGCGGCGTACAGCTGTTCCAGCGCGGCCGTCACGGGGGCGGAGAAATCCATCTCCTCGGCCGTGGCCAGGGCGTTGCGCATGTCCTTGAGCTGCACCGTCATGCGCCCGCGCGGGGCGAAGTCGCGCCGCACCATGCGCTCGCCGTGCAACTGCAGGATGCGGCTTTCGGCAAAACCGCCGCCGATGGCTTCGCGCACCTTGGCCGGGTCGGCGCCGCCGCGTTCGCACAGCAGCAGGGCCTCGGCCACCGCGCCGATGGTGATGCCCACGATCATCTGGTTCGCCAGCTTGGCCAACTGACCCGCCCCGTGCGGCCCGACATGAGTGGCGCGGCCCAGCGCGGCGAAGGCCGGCGCCGCGCGGGCAAAGTCCTCGGCCAGACCGCCGGCCATGATGGCCAGCGTGCCGGCCTCGGCACCCACCGTACCGCCGGAAACCGGCGCGTCCAGCTGTTCCACGCCCTGCGTGGCCAGCCGCTGGGCATGCGCGCGCGCCTCGCGCGGGGCGATGGAGGCCATGTCCACGAACAACTGGCCTGCGCGCATGGCCGCCGCCGCACCTTGCTCGAACAACACGCTGGCCACGGCGGGGCCGTCTTCCAGCAGGCTGATGACCAGCTCGGCGCCGTCCACGGCCTCGGCCAGGCTGGCGCAGACGCGCGCGCCATCGGCCGCCAGCGGTTCGGCCTTGGCTGGGTTGCGGTTCCAGACGCGCACGCGGTGGCCCGCCTGGCACAGCCGGCGCGCCATTGGCAGGCCCATGCGGCCGATGCCCAGTACGGTGATGTCCATGCTTGCTTCCATTTTGATAGCTGACGTGGCTGTCAACACGCCTTGTGCGCGGCATTTTAGGCGCCGATGGTGGGTGCGGCCGCGCGAGGGGGCTGGCGTTTGCGACAATACGGCCCGCCATGGCCCGTTCCACCGACATCTACCGCACCGACTTGCCCGACACGCAGTGGTTGGAGCGCATGTACAACAACCGCATGCGGGTCCCGGATCACGGCGACTACTTTGTCCGCTGGGCGGCCGAATCGGCCCTGGCGCGCCGCAGCCTGCCGTGCGAGCTGGACGTGGCCTACGGCAGCGGCCCCAAGGAAACCCTGGACGCCTTTGCCGCCCCGCGCGCCGGCGCGCCGCTGGTGGTGTTTGTCCACGGCGGCTACTGGAAGGCGCTGGACAAGTCGCAGCACAGCTTCATCGCCAGCGCCATGCACCGGCTGGGCGCGGCCACCGTGGTGCCCAATTACGCCTTTTGCCCGCAGCTGACGGTGCCGCAGATCACGCTGCAGATGGTGCACGCCACCGCCTGGGCCTGGCGCCACGCCAAGCGCCTGAACGCCGACCCGCGCCGCATCGTCGTCATGGGCCATTCGGCCGGCGGCCACGCCGTGGCCATGCTGATGGCCTGCGCCTGGCCGGTGGTGGACGCGGCGCTGCCCGGCAACCTGGTCAAGGCCGGCCTGGGCCTGTCGGGCCTGTACGACCTGGAGCCGCTGATGGATGTGCCCAGCCTGCAAGAGGTGCTGCGCCTGACGGCCGACCAGGTGCAGGACGCCAGCCCCGCGCGCCTGCCGGCGCCGCGCCACGGTCGCTTTGTGGCCTTGGTCGGCGGTGACGAGAGCGGCGAGTACCTGCGCCTGAACCGCCTGCTGCAGCAGCGCTGGGGGCGTGAGCGGGTGCCGCTGGCGCAGGCCCTGCCGGGGCTGAACCACTTCAGCATCGTCGATGCCTTGGTCACACCGGGCGAGGCCACGCACCGCGTCGCCGCGCGCCTGCTGCAGTCGGTCGCGCGCTGAGCGGGCTCGCCCCCGTGGGGGCGGTTACTACAAAATTGATAGCGAATGAGCGTTTGTTTACGCCGACATCTCGCTGTTTTTATTCATTTTTGGCCGTTCAGGGCTGCTGCAAGCCGATCTGCTTAGCAATGGCCTGGTAGGTCGTGATCTCGGTGCGGTAGGCCTGGTCAGCCTCGGCCAGCGTCTGCAGGGGCGACATCTCCTGGCCCATGGCGAACAGGCTGGCCTTGAGCTTGGTCTCGCCCATGGCTTTTTGCAGCGCCTTGTGCAGCGTCTGCACCACCGCCTCGGGCGTGTCGCGTTTGACGAAGTAGCCGGTGCCGATCTCGGCGGTGAAGGTCTTCATCGCCTTGCTCTCCGTGGTGCTGGGCACATCGGGCAGCAGGCGCTGGCGCTGCGGCGTGAGCACGGCCACGGCCTTGATGCGGCCTTGCTTGATCGACTCGACCTGGCCCAGCCCGTAGGGGGTGATGAAGATGTCCACCTGGCCGCCCATCAGGTCGCGCAGCGCGTCGGCGCCGCCCTTGTAGGGCACATGGGTCATGGGTATGCCCAGGTCTTTGGACAGCTTGCCGCCCAGCAGGTGGTAGAACGAGCCCACGCCCACGCTGGCATAGGTCAGGGGCTTGCCCTCCTTGGCCACGCGGGCGGCGTAGGCGACCAACTCGTCGCCGTTGGCCACCGGCAGGTTGGCGCGCGCCAGAATCGCCATGGGCGCCAGGCCAATGCGGTGCACCTGGCGGAAGTCCTCGGCCTTGTATTTGATTGACGGGATCGTCAGCGGCGCCAGAATCAGCTCGTTGGGCGAGCCCTGGAACACCAGGTAGCCGTCGCTGGGCGCGCTCATCACCTTCTGCGCGGCGATCGAGCCGCTGGCACCGCCCACGTTCTCCACAATGGTGGGCTGGCCCAGGGCCTGGCCCAGCGGCACATTGAGCGCGCGGGCAATGTTGTCCGACAGACCGCCGGCCGGGTAGGGCACCATCAGCGCCACGGGTTTGGTCGGGTAGTCGGCGGCCCACGCGGCCGGGGCGGCGCACAGGCCAGCCAGCAGGCCGGCCGAAAGCTTGAGAACATGGCGTTTGGAGCAAAGCATGGCGGGCCTTTCAGCGGCAAGGGTGGCGGTGGGCAGACCGGTGCGCCACAAACGGCGCAGGTCAGATGCTACCGAGCGCATGCATATGTGTCCAATGCATTGTTTTTCTGATTATCATGATTAAAAATCATGAACATCAAGCCACTTGAACATCTTATCGCCTTGGCCGAGACCGGCTCGTTCAGCCGCGCGGCCGAGCAGCTGCACCTGACCCAGTCGGCGCTCAGCCGCAGCATCCAGTCGCTGGAGACCGAGCTGGGCGGGCGCCTGGTCGACCGCGTGGGCAAGCGCAACGAGCTGACGCCGCTGGGCCACGCCGTGCTGGAGCGCGCGCATCGCATCGTGCACGAGGCGGCCGAGCTGCAACGCGTGGCCGAGCTGCAGCGCCAGGGCGAAGAGGGCATGCTGCGCGTCGGCATGGGCTCGGGCCCCGGCGAGCGCCTGATGACGCCGCTGCTGCGCCACGTGGCCGGGCTGTACCCGCGCGTGCGGGTGCGCATTTCGGGCGGTGCGGTCGAGGTGCAGCTGCGCCAGCTGCGCGCCCGCGAGCTGGACGCGCTGGTCGTTGACGCGCGCCGCGTCGTGCCCGCGCCAGATCTTGAGGTTGAGCTGTTGACCGAGCTGAGCGCAGGCTTCTTCTGCCGCGCCGGCCACCCACTGGCCGCGCTGGAGCGCGTGTCCTTCGACAAACTGCTGGCCTACCCCATCGCCACCACGCCGCTGTCCGACGAAGTGGCGCGCCTGCTGGTGCAACGCTACGGCCCGCGCGCCGACCCGCGCCAGCTGGTGGCCCTGAGCTGCGAAGACGTGCGCTCGCTGATCGAGGCGCTGGAGGGCACCGACGCCATCTTCCTCGGCATCCTGGCCGCCGCGCGCGAGGGCGTGGGCCAGGGCCGGCTGGTGGAGCTGCCGCTCAGCCCCCGCCCCGCCATGGGCGCGCGCTACGCCTACGTGCGTCTGGCCGGCCGCACCGAAGCGCCCGTGATGCAGGTGCTGCGGCGGTTTGTGGATGAGCGGTTGAGAGATTGAACAGGACGCCCTTGGATGCGCCTGGCGGCGTCTGGATGCGGCCAACTTCGGTCATTGGCCAGAGCGCCCTAAAGTGGTCGTTCAGGTCCAGGCATTGCCCAACGCGGTCTAAGAGCGTGTTCACGATCTCCTGAACACCAGCTTGCAATTCGTCCATCTGGCATTCTTGGCGCTGCTGCTCAGGAGATCGTAAACACGTTCTAAGACACGCCAGCGGGGACTGGCAGTTCTAGGCCTCTTGGCGTCGGTTGGTTCTCTGGCTACCCAACGACCGCCACGGTCGGCACCCCTCATTCGAAGGTGGACAAGCCCATTGACCGCTGCGGTAGCCCACTCCGACTTTAGCGACGCTCCGCCAGCCGACGACTCGGCGAACGCGCAACAGCTGATATCGTGTCCTGTAGCAAGTCGGAGGGGAAGAAGTGCCGCGAGGCAAACTTCTCATGTGCGTAGCGCTCGATGCGGGACCGTAGGAAGGCGCGAATGTCGTCGAGTGTGCGATTCAAGTATGGGCCATCCGACGGCTCCTCTGAAACCAACAGCTTGAAGATCGTCCCGTCCTGCAACTGCAACATCGGGGCTTCCATCAGGTTGTCTGCGGCGGCTTCACACGCGGCAGATGCCAGAAGGCCTAGCCGCTGTGTCGCAGCGATCAGGTTGCGGCGCGCAAACAGGTCTTCTGCCGTGAACGCTCCGGTCTTCACTTCACAAATAACGCCCAAGATGCGATCGAGCGGGACCTGTGCCGCAACGAAGTTGTCCCAGTCCCCTTCCTGGCCGCCAATCTCTTCGTAGACCAAGGGTGGCCTGACAGCGAGCACATCGACGTCCGAACGGAGTTCGTTACCCCCGTGCCGATGGACGACGAAGTTCTGCAAGGGAAAGAACCCGTTCAGCCGAAGGTACGAGTAGGCAAGCTCTTCGCCGTAGTTCATTGCCTTCCTCCTCGCCGCTATGACCTACGCTTCCGCACCGCTGCAATCCACGTCTCAAGTGCGTCGATGTCCGCCTTCAGTTCGGCGGCGGGCGGCACAGGGGCGCGGTCGGCAGCGGCCTTGTCATGGCCTGGCAGCCACTTCGAGCATTTCGCCATGCCGGCTTCGATGGCTGCATAGTCCTGGGCATCGATATCGACGGCCTTCAGGCGCTGAGTCTGCACGCCGACCTGGAACCGTTCGACCACATTGTTGAGCAGCACCTCCTCGATGGCCCGCTCCCAGGACTCGCGCAGCAGCCCGTAAAGGTATTTCGCTTCCTTCTCATACCGATCCTGCTCGCCAGTACGCTCCAGCGTGTCAGCCATTTGCCACTCATTCCTGATGTAGCCAATCTTCTTCTTGACCGGCATCGCGACCCACGGCAGTTCCTCCGCACACACGCCAGCACCTAGCGACTGGTTGCGGACATGCTGATCCAACTGTTCAACTCCCTCCACCTCTGCATATTGCTTGAGCAGAAGCAGGAAGACGACGTCGTGGGTGAATACGATGACCTGGCGTTTCTTCGCTTCCTCGACCAAGCGACGTGCCACCCCGTCCCGCCAACGAAAATCCAGCGAGGAAACTGGATCGTCGAAGACGATGCCGGAAGAGTCATCGGCTGTGCTCAGCTCCGCAAAAAAAGCGGCAATCGACAAGGTTCGTTGCTCCCCCTCGCTCACCACCTTGGGCAGGTTCACACCCGGCGCGCGGGTCAACACCAGCTTGTGATAGAGGACGCCTTCGGCCCCGCCAGCGTCTTTCAACTCAACGTCGACATGACGGAAACCGAGCTTGCCTAGTTCATCCGCGAAGCTCGCCTTCAGCTGCTGTGTCACTACGGCCTTCGTCAACGAAGTGCTCTTCTGGGTTATGGCCGTAAAGCTGGTGTCGTTCAGACATTGGCCGTATGCGGCATGCTTGCGCTTACGCTCGATTTCATCCAGAGCCAACTGCTCGTTGTCACACAGAAGCTTTCGGGCCTTCAGCTCCTGTATCTCACCGGTTAGCTTCTTGCGCTCTGCTGCGACGTCCTTGGCACCGAGCGCGGTAATCCGTTCCTGCAACTGCTCCTGCAGCGCCTGGACGGCAAAGCTCGCGATAGCGACGATCGGACACCCCGCTGCTATGTCGACATCGTCCGTCAGGGCGCTGACCACGGTAACCCGTCGACGCTCGTTCGATTCGCATGCACTCCGCACTTGGGCAACCAGCGTCTCATGGTCGAGGGCAAGGTCCGCGAGCGTTGATTCGATGACTTCAGTAGATGTCTGGAGATCGGTGAACCCGTGGCGCAGCCGCGAAAATCTCTCCCTCAAATCGCGCAGTTCTTGCTCGACAGACGACCCAACGAACGATTCAAACCTATTCAATCTTTCGGCGGCGTCAGCCCTAATGTCCTGCTGACACAACACGCAGCTTGCACCGTCGGCCACAACTGGGAAGGGTCTCCCGGGATAGGCATGATCATGGGAAAAGATGCGGGCGGACTCCCACAAGGCTTTCCAGGAGTCGGTTCCCGTTCCGGGCAGCAGGCCCTCAAACGTCGCCTCCTTCTGCTTGCGAGCAGCGTCGCTCTTGCGCTTACCTTCTGTGCGGGCAGCGAGAACAGCGGCAATCGCGTCGTCCGATAGATCGCGCTCCACTGCCTGCAAATGCAAGAGAAGCGCCTTGACCCGAGCGAGCTGGTTCGTCAGCTGCTGCTTGACCTTCGTGGGGTCGTTCGTGTTGATGTCGACCAGAGACCTCTCTAGCGTGTTCAGCCGCTCCGTGTCTTCAGGCTGCAGCCGCGATAGCGCATGAACGCCTTCGACCTTCGTTAGGCCCGTCAGCTTGTTCAAAAGTTGGTGTACCGCCGTGCCTTCGGGAACCTGCTGCAACAGCGGAGCGATGAGGCTGGTGCCGATCGCCTTCTGTTCAGCTTCTAAGCGAGCTCGAACGGCCTTGCATACCTTGACCAGCTTGTCAAAGAGATCAAGCCCCAGAGGCCGAAAGGCCACATCTGTCTTTTCCGTCAGGTACACACCAGCCGACTGCGTATCGAACACGCTGACGCGAGCGACGCGGTCATCCGCACCAGATGCCGTCAGGTCATGCGTCGCGTCCGTTCCCCCCACCCGAAATCTGATGGTGACGACCGGCACAGGAGGAGCGGCGCCTGACGTGACGTTTCCCAGGATGGGTTCACGTCCGCGCGCGCGACATGCGTTCTTGAGGATGCGGGTGTAGCCCGTCTTGCCGGCTCCGTTGTCGCCGTACACCACCGTCATGGACGGTCCGAATCGCAGCGTCTGTCCTTCGGCGAGTGCGTTTACACCACAGTCGTGGAAGATGGAGGTCAGCTTCACAGCCTCGCCACTTTTCCCGGGCGCCGGAAGATGTTCCTTAGCGAGCGGGTATGTGGCACCAGCATCCGCCAGCCCATGCGGGGTCTTGCATAGCTGCACGAGCTCTACTAGGTCAGCCTCGACCAGTTCGCCCGTCTGGACCAACCGCCGAAGAGCATCACGCTGCCACGAAGGCCGATCGACCGACCACTGCAGCACCTCTTCATGTACGTTCACCGTAACCTCTCTCTCTGGCAGTCGACGCTAGCGGTCGATCAGCCCATTGCAATAGTGCTGTGGCCGGTATTGGGGATTCGATAGCGCACAGGACCCCTCGTTGAATCGACGTATGAGCGGCCTCAGGTCCCGCAAGGATACAGGTCTTACTGCGCGTATGGATGACCGCTCTTGAACTCGGCGAATGGCTCACAAGGGTCGGAAGCCGACATTCCAGACGATCCTGATTGAGCCCAGGGCGAAGCCAGTAACTCTGGAGACCCTGGCCACGAATGCCGCCGGCTGGGCTCGCTCCGCGGCCCTCCGCAGCGCCGTTGTTTGATTAGGCGGTCTCAACTCTGAAGTGCAACACCCTCACCGAGGGTAAGTTGCCGAGATGGAATCACGATACACGCACTTGCAGCCAGAAGAGCGCATCACGCTGGCATC
>Ga0209572_1001353_pt1 | contig 17579 bp, 15 predicted proteins | sample EBPBio232012_DNA_FD_185867 | JGI IMG/M metagenome (GOLD analysis project Ga0209572, IMG submission 185867) | Wastewater treatment Type I Accumulibacter community from EBPR Bioreactor in Madison, WI, USA - Reactor 1_1/23/2012_ DNA (SPAdes)... | ecosystem: Engineered > Bioreactor > EBPR >...
TTGTGCAGCCGCTGCGCACGGTGACGGAAAAGCGCGCCACCTTCGCCTGCACCCCGGGCCTGCGCCGCCCGGCACGCGCCATCGCGCCCGGCCTGCAGGCCTGCGGCGACCACGTCGAAGGCCCCTACCCCGCCACCCTGGAAGGCGCCGTGCGCAGCGGCCTGCTGGCCGCCCAGGCACTTGGTTAGAATCGCCGCTGCAAGCAACTGCCACGCGGGCGTCGTTCAATGGCAGGACCTGAGCTTCCCAAGCTCAAGACGTGGGTTCGATTCCCATCGCCCGCTCCATGGTGCCGCCATGCCGCCATGCCGCCATGCCGCCATGGACCGACGAGAAAGCCAGCCCAGCCGGGGTTGGCTTTTTGATGTTGCTCCTGTTTTGTGGGGTACCCAACCCACGATTCACGCGGCCTTTTTTACGCTGGGCCTCGCACCACCGTAGCCCATATTGCATCGGACCGAGGTAGCCCTGAGTCGAATGCAGCCTGCGGTGATCGTGGCGGGTCATCCAGTTCATTCCCGCCTGCCTGGCCTGCCCACCGGTGACGAACTTCTGGCCATGCACGCTGGCCGCGTTCAACCGCCCCAAATGCTCTCGGTCGGCGCATTGTCCCAGCGGTTGCCCTTGCGGCTAATCGATGAGCGCATCTCCGAACCCTTGAGGGCAGCCTGGAAATCTCCGCACCAGTATTGGCCGCCCCTATCGCTGTGGAATATCAGCCCAGGCGCGGGCCGGCGGCGCCACCTGGCCCATGGCCAGGGCATCCCTGACCAAGCTGACCTGCCTGTGCTGCTGCAGGCTCCAGCCCAACACCTGGCGGCTGAGCAGGTCGATAGTCGCCGCCAAGTACAGCCAGCCCTCGTCGTTGGCAATGTACGTGTGTCGCCACACCAAGGCCGATTGGGGGCCTCTGGGCTGAGACGACACTGCAACAGGTCGGCGCCACCGGCGGGAGGCGTGCTTGCTGTCGGTCGTCACCACGAATTCGCGCTTGCCCTTGGCTCGGATGCCGCCCTGCATAAGCTTGCGCACCCGGTGTCTTTGCCCACCCGGATGCCTCTGGCCAGCCACTCTTCATGCATGCGTGGCCAGCCGCACCCCCCTTGACCTCGGCATGAATGGCAAGCATGTGCGTCGGCGGGGCTTCGTCGCAGAGCGCCCAACAGGTCCTCCGCGGCCATGAGCATCCTCGCGTCGGCGCAGCCGTTTGAAGTACCCGCTTGCGCTGACCTCCTGCACCCTCACGAGAGGCCCACAGGGTACTGCTTTCTCATTTGGTGGGCCCAGGCGTGCCTCGCAGCGTGTCCTGCGCGAAGTACCCCACGGCTTGTGTTTGCCGTGTCTTGCTCGATGCGAAGACGCGCAACCTCTGCACGCAGGCGGGCAATGTCCATCTGTTCAGCCGTGACCTTCTGCGCCTTGGCATCAACCGCGCCCACCTCCAACTCACCTTGAGCGGCCATACGCACCCAGTAGCCCAGGCTGGCCTTGGGAATACCCAACACCTTGGCCACCACCGATTGCGCCTGCCCGGCACGGACCTTCTGGAGCAACTTCAGTGAAGTTGCACGCTGTCGTTAGACAGACTGACCGGGGTGGTCCGCAAGCAACTTTCGGAGCTCGGTCTTCAAAATTTTTCCATAGTTACTCTTCGGCAACTCCGACAGAAAAACGTAGCGTTTTGGCCGCTTGAAGCGAGCGATATTCTCCAAGCAGGAGCGATCAAGCTCGGCCTCTGTTGCTTTCCGATCTTTTTTAAGGACGACAAAGGCAACAATAATTTCTCCCCAAACAGGATCATTTTGCCCGACCACGGACGCCTCGAGCACAGCCGGATGGGTCAGAAGGGCCTCCTCGACTTCCCGAGGGTAGATGTTGCTGCCGCCTGAAATGATGACGTCCTTTGACCTATCCTTCAGTGTCAGAAAGCCGCACGAATCCATGGATCCGACGTCCCCGGTATGGAGCCATCCGTCACGAAGGGCCTCCGCCGTCGCCCCGGGGTTGTTCCAGTAGCCAACCATTGTCACGTCCGATCGGCACACGATGTCGCCCACCTCATTCGGCTCGCAGATCCGCCCGTCTTCAGACAACACACGAACCTCGACCCCGATACGCGCAATTCCCACCGAGGCCAAGCGCGAAAGATAGTCCGGATGACCATCGTCGAGGTGCATGCGTTTGGTCAGGTTTGTGATGGTATTCGGCGACTCGCCTTGCCCGTAGCCTTGCCACATGCGCGGACCGAAGAAGGCCAATGCTGCTTTCAGGTTGGCCAGGTACATCGGTGCCCCGCCATAGAAGATGGTTTGGATGTTACCTACATTCATCTCCTGCAAGCCCGCCTGCTGCTGAAGTCTCAGCAGCATGGTCGGAGCAGTAAAGAAACTGACATTGTTGTTACCGTTCACGAGCTCAATAAGTTCACCGGGGTCAAATCCCTGACTCTCGGGAATGATCTGGTGCGATGCCTTCGCGACATGTGGGAGCGAATAGAGACCGGTGGCGTGGGACAGTGGCGCGGCGTGGATGATGCAGTCGTCGCGCACCACCATATCCACATCGGCGTAGTAGCGCAGGGTCATGGCAAGCAGCCCGCCATGTGTCAGTGTCGCGCCCTTGGGTCGCCCTGTGGTGCCGCTGGTGTAGAACAGCCACGCTGGCTGAGTGGGCGTCGCAGAAACCAGCTCCATGGGCGCGTGCTCGGTGAGGGCATCTGCTTCCGCTCCCTCGCCTTCGAGGATTCGTATGTCCTCGCCTTGCATCTCTGCGCAGATTGACTCAAGCATCTCGACATCGACCAAGGCACAGCGTACCTGACAGTTTCTCAGGATGAATGCCACCTCCTTAGGGTGCAACCGAAAATTGATCGGGACGACGCAAAGGCCGGCATGCCATACGGCCCAAAGCAGTTCCACGTACCTTGCCGAATTCTTCATGACAATGGCTACGCGATCACCAGGCCGAACGCCTTTCATGCTGCGCAATCCCGCTGCGAACGATGCAACGCGCACCTGGAGCGAACCATAGGTGTGCACACGTCGGGTGCCGGCAGAAAGTGCTGGCGCGTCTGCGAACGCCGACGAGGCGTTGGCGAGCAAAGTGGCGATATTCATGGAAGTAAATCAGCGTGAAAGTATGGTGATGCAAGCGGCCGCCTCTTCGACCCCCAGGAATCCGCCGCCGTTCTCCGCGATCGCGACCCGCGCGCCTTCGACTTGTCGGGGACCCGCTTCGCCGCGCAAATGCAACACGAGTTCATAAATCTGCCCGAGACCTGTCGCCCCGATGGGGTGCCCCTTCGATTCGAGGCCTCCCGACGGATTAACCGGTACCCGCCCGCCCAGTGTCGTGGCTCCACTTTCCGCCAACCACCCCCCCTGCCCCGGCTCGCACAAGCCCAGATTCTCTGTTTGCACGATCTCTCCGAAGGCGGTGGCGTCATGCACCTCTGCGACGGATACGTCATCCGGTCCGATTCCCGCTGCCTCGTAAGCCTGACGTGCCGCGATACGACACACATGACGATCCATCTCATCGATCGTGCGCGCGGTGCCTCCGGCCAGGATGCTCGCGTCCACTCGGATGGCGCGGCGCCGATCGAAGCGATGCAAGGCGTCTTCGCGCACGAGGATCGCGGCAGCCGCGCCATCGCTGATTGGTGCACACATCGGCAAGGTCAGAGGCCACGTAATGGCGCGTGCTGCAAGCACTTCCTCGATGCTAAAGGGCGTCCGGTATTGCGCCAACGGGTTTAGAGTCGAATGACCGTGATTCTTCGACGCGACGGCGGCCAACTGACGCTGAGTCGTTCCATAGCGGCCCATATGGTGACGGGTGAGTGCCGCGTACACGTCCATGAACGCGCTGCGTTGCGTCGCGTCGGGGATGGCGTCGGCGGGCGGCAAGGCACCGCGACCCATGGCGTCGAGCGAGGCCATGACCTGATCGACGTGAGCCACGTCCCAGGCACCATCGAACACCGCGAAGCTCCTGGACTTATCGGCGTGGTACAGCTTCTCCGCACCGATGGCCAGCACCACGTCGGAGAGGCCAGCGCGCAAGCGTGCATAGGCCAGATGAAAAGCGGTGCTGGCACTGGCACAGGCGTTTTCGACGTTGGCGACAGGCACGCCCTGGATACCCGCCTCCCGCAGGGCGACCTGACCAGGAATCATGTACTGGCCCTCAATCGCAGACTGCCCCGCGTTGGAGAAAAAGGCGGCATCAATCGCGTCAGTCTCGATTCCAGCGTCCGCCAATGCGCCGGATACCGCACTGCGCGTCAAATCCTTGACGCTCTGGTCCAGGAACTTTCCGCAAGGCGTCATGGCGACGCCAACTACATAGATTGCATCCATATCGAGATCCTTGGTAGGAAAGGGAGTTCAGCCGAGGTAATGGGAAACCAGCGCCGGGTCTTGCAGCAGTTGGTCCGGCGCACCGGACATTGCTATACGTCCGTTCTGAATGACATAGCCGCGGTCCGAGATTCGCAACGCAGCAAACGCCACTTGCTCGACAAGCAGAACGGCCATGCCCTCGGAAGTCAATTGGCGAAGGGTTCCGTGGATACTTCGCACGATCTGGGGAGCCAAACCCAGCGATGGCTCGTCGAGTATCAGCAGGCGAGGACGCATCATCAACGCGCGCGATACCGCCAGCATCTGCTGCTCGCCACCCGAGAGCGCCTCGCCCGGAATGTGTCTGCGTTCGGCCAGGACGGGAAATCGAGCGTACTCGGCAGCCAGCAGATCATCCAGCGTCGCGCTGTCCATGCCTTCGAGATTTGACGCCCCGACCAGAAGGTTCTGCTCCACGCTCAGGCCTGGAACGATCTGCCTACCCTGTGGCACATGTACCAATCCGCGACGGGCGACCGCATAGGGCGGGAGATGCCCGATGTCATGCCCGTCGAAGCTGATCGAACCGGTCCTTGCGGGCGCCAGCCGCGAGATCGCGCGCAGCAGCGTGGTCTTGCCAGCGCCGTTTGCGCCCACCACTGCAATCAACGATCCCGCCTCGACATCCAGGTCGATGCCGTGCAACACTGGGACCCCGCCGAAAGCCACGTCAAGACCCTTAACGCTGAGCAGGCTCATTGGGCATCTCCTAGGTAGGCCGCGATTACCGCGGGATCGCGTTGCACCTGTTCAGGCGTTCCCTCGCCGATCTTGCGTCCGTAGTCGATCACCGTCACGTGATCGGAGACACGCATCACGAAGCCCATGTTGTGCTCGACAAGCAAGATCGTCATTCCACGAGCCTTCATCGACAGGATGCGAGCACCGACTTCGGCCGCTTCCTGCTCATTGAGGCCGGCAATAGGTTCGTCCAGCAGAAGCAATGTCGGCTTCTGCGCCAGTGCGCGGGCCAGTTCGCATAGCTTGCGGTGGCCATACGGAAGGCCAGCCGGCATCTCGTCGGCAAGATGTTCGATGCCGACGGCGGCAAGCAGTTGCAGAGCCTCCGCTCGCTCTTCGGCGGCGTCCCTTCCACTGGCCAGCCAGCGAAGGAGGCCCGCGACCGGACCATGGCGGCGCGGCAGCCCGAGCATGACGTTCTCCGCGACCGTCAACGAAGCGATGAGCTGGAGATTCTGGAAGGTGCGCGCCAGTCCGAGCCGCGCACGACGATGAGGCTTCAATGCGGAGATATCAGCTCCACAAAAGCGAATCCGGCCGCTATCGGCCAAACCAAGACCCGTGATGGCATTGATCAGGGTGCTCTTGCCGGCACCGTTGGGTCCGATCAGTGCGTGAACCGTGCCGGCATCAACGCGCAACGACACCGAATCTATCGCGACGACACCCGCATAACGTTTGGTCACGTCTTCCAGTTCCAGGACCGGCTCCGTTGAACCGTGCGCGGCGAGAGGCTGCGGTTCGGTCTCCTTCCACGGTTTCACCTGCGGCCTAGTCCCCACAGACGCACGTCGAAACAGGAAATCTCTCACAGTCTTCAGCAACCCGGCAATGCCACCAGGGAAGACCGTCATCACAAGCAGGAGGATCGCGCCGAAGATGAAATACGAAACCTCGTAGAACTGAGCCGTGAACTGATTCAGACCTATCAATGCCAGTGCACCAAGTATTGGGCCGTAAGCGCTGCCCAGGCCGCCGATGACCACCGCGATCAGTAGCGCTGTGTTGCGCTCGAGCCCAAAGGCATCGCTTCCCAGATATCCCGACTGATGGGCGAAGAAGTATCCGGACAAACCTGCCACGACGGCACTGGCAACGAACACCAAGCAGCGCCATGCGGCCGCATCGACGCCCACGGTAGCGGCAAAACTCTCGCTTTCCTTGATGGCATGCAGCCCGCGCCCAATACGGCTGTCCATCACGTAGTCGCTCAACATCTGGACCAGTAGTAGCGCACCGCCAAGGACCCAGAAGAAGTACTGCGAGCCGTTCACGAAGCTTCCGAAATTGAGCTGCGGAACGCCTAGCAAGCCCATGGCGCCGCCAGTGACCGTCACCCATCGTTGAGCCACGACCTCGAAGATGTACCCAAATGCCAGCGTGACCATCGCCAGATAGTGGGTGCGCGTTCTCAAGGCAACCAGGCCCATCAGCCCGCCCGCCACGGCGCACACTGCCAGGCTCACCGGCAGGGTCGCCCAGAGCGGCCATTGGTATTTAGTGGCCAACAGACCCGTCGCATACGCAGCCAGACCGACGAAGCCGGCCTGGCCCAGTGACAACTGTCCGGAAAGACCGAGCAGGATGTTCAGTCCAATCGCGCCCATCGCCACGATGGCCACATCTTGCGCCAGGGTCACAAGATAGGGATTCGGCGCCACCAAGGGCAGCACGGCGATGGCAATCGCGGCAAGCAAATATCGAAGATGGCGCATGCTCAACGGACCTGGGTGTGGGACTCGCCGAACAAGCCCGTGGGCCGTACGATCAGGATGACGAAAGCGATGAGGAATGGGTATACATCGCCGTAGGACGAATCGAGAAAGCCCGACAGCGCCTCAACGATGCCGAATCCGAGCCCCGCAATCAGCACTCCGAGCGGGTTGGAAAAACCGCCGATACAGACCGCAGCGAAACCCTTGAGCAGAAACATGATGCCCATGTGACTGTTCACGGAGGTCAGTGGCCCTGCCAGGATGCCACTGATCCCGGCAAGTCCGGCCATCATCAGGTAAGAGGAAACGACCACGCGGCGAACGTTGATGCCCAGCAGCTGTGCCGTGCCCTTGTCGAAGGACACCACCGCCACATGCTTCCCCCACCGGGTGCGAAACAGCATCCAGTAGAGGACGGCGACCACCGACAGCGCTATGGCCGCCACCAAGAGCTCTTCCATGTAGAACCGGACGCCCCACAGGGACATGACCTCGCCTTTCTCTCCTGCGAATAACTGAGGGGAGTAGTAGCGGCTCTTACCCCATACCAATTGCGCTGTGTTCTGCAGCAGCATGCCGAATCCCATCGTGGTCAAGATCCAGGCCAGCGCACTGGCAGCTCCCGCAGGTAGCCGTTCGAGCGGCCGGATCGCGACGCGCTCCAACGCATAGCCCAGGCCTGCCATCGCGATAAGAACGATTGGCACCATCAGATAGACGGGCACACCGGCGAGCATCAAGGCCATGGCCATGAAGGAGCCGATCATTAGAAAATCACCCTGTCCGAAGTTGAGCGCGCGGGTGGTGAGATAGGTAACCAGCAGGCCCTTCCCCATGAGCGTGTAGATACTGCCCAGGGCCACGCCCCCCAGAATGACCTGGGCCAGGTCCGTCATCTGCATCACGACGCGGCGCTCAGCGCAACTTAACGACTTGACCGTCGCGCCAGACACCGAGGAATACGTTTTCGGGATCCAGGCATTCGTGATCACTGGCGCTGAACGGCACGGCAGGCGTACCCGAAATAGCCTTGAAGCCGGTAGCCGTTTCGAGTGCCTTCTGGATCGCCACAGGATCTGCGCCAGCCGCGTCCACCGCCTGCAGAACCAAGCGCATGCCGTCATAGCCAAGCGCGGCAACTACCGGCCAGCGGTATTTCTCGCCGAACTCCTTGCGCATCTTGACATCAAACTCCTGCGCCTTCGGATCAGCCAGATCCAGTGCCTGCCCCATCACCGTGCCCTCGATCGCCTCCTTGCCGACGATCGAGAGGATCATTTTTGATGACAGTGCCCAGTTGCCGGCGATGGTCGGTTTGTACCCAGTCTTCGTCATCGCCCGATATATGAGTTCGGGGCTGTCGTTGAATATCAGCACCAGTTCCGCGCCGGCACTCTTCATGTTCAGCACCTGCGGCGTCTGGTCCGTCACCGAGGGCGCCACACCCTCGATGGCGATAAGCTCCGCTCCGCGAGCCTTCATCCCTTTCTGAATCTCGCCCAAGGCGAACATGCCGTAGCCGGACGTGCCGTGAATCAAGCCGATGCGCTTGAAGTTCTTGACGCCCCAGTCGAGCATGGCATCGACTTGGTATTTTTCGACCATCGAGCATCGGAAGACGAAACTGGGCGTCTGCTCGATGAACTTCGCCGTAAGGTCGGTCGAGATTGCGGGGCCCGCCATCAGCGGAATTTTCGCCTGCTGCAGCATCGGAGCGAAGGCGGCTACGTTGCCACTGCTGGCGGTGCCCACGACGACAGAGACGCGATCACTACTAACCAGGCGCCGCACCAGCGACACCGCCTTCTGCGGATTCGCTTCGTCGTTGTAGACCACCAGTTCGATCTTGCGCTTGGGCGATGCGGCGTTGTACTCCTTCAGCGCAAGCTGATTCCCCTGGAGGTAGGATTCGCCAAAATCGACGATCGCCGGCACGCCACTCAATGCTTGGACGGCACCGATCTTGACGGTCTGCGCAGCGCACAGTCCTGCTGCGAGAAATCCCAGGCAGACGCTGGCGATGATGCGAGTCATTGTCTTCATTGGATGGTGCCTCATGCGTTAGCAAAAAATTCTAGAGTAACATCGTTACTATAACGGCCTCATAGTAACATCGTTACCGAGAAAACCCTAAGAACTCCCATGGCTACAACGAAAGCCTCAACCTCCTCCCTCAAAGCGGAGGTCAGACGGATTCCTGACTCGGTGATCGCGCGGCTCGATCCCATCGTGAAGAAAGTGTTTTCCGATGGTGATTTCCACCGCGTAGACATGCGCACCATCGCGCGCGCCGCAGGCATGAGCTTCGCCACCATCTACCGTCACTTCGCCGACAAGGAGAGGCTTCTTTTCTGGTTCATCGCCCATTGGCTCACCGAACTGGAAGCCAGCGCCATCGCGGCATTGAATACGGAGGGTTCTGCGCTTGAACGCATTGAGCGTTTCATCGTCGCGCACTTCGCGTTCTACGAGTCCAATCCGGAAGTAGGTCGGATCATCTTCATGACCGTCCCCTTGGAGCGATGGATGCGCGAGAGCACCTATGCATACCGTGAACCGACCAGGCGCCTGCGAATCGTCATAGAAGAGGGTCAGAAGGCCGGCGAGATCCGGTCCGATGTACACAGTGAGAGGATTTCCGACCTCTTCACCGGCATGTTCAACCGAACTTTTCTAATGTGGGAGTATCGGGGTCGCACATACTCGCTCACGGAACAGTACGACGCCTTGCTCCCGTTGATTGAAAGCGGGGTGAAGGGAAAGGTGACTGCGGAGCGTGCTCGACGCAAGACGAGTTCTGCTCGAGAGCCATAGAGGCCGGCCGACTCTCGGCAGATCGAATGGGCGAGTATTGCGTTCTTCTTCCGCGAGTGCGGCAACGCCCTCCAACAAACCTACTGTCAACATTCTGGGGAGCCAGACGTCTGCTTCCATTCGAGGCAGACGGGACAAGCTGCTATCCTCCGATCAGATCAGCCGCATGAAAGAAGCCCATGGGGACTACTGGCTTTCTTGGGCTGAATTGGGCCGGCGTTTTGGCGTCAGCAAAACCACCGCTCGAAGGTATGTCCTCGGTGATGAACGCGATCGAATGAAAGTGCTTCGGCAATACTTTTTGCTATGTTATTTATAGCACACCATACCCAAGAAGTGGGCTCGATTCCCATCGCCCGCTCCATGGTGCCGCCATGCCGCCATGGACCGATGAGAAAGCCAGCCCAGCCGGGGTTGGCTTTTTTCCGACCTTGCGCACCTTGCCGTTACCGACGCACGCGCCACCAAGATCACCGTTGCCGATAATGAGACATGCAAAATGAACGTGGAACGGTCGAAAGAGCGTTACGGCTGATCTCCTACGTCGCCACCGTGCAGGGCAACATCAGCGTGAAGGCTGTTTCCGAGGAAATGGGCTTGCCGCAGAGCACGGCACATCGGTTGGTTCAGCAGCTCATGGCCAGTGGGTTTTTACAGCGATCGGGACAGTCGCGGACCTATGAATTCGGGCCCGCCATGTACCGGCTCGGTGCGGTCATTGGAAACCGGGTTGATCTGGTGCAGATTGCCCGTCCGGCGCTAGAGCGCATCGTGCAGCACACCAACGAGGGTTGCGCGCTTGGGTTGTACAACGAACACAACGGAACGGTGGCGTTCGCCGAACACCTGGAGTCACCCCTACCGCTGCGCTATCGGATCACGCTGTACGAGCCGGTCCTGGTTCTGTGGGGCGCCTCTGGCCGCTGCATCCTGGCATTCCAACCATCGGCGTTGGTCGAAAAGCTCTGCAACGCCGCGCTCCGCTCCCCGACCGACAAAACGCTTCCCGAAAAGCACCAGCTGATCAAGGAGCTGGGATCCGTACGGGCGAAGGGCTACGCAACGAGTCAGCGCGGGGAAAAGATACAGGGGGCATCCGGCATTTCCGCACCGATCTTCGGGCTGGGCGGCAAGATTCTCGGGTGTCTATCTCTCACCATTCCTCAGTCGCGTTACCCCACAAATGAGGAAGCTGAACTCGGGCAAATGCTGATCCGCGAAGCTGCGGTCATCACGCACACGGTCACAGGTGGGCTCGAAGGTTCACCGATGTAAAATCCAATAAACGGATTTTAATTCCCGTTAATTGACATTTTCTAACTGAGGGGCGAGACTTTACCTGTCTTTTGGTAAAGGAGTTGCCCATGAGGATTGAGTCACTGCACGCCAGCGCAGGAATCGGGGGGTATTACTGGCGCGATCAGGAGGCCATCGCACGGGGTGCTCCTCGCGACGGCTTTCTGTACCAGGGCAGCCCCTCGACACCTGGCTTCGAAAGCATCATTCAAGTCAGCTCCACGGTCCTCCTGACGGCCATTGCCGATGACGGACGTGAGCTGCACGGCGATTGCGCCACGGTCAACCATGCTTTTCGATCGGGCCGGCAAGGCCTCCCTGTTGCCCAGGATCTGATCGCTCTGGCAGAAGGCCCACTCCAGCAATGGGTGGCTGGTTGCGATCTCGACCAATTCCGCCCACTGGCAGCTCAACTCGACGTCATGGATCTGCATGGAAAACCTTTGCACATGGCGTTGCGCTACGGTTTGTCGCAAGTCTTGCTGCAAGCAGTCGCTGCCCATAGACGAATCACCATGGCCGAGGTCCTGGCCGACGAGTTCGGCTTGAAGCTCGCACGGCATCCGGCCCCATTGTTAGGCTCATGCGGTGGGAACTGGCACGAAAACGTAGATAAAGCCATCCTCCGGAAACTCCCCTACTTCCCTCAGACAGCGATGGTGCGACTGGATCAACTTGACGCGCTACCAGAGTACGCGGGCTGGATCTCTGAACGGATCAAGAAAATCGGTGCTGCCAGTTTTACCCCTACTCTGCACTACGATTTGCATGGCCTGCTGAGCCTGCGCGTAGGCCACGACATCAAAGCTGCGGTGGCCTACCTACTTGAAGTCGAGCGCGCTTGTGACGGCAGACCTGTGCTGTTCGAGGATCCACTGGATGCCGGGAATAAGTCGGATCAAATAGCCCTGATGGGGGAATTGAAAGCGGCGCTGCGCAGATCCGGATCTGGTATTCGACTTATCGCGGACGAGTGGTGCAATACACGCCAGGACGTGGCGGACTTTGTCGCCAGCAATTGCTGCGATCTTATCCAAATCAAGATGCCAGACCTTGGCGGTGTCGACAACACCGTGCAAGCCTGCATGACCTGCACGGCAGGGGGCATCGGTATCTATCTGGGCGGAAGCTGCAACGAGACAGATATCTCGGCGAGAGTGTCTTCTCATATTGCACTCGTGGTGGAACCAACAGAGTTCCTCGCCAAACCCGGTCTTGGCGTCGACGAAGGCGTAATGATCGCCAGCAACGAAATGACGCGTGCGATCCGTTCCTACGCCCCTCGCGTCAATGCCGATCAGTTGGAGGTTGCATGAAAAATTTTCTCAGCTCACTTCTCGCTCTGGTGCTTTGCGTCTTGACGCTGAACGCACAAGCGCAGTATGCCGACTATCCCAATAAGCCCGTCACGCTGGTGATTCCGACGGGTGCAGGGGGCGGCACCGACCTCGTGGCACGCGTCCTGCAAAACAAGCTTTCGACCGAATTGGGACAACCTCTCGTCATCGACAATCGCGCCGGTGCTGGGGGAATCATCGGCAATCAGTATGTCGCGCGTGCAGCACCTGACGGCTACACGCTGCTGATGTCGAGTAACCAAATGGCCATCATCTCGGCTGTCAACAAATCCACGCCGTACGATCCGATCCGAGATTTTCAACCGTTGGCTTATGTCGGATTGATCCCAACTGTAGTTGTGGCCAATGCAAAGCTGCCGGTCTCTTCCATGCAGGAGGTCGTTGCCATGGCTCGCGCCAATCCGAACGCGCTCCAGTACGGTTCCGCCGGGAACGGCTCCCCAAATCATCTTTTTGGTGAATTGTTCAAAAGCATGGCCAACGTGGAAGTACTCCACGTTCCCTATAAAGGCATTGCCGCCGCCCTCACGGACGTAGCAGGCGGAACGGTGTCGCTTTCTTTTGCCAGCTTGCCTACGGTCCAGGGCTTTCTCTCCAGTGGGCAGCTGAAACCGCTCGCCGTCACCTCAGGCCGCCGTTTACCCGCCCTACCCAATGTTCCAGCCCTAGCAGAAGTCGTACCTGGCTACAGTGCCGACATCTGGCTTGGCATATGGGCCGTCGCCAAGACCCCGCAGCCGATTCTGCGGAAGCTGACCGTTGCCATGCGCGCGACCCTTCAAGATGCCGGGGTGCAGAAAAAGTTGAAGGAACTGGGACTCGTCCTTGAGCCGATGACTGCAGTCGAATTTGAAGCACTGGCCAACGCGGAACTGGTCAAATGGGCCAAGGTGGTGGACGACTCAAAGGGCGCGATCGAACGTCAGTGAGCTGGTTCTGAACGCCGCTGAATCTGGGCGAGCGCTACGCTGATGAATCCGTCGGCACCTCGCTCTCCTCTCGCGGCGGTCACCAAGAAAGCCTCTCGTTTTTCGCACTTTGGTCATTCTCTCCTGGAACGGTACCGCCAGTGAGATTAAATCTGCGCGTGATACGCCGTGACAGCCACTTCTCCAACTCCATTCTTGTCTGCACCTACTCCGGCTGTTTACAACACGCGCGCTCTTTTGAACAACGGTCACCGGGTGAACGAAGGTGACACAGCCCTTCAGCACTCTGATCGACAAATGGAATGAAGCATGATTGATTCGCTCACAAGCCGGATATGCCGTCTCGCATTGGATACTTCGCTTGAGGACATTCCCACCGATGTCCTCTCCATCACAAAGGCGTGCCTGCTCGACTCCATTGGCGTGGGTCTCGCTGGCGCCAATGAAGAGGCCGTCACCATCCTGGCCGCCGTCCTGACGGAACTCGGTGGAAACGGAACAACCCCCGCGATCGGGCAGTCGGGAAAATACTCCATCGCCGACTCTGCTCTGCTCAATGGCACCGCCATACATGCGCTCGACTTCGACGATATGCACCTCGCGTCCTCGATGCACCCGAGCGCCCCGGTGTTCGGAGCCGCTCTCGCTGTAGCAAGCCACACAGGCGCAAGCGGGCGCACCTTTCTTCGCGCCTGCGCACTGGGTCTTGAAATTTCCACGCGTATTGGCGGAGCGGTCAACCCACCACACTACAGCGCCGGCTGGCATGCCACGGGAACGTTGGGGCACTTCGGTGCGACCATCGCCTCTGGTCTGCTACTCAAGTTAAGTCGGCCGGAGTTTGTGCATGCGTTGGGAATCGCAGGAACACACGCCGCCGGTCTTAAGGCCAGTTTTGGAACAATGGCCAAACCATTGCATGCAGGACACGCAGCGCGCAATGGCGTCATGGCGGCCTTATTGGCAAAGCGGGGCTTCACGGCCTCAGAGGAAATCCTCACCGGAGAAAAGGGATTCGGTTCGGTCATGGCCGGTGGCCCTGTCAAGGACACGGCGCTCGAGCATTGGGGAGCCTCGTGGTCTGTACGGGATATTTTGTTCAAACCGCACGCGAGTTCGTTCTGCACGCAAGCGCTAATCCAGTGCATGATTGACCTTCGCAACCAGCACCACCTGAGCCCTGAAGATGTCGTAGAGATCCGCGCACGGGTAAGTCCCATGGCACTGGCGAACGCTGTGATCGACAACCCGCGCACAGGCCTCGAAGGGAAATTCAGCCATACCTTCGCAGCGGCCGTGGGCTTGGTGCATGGTCAGGCGACCCTGAACGACTTCACGAACGAACGTATCCAGGAAGATCAAATTCAACGGGTTCGCTCGCGGACACGCGTGCATGCCAGCGAGGACTTGAGATGGCCCATGGCACGTGTGGATATCGAGGTCAAGGACAAGCGCACATTGACAGTAGGCGTAGACCTGGAAGAGCGCATGAAAACGGCCGAACAAAAGTCCGAACTTGCTCAGCGAAAGTTTGAAACCGTGACGGTCGATACCGTTGGCATGCGTCGGATGCAAAATATTCGAGACAGCGTCGCGTGTCTCGAAGCGGCACCCAGTGTCGACGTATCTCTTTACACGACGGGCGGGTTGCTCTGTGCCGACGATACGGAGAAATCAACGCTTTCCCATACAAGCCAGTCACCTTTGTCCGGGCATCGGTGAGCTCGAAGCTTCGGAACGAGACAGTCCCGCACGAAATTACAGCCCCCAGACACGACTCAAGGGTATCTTCAGCGCCCTGAGCTTGTAGACAAAGCCCGTTGCACAGTCGCCCCTGAAAATTCCAGTTGACCCGCGTGAACACGGGGTTTGCGCTGGTATCGGGGAGCACCACTTACTCCGAGAATTGCCTCATCGGGGCTGGCAATTCGTCCATCTGGCGTTCTTGGCGCTGCTGCCCGGAGGATCGTGAGCGCGCTCCAGATCTGGCAGGTGGGGATCGCTTTTTACGGCACGTGGCGTGGTCACCGGCGACCACGCACAGTCTTCACCCGATGTCTTCGCCGCCGGTGGCCCGTACCGCCAGGCGGCGCGCTTCCGGCCTCAGGCGTTCACATCCACCACCACCCGCCCACGCACCTGGCCCTGCAGCAGTTTGGCGGCCACGGCGGGCGCATCGGCCAGCTTGATGGTCTCGGTGTTGCTGGCCAACACCTCGGCAGGCAGTTCGCTGACCAGGCGCGCCCAGGCCTGGGCGCGGCGGGCGTAGGGGGCCATCACGCTGTCGACGCCGGCCAGTGTCACGCCGCGCAGGATGAAGGGCGCCACGGAGGCCGGAAAATCCATGCCCTGCGCCAGGCCGCAGGCCGCCACCGCGCCGCCGTACTTGATGCTGGCGCAGACGTTGGCCAGGGTGTGGCTGCCCACGCTGTCCACCGCGGCGGCCCAACGCTCTTTCTGCAGCGGCTTGCCGGGGCCGCTCAGCGTGGCGCGGTCGACCAGTTCGCTGGCGCCCAGCGCCTTGAGGTGTTCGGCCTCGTGCATGCGCCCGGTGGAGGCGTGCACGGTGTAGCCCAGGCGCGACAGCAGCGCGATGGCGATGGTGCCCACGCCGCCGTTGGCGCCAGTGACCAGCACCGGCCCCTGGTCGGGCGTGATGCCCTGCTGCTGCAGCCGCATCACGCACAGCATGGCGGTGTAGCCGGCGGTGCCCAGGGCCATGGCCTTGGCGGCCGTCATGCCGGCGGGCATGGGCACCAGCCAGTCGGCCTTGACGCGCGCCTTCTGCGCCAGGCCGCCCCAGTGCGTTTCGCCCACGCCCCAACCGTTCAGGATGACGGCGTCGCCCTGCTTGTAGCGCGGGTCGCTGGATTCCAGTACGGTGCCCGCAAAGTCGATGCCCGGCACCATGGGAAAGCTGCGCACCACGGGCGCCTTGCCGGTGATGGCCAGGCCGTCCTTGTAGTTGAGCGTGGAGTGGCTGACTTGCACCAGCACCTCGCCCGCGGGCAGTTGCGATTCGTCCAGCTCGGTCAGCGCGCAGTTCAGCGTGCGGTCGTCGGATTGGGTCAGGTAGAGGGCTTTGAACATGGGGTCACTCGCTTCATTCAGGTCTGAAAACCCATCTTAGCCGCTCGCTGCTCTTGGTAGATTGCGGGTATGAGCACGCAGCGCACCACGCCGTCGGTCGAACCAGGGCCCCCCAAAAAGACCGGCCGGCCCATGACCTCCGCCGATTTCCAGGGCCAGGCCCCCGACGTGGCGCGCGCCCTGATCGGCGCCACCTTGCTGGTGGACGGCGTGGGCGGGGTGATCGTGGAAACCGAGGCGTACGACGCCAGCGAGCCGGCGGCCCACACGCACCGGGGCGAAACACCGCGCAACCGCGCCATGTTCGGCCCGCCGGGTCACGCCTACGTGTACCGCAGTTACGGCCTACACTGGTGCCTGAACTTCGTCTGCCGTGAAGCGGGTCATGGCGCCGGGGTGTTGATCCGGGCGCTGCGCCCGACCGAGGGCCTGCCGGACATGCGCCAACGGCGCGGCCAGCAAGATGAGCGCCTGCTGTGCGCCGGACCGGGGCGCGTGGGCCAGGCGCTGGGCATTACCCTGGCCCACTACGGCCTGCCGCTGGACCGCGCGCCGTTTCAGGTGCTGGCACCCGCCGAAGCAGGCCAGGCACCGGTGCGCAGCGGCCCGCGCATCGGCATCAGCAAGGCGCAGCAACTGCCTTGGCGCTTTGGCTGGGCCGATTCGCCCTACCTCAGCCGGCGTTTTTGAGCGCACGGGCCGGCTTCCGTCGGGCGCACGAACTTCAGGTCAAAAACACCCGTTTGTCGGCGCGCACAAATCCTGAGCAGCTATTAATTTAGAAGCACTTAGGCCTCGGGCGCGATCTGTTCACCCCATTCGTACAAGGCCTCCAGCACGGCTTGCGAGCGCTCGTCCTCGGCCGTCTCGGCCAGGGTGTCGATGCGGTCGAACAGGGCCTGCACGGTCAGGGCCCCGGCCTCGCCCCGCAACAGGCGGGCGCGGCGGTGGTCTTGCCAGCGGGCGGCGTCCTGGGCGTTCAGCGTGTCGGGGAAATTGCGCGCGCGGTAGCGAAAAACCAGCTCCCCCAGGCGCACGTCGTCAAAGCCGGTGCGGGCCAGGGCCAGCTCGGCCGGCGGCAGGGCCAGCAGCGCCTCCAGCCGGCGGCGGTCGGCGTTGCCGACAAAGCCGCCATACAGGTCTTCGTCCACGTCGGGCGGTTCGGCGGCGGGCGGACGGGCGTAGACCTCGGCCCACAGCGCGTTCAAGTCGGGCAGCGCGCGCAGGGTGTCG
>Ga0209572_1001354_pt1 | contig 17549 bp, 18 predicted proteins | sample EBPBio232012_DNA_FD_185867 | JGI IMG/M metagenome (GOLD analysis project Ga0209572, IMG submission 185867) | Wastewater treatment Type I Accumulibacter community from EBPR Bioreactor in Madison, WI, USA - Reactor 1_1/23/2012_ DNA (SPAdes)... | ecosystem: Engineered > Bioreactor > EBPR >...
CGGCTCGTCACATCCTGGGGCTGGAGAAGGTCCCAAGGGTTCGGCTGTTCGCCGATTAAAGTGGCACGCGAGCTGGGTTCAGAACGTCGTGAGACAGTTCGGTCCCTATCTGTTGTGGGCGTTTGAAGTTTGAGAGGACCTTTCTCTAGTACGAGAGGACCGGGAAGGACGTACCTCTGGTGTATCTGTTGTGGCGCCAGCTGCAGTGCAGAGTATCTAAGTACGGACGAGATAAGCGCTGAAAGCATCTAAGCGCGAAACTCACCTCAAGATGAGACTTCATTGAGAGTCGTCAAAGATGATGACGTTGATAGGCTGTAGGTGTAAAGGCAGTAATGTCAAAGCCGAGCAGTACTAATTACTCGAAAGCTTATAAAATTTCAACTCTATCAATATATCTCTTTTTTTGGTGATTATTGCGTTGGGGATCACCTCTTCCCATTCCGAACAGAGAAGTTAAGCCCAATAGCGCAGATGGTACTAGGGTAACACCTGGGAGAGTATGTCGTTGCCAATTTTTGAAAGCCCCATGTGAAAACATGGGGCTTTTGTTTTTGTCGATTGTTGATGAGATTTTAATCATCTTTGAATCGGATTTATTTCAAAATTGTTTTTATCATGAGTTTCACAATTGTTATTGTTGGTCGTCCGAACGTGGGAAAGTCTACTTTGTTTAACCGATTGACGGGATCTGAGGATGCTATCGTAGAACCGACAGCTGGAGTTACTCGTGATAGAAAGTATGGGGTTGGCGAATGGGGAGCTAAGTCTTTTGTGGTCATTGATACAGGTGGTATTTCGGATGAGGACGAGTTTGGGTTTGAGAAGGAAATAAACTCTCAAGTTGAAATGGGCATGGAGGAAGCCTCATTAATTATTTTCTTGGTTGATGGAAAGGATGGCGTTACTGATGGCGACCGCGCAATAGCTCAGAAGCTAAGGAGAGCCGGTAAACAAGTTATGCTTGTTTGCAACAAAGTGGATACTTCAGATAAGGAGGGTTGGATAAATGAATTCTGGGAGCTTGGTATTGGGGATGAGATTTTCCCTATAAGTGCTAATAACGGATATGGTACCGGTGATTTGATGGAACGCATAGCTGTCCTAATACCTGAAGAAGAAGAGCGTTTGGATACCGACTTACCACGTATAGCGATTGTCGGAAAACCAAATGTTGGAAAGAGCTCTTTGATAAACGCTTTGACCAGCAAGGAGAGAAGTATTGTAAGTGACGTATCTGGTACAACCAGAGATTCTGTTGATTTGGAATATCACGCTTTTGGAAAGGACTTGATTTTGGTGGATACAGCCGGACTCAGAAAGCGTAAACAGATTGATAACGATATTGAGTTTTATTCTTCTATCAGAACTGTAAAGGCCATCAGGCAAAGTGATGTTTGTATGCTGTTGATAGATGCCACAGAGGGAATAAGCAGGCAAGACCTTTCAATCTTTAAAGAAATAACTGAGGCTAACAAGGGTGTTGTAATCCTAGTAAATAAGTGGGACCTTGTAGAGAAGGATAACAAGAGCGTTGACAAATACACCGAGGAGATGAAGCAGCAGCTTGCTCCATTTACTGATGTTCCTATTTTTTTTACCAGCAATGTAACTAAGCAACGTTTATTGAAGGCACTAGAAAGAGCTTTGGAAGTTGCAGAAAATCGTAAAGTGAGAATTCCTACTTCAAAGCTCAATGATATATTGCTTCCAATAATTGAACGATTCCCACCACCGGTATATAGAGGAAACGATATCAAAATAAAATTTATAACCCAGCTACCTACGAAATCTCCGGCTATTGCATTTTTCTGCAATAACCCGCAATATGTAAAGGAACCATATCAGCGGTTCCTTGAAAATAAACTGCGTGAGAACTGGGATTTCTCCGGTATTCCGGTGAGACTTTATTTCAGACAGAAGTAATTGTCTGATAGAATTAATCAGTCATTATAGATTCTACCGGTGCGCCAAACGGTGACCATACGCTCCCAATATTGTTTGAAGGCAGGGTCGCGATTGAGTGTATAGACGTTGTTGCTCAATGGACTGGCTTCCTTATTAAACACAAAAATCAGTTGGTTGGTGGTGTTGTCTTCACCGTATTGCCAAACTTCCCTATCGCTGAATTTGTTGATTTTAGACGGATTTCCAAATATCAAATGAATCATACCCCGGTCCGTTTTCCAGCCATCGGTATAGCTGCTGAAATAATAGTTGGCCTCCTCTACACGTGAGTAGTATATCTGGATTAAATCCTTGGCGTGGTTTTTATTACCTCCACATTCTATCCAAAAATTATCAATCATCTTTTTGGGATAGGTGCTTTTTACAATTTGCTCGTATTCTGTTTTTGTGGTGATATAACGCAGTGGCCATTCTAAGGACTTGGCTTGTTTTACTGCTGGAAAATCAATGGAAGTGGTGCGTATGAGAATACCGCCTTTCGGCAATTCATCGTGCGTAAAGAAATAGTTCTTTTCCTCTGCGGTGATGAAATATTTACCCAAACTATCAGGCGATATTTTTTCTGAAGTAAGACTTGTTACTACAGGAGTCTCCGGGTTGTTGGGTGAGAAAGGAGGGGGTGGCAGCTTGCCTTCGCTGTCTAGACGGAAGATGCTGGCTGTCGTTTTATCCCGGTTTCTATGGGATTCGATAGTAATCGTACTTCCGGTGTTGGTAGTTCCCCCAAAGATGGGTTCATCATTAGTAGCGTTGCGAGCCAGGTAATTGTGGGTGGTATAAGTATTTGTCTTGTCGGTCACCAGGTAGTTGGTATGTGTCATATTGCGGACTAGGTCTGTAAACTCTATCATTATATTCCAACTGCCTTGAGGCATTTTGATATTGAACGAACCTATAAGCCAACCCGGCTTTTCTTTCTGTACATCTTTTATTTGAACCGACATGGTATCGCTTGCTGTGTCACTTGTCATTTTGCAACTAAGGTTCAACTTTGATGTGAAGGGCGATTGCGCAGTGCTGCGCGCATAGAGCAATTCTTCTGAATGTATTCTGAAATAAACCGTACTGCTATCATCGGAGAAATGATAAAGCACATACTCCGGATGAAGGCTGCGACTTTCGTAATCATACAAATACTTATAGGAGCCGGTTTGAATGGTGCTGGAACTGGAACATGCACCAATTATCATGGACACCAATGCGCCAAGTATGATATAGTATTTATTTTTCGTTCTATCCATTATTCTCATTCAATTCTGATGAGCGCTCTATTACTTTTTGATTGATGGCTTTGGACGTTTTTGCTCCAAGCTTTTTCATATTCTCAACGCGCGATACCAAGTTGCCGGTACCTTCTGAAAGCTTCTTCATGGCATCGGAATAATCTTCTTGCGATTTTCTCAAACCATTGCCCACTTTCAATAAATCTTCTACTAATCCTACAAACTTATCGTACAATTTTCCACCCTCTTCGGCAATGGCTTCGGCATTGCGGGTGCGTTTTTCTTGTTTCCAAATGCTGGCAATGGTGCGCAAAGTGGCAAGCAACGTGGTGGGCGAAACGAGTACAATGTTTCTGTCCCACGCAAAATTGTATAGCTCGCTGTCCTGTTGCAAGGCCACAGAGAATGCACCTTCGATGGGCATGAAGAGCAAAACAAAATCGGGCGTATTTAATTTTTTTGCCGAGGGATAATTCTTTTCACTTAGCAGTTTGATATGTGAGCGAATACTGTCCACATGGCCTTTGAGGGTTTGTGCCTTATCAATATCATTCTCTGCGGCAACGTAATTGGTATAAGCAATCAAAGAAACTTTAGAGTCGATGATGAGGTGTTTGCCTTCTGGCAGGTTCACCACCACATCGGGTTGGATGCGGCTGCCGGCATCGTTTTCATCGCTGAACTGCATTTGAAATTCTATGCCCGATTGCAAGCCGCTGCGCTCCAATATTTTTTCCAATATCATCTCACCCCAATTGCCTTGCTGTTTGTTGCTGCCTTTAAGTGCAGTGGCCAGGTTGTTGGCCTCGGCACTTAGCTTGTTGTTCATCTCAAACAGCTTGGTGATTTCTACCTTGAGGTTGATGCGCTCTTTGTTTTCATCGTTATAAACCTTCTCCACTTTTTGCTCAAAGTCGCCAAGTTTTTCTTTCAGTGGTTTGATGATGAGGTCCAGTTGTTGGCTGTTTTGCTCAGTGATGCGTTTCGATTTTTCTTCAAAAATTCTGTTCGCTAGGTTTTCAAATTCTTTGGTGAATTCCTCTTTGGTTTTGCGCAGGTTGTCGTCCTGCTCGTGCAATTTTTGATTGAGCGAAACAAGATTGGCCTCTGCACTTGCCAAGGATTTGAGAAGCGATTCTTTCTGCTGGCGCTCCTGAACTACTTCAGCCGAAAGGCGAGTGTTGCCGGAGCGCAACTCTTGCACCACCGGATGCTGCTGTACAAGGCTATCTGCTGCTTTAGCGGATTGCAAACGGCTGATAAGCACAGCGATGATGTACCCAATGACCAAGCCAACAAGCAGATAGACTATTTCCATGTGTGTAAAAGTAAAGAGGCAGTGTGGCAAAATGGAAGCGCACAGCCTATAATTAATACCGAAAGCAAGAAAGGCGCAGTCGTCATAAAGTTGATATCTTTTTTTTAGAAAATCACTTAATGTTCAGGTTGGTTCACGTGAGCAATCGGGCGGACAGTTTCAGTCAATTTTTTCAAAATCTATGGAAGGGGCTAAATGAGAAAAGGATTGTCTTTGATACGCGGTCCAGTTTTTCTGAAAATAATACCATTGCGTCCTTCCCGAGTTAATGAGATATCATTTCCAAGACAAGAGAGGCTTTCGCCAACTAAATAGATGCTTGCCCGTATACAATTGCACTCGCGAAAGAGTCTGTTGTACTCCAGACATCGCGGGGTATTAACCGATGAACTTTAAAATGAAAGGAAACAGGTCGAAAATTCTCATTTTCTTACAGAAATGAATCTATTTCTGTGCTCTTTTATATAAATACACCCCAAGAAAGGTGAAAAGCACATTGGGCACCCACACAGCCAAATAGGCAGGGAAGCCCAAGTTCATGGCACTAACGGTAGTCATGCGCGAGATGAAGATGAATACAAAACCGATGATGACTGCCAGCATCAGGTGGAAGCCAATGCCACCGCGCTGTTTGCGTGAAGCGATGGAAACGCCAATCAGCGTAAGTACGAAGATGGAAAATGGACTTGCCGTGCGGTTGTATTTCTCTATCTCAAATTGAGCCACGCGGCCAGAACCGCCTAACTTTTGGTCTTCGATAAATTCATTGAGCTCCGTCCAGGTCATGGCGCTGGATATTTCTGCGCGCAGTGCAAAATCTTGTTCATCCACGGCAAGGGTGGTGTCAATTTTCTCACGTATTTGTAGCACTTCAGTACTATCCGTGGGGAAGGTGCGCACCTGAGCATTGTGGATGGTCCAGGTGCGGGTATCGAGATGGTACTGTGCGTGCGAGCCATTTATTTTCTTCTTCAATTGGTCATTTTCCCAATTTTCTAAAGAAAAATTTTCACCCGTATTGGTTGCAGGTCGATAGTTGTAGAAGTAAACAATGGTACCCGGCTCAATCTCACGGTGTATGTACTGGTCATCCACCGTAAGAGGCGCTCTAAGGTAAGCAACTTCAAAGTCATACTTCACTCGGTTGGCCCGTGGCACTATGACGTGGCTCATAAAAAGAAGCACCACTACCAATATGCCTGCTGATATAAAATACGGACGGATAAACCGGAAGTAAGTCACTCCACCGCATAAGATGGCTATAGCCTCTGATTGCTGAGCCAGTTTGCTGGTAAACCATATAATGGTTAGAAAAATGATAAACGCGCTGAGCAGCGTACCGAAGTACAGACAGAAGTTGACATAATAATGCGTGATGATTTGATACCACGGAGCCTCGCTTTTGAGAAACTCATCCAAGTTCTCGCTCACATCAAAGATGACCGCAATCACCACAAACACTCCTATCATGAACAGAAATGTCCCGAGGAATTTTTTGATGATATATATGTCGAGGATTTTTAGCACTTACAATCGTTGGGTCAGCTTTTGTACCGTTTCATTTTTCCATTGGGCAAAGGTGCCTTCAATTATTTTTTCCCTTGCCTTTCTTACCAGGCGCAAATAAAAGTTGAGGTTGTGTGCCGTTGCAATTTGCAAAGCCAATAATTCCTCCGCAGCAAAAAGATGGCGCACATAAGCCTTGGAGTAAAAACTATCCACATAGCTTTCGCCATCAGGATCGAGTGGTGAAAAGTCATTTTCCCATTTTTTATTGCGCATGTTCATCACACCATTCCAGGTAAAAAGCTGTCCATTGCGCGCATTGCGAGTAGGCATCACGCAGTCAAACATATCCACACCAAGCGCTATTGATTCTAAGATGTTAGCTGGAGTACCCACGCCCATCAAGTAACGGGGTTTGTCTTTGGGTAAAATGCCACAAACCAATTCGGTCATTTCATACATCTGCTCATGCGACTCGCCTACACTAAGACCACCTATGGCATTGCCCTCTGCATTTTTAGAAGCCACAAACTCCGCGCTTTCTTTTCTAAGATCAGCAAACACACTTCCCTGAATAATGGGGAACAATGATTGATGGTGACCATACAAAGGTTCCGTTTCACTCAAACGAGCAAAACATCTGTCCAACCAACGATTGGTAATGGCCAATGAATTTTTTGCATACGCCTTCTCGCACGGATAAGGCGGACACTCATCAAATGCCATGATGATATCGGCACCAATAATGCGTTGTATATCCATCACATTCTCCGGAGTAAAAAGGTGTGCCGAGCCATTGATATGCGAGCGGAACTTTACGCCTCTCCGATAAAGAATAAACTTGATAACCACCGCTATCAGTAAGAATTGGCCTGTCCCATCCGTTGAATTTGTGCAAACCACCGGCAGCTTTCAAGATGTCCGTTCCCGGCCTTAGATAAAGGTGATAGGTATTGCCCAAAATAATTTGGGCTTCCGTATCGCTTTTTAAATCTTGCTGAGTGATGGCTTTCACTGTTCCGGCAGTGCCCACAGGCATGAAGATGGGAGTCTCTATCACACCGTGGTCGGTAGTGATTTTTCCCGCACGCGCGTTGCTCTTGCCGTCCGTATGCTGAAGTTCGAATGTAAGTGGCATAAAAAATTGAGCGGCAAAGCTATTGTGGAAATCCTGTATTCATCGCATAGTTTTGGCTCCGCAACAAGTCAGTCTATATTTTGAGCAAATACAGAATACTATTGGTAGAGGACGAGGAAAGCCTTGCGCACATGCTCAAGCTCAATCTCGAGATGGAAAACTACACAGTTGTTCATTTAGCAGACGGTCATTCGGCCATAGAGAAGTTTCGCTCGCAGGTATTTGACTTGGCAATCTTAGATGTAATGATTCCTCAGATGGACGGCTTTGCAGTTTGTCAAACCGTGAGATTGGAGGGAAACAAAACACCCATTTTATTTCTTTCTGCCAAGGCCACAGGCAAAGACCGTGTGGAAGGACTTAAGATTGGTGGTGATGATTATCTGACGAAACCATTTGATTTGGAAGAATTGCTGTTGCGCGTTTCAAAGCTCATTCAGCGCCACGATGATGGCAAGGCCGTACTTGCCGATATGGATGAACACAAGATTGGCAGTGGACTCGTCAACTTTCTAAACTACAGTGTGCGCGACAAGAATGGAGTAGAAGTAGAGGTATCTAAAAAGGAAGTCATGCTACTCAAACTACTCATTCAACGCGATGGTGAAGTAGTTAGCCGCGAAGAGATACTTGAAAAAGTGTGGGGCTATGATGTTTTCCCCAACACACGCACTATCGATAATTATATCCTCGCATTCCGCAAATATTTCGAACCGGATAGCCGCAATCCCATTTATTTCCACTCTGTTCGTGGGGTTGGGTACAAGTTTACTTCTGCGAAGTAGTGGGTTAACTTTCTGTATTTCAGTGTTTTTTAGATGTATTTTTCAAGAAAATTGATTTTACTAAAAAAAAAGTGGCAACCCTCCATTTTGTTGTCCGTCTTATAATCGGTTGCGCAGTTTTTCATTCCAGGAAACTGCGTTGGTTTCAAAATTTTCCTTGCAGGTTTACAGAAAGGGGTTCGAATGAATCCCTTTTTTGTTGCATAAAAAATGCGGATGAGAAGCATCCGCATTTTATTGTTCAAAACACTCGTTACTACATTTTCTTGATGATGAATTCCGTTCTTCTGTTTTTAGCGCGACCGTCATCGGTGTTGTTATCGCCAACTGGTTTGGTTTCGCCATAGCCTTTGTAGGTCATTCTTTTTGCGCTTACCCCTTTTCCGGCTAAGTAATTCATGATTTCAAATGCGCGTTCGGTGGAAAGCGCAAGGTTGGAATTGTCATCACCCACGTTGTCTGTATGCCCGCCAATTTCTATTTCAAAACTTGGATGGTTGACCAAGTATTCAGCAAATGCATCTAAGATGATTTTTGAATCATCAGCTATGTCTGCTTTGTTAGTGGAGTAATAAATATCGTTGATGACAAAAGGTTTGCCTGTTTCGGTAGTCGCGGTTTCCATGTTTAGTTTGGTAACAACAGGAAGTTCTGCGCCTTTCTTTACCACCAAGCGTGAGTTAAAGGCAATATCACTTCCTTCTACACTCAATGTCACATTTTCATCGCGGGTCATTTTTACCACTGCGGCATACGTACCATCATCATTGTTGACTGCCACTTCTTCTTTCTCTTTCGACTCGGTATAGTTAATCTGAACCTTTGCATTTTGAACAGGCTGGCCTTCTTTGTTATTCAACTGGCCTTTAAGAATCATCACTTTCTCGGGCTTTGCTTTCTCCGGCAAATCGAACTGGTAAACATCCCAACCCTTGTTGTTCTGAAAATTACGCGCACCGAAGTAAGCCAACTCACCATCGCTTGTGACAACTATACCAAGTTCATCCGCATCTGTATTGATGGGAACGCCAATGTTTTTTGGATCGGTAAATGTTCCATCCGGATTCATCTTGCAGTAGTACAAATCAAAACCGCCAACTCCTGTATGCCCATCACTGGAGAAGTAAAGCGTATGGCTATCGCTATGCATGAAGGGCGATTTGTCTTGTCCTGCAGTATTTATGTTGCCCGGAAGTGTTTTGCATTTAGACCAACTGCCATCCGCTTGCTTAGTTGAATAGAAGATGTCATGAGAATATTGACCAGCCATTGCTCCTTCATTCACCTTCATACATTCAGGTCTTACACCAGCGAAGAACAATGTCTTGCCATCGCCACTTAAAGATGGTTGTCCTTCAAAGCCAAGAGGTGTATTGATGTTCTCACCAAGGCTAACTAACTCCCCCCATTTGTAGGCTCGTTGTCCTTGTTCGTTGGTGAACATTTCATACTTAGTGGAGAATAAGTCGATATTCTGAGGATTGTCTTTCACCGGATTTTTCATGGCTACAATCAGCTCTTTATTGTCCACGGAAATGGTTGCGCCACCGCAGTTGGTTCCCATATTGAACGGAGCTGTGAGCGGTGCGCCTTTATCAAATAGGGAATTGATGTCAGGACGTTTGCTCCAAGAGAATTCTTCTAGCTTCGTAGACGTGTAATCGCCTTTGGCTTGCTTGATAACTGTGCGCGTGTAAAACATAACTTCACCATCGGGTGATATCATCGGCAAGTAGTCATCCTCCGGAGAAGAAACACCACTTACTCTTACAGGCTCATATTTTATCTTGTCTTTATCGGCATAGATTTCTGCATAGGCTTTTACACTCTTGAGCGCCTCTTCTACTTCAGCATATTTTTTATCGTAGTCTTTGTCAAACTTGGATGGGTCACTATCAGGGAAGCGAAGGAACTTTTCAAAATACTTTTCTGCCTTGTCATATTCTTTGTCGGCATAGTTCATTGCTCCAAGGTAGTAATAAGGTTCGCTGTGAAATTCAGGACAGAGCTCTATTAGTTTTTCTAAGTTCTGTTTTGATGTCGCAAAAGAACCTCCTCTCAATGCCACGCGGTATTGTATTTCACCAATGCGTTGAAGACAGGGTAAACAATTGGGAGCTTCGTCCAATGCTTTTTCCAAAAACTCTACGCGTTCTTCTGTCTTGTATTTCTTACTGTCAAAACTGTTGTCCAATAGTTTTTGGACCTTAGAACTTGCAATGAACTCACAGGTTTCCTGCGCAGATATGGATAGAGAGAATAATAGGAGGGTTGTAAAAATCAGATGCTTCATTTTCCAATGTACAAGAAGGGTGTCATTCTTCTGTTTGATGTTTTTTTAATCGAATAATTGATTAACTGCTAAAACCGTGCAAGATTGTATTTGTAGAATTACTTATCTGAATAATGCCCCATTGCAGAAACAACGGTAACAGTTACAACTAACTCCTGCACAGAATAGATAAGTCGGTCTTTCTGATTGATACGTCTTGACCAAAAACCGCTCAGACTTCCTTTTAGCGCTTCAGGTTTTCCTATGCCACTGAAAGGATGGAGCTCAAGCTCTGCAACTATGGAGCTTATCTTTTTTAGATTCGCCTTGTTACCTGACTTTTTGTGATACCGCAAATCATTGATTGCGTTTTCAGTATATTCAACTATATACTTTCCCAAAGTTTATCAGATTTGATTTTGGTACGCTTGTCTTTTTCGTAAGACTTCAATATTTTTCCTACAAACTCCTGATTGTAATTGTCTTCATCTTTTATGAACTTCACAAAAGGAAGGCTTTTCATAAACGCGATGAAAGCTTTTGCCTGTTTGCTGTCTTCATTTATAATCACTGTAGCCATGATTTTTGAGCTTTTCGCAAAGGTACTAAAAGAATAAAGTCATCTTTGATAGATTACAAAGAGGTAACTTAATTTCAAAAATCTATTTGAAGTCCAAACTTCTTTCTTGCAGTTTCTAAAGCAGGATATTTCTCTGCCAACTCATCGAAGCGCTGCTTGTTGGTTTTGTAAGTAGATTTTATTTCGTCCTGCTTCAGGATTTTTGTCTGAATCTCCAAACCACGGATGTCATGCTTGGTCCGCATATACTCCGCAAGCCCCGAACGATTTTCATCGAAGTAGAACTTGGATGATTCATTGGGAAACGAAGCTAATAAAGTGTTACCGGGAAGCAGTTGTATTTGAGCTACTGCAAAGGCACTTTGAATCTGCTTGTTGTGATTCAAATATTCTGCCGTGTAAGTGCGCCACGCTTCTGCAATTTCTGCTTCATTGTATTCACGCGTAGCCGTTTCTTTTTCTAATGTTTCTGTTTCGGCAAAAAGAGCGCTTTGCGTATCGCTGTTGCGCTGCATCACATTCTTATAACTAATGGATGCGGACGATTTGCGAATGAGGTCCATCTTTCCTAAGGATGGCTTTTTTGTTTCCGTTACAGGCAATGGATTGTTTGCTTGCGGTGCAGCCGCAGGTAACGGTTGCGAAGGCGGAACAGGATGAATGACTTTGGAACTTACCGATGGCTTTTGACCATCCCCGCTACGAAACGACTTCAGTCTGAACTTTTTTTTTTCGCCTTCTCCGTTGTAGAGAATGCTTGCCAGTTTCATCAGTGTAATCTCCACTAACAACCGTTGGTGTTTGCTTGTGCGGTATTGGGTATCGCATTCGTTTACAAATTTCATGGCCTCTATCAACAGACGGATATCTGCGGCAGCGGCTTGCGATTTGTACTTCTCCGCAATATTCTCACTTACTTCCATGAGTGCAATGGTTTGCGGGTCTTTGCTCACTAGCAAATTGCGGAAGTGTGCGCCCAAACCTGTAACGAAGTGATGCGCATCAAAACCTTTGTTCAATACTTCATCAAATAATACCAAGGCGGCAGCAATATCTTCTTTGAGAATAATGTCCGTAAGACGGAAGTAGTAGTCGTAATCCAGCACATTGAGGTTCTGGATTACATCTTTGTAAGTAAGGTTTTTACCACAGAAGGCAACTACTTGGTCGAAGATGGAAAGCGCATCGCGCATGGCACCATCGGCTTTTTGTGCTATTACATGCAATGCGTCTGTTTCGGCATTCACGCCTTCTTTGCTTGCTACATAGGCCAAGTGCTCGGTCATGTCCTTCACCTTGATACGATTGAAGTCGAAGATTTGACAACGACTCAAGATGGTTGGGATAATCTTATGTTTCTCTGTGGTAGCTAAGATGAAGATGGCATGTGCCGGTGGTTCTTCCAATGTTTTGAGGAAAGCATTGAAGGCCGCAGGCGAGAGCATGTGTACCTCATCTATGATATAGACTTTGTACTTGCCTATCTGCGGTGGAATACGTACAGTATCTACAATACTACGGATATCATCTACCGAGTTGTTGGAGGCGGCATCGAGTTCGAAGATGTTGAACTGCAAATCTTCCATGCTCATACCAATGTTGCCATTGACAGCTTTGGCAAAAAGACGTGCGCAAGTAGTTTTACCTACGCCACGCGGCCCCGTAAAGAGATAAGCCTGTGCAATCTGATTACCGGCTATGGCATTCTGAAGGGTAGAAGTAATGTTCTTCTGCCCCACCACACTTTCCCAAGTGTCTGGTCTGTACTTCCGTGCCGATACAATGAAATTTTCTGCCATAACAGCGCAAAGATGGCTTTGAGACGCCACGAAATAACGAACATTCTATCCACATATTTTGCACACAGGTGAAGCCGTTGGTTGTTGGCTTTTGGCCTTTAGGTATTGGGTGTTAGGTATTTGGATTTGGGATGAAAAAGGCTCGCTTTTGCAATTAGCTAACAGCCAAAGGCTAAGGGCTTAAAGAAACGCTACGCTCCTAGAGAAATAATTAGGGAAAACTGCCTTTAGGTCCTTTTTTTCCTTGAAAATGCCGAACACTGCCGAACCGCTGCCGCTCATAGAAGCATACAATGCGCCTTGGTTGTAGAGTTCTTGCTTAATCTCCAATATTTGAGGATGAACTTCTGAAATGGGCTTTTCAAATTGATTCATGATGCGGTCTTTCCACTCATTCATAGGGATGGAAGCAATATCGCGCAGGTTAGTAGTAGCGGGTTCCGGCTTTATAAGACTATAAGCCTTGGGAGTACTAACGTGAATAGCAGGATGCACAATGGTGGCAAAGTATCCTTTCAGGCTGAAGTCAATATCTGCTAAGAACTCGCCACGACCGGAAACGAACTTCGGTTTGTTTTCAATAAAGAACGGACAATCGCTGCCGAGTTCTGCGGCATGTTCTTCGAGTTTCTTGGTGCTGAGTTTTAGATTGAATATTTCATCCAATAGCTTGAGCATAAAAGCACCATCGGACGAGCCACCACCAAGACCGGCACCCATGGGAATGTTCTTCAATAACTCGGAACGGATACCCGCAATGTTGTATTCACGATGAAGCAACCGCCACGCCTTTGCGCAGATATTATCTTCTACGTTTCCTTCGATGGTTGCTCCCAATATTTCCATTTGGAAATTATTGTTGTTAGAAAGAACAACATCCAAGGCATCACACAAGGCAACGGGCAGGAAGATACTCTCAATGTTGTGAAAGCCATCAGTACGTTTCTCTGTTACATATAGTCCAAGATTGATCTTGGCATTGGGGAACACTAGCATGTGTGTAATAACTAACGAGGCGCAAGCTATTAAATCTCTTTGCCGAATAACATAGACAAGTTATTATTCCAATTATTGTGCTTCACCACTCATCACAATTGCGCGTACATTGGCTTTATCAAACCAATTAAGAATAAGAAGAAACATAAACTTTAATACTATGAAGAAACTATTTATACTCTTATGCACTCTTTCATCTATTGCTACCTTTTCACAAGTTGCTGCCGACATAGAATACAACAATGTAAGGGCGCGAGTGAATAATAATGGTTCTTGGTTTTATGACATGGCAAATCAAAGGGCAGGATATTTCGTGCCTAAAGATGAGAATATTGCTTCGATTTTTCTACCGGTTTCTGGATGGGAGGATTGGTAACCGATCAATCGTTAAACCTTGCCGCGCTTCAATATGGAGAAGGCACAGAATACTCGGTGGGGCCAATTTCTAATAATTCTTCAACACTAGAGTTTTTAGATAAGTACAATCACATTTGGCGCATTTCACACCAAGAGATACTTACCCATCAGGCAAATTATGCCAGTCCTAATTATGAGATGCCATGGGCCATTGCTACTTGGCCGGGCAATGGTAATGCTGCCAATGGCGAAGCTCAACTTCTCGCTCCGTTTGTTGACTTAAACTCAGATGGTATTTACAGTCCGGCCCAAGGTGATTATCCGGATATACGTGGCGATGAAGCTTTGTATTTTATGATGAATGATTACAACCATTTACATGAAGTGTCGGAAGGTGGTAGAATAGGGGTTAATATCCATGCCATGACTTATGCTTATACTGATGTTGCCGGTTCGCCTTTAAATGATTGTGTTTTTGTTAGCCTGAAGATTCGCAACGAAAGAACGCAGATTCTTTCTGATTTTTATATAGGAATATTTAATGAGTTTGATTTAGGGAACGCTTTTGATGATTACGTTGCTTCAGATAGCTTGCGAAACATGATGTATGTTTATAACGGTTATGATTTTGATGAGTCGCAACCATTTTTAAATGGTTATGGAAACTATTTACCGGCTCAGGGTTGTATGTTCTTAAATTACCCTATGACCAAAGGGCTTTGTTTTTATAATGGGGTTGGAGGCCCAAATGAATTTCCTATTCAGTCAATGCACTATTACAATTACATGAGAGGAATCTGGAAGGATAATACTTTTGTTACTGAAGGCGGAAACGGATATGGAGGAACAACACCTGCGAACTTTATGTTTTCAGGAGACCCCGTGACTAATTCAGGATGGACTGAGGCCAATGCAGGCATGGGTCCACATGACAGAAGAATAATAATGTCCACAGGACCATTCACTTTCTTACCCGGTGAGCAATTATGCATTGATGTTGCTTTTCCCTTTGCACGAAGTGCGCAACAGAACAACGCTCTTGATGCCATAGTAGAACTAAGAGAGGCCGCGGATTTTATTCAAAACTTCTATGATAGTCAAAACCATGATTGTGCTATGCAAGTAGTAGGAGTAGAAGAGCATACAACTCTTGGCAACGTTGCGGTTTATCCTAACCCAAGCAATGGTCGCTTTACTGTTTCATCCTACGATGAGATAAAGTATGTGGAGGTGTATGATGGTTTGGGTAAACGGGTGCTTACCAAGAATGCTACGAGAAACAACAGCCGTGCTATCGAGGTTGATTTAAGCAAAGAACCAAAAGGAGTTTATCTCTATCAGGTGTATGATGAAGATGGAAAGTTGCAGAGCGGTAAAGTGATACTGCAATAATTATTACTCTGTCCCTGTTTCCTTCTTCTCCTGATGCTTTCTATGCGCTTCATCTAAGGAGTGAGAGGTGAAAGAATCATCTTCTTTTTTGGCCAAGGCAGATAGCTTGATGTAAAACGATTTGAGCTTGTCGAGCTCTTCTTCTGTGAGGTCTTCGATGTCCACGAGCTTGTTGCTTGCTCTGTCGCTGGAGGCTATCAGTTCGTTCAGCTTTAGTTGAAGGGCCATGGTGTCCTTGTTCTGCGACTGTTGAATGACGAACACCATCAGGAAGGTGATGATGGTAGTGCCGGTGTTGATGACCAATTGCCATGTATCCGAAAAATCAAACAAAGGCCCAAGAGCAGCCCACACTATGATTACTCCAAAGGCAAGCATAAAAGCAGTGGAACTCCCTGTGGCTTTAGTAACTTTCTTTGAAAAGGCATCAAACGTTTTGCGCAGTTTACTATTCATTTCTATCGATAAGAGTTTGTTCTCTTGCTGAGTTCAAAGCTACGTGAATTGGACGGATAGTTTATCGGTAGGATGGGCATCATCCATTCTATAACATACAATACACCTTAGCGCTGTGCGTTCATTGCTTATCATAAATTGCGCACCATGAGGAAGGTACTGGTTCTATTACTTGTAACGATGGTTATCAGCGGTTGCTTCAAGCAAAGGCGTTCTGATAAGGCCGGCCCTAAGATGCAGGACTTTGTGATTGATCTTTCCCGCTATGCGCGCGGTATTGATAATGACTTTATCATCATTCCGCAAAATGGCGTAGAGCTTGCTTTTACCAACCTCGATTATAACGAAGGTGTAAATGCGGAATACATGGCGGCCATTGATGGCTTTGGTGTAGAGGAGTTGTTTTATAATGGCACTTATACTTTGGATGATGAACGCCTCAAGATGCTTCGCATGGTGCAGCCTACCAAAAAGGTGATGGTATCGGAATACGTGAATAGTGTTGCCTATACCGATGATGCCTTCCTGAGGAATTACAACGAGGGTTTTATTTGTTTTACACGACAAGAGAATAACTATGACTACATCGCCATTCCCGATAGTGTGCCGCATGTTAATGATGATGACATCACCAATCTTTCGGAGGCGCAGAATCATCTTTACCTTATCAGCAACAACAATTTTTCAACCAAGCAACAGATGATAGCTGCCATCGCAGCTACCAACTATGATGTTGTTTTGATAGACCTGTTCTTTGAAGATGAAACATTCACAGCGGCTGAGATAAACCAACTAAAGACCAAAGCCAACGGAGGCCAACGCCTGGTAATATCCTACATCAGTGTTGGCTCTGCAGAGCGGTATAGATACTACTGGCAGAAGGGTTGGGGACTGCACCATCCGCTTTGGTTAAAGCGCAAGTACGATGGTTATAAAGATGAGTTCTGGGTAAAGTTTTGGAAAGATGACTGGAAGAACATCATCTATGGCAATGACGACAGCTATATGAAAAAGATATTGGATGCAGGCTTTGATGGCGCATACCTCGATAATGTGGAGGCCTACTATTTTCTTTATTACAAAGATTGATGCATTCGGTATTTATCATCCCCAAAAAAGAGCAGCAGGTATAACCCGATGCTCTGTTTTGAACCCAATTTATTATTGAGTGATATTGCCTATAGCTAATTGTTACTAGCTCTTCACTTTTGCAGTGCGCATGGTCTTCTTACCTGTTTCCGTTGCCTTCTTGGTAGAAGTTCCATTCAAGGCTGTAACTATAAGCGACAATACCGTGAGTGCTGTTCCTATTTTCCATATTCCTTTCATGGCTTTAAGTATTTGTTTGTTTGACCATTCAAAGTAACGGCTTGTTATCACCTTAGCATTTATACCTATCGCAGGTTGTGTTATAGTATTCGCAGTATTCATGCTTTATGGTGTGAAATACTTAATAGAACAACCTCGGGCAATTTGAAATGCACCGTGATACAATTACATCTTCACGCTCTATCCTTTGTTTATAGCGGCCAGCAAATGAGTCAATGGCATATTGAATAAAAATTGTGCGCAATCAAAAAAGGAATTTGCAACACCACGCAAGAAGTGCCTTCACTTTAAGCAATAGCGGGCACAGAGACACTATCCCACGAAGTGTGTAAGTTGAGGATTTAGGTTATTATTCTATTTTCAAACATAATGATAAATTGGTTGAGGATTTGTCCCCAGTTAGCAATTGGTTGAGACCAAGATTTTGTGG
>Ga0209572_1001356_pt1 | contig 17518 bp, 19 predicted proteins | sample EBPBio232012_DNA_FD_185867 | JGI IMG/M metagenome (GOLD analysis project Ga0209572, IMG submission 185867) | Wastewater treatment Type I Accumulibacter community from EBPR Bioreactor in Madison, WI, USA - Reactor 1_1/23/2012_ DNA (SPAdes)... | ecosystem: Engineered > Bioreactor > EBPR >...
CTGCTTGCCAAGGCGCTTACCGTAGTAGATTCCTTTTGTATGTGAACAGTGGGGGCATTTTTTTACTCATCATGCTAAGACTACAGATAAACCTTGGTTTTACCAAGCAAAAGCGCTATGGATTGGGACAAAAAACAACCAAAATTTTGGATTAAGCCGGAATGAGAGGTACCGCTATATGAAGAAGACAACAATTATTATCATCGTTATAGTAGGCGTTATTGTTATGGTTGGTTTGATCGCGGCAGCGCTTATTGGAATCCGTACTTATAATGTTGTACAGAAGCAGCAAACAGCCAATAAACAGGCATCCACCGTACCGCAAACAGTCGAACGTGAAGGGGTTGACATGTGTAAGCTGATACCAGCCAGCAAGGCGTCGGATATTGTTGGCGAGACCGTGGCCACTAAGGGGCCTAACACTGGCGAGCCAACCAGCAGCTCCCTAGAGATGGCGAGCCTCTGTGAATACTTTGCGACAGACAGCTTAACACGTGTATCGATGAGGTCACACACGCCGGGCACGAGTGCTGACTCGGACACCTATCCGCCCGAGGCATACGACACGCAAAAAGCCAGCATCAGCGATAAAGTCGCCGTTAGCGGCATTGGTGACGACGCCTACTGGTCGCCATCAAGCGCTAGTCTAACGGTCAAGCAAGGAGACAGCTACTTTAGCTTTAGCGTCCTGACAAGTGACAGTGACAGTCAAAAGCCTAAGTCTGAGGCGCTCGCAAAAGCAGCATTAGCGGCACTTTAGATGCTGTCTAACGTTTACGCAACCATTTAGCCACCCGGCCGGGGAGCTTTGTTGGGAGGTCTACCAGTGTTGTAAGGCGTGATGTTGGCAAAAGTTCCTCGAGCAGGCCAAGGAGTCTTGTTGGCTTTGCTACCGAATGCCGGGCGGCGGTGTCACCTTGGCCAACTTTGATGGTGATGGCGCTAGGGTTGTCGCGTAGCTCGCGGAACATATCTTCGTCGGTGTAGTCATCGCCCGCGCATAAAATAAAGTCTGCCGGGTAGTTGCGGTATAGTTCGCGCACGACACCACCCTTGCTAACGTTGCTTGGCTTTACTTCTATAATATTGCGCCCTTCGTGCACCGAAATATCCTCACCGGCTAGCAGTTCGGTAAGCTCGCGCTGCAGTTCGCTAGCCCGCTTGAATGCAATATCCGGCTCGACGTTGGTGTAGTGCCATACAACGGCGTGGTCCTTTTCTTCGATTTCGGATCCACGCGTGCGGTTAGTATATTTCTGCATAACGGCGCGGATACGCTTTTTATCTTTTTTAAACTCGCTATCGATTTGCTGCCACTTTTTACCGTAGCGCTTCCAGGCACCATGTTCGGCTGCAAGCACCACGGGCAAGCCAACAAACCAGCTGGCAAGCGCGCGTTTGGTGCGGCCGCTTACTATAGCGACGGTAGTATTGGGCTGATCGGTAAGAGCTTTAATAACACGCCGAATGCGCAATGTCGGGGTAGCAGCAAGTGGTGACGGCGTTTTGACAAAGCTGCGCAGCGTCCCGTCGTAATCGAGAATAATAAGACGGTGCGTAGCCGTGCGAAAACGGGTAGCAATACGCTGGCGTTGGCTAAGGGAAAGGTCGCGCCGTGAAGCGCTGTCCCCAGTAGCGGCTTGTAGATCATCCATAAACTCCTTACCCCAGTTTTGTACGGTCCCGACGCTTAGGCGGGCTTGCATGGCGGCCAAGCGTTCCTTCTGTTCAGCAACCGGCATGGCGAGCGCCTGGTGCATTGCTTCGCAAACCGAATCGGCATTGTTGGGGTTAATGCTAAGGGCTTCGGGCAGTTCGTCAATTGCGCCGGTCATTTCGCTAAGAATGAGCACGCCGCCACATTGCTTACTGGCAACATATTCCTTGGCAACAAGGTTCATGCCGTCGCGAATTGGCGTGACTAGCATAACATCGGCCTGCGCATATAACGCCACTACTTCGCTAAATGGCCGGTTTTGGAACTGGTACGATATAGGTGCCCAATCTACCGTGCCATAGGTGCCGTTGATGCGGCTAACCGTTTTTTCGATTTCGTCGCGTAGCTGCTGGTAGGCTTCGACGCCAGTGCGAGAAGGCACGGCTACCATGAGCAGCTTTACTTTGCCGCGATATTTTGGGTACTTTTCAAGCAGTAGGCGAAAGGCTTCAAGCCTTTCGGGAATACCCTTAGAATAGTCTAACCGATCGATTGATAAGATGAGTTTTTGGCCTTTGTAGGTTGCCTTGAGCTGTTTAAGCGCACTTTTGGTTTCGCTGCTGCCAAGCTGGGAGCGGAACTTAGCGTAATCAATGCCAATAGGATAGGCCGAAACTTTAACTATGCGCTGTTCGTATTCGATAACCCCGCCGGGTGACGGGACACCTAGTAGGCGCCGGCAGCTATCAAGGAAATGTTGAGCGTAATCGTAGACATGAAACCCAATGACATCGGCGCCAAGTAGCCCGTGTAGCAGCTCTTTACGTTCGGGCAATAGCCGGTAAATTTCGAAACTTGGGAATGGAATATGCAAGAAAAAGCCGATTGTTGCCGTAGGTATGCGCTCGCGTACCAGGCTGGGGAGTAGCATAAAATGGTAATCTTGTATCCAAATGCGGGCGTCACTCGCACTAACCTGCATAGTGGCGTCGGCAAACTTTTCGTTGACGGTTTGGTAGGCCTGCCAATAGTCCTTGGAGTAGCGCGCGACGTTTTGGAAATAGTGGAACAGCGGCCACAGCGTATCGTTGGCGTAGCCTTCGTAGTAGAGCTCAACTTCGCTTGAAGTAAGGAATACCGGGTAGCAACCGTACTTTTGCAACTCCTCAGTTATCTGGGTTCGCTCATCGTCGGTAAGCGTTTCGGCGCCTAGCCCTGGCCAGCCCACCCATATTTTGTTGTCGGTATCCAGCGAGCTCATAGCGGTTGCTAAACCGCCGCTGCTAGCCTCAAATTCAAGAGCACCCTTTTTGCCACGGGTAACGCTTACAGGCAGTCTGTTAGACACAATCACCGTTGACGCTTTGTCTGTCATTATATCTAGTATACTAGATATATGGACACCTTTACTATCCCATTGGTTATGCAAAGTGCCGTACTACTACTGGTGCGGGTGTTGCTGGCGGTGACGTTTTTCGCGGAAGCACGGCACAAGTTTAAGGATATGAAGAGTTTTGCGAAGCAAGATGGCTTGCCGCTCCCGGCTGCGTACTTGGTGGCGATAGCCGAACTGTGCGCGGCGCTAGGTATGCTAAGTGGGGTGCTAGCGCAGTGGGCTGGCGTAGGTGTGGTAGTGTTAATGCTGGGTACAACCAGCCTACATATATTTAAGTGGCATAGCCCATATTGGGCAAGTAAAAAAGGCTGGGAGTATGATGTGCTACTACTCGCGATGGCAGCGGTAATAGTGGCTTTTGGCCCGGGTGAATTTACCGTACTGAATCTTTTAGGGAAAGGCTAGCTTATACATGAAACGTCAGCAAGCAACTCATTCGCGTATTAGTAACTTAACCGACGAACAGCGAGCCCTATATGCCGAAATTGTGCGGGAGCGGATATACGCTACGATTACGCTGCTGGCAGTGCTAGTGACGTTGTGGCGACACCCTGCGGACCACAGCGTATGGGGTGTGATAGGAACAATCGTTGGTACTGTGGTGGCATTATGGCTTGCGACGATTATTGCGGCGCGCATGTCGTACCGTATGCTGCATGGGCAAAACGTGCTGGAGCCAAAATATAAAGAGGTGGTAGAATCGGCGCGCGGGTTGCTGATGCCTGCTGGGGCACCAACATTCTTTGTGCTGCTGGCACTTATCCATGTAGTGAGCCTACAAACAGCGTTATTTATGAGCGTTGCTTCGCTGGTGCTATCGCTGTTTTTCTTTTCGATGCTGGCTTGGCGTCAATCATCGGATAGTCTTGCAAAGGTACTGCTGTACAGTTTGCTGCAAATGGGGCTGGGTGCCGCCGTGGTGGCGCTAAAGATATTGGTGGAGTAATGACAATATGCTCACAATCTAAGATAATTGACTATTTAGCACAAAAGTAGTATAATGGTAATGATGCGGCACGGTGCCGCAGAACCTGAAAAACCTATCCTGAGAGAGGTGAGCACGGATGTTCCGTATGTTCAAGATGTGGGGCGTTGTGTCTGCAGTTCTGATGCTCGGGGCCATTCTTGGCCTGGGGCCTGCACTCGCGGCCAGCGCTCAGTCGTCCTACTTCACCCAGATTGCCCAAGCTTACAAAGGCAAGGGCGTATATGTGTGGAGTGATGGTGACCGTCCGGATGCTTTCACTGCGGTCGAACAGGACCGCTTTGATAGTCGCATCAAGCAACTGACAAGTCCGGACAATCCGGACCGGCTGCCCCTGCGCCTGTTTGTGGCGCAGGTGGAATATGGTGCCGCTGCCGCAGCCACACCGGACGGATACAGTCCAAACGAAATGTTGGCCAAGGCGATGCGAAGGTTGGGTTACACGCCCGACTTCGTCTTGGTTACCATTGATGGGGGAGAGTTGGATGCTCGAGCCTATGGCTCGGACATCTCGACCGACTTCTTGGATGGGCTGGACGAGACTATGGAGGACATCAACGGCGATGAGTCGAACTGGGACAATCCCGTTCGACTGCTCGATAGCTGGCTGGACGCACTGGAGGACCGTGACGACCCCAATATATGGGGCGACGCGGCCACTGGGGTGTCGTCTCCGTCGCCAACAGCCACGGCAGCAGAGCCGGTTCCGACGCCGGCCGTGACCGTGACAGTCACACCAACACCGTCGCCGACGGCCTCGGCATCGCCAGTGGAGACGACCACGACGGGCCTCCGCCAGCCCGTCAAGCTTTGGCAGGTACTCCTAATCGGGGGTGTCTGCCTGGCAATACTCATAGGCGTGATAGTCTGGGCAAATCACTTTCGCAGCAAGCGCGAGTGAGTCGCCCGGGGATTCGAAGGGAAGGGAGGGAGGTGAACAAGGTCCGCGCCCTGGTACATATGTACTTGGGGCGCGGGCCTGCTTGCGTTTTAGCCCTTTGTTAGTCGCACGCTTAAGCCCAGCCCGCCGAACTCGCGGCAAACAAATACTGGCTGTGTGGGCGTACTAAATTCTGGCACATATCTGTACCCAAGGCCAGTAAATTCAAGCAACTGTTCGGCGGTGCTAACGCGGCGCGTAATAAGCCAGTTGGCAAATGCTCCGCGAGCGATTTTGGTATGCACAGTAACAAAGGTTGGCTTACCTGTAGTGGCGTTTACTGTAAGGAATTGTGGCGTAATAACGGGTGTACTGACGTAGGGCAGCATCGCCTTAGTATATTCAACGGCAGATAAGTTAATAATAAGTGAGGTACTAGTAGGCAAAAGCGCCGCGATATGGTTGTCCCAGAACGTGTAAAGGCTTGTACTGTCCGGCAGCTTGTAGCCCATTTCTAGGCGGTATGGCATGATACCGTCAAAGGGCCGTAAGGCTCCATAAAGCCCGGAAAGCACCAGTAAATGCTTTTGTGCATAGTCGCGGTCGCGCGCTGACCACTCTGTAACTTGTAGGCCGCTGTAGATGTCGCCAACAAAGGTTTCGACTGCTGGGGTTTGGCGCTTCGGGTCGGCACTCCATAGCTTGTACATAGTGGCTACTTCGGCCGCTTTTTTGGGTGAAACACCCATGTATGCAATAAGCTTGCTGTCAGAGGCCTCGCGCCATACAGCTACAAGCTGCTGAGCATGTTTTAGCAACTGAGGAGCGGTGGCCGGCTTGATGGGTGCGGATGGCACACGCATGGTTTTTGACGAGTGAATGAGAATTTGCAGCATATATAACAGTAGTATAGCGCAAATGATGCACCAGTAGCTAGGGTATACGTAAGCATAATGATATACTGGGTAGCAGTTATTGTATGGAGGATGAGTTGTAGTGGATAAAAACGAGCAAGAAGTGCCTGCAAGCAGCCCAAGTGACGCAAGCGAAGCACAATCAGCTAAAGCAGCAGCACATGAGCTAACGCTACAAGATGTGGCAGCTGTAGAACCGAGTGATACTACCGTAGGTACGAACGTGGCCGAAGCGCAAGCGCCAGAAGAGTATCAGTCGATGCCTGAGGCGGATGACAGTACGACCGCGCCAAGCGAAAATACTCAAGTAGCTGAGCCTACAGCGTTAGTTAGCAAGCGTTCTAAAAAGCCGAGCCGTAAGAAGTTTGTACTTATAGGTGCGATTGCAACCGTAGCACTGCTGGCTGGCGGCGCTGCGACAGCGCTGCTGATCGCTCCTACCAAGGCTCCTGTGCAAAGTAATGCCGTTACTTCACCAGGAGAAAAGAAAGCAGTTGCCAAAATGGGCGTGGCGGTAACGCTAGTAGACGGAGTAGCCGAGTATATGCATAAGGGTGGCGCTTGGCAAACGCTAGCTGCCGATTCGCAGCTGAAAGAAGGTGATAGCGTACGCACTACAGACGCTAGGGTGGTCCTAACATTCGATGATGGAAGTGCATTGCGGCTTGATGCCAATACTGGCGTGCGTCTAGATAGCTTAGTCGCTACCAATGTAAAAGTAGCTCACACCGCTGGCAGTACTTACTCGCGCGTAGTGCCAAGTGAGCGTAGTTACACGGTAGCGGTTGATGGTGCCGAGTATAAGGCAATGGGTACGGCGTTTGCCACAACGAATGATACTGAAGAAAAGGGTGTGCAGGTGTACCAGAGTGCCGTAAAAGTAAAAGGTGTGGATGACACCGTAGGTGAAGGCAAGCAATACTACAGCGCTAGCACCGATGCTGCGCGTAAGGCCAAAATAACTGACATAAATATAGATACCGCTGCCGAAAGTGAATTTTTGCAGTGGAATGTGAGTGAAGATGAGAAGCAACAACAGTTTAAAGAAAAACTAGGAGTACTTAGCCAGGTGCGCCAGCGTGCCGAAGAAAAGGCCAAGCAAAGCGAAGCCGAACGAACGAAGCGCGAGCAAGAAGCGGCCTTGAAAGCAAAACAAGAGGCCGAGCGTAAAGCTGCCGAAGAAAAGAAGAAGCAATCAAAAGAAAGCACGAATAAAGCACTAGTGACTCGCGGTATCATGAGCATTAGCTTAAATGGCAGCAGTGTGAATTGGGCTTATACGGGCAAGGCGATTTACGGCTATAAGTTGGTGTATAGCAAAACTAATGCGTCACCTACTTTTGGGGTAGACAGTGCCGTATACTATAGCGACCAAAGTAATACTACAGGGAATTTACCAACAAAAGACATCCCAAAGGGTATCTATAAAATACGTGTCTGCGCTTATACGGCTGGTACCGAAGATGAGCCGTGTGTTGACTATTCAAATGTTGTGACCGTGACAAAGAAATAAGATAGGCCCCTTACGCACCGGCAATAGTGTGTACGATAGGGGTGATATATATTGTTACCAATTATATATTGAAACATTTAAATATATTGATATAATGGTAGTATGGAGCAAACCCCAACGGTCGAGGTACTGAAAGCATTAGCGGATGACACGCGGCTTTCTATCGTACGTAAGCTTGCCAAAGCTGACGGGCCGGTTACCAGTTGTGATATCGTGTGCTCATGCAAAATGCTGAGCGGATTGTCACAACCGGCGGCTAGCCATCACTTTGCCAAATTAGTAAAAGCAGGTGTAGTACGCGAGCAAAAGCAAGGTACACGCAAAGTGTACAGCCTAGCAACGGATGTATTGGAATCGATTGGGGTGGATGCTAATAAGCTCTAACTAATAATTTAAAAGGAGGGAATAATGGCAAATATTTTAGTAGTGACGGGTAGTGTACGCCCAAATAGTGCAAATAGCAAGGTAGTGCCTGTTGTGGTTGAGGCGGCAAGAGCCAAAGGCGCTGAAGTAGCGGTGGCCGACTTGGCCGAACTTAACTTACCGTTTTATGATGATCCGTTACCACCAAGTGCACCAGAGTTTGTACCAACTGATGAACGCGTGATTGCATGGACCAAATTGGTGGCTGAGGCTGATGGCGTAGTATTGGTAACGCCAGAATATAACCACACAATGAGTCCTGTACAGTTAAATGCAATTGACTGGATTGGCAAAGAATGGGAAGATAAGCCGGTAGCGTTGATTGGCTATGGGTGGCGCAGCGGTGCTGGCCAAGCGCATGCGACTGCACGCGAAGCATTGGCGGTAAATCTAAAGGCTAAGGTGGGCGATGACCAAGCAAACCTATTTTTCATGAAAGATCTTGCAGCTGATGGAACAATTGCTGATGCCGATGCTGTGAATACCAAGATTGGTGCTAGTATTGACGAGCTACTTGAGGCAATAAGAGGCTAGTTTACTAATGCATGTAGCAACCAAAACAATGGCAGCCCAAGCAACGTTACACTGCTTGCTTGGTTGCATCATTGGCGAATTGGTAGGTCTAGAACTTGGCCGGCTGCTGGGGCTTGATACGCATTATATTGTACTACTGGCGGGTGCGTTGTCATTCGTGAGCGGCTATTTAGTATCGACTATTCCGTTGCTTCGGGCGGGGCTTGGCTTTGGAGTGTCGCTGCGTACAGTGCTGGCAGCGGATACGTTGTCTATTTTGACTATGGTAATTGTGGACAACACTATTATGGCGGTAGTGCCCGGTGCTATGGATAAAGACCCACTAACACTTGGCTACTGGGGCTGGCGGGCGGTATCGTTTAGCCTAGCATTCCTGGTGGCGTGGCCGGTAAATTATTGGCAGCTAAAACGCGGCCGAGGCCACGCGATTACGCACCAGTATCATCATGGCGGTAATCACGATCATAGTGGCCACCATGAACATCACCACGGTGCGTAATGTATCAATCCATCCTCATCCCCTGGCCCTAAAAAGCCAGGGGATTTAACTATCTATACAATAAAACTGAACTTTCAGGGCCAGGCCTTCTGTCTTAAGTGCTGTAGCTGTGGATAATGGCAATAACATCTTGCACTGTGTCGGCGTAGGTATCGGCTCCCTGTTGTTGGTAGTCCTGAATAAGGTTCTGGCGAAAGCCGATAGTGTGGGCGCCCGAGGCTTTGGCGGCAGCGATGCCGGCATTGGAGTCTTCAAGGATGAGCGTGCTGTCGGGGCTAGCTTTGAGGACGCGCATTGCTTCCAGGTAGCCATCGGGTTCTGGCTTATGTTGCAGATCATCGCGTTCGTAGAGCGAAATAACAAGCTCAAGGTCATGCTTGAAAGGCAATCGTTCAACAACTGTACTAACCCAGGCGGGTGGCGAGGCGGACACGATCGCCAATTTATACTCGAGTTTTTTGAGTGCGTCGGCTAGCTGTTCGATACCGGCGGTAATCGGCGCGGTATGGTATATAGTGTCGGCGACCGCGAAAAATTCCTTCAGCGCGACTTCTTTGTCTACGTCAGCCCCTAGTCGTATGGCTCGGGCGATGATCTCATCCAAATGTATACCCGCCGTTGAGCCCAGCTGAGAGGTAATGGTTGGGCCAAACAGCCGGGCGTACAATGCGGCTTTTTCACGTTCCCATATTTGTTCGTTGTCGATCAGCACACCGTCGAGATCGAATATGAATGCTTTGGTCATTAAGGAGTAGTATAACAAGTCTGGAGAGCTAATCCAATAAACCCTTCTAACTAAAAAAATAGTTTCCAAGCCGGGGGCTATTTTTGTTGCGTTCGTTTGCCGTAAGCGCTATGATAAGAGTAATGAAAAAATATCGCGCGGTAATGGGGGTTGCATTCGTGGTAGCGGCGCTGGCGCTTATAGGTGTGCTGTTACTTCGTGGTGTACACTTTGATGTGCTGCAGCCAGCGGGCGATATTGCCAAGCAGCAACGTAATATACTGGTGTTTGCGACACTTCTTATGGCATTGGTGGCTGTGCCAATCTTTATTATATTGGGTATATTTGCCTGGAAGTACCGCGAAGGCAATGATAAGCGAAAAAAGCACGACTACAAGCCGGAATGGCATGAAAACACTAAGCTAGAGCTATTATGGTGGGGCATCCCTATGGCAATTATTGCCGTATTGGCGGTTACCGCGTGGCTGACTGCGCATTCACTCGACCCGTACAAAAAGATTGAGTCTGATAAAAAATCGATTACCGTGCAGGTGGTGGCGCTGCAGTGGAAGTGGTTGTTTATTTACCCGGAATACGGCGTGGCAACAGTCAACCAATTACCCGTACCAGAAAAGACGCCAATCAACTTCAGCCTAAGCGCCGATGCGCCAATGAGCGCATTTTGGATACCAAGCCTTGGCTCGCAGATCTATACTATGAACGGCATGTCGAGCAAACTCAGTCTGATAGCGGACCACACTGGGGAATTTACAGGCTACAGCACCAATATTAATGGTAAGGGCTATGCGGATATGAAATTTACCGTGCGCGCTACTAGTGACGCTGAATTTGATGCGTGGGTAAAAAAGACCCAAAGCTCGCCAAATCTTATGAACGAACAGCAATACGCACGAATTGCGAAGCCCGGCACCATGGATGCTGCATCGTACTCGCTAGCCGATAGCAATCTGTACGCGACTATCGTTAATAAATATATGGGCCATGGCACGCACACCATGAGTGACGGCACAGTGATGAAAGATAGCGATATGCCAGCCGGTGACGAACATAAGCAGCATGATATGGAGGGAATGTAATGGAGTGGTTGATAGGGCGGCTGGACTGGAGTTATTTGCCAAGCGACCCAGTAACAATCGGTGCGGCCATCGGTATGCCGCTTGTGCTCCTTTTTATCCTAGGTGCAATCACCTACTTTAAAAAGTGGAAGTACTTATGGACCGAGTGGATTACCACTACCGATGCTAAAAAAATTGGCACCATGTATGCAATTGTCGCTATAGTGATGCTGCTGCGAGGTGGAGCCGATGCGCTAATGCTACGTGCCGCAACTGCCGTGGGTGGGCCCGGCGGCACCAAGTTGTTTGATGCGGATACATTCCAGCAGGTATTTACGGCGCATGGTACTATCATGATCTTTTTTGTGGCAATGGGACTAATGTTCGCCCTGTTTAACTGGGCGGTGCCGCTCATGATTGGCGCTCGCGATGTTGCATTTCCATTTCTCAATAGCATGAGTTTTTGGCTGTTCTTCGCTGGCATGATACTTATCAATACATCGCTTATATTTGGCGGGTTTAGCAATGGCGGTTGGCTGGGGTATCCACCACTCACGGAGTTGCAGTATAACCCTGGGCCGGGCGTTGATTACTGGCTGTGGAGCTTGCAGATAGCGGGCATAGGTAGCTTGCTTAGTGGCGTGAACTTTTTTGCGACGATTGTAAAGTGCCGCGCCAAGGGTATGACGTTTATGAAAATGCCGATATTTGTGTGGAGTGTGTTCGTAACCACCGTGCTAATAATGATTTCGTTCCCTATGTTGACCGCAAGTTTGGGGCTGCTAGGCCTCGACCGCTTGGCGGGTATGCACTTCTTTACCAGTGACGCGGGCGGTAACCCAATGATGTACATTAACCTCATATGGGCATGGGGCCATCCAGAAGTGTATATATTAGTGATGCCGGCGTTTGGTATATTCAGTGAAGTGGTAGCGACCTTTAGCCGCAAACGCTTATTTGGGTACAAAACCATGGTGTGGGCGCTGATGGCTATTATGTTCTTTAGCTTTATTGTGTGGCAGCACCACTTCTTTACGATGGGTGCAGGCGCAAATGTTAACGCGTTTTTTGGCATTATGACAATGGTGATTGCTATACCTACGGGTGTGAAACTGTTTAACTGGCTGTTTACGATGTATAGGGGTAGAATTAAGTTTAGTGTGCCGATGGTATGGTTTATGTGTTTTGCTGTTACCTTTACGATTGGTGGCGTGACTGGCGTGCTACTGTCGATTCCGGCTATTGATTTCCAGGTACATAACACTATGTTCCTGGTGGCGCACTTCCATAATGTGATTATTGGCGGTGTAGTGTTTGGTTACTTGGCCGGCTTGGTGTATTGGTTCCCTAAAATATTCGGCTTTCGGCTGCACGAAGCGCTGGGGCGCTGGGCCGCCTACTGCTGGATGGTTGGGTTTATGTTGGCATTCATGCCACTATACGCCCTTGGCTTTATGGGCGCCGTTCGCCGGCTTGATCACTACGATGACCCGGCATGGATACCGTTCTTTGTGGTAAGTGCAGTAGGTGTTGTGGTGATTGGTATTGGTATGGGACTGCTAGTGCTACAACTTGCGTATAGTATATGGAAGCGTAAGACGCTGATTGATAAAACGGGTGACCCGTGGAATGGTCGTACGCTTGAGTGGTCAGTACCGAGCCCGGCGCCACACTATAACTTTGCAATTGACCCAGTGGTAAGTCGGATTGATGAGTGGTGGTATCGCAAGCAAGAGGGTGTAGAGGCACCAAAAGATGGTGATTACAAGGCAATTGTATTGCCAAAGAATTCGCCACTAGGGTTTTTGATTGGCATGGCAGCACTTGTACTGGGTATGGCACTCATATGGCATATTTGGTGGCTCGTCGTCGTAGCGTTTGTAGGGATTGTAGTGCTGGCTATTATTCGTAGCATGGATGACTTTACCGAGCACGTTATTCCCGCGAGTGAAGTGATGCGCATGGATAAGGAGGCAAGGGCATGAACGAGGCGGAACTGACGGCGCACAAACATGACAAGGCTCAGCTAGGGTTTTGGGCATACCTAATGACCGACTGTATGCTGTTTGCCAGCCTATTTGCGACGTACATGATACTGCGCAACAATACGAATGGCGGCCCAGCAGCCCACGAGCTATTTTCGCTTGGGTTCATTTTAGTCTCGACCATTATTCTGCTTACCAGTAGCTATATGTGTGGCCTGGCCAACCTGGCGCTCCACCACAACCGGCGCAAAGAGTTTGTCGTGTACCTCGGCGCAACCATGCTGCTAGGTGCCGCTTTCCTGGGGCTGGAATTGTACGAATTTGGCCATATGATTGCCGAGGGTCATGGCCCTGATGCGAGCGCCTTCTTGTCGGCATTCTTTACATTAGTAGGCTTGCATGGTGCGCATATTGCCATTGGGTTGTTGTGGGCCGGCGTACTGGTGTGGGCGCTCTACCGTCAGGGTAGCAACTTTGACATTAAACGGAAGTTCGGGCTATTCGCAATTTACTGGCATTTCCTTGATGTAGTGTGGATATTTATATTTACCATCGTATACGCTATGGGGGTAGCATTATGAAAAAAGTTCCTAAACCTTACTGGCGCGAACAGGTCCGCTATGCCTACGCTTATGTAATGGCGGCTGGTCTGACGTTTTTTGCATTTGCACTTGCCCAGGGCAATTTACTGAGTGGTAGTGTGTTGGCTGCGGTGCTATTAGCGGCAGCAGCAGCGCAGCTATACATCCAGTCACGCTACTTTTTACACCTAGACGAAAAGGGTGAGCTGCCAAAGTGGCGCATACAAAGTTATCTATTTACATGGTTTACACTGCTGATTATTGTTGTAGGGTCAATATGGATTATGTTTAACCTAGACTACAACATGATGCTGTCGCCAAATGAAATGACTGACTATATGCTGGAGCAAAATGCCAAGGGCTTCTAAAGAATACGTGCCACGCACAAAAGTGCAAAGCTTTTATCACCTAGCAAAGCCGGGAATTGTGTATGGTAATGCAATGCATATTTTGGCGCTTGCCTTGTTTGCGGCTGCGGCGAGCGGTTTTAAGCTGGTGCCGATTCTCGGTACGCTAGTGGGTGTGTCGCTCATTATCGGCTCGGCCTGTGTGGTGAACTGCATTATGGACCGATTTGCCGATGCGAAAATGGAGCGTACTAAAAACCGCCCATTACCACGCGGTGAGGTATCGGTGCGCGCGGCGGTATTGTATGCAATTATGCTGGCCGCCATAGGTGTAGTAGTAATTGTGCTGACAGCTAACTGGGTGGTACTCGCTGCAGCGCTGGCTTGCCATGTTACCTATACGGCATTGTATGGGTTTGTAAAGCGGCGCAGCTGGGTGAGCACAATGATAGGAACGATACCCGGTACATTGCCTGCGGTTGCCGGCTATGCCGCAATTGACCCCACGATGCCGCTAGGGGCATGGTTATTAGCCCTATTGATACTGGTATGGCAGTTGCCGCACTTTTATGCGCTAGCACTCTACCGGCGGGACGATTATGCTAAGAGCGGTTTCCCAATGATATCCGTGGTGAAGTCGCGCAAGACCGTTACCAGTCACATTATTGTGACGGCGTTACTATACGGGGTGGTCGCTACGAGCTTGCTACTATACTCGCCAGTGCATGTAGTACCAGGTATTATACTGTTTAGTTCGGCGGCAGCTTGGGTGACATACGTACTAGTAGCCAAGCAGCGCGGTAGCGATGCTTGGGCGCGCAAGGTATTCGGTACTTCTCTTTATATGCCAATGGCAATACTACTGGCTGGCATAGTTGCTGTATTATTAAGCATAAGCTAAAATGGTAAACAATGGCTAAAAAACAACTAAAACCTCTACAAATTATGATTGTTGGCGGCGGCTTTGGCGGTGTCCGAGCGGCGTTACAGTTAGCAAAAAATCCTAATAATCAAATTACGCTTATTTCTGATCGCGAGGATTTCCAGTATTACCCAGCACTCTATAGTAGCGCCACCGGCCACAGCCGACTTGAATCATGGGCGCCGCTAGGCGAGATATTTGCAGGCTACCAAAATATTCATGTGTATATCGATAAAATAGAGCATATTAGCGCCACAGCAAATACAATACGTGGCACTTCGGGCACGGTCTATCACTACGAAACGCTCATAATGGCGATTGGCGTGGTAACTACCTATTTTGGTATTCCCGGCCTAGAAACCTTTACGTATGGCATAAAAAGCGAAACCGAAATAAAGAAGTTAAAGCAGCGGCTATTTATTGATATTGCCGAAAGGAACAAGCTTGACCGCAACTACGTGGTTATTGGAGCGGGCCCAACCGGTGTAGAGCTATCGGCTGCTCTGGGCACCTATATCCGCCGCTTATGCAAACACTACGGGGTAAAAGAGCACGGGGTTAAAATACATCTTATTGAAGCCGCGCCGCGTGTCTTGCCGCGCTCAAGTGAGCTAAGCAGCCGAGTGGTTGAGCACCGCCTGCGCAAGCTGGGGGTAAACGTGCAAACCGGTAAAAAGGTAGAGGGCGCTAACGCTACCGAGCTGATAGTAGATGGTCGTCCAATTTCCAGTCATACAGTCATCTGGACATCAGGTGTAGCAAATAACCCGCTGTTTAGTAAGTTTCCAAAAATCTTTACACTTGATGCTCGCGGCAAAGTGGTAGTAGACGAGCATATGCAGGCGCATAAAGATATATATGTCATTGGCGATAACGCTTCACGACCATACGCAGGGCTTGCCCAGGTGGCGATTCGCGATGCCGACGCCTTGGCGCATAACCTGGCGCGTATAGCACGCGGCAAAAAGCCTAAAGAATACGTGCAGTCACTGCCAGCGACTGCCATTCCTGTAGGCAGTAATTGGGCAGTCGTAGAGTGGCGGTTTGTCCGAGTGTTTGGTTTTATTGGTGGGCTGATCCGCCGAGCAGCCGATTTAATTGGTTATAAAGATATTATGCCTGTGCATACTGCGCTAGGTGCGTGGCGGGCTGGTATGGTGTACGAAAACGATTACTTTACACCTACCGTTAAGACCAAAAAGTTTCGTGCTTAGTCAGCCATGCCGCTAGTGGTGGTGTATTATTTACCATAGGCGCTATATGTAGCGGGTAGTTTGGTATAATAGAAAGAAGTAAGAGAGTAAAACAAAGGGGAAATATGGCAGTAAAAAAGTCTCAGCGATGGGCTATTATGGTTATTATGATTGTGCTGGTAGTAGGCACACTTGGCTCGTTTGCCGTGATAGTACTGGCTCAGCAGAGCCAAACTCAAGCAGCAGCAGAGTTGCAAAAAGCGAGCGCGGCCTATACAAAAGAGCAAAAAGCTTACCAGGCAAAAGTTGACGCTCGCGACAGTAAGTTATCCGAGCAGTACTACCCTATATTCAGCCAACATTTCGGCCAGGTAGGTAGTTTTGACATTGATAGTGTAAAAGAGCTATCTACCGAAGACTTGTTGGTAGGTGACGGTGAGGAGATTACCGGCACTACTGCGTTTTCAGTGTACTTTATTGGTTGGGATGCAAATGGCAACAAGTTCGAAGGTGGTAATAATGTCGATTTTGAAAAGTCGAAGCTAGGGTCGCCATTTGCCGTGGCCGATGGCCTAGACAAGGCTAGTTTGATTGATGGCTGGAAAGAAGGCCTGAAAGGCATGCGCATGGGTAGCGTACGATTACTCACTATACCATCGGATAAAGCATATAAAGAAGCTGGTAGTACTGACGCTAGTGGCAATGTAACAATTGCGCCAAATATGCCGCTAAGGTTTTTGGTAATGGCAATACCAACCCCCGAAGAGATACCAGTACCTGAAGCACTTAATGCGGCAATGGCGGCGTATTTAAAGGCGCAAACGGCCGCAGGTGGGGGCTACTAGCATGGATGAAGTAAAGCCAGTTGTTATGATAGGCGCCGGGCCAAGCGCGCTGGCCGCAGCAATTTATACCACCCGCGAAGATATCGATACGACGTTGTACGAAAAGGGCGTGATAGGCGGTTTAGCGGCAATTACCGATATGGTAGACAACTACCCTGGCTTTCCAGACGGCATACAGGGACTGACTTTGGCTGAGCAGCTAGAAAAGCAGGCTAAGCGATTTGGTGCAAAAATCGAATATGGCGATGTAAGCGCTATTACAGACCAAGGCGATTACCGTGAACTCACGGTTGACGGAAAGCCCGTAAAAGCCAAAGCTGTGCTAATTGCGACCGGCAGCGACTATAACAAGCTTGGTATACCGGGTGAGGCCGAGTACTATGGCCGTGGTGTGCACTACTGTGCTACCTGTGACGGTGCATTCTACCGTGATAAGCGCCTGGTAGTAGTGGGCGGTGGCAACTCGGGTGTGCAAGAGGCGATTTTTCTGACGCGATTTTCTAGCCACATTGACCTATTGGTGCGCAGCACGGTAAAGGCTAGCCAGGTACTGCAAGACGAATTGCAAAAGTATGTAGATGAGGGCAAAGTAACCATTCACCTAGCTACCGTGCCAAACGAAATTGTCGCCGATGAGTCTGGAAAAGTGGTAAAGGTAACCGCTACAAAAGATGGTACGGCAACCGAGTTTGCAACCGACGGTGTATTTGTATTTATAGGCCTAAAGCCAAACACTGGCTTTTTGGCTGGTAGCGGTGTGCAGCTAGACGAGTATGGGCTAGTTGTTACCGATAAGCACTTGGCAACGAATATCCCAGGCGTATATGCAAGCGGGGATGTGCGGAGCGGTGCGACTATGCAGGTGGCAAGCGCGGTAGGTGAAGGCGCTACGGCCGCACTAAGTATTCGCGAATTTTTAGATGCCGAGGCCTAATCCAAAAAAATGGTTGGTACCTACCCCTGTTCTCCAGCAAATAAACTCCGTAGCATTTTAGTTTTTAGCCTTCTAGAGCAGCCTCTATGACGGTGCAGCATACCTTTCAA
>Ga0209572_1001367_pt1 | contig 17371 bp, 15 predicted proteins | sample EBPBio232012_DNA_FD_185867 | JGI IMG/M metagenome (GOLD analysis project Ga0209572, IMG submission 185867) | Wastewater treatment Type I Accumulibacter community from EBPR Bioreactor in Madison, WI, USA - Reactor 1_1/23/2012_ DNA (SPAdes)... | ecosystem: Engineered > Bioreactor > EBPR >...
CGAACTTCCGTTTTATCCCAGTTCATGTATTGGATAAGGTCTTCGGGTGAAGTAAGGATGGCTGCAATATTCTTCTTGATTAACTCATTGCAACCGGCACTCAGCTTATCGTTGTGTCTTCCGGGCAAAGCAAATACTTCGCGACCATAACCGCTGGCTTGATAAGCAGTGATGAGTGAACCACCTCTTACGTCCGATTCCAAAACGATGGTACAATCGGCCATACCCGCCACAATACGATTGCGCATGGGGAAGAGCTCAGGCGACATTTTCGTTTGGCTGGCGAATTCAGAAATCAATCCACCGTTGCTTTCCATTTCGCGGGCAGCGCTTAAATGGAGATTCGGGTAAACTATATCCAGTCCGTGGGCCATAACACCTGCTGTTTGCAGTCCATGATTCATGGCACAGCGGTGTGCGCATATATCTATACCATAAGCGAGCCCACTGAGGATAAATGGTGAGAGGTGTGCAATACCGGCAATCAAATGCTCGCAAAAACTTTTGCCATAACTGGACGCGTTGCGCGTACCAACAATACTTACAATGCGCTTTGCATTAAGGTCCAGCTTTCCTTTGGTATAAAGAAGGATGGGGCTGTCTTCGCAAAGTTTGAGTCGCTCAGGATATTCTTTATCGCTAAAAAGAATGGCATGGATGCCATGCTTTTCCATGGACAACATCTCCGCTTCGGCTTTGGTCAAAGCTTCTTCTTTGATGCTGGCGATATCGGCAGCAGTTACTTCCCCAATGTTGGGAATACGCATCAATGCCGGTTGTTTTTCTTTGAAAACGGCCTCGGCACTGCCACAATAGGCAAGCAAGTTCTTAGCCTTTACCGGACCGATACCGGGAATAAGTGTAAGGGCTATTTGATATTGAATTTGCGGATGCATGGTTATAAAGAATCAGCAAGGCTGAAACAACAAACATGCGCAAAATACTTAAGTAATGCTTTACTTAATGCTCTTGATATACTCCTCTATGGCCATGCTCATGGATGGAGCCTTTGGAGTAGGAGCCATTACGTTTACAGTCAACTTAGCGTCTTCCACCGCTTTGGCAGTAGTGAGACCGAAAGCTGCAATGCGTGTATTGTTCTGCTTGAAATCTGGGAAGTTCTTGAACAAAGACTCAATATCAGAAGGAGAGAAGAACACGAGCATATCATAGAACACTTCGGCAAGGTCAGACAAATCGCTGCAAACCGTTTTGTACATCACGGCTTTGGTGTATTCTATCTTTTCCTTTTCCAACGTCTCCGGAATGCTTTGCTTGAGGATATCAGAGCAAGGCAATAGGAATTTCTCAGTGCGGTGTTTTTTGATGGGCTCCATCAACTCCTGAAAAGTCCGGTGACCAAAGAATATTTTTCTTTTTCTGAACTGGATATACTTCTGCAAATAGTAAGCGATGGCCTCCGACATACAGAAATACTTCATGGTTTCCGGAATGGTGAGGCGCATATCCTTAGCAAGGCGGAAGTAATGGTCCACAGCATTGCGGCTGGTAAAGATGACTGCCGTATGCTCAAGGATGTCCACGCGTTGCTGGCGGAAGTCCAGTGCTTCCAAGCCTTCTACATGTATAAAGGGACGATAATCTATCTTGAGTTTGTACTTCTTCGCCAAGTCAACGTACGGATTCTTTTCGTCTCCGGGGTCTTGTTGGGTTATGAGCACGGTCTTTACTTTCTCGGCCATTCAAAAATGTTAAGCAGGTGAACAAAAATCATCGAAAAAGCACCCTAACTAGCACTGCTACAGGCCTATAGCCTTAATGCAGACCGCGAGGGGCAAAATTTCGAGCGTGCAAATGTAAAACAATATGTAGAAAGGTGGTACACCCTGCGATAAGGCATTGAGCAGCCCGCGCACCATTCTGTAAATCACCATCAAGATAATTAGCCCGATGGCGATGTTAAATATCGGTTGGATATTGGACAACGGATAATAGGCCAGCAGCAGCGCAAATGGGAAAAGCGCAAGGCCAATCATGCGGTTGACCAGAAAGACGTTGTACTCGTATTCGGTAAGGCCAAAGTCGCCATCGGCCATCATCTGCACCAGGCGGATGCCTACCGTTTTAATCAGATAAATAACCGCAACGCAAACCAGCAGCACTATATACAGCAACAGCCCGGAATAGCCAAGGGGCTTTATGCCGGAGTATTTGATAAGCAAAAAGAGGACGAGCGAGAAGATGAGATAGAACGACACATTGAACAGCAAGCTGGCCCTTGGCGTGTTAGGTTCTTCACGGATGGCTTGGCGCAGCGCGCGCACATTCCATGTGCTTTTCCACAAGCGGGCAAGCCTTGCGGGATAGAGCCTGCGCGTATATGCCAGCGAAACCAGCACAAACAAAAAGACAAGAATCATCCAGTCCTCGGAGAGGTTCACAGGTGTGCGAAGGATGGCTTCATTCATAGCGCAAAAGAAAGTGTCTTCGCTTGTGATTGATAAAAAAGATAATGGAGCTTATTAACTAGCGCGTGTAGATGTTGGGTACAAGCCAACGCTATGCACCGTGTTTAAAAAGCAACGTGCGCTTCGTTCTGGCTACCAGTTTATAGCTTTTATTTTTTAGAAAAGCATAAACCTCATTTTGTGCTATTTGTTCTACATCAAACTCGTCTTCCACCAAGATGTATTCAGGGGCATATTTATTCCAGTCGTTCGACTTGAGCACATTCAAATCCAAGCCCTCCACATCGATGGTGAAGAAATCAATTTTCCGGCCGGCAGGCAGGTGCTTGTCCAACACGTCTTTCAATGAAAAGACCTCTATCTTTTTTTCAGCGATAATCTTATGCTTATCGTTTTGACGCGATAAGGAACGCTCCTTATCAAAACTGTTCAGCGCAGGTTCGTTGAACTCATAAAACGTAATGACAGAGTTGGTATCCGATATCCCGATGTTCAGATTGATATCGCGCTTTCTATATCTATTGAAAAACCCAATGAGAGAAGGAGTAGGCTCTATATTAATTCCCTGCCAGCCTTTCTTATAGAAGTAGGCCGTGTTGGAAAAGCGATAGGGGTGATGCGCGCCTATATCTACATAGTATCCTTTGTACTTCTTCTTGCCCTCGTAAAAGGCTTTGAGCACCATGTCTTCTCCATCTTGCGAGTAGGAGGTACTGGTGTTTAAAAACGCAGGAAAGAACCACTGAATTGCTTTCAGTAATTGAGCTTTGTTCATGTTAAGGATGCCGCTTGGCGCTTCGTTATTGTGGAGCTACTAACATCGTAGTGGCTAGCTAAATAGCCCCGACAATACGGGCGCAAATGAAAGCAACTTCTACCTCCGTTGCTAAAAAAAGAAAGTGGAGCTTATTAACGGGGTGGGGTGGATGTTGGAACTACTTACTTTTTAATTCGGTTATCTTCTTCAAAAGTATTTCCCTATTCTTTTTTGATGTCATCCATCTAGGAAGTCGGCTTCCAATGCTTCTATTGAATAACTCTTGTCCATTACGCTCTCTCAGTTTTGCTCCTATATGTTCAGCGAGAAAATCAAGGTGCTCTATGTTATACGCCCAAAGCGTATTTTCTTCAAAGTCTGCTTTTAACCACAATGGTAAATAAAAATAAGGATCAACGGCTTGGACAGCAGTATATAGCCGCTCACCGCTTGTCTCTGACAGTTTTTTGTTGTAACCGCAGTGAGAGCATACAACTTTTATAAGAGAACGGTCAAAGCTATTTTTCCAATAATCATGAGATTTTACAATAGCTTTCTTTGAACAATTCGGACAGACGGCTAAAATGTCAAACTGTAAAAAGTTAGACAGAAATGTTTGGTAGCTATTCTTTGTTCTTGAGTCCATTTAAATGTTTGCGTGTTGGCTGCAAGCCAATTTAAGTTAGGCGAACGGGCAACAAGCGCGCTCGCTGGGTGCATCTCACTTATATTTCGATAATCGTTCAAAACGGCTCAGTACCTGATTCTTGAGTTGGGAATCTTTTGCTATCTCCTTTTTCATTAAGTAATTAATCACTTTAATACTTGTCTTGCAAAATAATGGAATAACGAATTTGCTATCATCGTGATTGTCTATTGCCCATTGTCCATCATTCATAACAGTTTCTCTTATGGACCATAGAACTTTCGAATAATACAGGAGATAAAATCTTTTCTTATAAATTTCCTTATCACTTTTTGATAAGAGCTTACTCTCATCAATGTAAGCAGTGTATGTATTGAATGAAGACAAAAAAACATTCAGTTGGTCAAACATGACATGCTTTATAGGTTTTATAGAGTCGTCACTCATTTTGAATGCTAGCCATGCTTCTATTCCTTTTTTACCATCATACGATGCTTCGTTTATTTCAGAATTAAGGTGTTGATAGAAGCCTTCGATCTTGGCCCTTTCGTTTGCTTCAATACTCTCATAGTAAGCAAGTATGACAAGAAATAAAGACAGAGACCCAAACACTCCCCCAACAAATCCACCAAACTCACTGAACTTTGCGGTATCGATACTGCTATTAATGTCAAAGGACTGTTTTCGTATGAACAGAATGATAAAAATTAGAAGAGATATCGTTACAAAAGCAAGAAGTGCTGTTTTGACTTTTTTAGTTAACATCGTTTGATTTAAGCTAATATTCGAATGGTCACGAAATTAGTGTTTAAGATTGTACCGTAATACTGGAGTATCTATAAGATTTGATAGGAGCTATGTTGCTTAAATAGCCAATACATTGGTTAAGTAATTTATTTAGCATTCTTCTTCGCGGTGCGCAACTTCCCCCAATAAATCACAACATCTTTCGCTGCCAAAATATTTCTGCACACCTTCGGTTTAAGGCCACCGGTAACGGATGCAGCATTTATGCCGCAGCGGGATAATTAACCTTAGAAAACTGTATTTTTGGACAAACTTTCCTCTCAAGAAGTTTATGGCAGAAAACAAATACACACCGGGCCCACTGCTGGCTCAGATAAACAGCCCCGCTGACCTTCGCTCAAAGGTGAAGGAGGAGGAGTTGGTGCAACTCAGCAAAGAGCTTCGCCAATACATCGTGGATATTGTGTCGGAAAAAGGCGGCCACTTTGGGGCTTCTTTGGGTGTGGTGGAGATGACCGTGGCGTTGCATTATGTCTATAACACACCCTACGACCAGTTGGTGTGGGATGTGGGTCATCAGGCTTATGGTCATAAAATCTTGACAGGCAGAAAGGATAATTTCGAAACCAACCGCAAGTACAAAGGCATCAGTGGTTTCCCTAAGCGCAGCGAGAGTGAGTACGATACGTTTGGCGTGGGCCATTCATCTACTTCCATTGGTGCGGCCGTGGGTATGGCTGTGGCTTCTAAGATCAAGAAAGAAGCAGACCGCCATATAGTTGCCGTTATTGGCGATGGCGCCATGACTGCAGGTATGGCCTTCGAAGCGCTCAACCATGGCGGTACTTCCGATTCGGATGTGCTTGTCATCCTCAACGATAATTGCATGAGCATAGACCCCAACGTGGGCGCGCTCAAAGAATACCTTACCGACATCACCACCTCACACACTTACAACAAAGTGAAAGATGAAGTGTGGAACATGCTCGGCAAACTTTCCAAGTTTGGAACAAGTGCGCAAGCCATTGCACAAAAGATTTCCGACTCGCTAAAGGGCTCCATTGTAAAAGAAAGTAATCTGTTTGAATCGCTCAACTGGCGCTACTTCGGGCCTATCGATGGTCATGATGTAGAATACATGGCCAAGGTGCTTCGCGATTTGAAAGACATTCCCGGCCCTAAGATTTTGCATTGCGTTACCATGAAAGGCAAGGGCTATGAACCTGCGGAAAAAGGTAGCCCAACCAAGTGGCACGCACCGGGTATCTTCAATAAAGAAACAGGCGAGATAGTTAAGATTGTTCCCAAGTCGCCACAGCCGCCCTTATACCAAGATGTGTTCGGCCATACGATTATAGAACTGGCAGAGAAGAACGAAAAGATAGTGGGTGTTACGCCTGCCATGCCTTCGGGTTGTTCGCTCAAGTTCATGATGGAAGCCATGCCTGACAGGGCTTTCGATGTGGGTATTGCTGAGCAACATGCTGTGACTTTCAGCGCAGGTATGGCTACACAAGGACTGGTACCTTTCTGCAACATCTATTCATCGTTTATGCAACGCGCGTATGACCAAGTGTTGCACGATGTGGCTTTGCAAAACTTGCACGTAGTGTTTTGTCTTGACCGTGGTGGTCTCGTGGGTGCCGATGGACCTACGCATCATGGTGCTTATGACATTGCGTATATGCGTTGTATTCCAAACATGATTGTGTCTTCGCCCATGAACGAGGCGGAGTTGCGCAATTTGATGTACACCGCACAGGCCAAGAATTATGGGCCTTTCAGCATACGTTATCCTCGTGGCAACGGTGTGATGACTGAGTGGAAAACGCCTTTTGAACTCATTACCCCAGGCACAGGAAGAAGGGTGCAAAGCGGTGACGATGTGGCTTTCCTTACCATTGGGCCTATCGGTAATTACGCGCTTGATGCTTGCAAGCAGTTGCAAGAAAAAGGCATCTCTGCCGCGCTCTATGATATGCGTTTTGCCAAACCGATAGATGAAATTCTATTGCACGAAGTCTTTGGCAAATTCAAACATGTTATCACGGTGGAAGATGGTTGTATCCAAGGCGGAATGGGCAGCGCAGTGCTGGAGTTCATGGCCGACCATGGTTATCATGCACAAGTAAAACGCCTCGGCATTCCCGACAAATACATCGAACACGGCACACAAGACGAGCTCTATGCAGAATGTGGTTATGATGTAAATGGAATGGTCGCTGTGGCTGTTGAAATGGTTGGGGAGAAGAAAGCGGGGATTCAGCACACCGCCTAATTCTGCCTCAACATCATTTCTCTCAATACACCATATTCAATCTTTGAATGATGTCTTTTGTCGCGCGGCATCTTATCTGTAAAGACTATGAGTGAAGGCTTCGGCCAAATTTGTTCTATGCTTTTTTTTACTTCTTCTTTCTTTTCTTGCGCGCTTAATTCAACGAAGTAAATAATCTCATTATTCAACTTCATGATAGTCGCCAGGACAACGCCATCTATTTGTTGCAATGTGTTTTCTATTAAGAATGGCTTTACTGTTTTTCCTTCATGTTCAAACAAAGTGGTGCATCTTCCTGTGAGGAACAGTTCACCCTTATCATTGAGGAAACCACTGTCGCCCGAGCGATGCCAACAATTATCATCAATGAAAATTTTATTGCGCTTCAATGCTTCATCATTGTTGAAATACTCGCGCAGCACATGCGGACCGCTTACAATGATTTCGCCAAGCGCTCCTTTCGGCTGTTCAAGTGAAGTCAATTCGTGAATATTGTTGCAAGCGATAGGCTCATCCGACCAAAGAATAATTTTGACCTGACTCTTTCGGTATGGAACGCCAACGGGTAAGCCATGTTTCTCAGCTTCTTCTTTTCTGTCCGAAAGTTCATATGCATATATGGAACTGATAGGTTCGGCCTCGGTGCTGCCAAATACAATCTGTGTTTTCGACTGCGCAAAACCTTGTGTTATCAAAGCTGCTTCATTTGGAAAAACAGGTGCACCACCCGTAAACATTTTTCTTATCTGCTCAGATGAAATGTTGTTGGACGAAACATATTGAGCCAATTTCTTCAAGAAGTAAGGCGAAGAAGTAATTCTATTGACGCCATGCCTTTGCACTTGCTGCCATATTTTTTCAGGTTGCATTTTATCAGGCTTAGACGATTTCCAGTCGGGAATGACTGATGTAACACCACAACCTAAATTGATAAGCAAGACAATGGGCAAAGCGGGCATATCCACATCATCTTGCGATGGTTCAATTTTTTCCATCAAAGCATCAAATTGTTCTTTTAGAAAATTATGCGTGCGCTTAGCTGCTTTTGGTGTGCCTGTGCTTCCTGTGGTAAAGGTGATAAGTGCGGTTTCAGACTCTTTGATGATAACGGCAGGTTCAGTAATGGAATTCGAAGAATAATTCATCTTCGTGCCAAGATGAATAGGAATGGTGCGCACATCACGCACAAACCAACCTATGAACCGTGCCAAAGGAACACCAATAAAACCTTTACATTTCGCTATTCGACAACACAATGAAAGTCGCTTGATGCTAACCCATTCATCCAAGAACACTGCTGTGCAACCGATGTGATACAACGCAAGCACGTGAGTATATAGGGCAATGCTAATTGGCACAAACACCAATACTCTATCGCCCGCTTTGAGCCCTTTATGTTGCATATTGGCAGCACTTGCCATCACGTCTTTTTGCAATTGCTCAAATGTGATACTCCCAGTTTTGTCAATGATAGCAATACGCTTGGGATGCTGCTTTGCTGCGGCATGAAACAACGAAACAATATTGAACCCCATGTTGGTCATTTACCTGTTTCCACTATGCGCTTGATGTTGTCCATGTTCTTCTCGTAGATATCCAAGACAACGTAAGCAGCAAAATTCATCTTAAGTTTTTCAAACAATGTTGGCTTATGGTCTTTGAAGAAAAGTGTAAATGTGAGTTGCGAGGTATTCGCATCAATGGCTTGGTAGATCTGTTCTGTTGCGAGTCCTTCTGCCGTCATACTGAAATCAATGTAGTCGTATGTGATAAGTTGTCTTCGTTTGTTGGGTTCAACGATAGTCACCAGTTCATCCCAACGTTGGCCTTTTTCATCTGCGGTACAAAATGCGCGTCTGATGGAACCTGGCAAACCGTCTTTTACCTCATCGCTGTTCAATGTTGAAATGTGGTGCACATACACCGACCATTTGCGAGCATTGTCGGAGTTGCCAAGAAATCTGAAGACGCTGTCCACAGGAGCATTGATCACGAGGGTATGTTTTACTAATTTGTAATTAAATCCATCTTGGCGTTTATATGGACTGAACACCACCATTGCCAGAAGTGCAACACAGAGCGTTATCAAAATGCCAAGCAATATTTTTTTCAATCCTTTCATTTCAATTTATATGCGTACAAACTATAGTGTGAAATTACCTCGCCATGATAGCTTTGTGAAAGAGCGGTGCTTGTTCCTTCATCAATAAGAAATGCGTGAATCATTGCTTTGTACCCACGTTGCTTTGCCGTGCTCACAATCTTTTGTGCCAGCACTTGTCCCATGCCGCGCCACTGTGCATCGGGATGACGAGCTATTGTTTTCACTATCAATTCCTTCTCATTAGAATGGAAATTATCATAGCAAAAAACAAAACCAATGATGTTCTTTTCTGAATCTTCCGCAATCAGAACAAAGTCTTCATTGATGAGTTGCTTTATTTCGATGTACTTACTTCTGAACTCTTCCCAATCAATGGGTGAGTAAAATGCATTGCGCTGAAAGGCTAAAAGATTAAAATCATACAGCTTACGTAATTCATTTTCGTATTCAGACAGACGTATTGAACGCATCATCATTCCTTGTTCTTGCAGTTCAATAGCACTTTGTGTTATTTGAGTGTTTTTACTTTCTAAATCATAATCAATACTGGAGTAATAATTGGCAATCGGCACAAATCCGAAGTCGCGGAACACATTTATCTTATCGTTTTCGGCAGCATGATTGCCAAAGAATGAGCGCGTGCATTCAGTCATAAACCGATAGTTGTTCCAAGTGCTGCCGTTCATGGGGCCAATTAGATATTGAGCTTGTAATGAATCGCCTTCTTGTGCAGCACAATTCAGCAGTGCTTTTGATGCCTTCTCTGAAACAAATTCAATGTTGCCAATCAAGGCTGTTTTCTCCTCTTTCCACATAATGTGCGGATTGTTGTACACTACACAATGACCTGCATAAAGGTTGTCTTCTAAAGCAATTATTCCACAATGAAAATATTCTTGATTGATGTCCTTAAATCTTTGTTCAACAGTTCCTTCGCTATCTAGGTTTGAAATGAATGGATGCGAGTATTGTTGCAATGCATTGCGAAATGCATCAAACATGTGTGATTTATTCATCGTAATCATTGGCTTCATGGAATTAGAATTTGATGAATAATTAAAAGACTCGCTGTAACACTCAACGGAATCGTAAGGTTGTCGTATCCCTTTGTGCTCAACGCTTCTGTGATAGTTGCCGGAATGGCGACAACCAATGCGATAGAGAACGCATTGAATGTTTCTGTCTGAATGGTCTTGGAATAAATGACCAAGGTGAGAAGAATGCTGCCAATCAAAAACGCAAAGCAACCCGCCAATGTCTTATGATTTCTCCCGATATGAAATTTCCCCATTGGCCAACGCTTTCCAACCAATGCCGCAAGCGGGTCACACAAAGCGAGCGTCAGAATCGGTAAATAGAAATACGCTAAATCATCTTTCCATTCATAAATGATAAAGCAGAAATACACAGCAACGGGATAGAGCAAACTTCCGAGTGTTTCTCTATCCACCGCGTTGATGGATTTTAAAAATCCGAGTTTCATACTGGTTGTAAGCAGTATCAAGAAGGAAGAGCACAACAGCAACACCCACCAATGATTAGTGAGCATAACAGGAAAGAGCATGGTCAAAAGCCCCGTTCCGATGTGCGACCATTTGCGCGTTAGCTCGGCTTTTACAATGAACTTGTGATACATCAACTCGCCAATGGCAAAGAGCGCAAGGAATGCACCACTTAGGATAATTGCATTGATAAGGTTATCGTTCATTTTCTATTTTCAATAATAATGGAATGATAAAAGAAGCCCTTGTCTTCTGCGGTGAGTTCATGACTCAACTCCTTTTGATAGTCAAGTTCATGAAAGACTTTGCTCAATCTGCGGGGAACCATCAAGTTCCAATAAGCTATTCTTCCACCTTGATTTAAGCCTGCCACAAGGCCTGCGCCTGTTTTTTTGAAAACATCTTGCGGCATGTACTCGAAGATATTACTCATGTTCAGGGCATCAAATTTTCCATACTCTGCAATGGCATCTTCCGCATAACCTTTGAACAGTTGCAGATTATCAATGTTCTTTTTGATGATAGAAAAATTCTCTTCACGCAAGTAATGCGGAAGCTCTAAACCAAAGCTGCCCGTGAGATTGTAACGAAGAATATGATTGCTCTGCGCTCTTGTGCTTTTCAAATGTTTCTCTGCTTTCATAAAAATGAATTTGGAAACAGGCACTTTCACCTCGGCAAGAAATTCGGGGTCGCGTCCAAGCCTTCCCATTACTTGTTTGCTAAAAAATAGCTTGAACAACAAACGCCATTGCCAAGTGTTCCATTTGTTGTGATAAAACTGTTCTTGCTCTTGTTGCGATTTTGGAGCAAGAAGTTTTTCAGTAGTTTTTTTACGATGGATAAACGGCATAACGCGTTTAGAAAATATGCGGAAGTAGCGTTCGAATTTTCCACAATCTATAATGCCATCTTCAATCCAATCGAGGTTGGAATCGAAGAGCTCGCGTGCTTGTTCAGATAAGATGTGCTTGATTGAATGATAAGTTGCTATACGTTTCTCACTTTTTCGAAAACCAAGAAATTCCATGCATTCATCGCGCTCCAACAGTCGAATGGCAGTGCGTTTCATCTCCGTTAGATGCAATTGATATTCGTTTACATCCACTGCTACAACCAATGATGGGTTCGCAATCAACAGGCTGAAACTGTTGTCACCAGCCGATGCGATGCTCAACACTTTATCACCTTCTTTGCAACGCAAGCCACGAAGCAGCGTTTCGGCATCTTCCCAAACGTTGGCATAACGGATGAAATCAAATGAAGTTCTTATAGTTATCGTGCTCATTTTTTCCCTTTAAAAACCAATAGAGTCCTTTTACGTTGCGTATGGGTTGTTTGCAGAGATAGTTCAATGCGAACAATTCTAATTCGCTCAAATAACCCGCTATCATTACAAGGAAAAAAAACCATTCTACAAAACCATACGTGAACAACACTACAAAGAATAAGGCTTGTAAGTAGCCTGTTACTTTAACGCTGTATGCATGCCAACCTGCAACCCAAATTCCGAATTTGAGTTTAGTGAAAAGCATTTGACCGAAATACAAAGCGATATACAAACCAAGCCACCAACCATAGTCGGTATAGAGATAGCTGTGGAACTTTGAAATGCCCGCAAACGCAATGATAAAACTTCCTATATCAGCCCATGAATCAAGCAGCACCCCTGCTGCCGATTGTTGATTGAATCTTCTTGCAATAAATCCATCAAGCACATCGGTGATTAGATTGATGACGAAAAGAATCACAAACGGTCTTTCTCTTCCTGTATAAATCAACCACAAGATGACGGGGCACATCAACAAGCGATAGAGCGAGAGTATGTTGGGGATTGTGATGGGGATTTTCATGCTACATAAAATAAAGCGCTATCCAAAACAATTGCAATAGCATATAGATACATGCGGCCAGGAACATATAACTGTCGTATCTATCTAATATTCCGCCATGACCAGGAATGAGATTGCTGTAATCTTTGATGCCAGTTTTTCTTTTTAGAATGGAAGCGAGCAAATCGCCTGTCAATGCGAGTAGACTGAACACTGCGCCCCACAAGAGTGCCGTGCTCCAATTGTGCTCAATCAAATAGTGCGTAACAATGCACATGATCATTCCGCCAATGACGCCCGATATCGATTTGTCAGGACTAATTTTTGGCGCGAGTTTTTTGCCTTTAAATAACTGACCGCTTATTTGTGCAAAGCCATCAAAGACCAAGACATAGAAGTAAATTCTCCAAAGCGATTGAATCGGAAGGTTATCTTGAATAGGATAAAGACAAAAGCAAATGGCTATGAAGATGTAAATAGGGCCAGCGAGGAGTCTTATTTTGAGATGATTCACGGTGGCTCTCCATACTTCCGTGGCACCAATCAACGCAATGATGATGTGTAATGAAAGCGCACTATAGCGCGAATAGTAGAGCGCGGCAAGCGTGATACTCACCACAATCATATAAGAGAAATATTTGATACGCGAAGTGCGCGCTTGTTGCTCAGTTTGCTTTTTGGTGATAAAAAACAACGCAACTCCGCCTATCAAAAAGTAGATGATGAGGATGATAACGGCAGTGCTTATCATGATTCAACTATTTTTATAACACCTGTTGTTCCGTCCATTTCAACGGAATCTCCAGTTTTCAATCTGTCTAGCAATCCGTTAATTCCTACAATACAAGGTTTGCCCATTTCTCTGGAAACAATGGCACTGTGTGAAAGCAAAGAACCTCTTTCAACAAGGATAGCAGAGGCTGTGGGAAAGAGCGTTACCCAGCCAGGATCGGTGCTAGATGTTACCAAGATATCGCCATTCAAATCTTCTACTTCACGAGGGTCATGCACAACTTGCACACGAGCTTTCACACGGCCGGGGCAACAACCAAGACCTTGCATATCGCCTTGCAGCTCTTCTTTATGACGCACTTCGTAAAAGGAATTGGCGTGATAAACGCTTCCATAAGTATCGATGCGCTCACTTGTTTTCTTGATTTCATATTCCCGATAATGTGATTGTCGCAGCGCAATAAGCGATGGCAAGTCTTGCGTAACAGCCGTTCCTTTGATGTAGTCAAATATTTCTTCTTTGGTGAGATAGAAAATTTCGCGTTCATCAAGAATAATTCCTTCACTATAAAATTGTTTACCGATGGCACAAAATATTTCGCGCACCTTACCAAAGCCGCGTGTGCGTTCGAAACGCAAGTTCTCACGTGCGCTTACCAATACGCGTGCACGTGAAAGAAAATAGCGGAACACCATTTTCTTCCATGGTTTGCCACGCAATGTTTCATTCACTTTTTGTTCGGCATTGTGGCGCATTTCTTCATCAATGTTTGATTGCAAACTATTGTTCACGCCTTGCCTTACATAACCTTGTATGATACTTACAAAGGTTGTTGGGTCTTGTTTATAGGTGATAGTTTCCAACTTGAGTTCGCCCACACATCGCTCACCAAATTTTTTTATGTACGCATCAAACTTGCTCTTGATATGTGGCAATTCCGTTGTCATTTTCTTCCACAGCTCATCGGTTGGGGTTTGTAAAAAGATAGCCTTTGCTTTTTCGTCTTGCAGAATATCTGTTGAAAGTTGAAGACTCCATTTTATTGGTTCTGTGGAAATGATATCACGTGCGCCACAAAGCAAATCATTGTGAATGCCTTTTGGCAATCCATATTTATCAGTTAGTTTTTGTGTAACACCAAAAAATATCATGGCAAAGAAATCGTTGACCAATGGGGCTTTCCATTTCTTCAAAAGTGTTTGCTCAAAGCGATTGTACAAAACCATTAGTTCTTCAGGACGCTTGCTGTTGAGGTCAATCGCATCGTATTCCTTCATTACTTGATTGAACTCGAGTTGAAAATTGATACGCATATTTTTCAATTGACGAAAATTGCGAATCATGGTCCAAACCATTTTTAATACACGCAAACGTTCGGTGAACTTGCTTTTGGGCTTATAATCTTTTAGTTCAAATCTTTCCTTCACGCCCATCATGCGTTCCATGAATTCCGCATTCAGCGCATAGCCCGGCAACAACGCAAGTGCTTTGTACCAACTGAGCAGGTTGTAATATACGCGCCCGTTAAGCAATCCAAGCATGTTGGCAAACACTTCTTTGCTCGCGCCAATCTCTTTTTCGCTTACTCCGAGCAACGTACTCAATTGCACATAAACAGCTTCATACATTTTGATAATGAATGAAAACGTCAGTGGAGCAGTCACTCCAGGATAACTTTCAATAATATTGCTATTGTCCCAAATGATATGTTCACCCGCTTTGTCTTGCAGGTTGCCAAGATTGGTTACTGGTCTTGCTTGCAACATAAAGAGTTTTCCATTACACACTGCAAATTCGATGTCCTGTGGTTTGGTATAATGTTCCTTTAATTTATCCAGCGTTGCAGCAATTTCATGAATCAGCTTTTCGCTTAATGAAGGCATGAGTTGTTTGTCGCTATCTACACTTGTTTGAGCTGTACCACTGCCTTTTATTTTATCCCAAACAATAAGGCTTTCCTTGTGAGCAATTTTAGATTCAATCTTGTTCTCACTTACGATGAATGTGTCTGCATCAAGTTCACCACTTACAAGTCCTTCGCCCAATCCCCAAACAGATGAAACAACTTTCTCTTGGCGAGAACCAGTTGTTGGATTGATACCGAAAGCCACGCCCGCAGCATCTGCTTCAATCATTTCTTGAATGATTACGGCAATGCCTTGCGAAGGTGCTAGGTTGTTTTGCTCACGATAAACTTTTATTCTTTCAGAGTTAGCAGAGGAGAGTACATGATTAATCTTCTCTGATAGCTCAGAAGGCTTTACATATAAAAAAGTTTCAAACTGTCCTGCAAAACTGAACTGAATCCCATCTTCATCGGTAGCTGACGAACGAACCGCAAACAAGGTATTTGCATCAAAATGCTGAAGGATTTCATCAATGAGATGAGTCGTAATTTCTTTGCTGTTTGAGGGGATTACAACGAACGGTGGAACACGTAACCCCAAGCTTTGCAACACAAATAAATTACTCGCTTTTCCTCCAATGATTCTGGTTTCAATTGCCTGCTGCTTTTCCGAAGATGAATAATATTTTGCTGAATTTGAGCGCATCATTCGTCTAAAAAAGTTTGGTCAGCATCACAATTCCACCAAGCGTGAGGTACATCGCAATGGTCCAAATGCCTGATGCAAGTTCTATGGCTTTGGCGTTTTTAGTGGTGGGGTTTTTCAAATAAAGAAATGCAGGAATTGTAGCCAATATAAAGCAACTGACCAAGACAATGTAGGTTGCTATCGGATGATGGGCATAATGACAAGCCGCTATGGCAAACGCCAAAGTGCCCGCCATTAGAGCCACCCAAAGCCAAGTGGCTTTAGTTCCGCCAAGTCGGAACGAGTATGTGAGTACACCTTCTTTTTCATCTTGAGGTGCACGAATCTTTCTTCCTATTTCCAGTACCAATCCATTCATAAAGGAAACAATAAAGAAGAACAGCAAACCAAATGGTGCGCTTACATCTTCAAGATACCAATCGTAACCGCTGGCAAAAACATCCACAAATGGAATGATAAACATGTGCGAAACCACATACCAGAACTGATGTTTCTTGAGCCAATCGGCAACAAAAAACTCTTTGCCCATCACAGTCATGTAAAGCATCACGAGTGCATAAGGTAACAGCATTTTTGGATAGGTAAAGCTGTTGACAATGATTTGCAAAACGAATACACCAATGCCAATGGTTCGCAATTCTTTGAGTGAAATCAATCCTCGCGGCACAGGAAGCTCTTTGCGATAAAGCGCATCTTCTTCCGCATCTTTATGTTCATCAAATACACGTAGCAAGAAGAAAATGGTTATTGTATTAAAGATGCAAACGGCAAATTTTTCCCATTCAATAAAACCTTCTGCTCCGCGACTGATGCGCGAATAAGCAACAGCGCTAAAACTAAAAGCACTGATGAGTACCCCATGTGCAAGAAACGGAAAGCGTTCTTTTTGGTATTGCCAAAAACGCGATAGCAGCGAAGCATTCATTGTGGTTGAATTATCCATGTTTCTTCCTTCCAAGGTTGGCGTGCGCACTGGTAAAATGTCCAATACTCAACGCTGCGGCAATGCTTAGCTCGCCCGCGAGGACAAGTGCTGCGCATACTTCTGCAAACTTGCGCGCATTGCCTGCGCCATAACAACCCATGATTTCAAGACATTCACGTTGGGTAGGTAAACCTGTTCCGCCACCAACCGTTCCAACAATCAAATTGGGAAGGGTAACTGCCGCATACAGATTTCCCGCAGCGTTCGTTTCCATGCGCGTTATACCGACAGCCGCTTCGCTCACGCAAGCGGCATCTTGTCCAGTTGCGATAAACAAAGCCGCGAGTCCGTTGGCGTAATGTCCTTGCGCACCAATGCTTCCCGTTTGTATCGATCCAACCGTTGATGCTTGCCAATACTCCGCCATTTTCTCGGGTGTTGTTTTCAAAACACCTGCAACTATCTCTTTTGGAATTTCAATTTCTGCTGTAACCTTCTTACCACGGACGTTCATAAAGGACATGGCAGTCGCTTTTTTATCACCGGAGAAATTGCCTTCGATAAACCATGAAATAGGCTTCACAGGCGCGTTTTCAACAAGCCATTTGCAAATAGCATCGGTGCAAATGGTCACCATGTTCTGACCTGAAGCATCGCCTGTGTAATAGGTAAACGTGATGATAAGTTGATTGCCTTCGATGTTGGTTGCCATATCATCGAGCTGCGCGTGGCGGCTAACAGTGCCAACTATTTCTCTGATTTTTGCTTCTTGTTGCAAGGTCCAAATGATGAAGCTGCCAAGGTCGGACAAATCGGTAAAACGAAAGAGTGGTGAACGCTGCACACCTTCCGTCAAGCACACG
>Ga0209572_1001385_pt1 | contig 17176 bp, 18 predicted proteins | sample EBPBio232012_DNA_FD_185867 | JGI IMG/M metagenome (GOLD analysis project Ga0209572, IMG submission 185867) | Wastewater treatment Type I Accumulibacter community from EBPR Bioreactor in Madison, WI, USA - Reactor 1_1/23/2012_ DNA (SPAdes)... | ecosystem: Engineered > Bioreactor > EBPR >...
GTCGCTGCGGGATCGTCGCTGTAGATGAGGGTGTGGACCGCGGTGATCATGGGGCCACTGTAGGCACCGCACCGGGCGAGTCCGCAGTGGCCTTCTCGATCGCCCGCGTGAGGGGCGCATAGTGGTCGAGCACGGCTGCCCGGTAGGCGGCCGTGTCACCGGCCTCCAGCGCGTCGATGATGGCGTCGTGGGCCTCCACCGTGTGCTCGATCTCGGTGTTCGGGGGGAAGCCGAGCAGCGGCACGACCTTGGTGTGTACCTCCCAGAAGGCTGCGGCCAATTCGCTGACCAGTGAGTTGCCCACCTGGGAGAGCAGCCGGGAGTGGAAGGCGCCGTCCGCCTCGGGGAAGGGCAGGCCGGCGGCGGTGCGGGTCCGCATCTCCTCGACATACCCGCGAAGTTCCGGGTTGGTCGTGCTCGCGTGCTGGGCGCACAACTCGTCGGCGACGCCGAGGTCGAGGGCGATGCGCAGCGAGACGACGTCGCGCAGGGTGGCGAACGAGTTGTCGGTGTTGAGAACGCTGCGGAAGATCAGCCCGGTCACCAGTGGGGACAGGGACAACTGCCCGACGTAGGTCCCGTGGCCGTGGCGCACCTCGACGATGTCGAGTGATTGCAACGTGCGCATCGCCTCGCGCACCGACGAGCGGGAAATGCCGAGGTCCTCACAGAGTGTGGCCTCGGTCGGCATCGGATCGCCGGGCCGCAACTCGAGGTCGAGAATCATGTCCTGGATCTGCTCGACGACGGACTTGCGCCGTGTCGGTGCCATTGATGTAGCCATCCCGCCCTCCCTCTTTGCGCGTTCGGTTCGTGTCCTCGACCCGGCCCATGGTCACGATCCGGTGTCGGCCGAGACCGCCACCGGCGGCCGCCGGTTGACGGACCACAGTCTTGCACACTAATGTCCATCACATCGGACGTCAGACGTCCTATGTCCTACACTGAAGAGACCTACCGCCGGGCCACCCGAAAGGCAGCGATCAACGATGAACGCTCTGGAAAGCACCACCTCCCGCCGAGGATTCGTTGGCCTGGCCAGCGCCTTCGGCCTCGCCGCCGGATTCAGCACTGCCCTCGCGGCCTGCGCCCCGGCCGACAAGAACTCCACCTCGGGCAGCTCCGCCGAGCCCTCGTCGACGGTCAAGGCCAACGAGAACGGCACCATCCTCGGCGCCATCTCCTACGAGCTGGGCACCAACGCCTACGACCCGATGACGACCACGGCCGCCCTGACGGTCGCCGTCAACTGGCATACCCTCGAGGGCCTGACCGAGATCGACCCCGCCTCCCGCGAGACGTATGCCGCGCTGGCCGCCGAGCTGCCCAAGGCGCCGACCGGCACCAGCGTCGAGGTCAAGCTGCGCGACGGCGCGAAGTTCCACAACGGTGACGCGGTCACCGCCGAGGACGTCGCCTTCTCCTTCACCCGGGTGCTCGACCCGGCGAACAAGTCGCTCTACGCCTCCTTCATCCCCTTCATCGACAAGGTCGAGGCCAAGGACGCCAGCACGGTGCTGTTCACCCTGAAGTACCCGGCCGGCGTCTTCGCCGACCGCCTCTCGGTGGTCAAGATCGTCCCGAAGAAGGCCGTCGAGGCCGACGCGGCCGCCTTCGGCGCCAACCCGGTCGGCAGCGGCCCCTGGAAGATGACCGACAACGGGGCGACCTCGAAGTCGATCCAGTTCGAGCGCTTCGCCGACTACAACGGCTCGCGCAAGGCCCGCGCGGCGAAGATGACCTGGCAGATCATCCCGGACCCGGCGACCCGCACCAACGCGCTGCAGTCCAAGACGGTCCAGGCCATCGACTCGGTCCCCTACCTCTCGATCGACCAGCTCAAGGCGGTGGCGAACGTCGAGTCGGTCCAGGGCTTCGGCCTGCTCTTCGCGATGTTCAACCAGTCGGCCGGCAACAAGTTCGCCAACAAGGCGGCCCGCCAGGCGTTCTTCTACGCCATCGACATGAAGAAGGTCATCGAGACCGGCCTGCTCGGCCAGGCCACGCCGGCGACCTGCTTCGTCCAGGAGGACCACCCGGCATACAAGAAGGCGAAGGTGACCTACGCCCTCGACGCGGCCAAGGCCAAGTCGCTCTTCGCCGAGGCCGGCGTGACCTCCTTCCGGATGCTCTGCACCGACCACGACTGGGTGCAGAAGTGCACGCCGATCATCCAGGAGAGCCTCAAGGCGGTCGGCGTCGACGTCGCGTTCGAGCAGAAGAAGTCCTCGGACGTCTACAACACGATCGACGGCAAGCCCGACGCCTACGACGTCGTTATCGCCCCCGGTGACCCCTCGGTCTTCGGCAACGACGCGGACCTGTTGCTTCGCTGGTGGTACGCCGGCAAGACCTGGACCGACTCGCGCATGCACTGGGCGGGCACCCCGTCGCACACCCAGGTGCAGGATCTGCTTGACAAGGGCATCAAGCAGGCCGACGAGAGCGCCCGCAAGTCCACCGCCGGCGAGATCTTCGACATCGTCTCGGACGAGGTCCCGCTCTACCCGCTGTTCCACCGCAAGGCTCCGACCGCCTGGGACAAGGACACCCTCGTGGACTTCAAGCCGATCTCGCTGACCGGCCTGAGCTTCCTCGAGACCGGCTCGACCAAGTGATCTCGGCCCGGCGGGGGAATCCCTGACCTCCCCCGCCGGGTCCGGCCATTCGGCCAGCTGTTCCCCTCCACCCCGTTCGCCCACCCAATGACGTTTGTGCGGAAGGCTCGACCATGACCAATCTGCTCCGCCTGATCGGACGCCGGCTCGCGGCCTTCCCGATCATGGTCCTGGGCGTGACCTTCCTCGTCTTCGCGGTCATGTCGTTCTCCCCGGCCGACCCGGCCCGACTGGCCCTCGGCGAGTCGGCATCAGCCGACGCGCTGGAGGCCTACCGCGAGACGCACGGATTGAACGACCCGCTCCTGACCCGCTACTTCTCCTTCCTCGGTGGCCTGTTCAAGGGCGACCTGGGCACCACCACGGGCAACACCCCGGTGACCGATGTCGTCCTCAAGGCGTTCCCGATCACGCTTCAGTTGACCTTCATCGGGCTGATCATCGCCGTCGTCATCGCCCTGGTGTTCGGGGTCCTCGCCGCCGTCCACCGCGATGGCTGGGTTGACCACGCCATCCGGATCCTGTCGATCGCGGCCCTGGCCACCCCGTCCTTCTGGTTGGCCATCCTGCTCATCCAGTGGCTCGGCACCATCCCCGGAGCCTGGGGGGTCTTCCCCGCACTGATCACCTCGTGGACGTCGTTCTTCACCGACCCGGCCACCTATGTCAACAACCTCACCCTGCCGGCCCTGGCCCTGGCCGTGCCGGTCGCGGGGTCCTTGACCCGCGTCGTGCGCACGGCGATGGTCGAGGAGTTGGACAAGGACTACGTCCGCACCGCCATCGGCGGCGGCATCCCGCGCGGCACCGTCATCGCCCGCAACGTCCTGCGCAATGCCCTCATCACGCCGATCACGGTCCTGGGCCTGCGCGTGGGCTACCTCATGGGTGGCGCGGTCATCATCGAGATCATCTTCAACATCCAGGCGATGGGCCAGTTGATCCTCGACAGCGTCACCCGCAATGACGTCTACCTGGTGCAGGGCGTCACGCTCACCGTCGCCATCGCCTTCATCGTCGTCAACGTGATCGTCGACTTGCTCTACGTCATCGTCAACCCGCGGATCAGGAGCATCTGATGTTGCGTCCCGGACTCACCCGCCGCCTCGAGGGCTCGGCCGGCGCCCGCCTCGGCGCGATTCGCGACCTGCCGATCGCCAGCAAGATCGTCCTCACCTTCCTCCTCCTGCTCGGCCTGGTCGCCGTTTTCGCGCCCCTGGTCGCCACCCAGTCCCCGCTCGCGACCGGCACCCCGGTGCAGCCGCCGAGTGGCGCGCACTGGTTCGGCACCGACGCCATCGGCCGCGACATCTTCTCCCGGGTCGTCCACGGAGCCCGGACCTCGCTGCTCATCGGCCTGTGCGCCACCGCCGGCGCCCTGCTCGCCGCGGCCGTCCTCGGCTCGATCGCCGCCACCGCGGGCAAGGTCGTGTCCGAGGTGCTCATGCGCATCCTCGACATCGTCATGAGCTTCCCGGGCATCGCGCTCGCGGCCGTCTTCGTCGCCGTCTTCGGCAACTCGGTGCCCGTGCTCATCGGCACGATCGGCTTTCCTCTACGTCCCGCAGCTCTCGCGCGTCATCCGCGCCAACGTGCTCGCACAGTTCGGCGAGGACTATGTCGCCGCCTCGCGGGTCATGGGTGCCCGGACCCCCTGGATCCTCGTCAAGCACGTGGCGCGCAACTGCCTTGCCCCGATCATGGTCTTCGCCACCGTGCTCGTCGCCGACGCCATCGTCTTCGAGGCGTCACTGTCCTTCATCAACGCCGGTGTGAAGCCGCCGGACCCGTCCTGGGGCAACATCCTCGCGGACGGCAAGCAGGTCCTCCTGTCGGGCTACTGGTGGCCGACCTTCTTCCCCGGCCTGATGATCCTGCTCACCGTCCTGTGCCTCAACGTCCTCTCCGAGGGGCTGACCGACACCCTTGCCAGCCCCCGAGCCAAGGTCCGCGCCGACGTCGAGGCCGACGAGGCCCAGGTCGAGGCCGCCCAGCGGGCCCTCGGCGGCGCGACCGCCAGCGGCACGGCATACGTGACCCCGACGACGGAGAACGCCGTGGCCTACCCCAGCGAGCGCGGGGAGCACGACGCGAGCGTGCTCGACGAGGCCGTTGCCGGTGGCCTGCTCGACCCGCAGGCGGGCAAGGTGCTCGGCAAGGTCGACCCACTCGAGGCCGAGCGCCTGCTCGCGGCGAATCTCGCCACCCTTGCCGTCAAGGAGCGGGATCTCGACCGACGCCTGGTCTTCACCGGTGACGCGGCCCCCCTGTTGGAGGTCAAGGACCTCTCGATCGGGTTCCCGTCCGCCCACGGCGATGTCGACATCGTCGACAAGGTGAGCTTCGACGTCCGTCCCAACGAGACCATGGGCCTGGTCGGCGAATCCGGTTGCGGCAAGTCGATCACGACCCTGGCGATCATGGGCCTGCTCCCGCCGACCGCCCGCGTCACCGGCTCGATCCGCTTTGACGGCCGCGAGTTGCTCACCATGTCGGCCAAGGAGCGCAATGCGCTGCGCGGTCACGACATGGCGATGATCTACCAGGACGCGCTCTCCTCGCTCAACCCCTCGATGCTCATCAAGAGCCAGCTCGAGCAACTCATCCACCGCGGTGGGAAGCGAACTGCCGCAGACCTGCTCGAGCTGGTCGGCCTCGATCCGCAACGCACGCTCAAGTCCTATCCGCACGAGCTCTCCGGTGGCCAGCGCCAACGCGTGCTCATCGCCATGGCGCTCACCCGCAATCCCCGCCTGGTCATCGCCGACGAGCCGACCACGGCTCTTGACGTGACCGTCCAGCAGCAGGTCGTCGACCTGCTCAACGACCTGCGCAGCGAGATCGGCTTCGCGACCGTCTTCGTCAGCCATGACCTGGCGCTGGTCGCCCAGCTCGCGCACCGCATCACGGTGATGTATGCCGGTCAGGTCGTCGAGCAGGGCGACACCAAGGACCTGCTGGTCGACCCCCGCCACGAGTACACCCGCGGCCTGCTCGGTGCCGTCCTGTCGATCGAGACCCGGGCCACCCGCCTGCACCAGGTGCAGGGCACCGTCCCCTCGCCGCGCGACTTCGTCGTCGGTGACCGATTCGCGCCACGTTCGGTGCATCGCGACATCGGGAGCGAGGAGCGGCCGACCTTGCGCACCGTTCCCGGCACCACCCATCGGTATGCCGCGACCCAGGCTCTCGAGACGGCGCTTGCTGCCGCTTCGGCCGGCCCCGAAGGAGGCAACCGATGAGTGCCACTCCCGTCATCGAACTCAAGGACGTCCACGTCGTCCACAAGTCCCGCACCGGCAAGCTCTTCCGCCCCGACAAGGTGCACGCCGTCCGCGGCGTCTCCGTCGCCGTCGCCAAGGGAGAGGTCCTCGGCCTCGTCGGCGAATCCGGTTGTGGCAAGTCCACCCTCGCTCGCGTGATGGTCGGCCTGCAGAAGCCCACGGAGGGCGAGGTCCTCTTCCGCGGGAAGCCGTTGCAGCACAGCGCTGCTGCGCGCAAGGAGCTCGGTCGCGCCGTTTCGGTCGTCTTCCAGGACCCCGCGACCGCCCTCAACCCACGGATGATCGTGCGGGACCAACTCACCGACCCGCTCCGGGTGCACGGCATCGGCGACGCGCGGTCACGCGAGGCGACGGTGCGCGAGACCCTGCAGCTGGTCGGCCTCCCGCTGTCGGCCCTCGACGTGCTGCCCCGGCAGATCTCCGGCGGCCAGCGCCAGCGCGTCGCGATCGCACGCGCTCTCGTTCTGCAGCCGGACCTCATCGTCGCCGACGAACCCACCTCCGCCCTCGACGTGTCGGTGCGGGCGCAGGTGCTCAACCTGCTCACCGACCTCAAGGCCGAACTCGGCCTGGGCCTGGTCTTCATCTCGCACGACATCAACACCGTGCGCTATGTCTCCGACCGGATCATCGTCATGAACGCCGGGCGCGCCGTCGAGACCGGCACTGCCGAGGAGATCTTCACTTCTGCCAAGGACGACTACACCCGCACCCTGCTGTCCGCCACCCCCTCCCTGCTCTGACCAGCCACAGACCATCGACTCCCCAAGGAGCACGCTCATGACCACCGCACCCGTCACCGCGACCGGCGCCCTCACCGGGGTCATCCCACCGCTGCTGACGCCGTTGTCGGCCGATGGCACCGTCGACGTGCCGAGCCTGGAACGCCTGGTGGCCCGTCACCTCGACGGCGGTGTCGACGGGCTCTTCGCGCTCGGCTCGTCCGGCGAGGTCGCCTTCTTCGACGACGCGATGCGCAAGACCGTGCTCGAGACCGTCGTCGGGATCGTCGCCGGCCAGGTGCCCGTGCTCGCGGGCGTCATCGACATGCAGACCAGCCGCGTCCTGGCGCACGTGCACGCTGCCGAGAAGCTCGGTGTGGCAGGACTGGTCGCGACCGCACCCTTCTATGCCGTGACCGGTCCGGACGAGATCGACACCCACTTCCGCACCATCGCCGCCGCGACGAGCGTGCCGCTGTGGGCCTACGACCTGCCGATCTGCGTCCACACCAAGCTCTCCGTCGACCAGATGGTGCAGTGGGGCAACGATGGTGTCATCGTCGGCGTCAAGGACTCCTCGGGCGACGACGTGGCCTTCCGCCGACTCGCCATCCACGTCGCGCGCTCCGGCTCCGGCATCTCCCTGCTCACCGGCCACGAGGTCGTCGTCGACGGGTCCTACCTGGCCGGTGGCCACGGAGCGGTCCCCGGCCTGGCCAACGTCGACCCGGCCGGCTACGTCCGCATGGACCGCGCCGCCCGCGTCGAGGACTGGGCCACCGTCCGGGTCGAGCAGGACCGGCTGGCCGACCTCTTCGAGATCGTCTTCCAGCCCCGTGGCAAGGTCGGCCCCGCCGCGGGTGTCGGATCCTTCAAGACCGCCCTGCGCGAGCTCGGTGTCTTCAGCACCAATGTCATGTCGAGCCCGATGTCGCCGATCGGCGACGAGGACGCCGCCCGGATCCGCTCGATCCTGCAGGACGTGGGCCTGACGTGAGAGTCCTGACCCTCGACATCGGGGGCACGAAAACTGCTGCGGCCGTCGTCACGCTGGGTGCGCCGGACAGCAGCAAGGCCTCGGCCGGCGACCGCGTCGTCGTCCCCACGCCGGCCACTGAGGGAACTGCCGCCGTTCTCGACGCCGCCGTGGCCGCCGGCCGGGCCGCACTCTCCACCTCGCCCGACGAGCTCGCCATCGACGCCGTCGGCGTCTCGAGCGCTGGCGTCATCGACGTCGAGCAGGGCGTGGTCACCCACGCAACGGATCTCATCCGCGGCTGGGCCGGCACTCGGCTCGCCGACCACCTCGCGGCTGCCTTCGGGGCGCCCACCCGCTGCCTCAACGATGTCCATGCCCATGCGCTCGGCGAGGCCCGCCACGGCGCCGGACAGGGGCACGGATCGATGCTGATGGTGGCCGTGGGCACCGGGCTCGGTGGTGCCCACGTCGTCGACAGGCATGTCGTGCACGGAGCCCGAGGCGCGGCCGGGCATCTCGGCCACGTCGGATCCCCCGACGCCGCCGGTATGCCGTGCAGCTGCGGCGGCGTCGGTCACCTCGAGGCCGTCGCCTCGGGCAGTGGCTGCTTCGCGGCATACCGGGCCCTGGGTGGGCGGGAGGTCACCGCGGCAGGTTTCGCCGCGGCCGGCCTGGCCGACGACGCCGACGGGGACATCGCCCGCGATGTGCTCCGCGTCTCGGCGCGCGCCACCGGCCGTGCCCTCGGGGAGTGGCTCGCCGTGCTCGATCCCGAGGTCGTCGTGCTGTCCGGTGGCCTGGTGGAGGCGGTCGGCTGGTGCGAGGCCGTCGCTGACCACGCGGTCCGGGCCGCCCTGCCCGTCGTGGCCGACACCCCGATCCTGCGTGCGACCACGGGAGCCCTGGCTCCGCACCTGGGCGCTGCCGAGTTCGTCAAGGAAGGCCAGACCCGATGAGCCGCAACGTGATTGACGCAGTCCGAGGTGGCCTCATCGTTTCCTGCCAGGCCTACCCGGGGGAGCCGATGCGCGACCCGGACACCATGACGCGCATCGCCCGCTCCGTCGTGCGAGGCGGCGCCGTCGCCGTCCGTGCCCAGGGACTGGCCGACCTGCACTCCATGCGCGCCGCGCTGAGCGTCCCCCTCATCGGGCTGTGGAAGGACGGGCACGACGGCGTCTTCATCACCCCGAGCGTGGAGCACGCCCTCGCCGTCGCGCGCACCGGCGCCCAGGTCGTCGCCATCGACGGCACGCGTCGCCCCCGACCCGACGGGTCGACCTTCGCCGATGCCTGCGCCGCCGTCCACGACGCGGGTGCGCTGGTGATGGCCGATTGCGCGACCCTGGCCGACGGTCACGCGGCGGCCGCTGCCGGGGCGGACCTCGTGGGCACGACCCTCGCCGGTTACACCCCGGACAGCCCCAAAACCCCCGGCCCCGACCTCGACCTGGTGGCCGCCCTCGCCGCGGAGTTGGACGTGCCGGTCATCGCCGAGGGACGCATCCACACCCCGGCCGATGCCCTTGCCGCGATGCACGCCGGGGCGCACGCCGTCGTCGTCGGCACGGCCATCACCCACCCGAGCACCATCACCGCCTGGTTCGCGGCTGCCGTCTCGTCGAAGGAGTCCTGACATGGAGGTCGTCATCGTCCCCACGGAGCGGGTCGGCAGCGTCGGCGCCGACATCGTGGGGTCATTGGTCCGTCGCCGACCCGAGTCCGTGCTCGGCCTGGCGACCGGATCGAGCCCGGTCGCCATGTATGCCGATCTCATCCGGCGACATCGGGACGGCGAACTCTCCTTCGCCGACGTCCGGGCCTTCACCCTCGACGAATATGTCGGGCTCCCGGCCGACCACCCGCAGCGGTACCGCAATGTCATCGCGCGCGACTTCACCGATCACGTCGACCTGGCCCCGAACGCAGTCCATGGTCCTGACGGGTTGGCCGCCGACATCGCGGCTGCCTGCACGGCCTACGAGCAGGCGATCGAGGACGCCGGGGGAGTGGACCTGCAGGTGCTCGGTATCGGCACCGACGGCCACGTCGCCTTCAACGAGCCGGGTTCCTCACTCGCCTCGCGCACGCGGATCAAGACCCTGACCCGCCAGACGCGCCTGGACAATGCGAGGTTCTTCGGTGACGACGTCGAGCAGGTGCCCGTGCACTGCCTCACCCAGGGCATCGGCACGATCATGGAAGCGCGCCACCTGCTGCTGCTCGCGACCGGCCGCGCCAAGGCCGAGGCCATCCACCAACTCGTCGAGGGCCCGGTGTCCGCGATGTGGCCGGGGACGGTGCTGCAGTTCCACCGCCACGTCACCGTCGTTGTCGATGACGCGGCAGCCAGCCGGCTGCAACTGGCGGACTACTACCGCGACACCCTCGCGGACAAGCCGGCCTGGCAGCAGCACTGACCTCAGAGGTATGCCGCGAGCCGCTCGGCCATCTGCGCCGCCAGGGCGTCGAGTCCCGATCGCGGCCGCACCATGACTTCGAAGTCCACGATCCGGCCCTCGTCGTCGATTCGGATCATGTCGATCCCCTTGAGCTGACGCCCGCTCACCGTCGCGGAGAACTCGAGCACGACGGAGCGGGAGTCCTCGGTGACGAACGTCCGGTGATAGGTGAAATCCTCGAAGACCTGGATCACGGTGCCGAGGATCAGGCGCACGACGTCCGCGCCGGCATACGGCTTGTGGGCCACCGGTGAGCGGAAGACCGCGTCAGGGTGGAGCAACTCCTCGAGGCACGAGAGGTCCCTGGCCGCCACGCCGGCGTGCCAGGTGTCGAGGACCTGGCGCATCGTCAGGTCCATCACAGCGCCGCCGCCACTTCGGTGCCCTGCTTGATGGCGCGTTTGGCGTCGAGTTCCGCGGCGACATCGGCACCGCCGATCAGGCGGACGTCGATGCCCGCCTCCGCGAGCGCATCGTGCAGCTCGCGTTGCGGTTCCTGACCGGTGCAGAGCACGACGGTGTCGCACTCGATGACCGTGCGCTCGCCGCCGACGGACAGGTGCAGGCCGAGGTCGTCGATCCGCTCATAGACCACGCCCGGCACCATCGCCACGCCACGATGCTTGAGCTGGGTGCGGTGGATCCAGCCGGTCGTCTTTCCCAGTCCCGCACCGACCTTGGTCTCCTTGCGCTGCAGGAGTGCGACCTGCCGCGCCGGCCGCTCAGGGGCCGGGCGACGGATGCCGCCGGCCGCGGCATACGTGGTGTCGATCCCCCACTCGGCGTTGAACACCTCGGGTGCCACGGCTCCGCTCGGCCCGGCCTGGGTGAGGAATTCGGCGACGTCGAAGCCGATGCCGCCCGCGCCCATGATCGCGACCCGCTCACCGACAGGCACGTGGTCGCGCAGGACCTGCAGATAGGTCACGACCTTGGGGTGGTCGACGCCCTCGACGTCGGGGACGCGCGGGGTCACGCCGGTCGCCACGAGCACCACGTCGTATGCCGTGAGGTCACCCGCCGTGACGCGCGTGCCGAGTTTGACGTCGACGCCGGTCTCCTCGAGCTCGTGCTCGAAATAGCGCAGCGTCTCGTGGAACTCCTCCTTGCCCGGGATCTGCTTGGCCAGGTTGAACTGTCCGCCGATCCGGTCGTCCGCCTCGAAGAGGGTCACGTGGTGACCGCGGCCGGCCGCCGTGGTCGCGGCCGCCAGACCGGCCGGCCCGGCCCCGACGACGGCGACATGCTTGCGATCGGTCGCCGGGGCGATCGTGAGGATCGTCTCGTGGCAAGCGCGCGGGTTGACCAAGCAGGACGTGATGAGGCCGGAGAAGGTGTGATCGAGGCAGGCCTGATTGCAGGCGATGCACGTGTTGATCCGATTCGCCTGCCCAGCAGCAGCTTTCGCGACGAAGTCGGCGTCAGCGAGGAAGGGCCTGGCCATGGACACCATGTCGGCATGACCGTGCGCGAGCACCCGCTCGGCCACCTCGGGCGTGTTGATCCGGTTCGTCGTGATCAGGGGGATCCCGACCGTGCCCATGAGTTCCTTGGTCACCCAGGTGAAGCCGGCACGAGGCACCGAGGTCGCGATGGTGGGGATGCGTGCCTCGTGCCAGCCGATGCCGGTGTTGATGATCGTCGCGCCGGCCGCCTCGATGGCCCGGGCCAACTGCTTGACCTCGTCGAGCGTCGACCCGCCCTCGACCAGGTCGAGCATCGAGAGTCGGTAGATGATGATGAAGTTCGTGCCCACCCGCTCGCGCACGCGCCGGACGATCTCGACGGGGAAGCGCATCCGCTTCTCGTAGGACCCACCCCACTCATCGGTGCGGTGGTTCGTGCGCGCCGCGATGAACTCGTTGATCAGATAGCCCTCGGACCCCATGACCTCGATGCCGTCGTAGCCGGCCTCCTGCGCCAGGGCTGCGCACCGGACGAAGTCCTCGATCGTCTCCTCGACCTGCTCGGCCGTGAGCTCGTGGGGCACGAAGGGCGAGATCGGGGCCTGGACCGGGCTCGGGCCGACGAGATCGCGGTGGTAGGCGTAGCGCCCGAAGTGCAGGATCTGCAGGCAGATCCGCCCCCCCTCGGCGTGGACCGCGTCGGTGACCACGCGGTGTTCGGCGGCCTGCTCGGGTGTGGTGAGCGTGGCTCCACCCTCGAGCGGACGGCCCTCGTCGTTGGGGGCGATCCCGCCGGTCACGATGAGGCCGACGCCGCCGCGGGCGCGTTCGGCATAGAAGGCCGCCATCCGCTCGAAACCGTCCGGTGCCTCCTCCAGCCCGACGTGCATCGAGCCCATGAGCACCCGGTTGGGGAGTGTCGTGAAGCCCAGGTCGAGGGGGGCGAGCAGGTGGGGGTAGTCCGTCATGGCGCTCACGCTAGGGCCCCGCCCGCCTTGTTGCAACCAGTTGCAATGAATCGTATGCCGCGTCACACTCCTGCCATGTCCCTCCCGCACGCGCTGCTCACCTCGCTCCTGGAGCGACCCAGCTCGGGCTCGGACCTCGCCCGGCGCTTCGACTCCTCGATCGCCTTCTTCTGGCCGGCGACGCACCAGCAGATCTACCGCGAGCTGGGCCGGATGGAGCAGGCCGGCTGGGTCGAGGCGATGCCGGAGGCACGGGGGCGCCGCAAGGTCTACACCTGCCTGCCCGCCGGGCGCGCCGAGCTCGAACGGTGGGCTCGGGAGCCGGTCGACGTGCCGGTCGTCCGCGACGCCCTCCTCGTGCGGCTCCGGGCTGACGCCGCCCTCGGGCCCCTCGGGCTCGAGGGACACCTGCGTGACCGCCTGGCCACCCACGAGAGCCGGCTCGCGGCATACGAGGAGATCGCGCGGCGCGACTTCGGGCGAGAGCTCGACCGGACCGCCCGTGTCCAGCGGGCCATCCTCGAGGCGGGCATCGCCCACGAGACGCAGGCCGTCCAGTGGTGTCGGGGCGCGCTCGCGGCCCTCGATGCCTAGCCTGTCGTCATGACCCACCCCATCGCCGACGCGCGGTACGTCTCCTTCACGACCTTCCGCCGCAACGGCACGCCCGTCGCGACCCCCGTCTGGATCGCCCCGCTCGGCGACGGCCGGCTCGGCTTCATGACCAACGACAACGTGGGCAAGACCAAGCGGCTGGCCCACACCCGTCGGATCGAGCTGCGCGAGTGCGACATTCGCGGCCGCGTCGCCGAGGGTGCCCCGGTCGTCCACGGCCGCGCAGTCGTCGTGCGCGAGGAGGCCGGCCAGGCCGAGATCCGGCGCGCTGTCGAGCGCAAGTACGGGCTGCTCGCCCGCGGGTTCTCGGTGGTGCAGACCGTGACCCGGGCGCTGCCCTTCCTGCCGCAGCCCGCTCCCCGCGCCGCGATCGTCATCACCCTCGACGACTGATCGCCACCGGCGTCAGCGGCCCGCGGCGTCCATTGCCTCCTCGGTGAGCCTTCGCCCAAGGTCGATCATCTCGGCGGCCCGGTGGAAGTCCATCGTCCGGCAGGCGTCCGACGGCACGGTGACGAGCACGTCGGGTGGGTTGCTCGCCATCCGATGGCGGGTGATGAGGGAGGCCATGACGTCGAATGAACGGTTGAAGACGTCCATCGTCCCCAGGTCCCGCGGCGCCGCGGAGTAGGCAGGGCCGGTGTCACTCGATCGCTCGGTGTCATTGGGCTGCTCGGCGTCGTTCGATTGCTCACCCACCTCGTGCGCGAGTTCGCGACCGACGGCCTCCTCGACCGCCGCCTCGGCGTCCTCGTGGGACCTGCTGCCCCAACTCGCCCAGCGTTCCCTCAGCCGGTCGCCGAACTCCTCGATGGCTCGGGTCGCCGCGACTGTTCGTACCGGCGATGCGGGCTGCTCCGGCTCGCCCACGACGCTCGTCCGCGGACCGGACAGGCTCATCGCAAAGGTCCAGTCCGAGGTGATCGCGGCGGTCGGCTCGATCGGCACGGGATTCATCAGGCCACCGTCGACGAGCAGGCGACCGTCGACGACGATCGGCGTGATGACGCCGGGGATCGCGACGGAGGCCCGGATGGCCGTCGCGACCGGTCCACGCTGGAACCACACCTCGCGGCGCGCCCCGAGGTCGACGGCCACCGCCGTGTAGGGAATGGCCAGGTCCTCGATCCGTGCCCCGTCGAGGATCTCGGCCACCCGGCCGATGACACGCTCGGCGCGGAGCGCACCCCCGCCGGTCAGGGTGGGGTCGAGCAGGCGCAGCACCTCACGCTGGGTCAGCGAGCGCGACCACTCGGTGTACTCCTCGAGCTTTCCGGCCGCAGTCACCCCCGCGACCAGTGCCCCCATCGAGGTGCCGGACAGGGCCACCACCTCGTAGCCGCGCTCCTGCAACACCTCGAGCGCCCCGATGTGGGCATACCCACGCGCGCCTCCGGCCCCCAGGGCCACCGCCACTCGTCCCGCCATGAATCCCAAGGTAGTCCGGCCCTCTGGCAGGGTGGGCGTGTGCCCCGCTTCGAACCCTTCCCGGCCCTGCGGTATGCCGCCCGCGACCTCGCCGCCGTCACCGCACCTCCCTATGACGTCCTCTCGGTCAAGGAGGTGGCCGGCCTCGCGGCGCGTTCACCGGAGAATGTGGTCCACGTCGACGTGCCCGCGGTCACGCACGCCACCGCGAAGAACCCGTATGCCGCGGCAGGCGAGGTGTGGAGACGCTGGCTCACCGAGGGCGTCCTGGCCGTCGACGACGAACCGGGCTTCACGATCTATCGGATGCGGTTCACCGACGAGCACGGCGACGAGCGCGACCTGGCCGCCGTCGTCGGGGCGCTCGAGGTCGTCGACGAGGGGGCCGGGGGCGTGCTGGCACACGAGCGCACCACGCCAAAGGCCTCCACCGACCGTCTCGACCTGACCCGCGCCACCGATGCCAATCTGTCACCGGTGTGGGGCCTGTCCCTGGCCCGCGGCCTCACTGAGTTGCTGCGGGAAGCGGGGGAGCCCGTGGGTCGGGTGGACGTGGAGGGCGTGGCGCACGTGGTGGAGCGCGTGACCGACCCGGCGCGGGTGGCCGCCATTGCCGACCTGGTCTCCTCCGATGAGGTGCTCATCGCCGACGGCCACCACCGCTATGGCGTGGCGCGGATGTTCCGCGACGAGGTGAGGTCGCTCACGGGTCGCGCCGACGGCACGGCCGAGCTGACCCTCGCCTACGTCGGTGAACTGGTCCCTGAGCAACTGAGCATCCGGGCCATCCACCGCCTCTACGCCGGAGCGGATCACGCCCGGCTGCGCGAGGCGCTCGCTCGGTGTTTCGAGCTCAGCGATGCGCCGATGCCATCCCTGGCCATGCTGGGCGACCTCGTCGACAAGGGCGTGCTCGCCCTCATCGGCCCCGATGGTGCTGCCGAGTTCATGACCCCGAGGCCGGGCGCCTTCGATGACGTGCGCGCCCTCGACGGCGCGTGGCTCGAGCACGCCCTCGCCGACCTGCCCGTGGAGGTCGACTACCAGCACGGTGTGGCCGAAGTGCTCGAGGCAGTCGTGAGCGGCCGGGCCCATTCGGCGGTGCTCATCTCGCCGGTGTCGATCGCCGAGATCGAGCGCACCGCCCGGGAGCGGCTCCTCATGCCGCCGAAGTCGACCTTCTTCACGCCCAAGGTGCGGACCGGTCTCGTGCTGCGGTCGCTGCTCTGAACGCCCGCGACTCCGGCGAACGTTCAGCGACTTCCCAGCCTGCGCCCCTGTTGCGGTCCGGGGAAGGTCAGTAGCGTCGGTTCCGGTGCGCGATGCCGCGCCCCTCGACCCGTGACGAAGGAGTCCTCATGGCCGACTGGGCCGCCGATGTGAAGAAGTACGCCCCGCACGCTGATGACGCCGTCATCGCCAAGGTCGTCCGGCACTGCGGCATCGCGCTGCAGAAGGCCGACTCGTCGCTGGTGTCCTTCAGCGACAAGGCCGAACTCGACCGAGTCAAGAAGGGCTTCATGACCAAGAAGCTCGAGATCACCGACGAGGCCAAGGCCGACGCCCTGCTCGCGGAGGTCGAGGAGGCCATGAAGGCCGACCGCACCAAGAACCGCGTCACCGTCTACTACCTGCTCGCCGAGAAGGCCGGACGCCTCGACGTCTTCGGCGGCTGACCGGCATCCGCCCAACACGAAGGGCGGGTCACCACGGTGGGTGACCCGCCCTTCGGCGTGCTTTCAGGCGCGGGGCTCGTCCCCGGCGACCTGGTCGTCGACGGTCGCCCAGGTCGGCTTGGGCGGCACCGGCGAGTCGAGGTCGAGGGCCGCCCCGTCCGTGGCGGCCTCGTCGGTCGCGCCGCTGGCCTCCGCACCGGCGGTCCGCTGCTCGACGACCTTGTCCAGGCCCTTCTCGGCGGCGCCGCGGGCCTTGGCGAGCTTGTCGGTGTACTTGCCCTGGGTCTTCTCGTCGACCGCCCGCTCGGCCTTGTCGAGGGCTGAACTGATCTTCTCGCGGTTCTGCTCCGTGTAGGCCGCGGTCTTGCGGACCGCATCGGTCACGGCCGTGTCGGCCTGGCGGATGAAGGTCTCGGACTGCGGTGGCAGGCCGAGCTCCTTGGCCTTGGCGACGAGCTTCTCGGCGATGGTGGTGTTGGCCGTCATGGTGGTGCTCCTTGGCTCGGTGACGGACGGTCATGGATGTCAACGGGGTCGATGCGGTGCGGTGTTCCCCCGCTGACCCTGATCGGACCCTGATTGCTGAGAGTTCACCATGAGTCCACCACGGCTGGTGGACCGCTGTCAGTGGTCAAGAGCACGATGTGCCCCTGGGTGACGGCGGTCACCCGACCACCTGGTTGAGGAGCACCTCATGGCCAGTCGGCTCACCCCTACCTGAACTTCGACGGCAACGCCGCGCAGGCGATGGAGTTCTACCATTGCAGGTTGACCAGCGCCGACTCCAGGATTCCGGTCGCCCGCGGCCCGAAGCGATCACCGAGTTGCTCGACCCTGCTCGCCTCGGTCGTGCGGTTCGGTGGTGTGCGTGCTCACGCCCGGCATCCTTGCACCGCCGCAGCCTCAGGTGCGCTGTGACGGGAGGGTGTCACCCCACCGTGTGTCACGTGCCTGCCGGTAGAGCTCACCCTGACGTTTGCTGACGATCCGATCGTGGGCGGCACCGTCGGGCGAGCAC
>Ga0209572_1001387_pt1 | contig 17032 bp, 16 predicted proteins | sample EBPBio232012_DNA_FD_185867 | JGI IMG/M metagenome (GOLD analysis project Ga0209572, IMG submission 185867) | Wastewater treatment Type I Accumulibacter community from EBPR Bioreactor in Madison, WI, USA - Reactor 1_1/23/2012_ DNA (SPAdes)... | ecosystem: Engineered > Bioreactor > EBPR >...
GCATGAATAGGCAGCGGCCTGATCGGTCGCGGTTGCACGCAGCGCCACGCCACCACGCCAGTAGCGGAAGAGAAGCAGGAACACCGCGATGACAATTGCAGCGACGACAAAGGCGATTGCGATCTTGCGCGATACATAAAGCTGGCCGATGAAGATCGGCGTTGAGCCCATGAAGTCGGGCAGGGTGCGCGGGTCGGTGCCCCAGACGAATTCGACAATCCCGACAAGCACGGAACCGAGCCCGACAGTCACCATGAAGACCGAGATCGGGCTTTCACCGAGCATGCGTCGAATGATGCCACGCTCGACGATTGCGCCGATTGCTGCGCCGCCGGCAATCGCCAGAGGTATGGCGAGCCACGGCGACAGGCCCCAACCGGCCGCGAAGGAAAAGAAGAAATAGCCACCCATCATCAGGATCTCGCTGACCGCAAGATTGATGACGCGGGTGGCCTTGTAGATCAGCACGAACGCCAATGCGGTCAACGAAAGCAGCGCGCCAGAACCAAGTCCGGCAAGCGAGACTTCGAGGAAAAACATGAAGTCGTTCATGCTGCCTCCGCCGGCACGGATGCGCCCTCTGCCAGGCGCTTCATCAGGGCTGCCGGGTCGCCGGAACCGAGATAGGCTGCAACGACGTCGGGGTTCTGCTGCACCTCGCCCGGCAGGCCGCTGGCGATGACCTGGCCGAAATTCAGAACGACGACATGGTCGGAAATATCCATGACCATGCCCATGTCGTGCTCAACCATAAGGATCGTTGTGCCCCACTCCTCCTTTACGTCGAGGATGAAGCGGGCCATGTCCTCGGTCTCCTCGCGGTTCATGCCGGCAACCGGCTCGTCAAGCAGCAGAATGCGCGGACGCATGGCAAGCGCGCGGGCGAGTTCGACGCGCTTTTGCAGCCCGTAGGACAGGGAGGCCACCGGCTGGTGGCGGATATGGTTGATCTCGAGGAAGTCGATGATGTCGCGCTCGACCTCCGCGCGCAGCGCCATCTCCTCGCGCGCTGCCGCGCCAAAATAGGCAAGCGCCTGAAACACATTGGTCTTCATGTGGGCGTGGCGGCCGAGCTTGATATTGTCGAGCACGGTCATGCCCCGGAACAGCGCGATATTCTGGAATGTGCGGGCAAAGCCCATGCGCGCGCGTTCTGGTGGATGGGTGCGTGTGACGTCCTTGCCGTCAAACGCGATGCGTCCCTGTTGCGGTTTGTAGAAGCCCGAAATGCAGTTGAACATGGATGTTTTGCCGGCGCCATTGGGACCGATGAGGGCGGTGATTGTGCCGGGCTCGACGGAAAAGGACACGTCGTTGATCGCCTTCAAACCGCCGAAAGAGAGCGACAGGTTTTCGACGTCAAGGCGTGCCGGCGTCATTGGACTATCCATCGGCGAAGCACTCGCATCGTGAGTTCATGTTCAAGTTTTCCGTTGCGCCCCGGTTGTTTTCCATCGCTCTAGACGCCCGGCTGAAATGATGGATCGTGATCGAAAGCATGTTCGACCGGATCGTCGATGTTGCGGCCGGCGCGCTCAAATCCCTTGCGCCAGTCAGTGACGTGCCGGCGCATCCAAACGCGCGCGCGTTCAGTGTCCCGCGCGTCGATAGCATCGATGATCTGACGATGCGCGTCGACCATTCGTCTTCCGCCTTGAGGAACCTTGCGGCAGATCATTTCCGATGTCGGGAAGAACAGAAGGGCGGCCGGTTCGCGTGCAAGCTGAAGCACGCGGTTGCCTGAAATGCGGGCAATGAGTTCGTGAAATTTCGTGTCGATCTGAGCCAGATCCGACGGATTTGCGACCGCTGCTTCAGCCTGTTCCTGATTTGCGTTGAGCGCGGCGATGTCTTGCCTGGTGGCATTGGCAACTGCGGCTTCCACTGCACCGAGTTCAAGCACCATGGCCGTCTCGAGCAATTCGCGGAATGTCACTGCACTGATGATCATCGCTCTGCTCATGCGGCTGGAGAGATTGCGATAATGTGGGGTGCAGACGAAAAGCTTGCGTCCCGTTTCGCGCCTGACAAGGCCGCTTTGCTCCAGCACCCGAATGCCTTCGCGCACCGTTGAGCGGTTGACGCCAAACTGGCCAACAAGTTCGGCCTCGGTGCCGATCTCGTCGCCGGGGCGCAAGCGGCCTGCCGTGATCTCACGTTCAATTGCTTCGGCAACCATCTGGTAGGCTGCCGTTGCCTTGATCGGATCGAAACGGTGCGTCTCCGTGTCGGACATTCCACCCTATGCCAATTTGTCCGTTTGTCGGACAAAGTGAGAGGAGTGTACGAAATGGTCAACTAATACTAAAGTATCAATACGATGTATGAGCTTGTCTGGCCCGGATATTGGGTAGGCAGCTTGTCCGTTGAGATCCGACCGAATGTCGTTAGGTCATGCTGACCTTAGCTGACTCGGTAGACGTCAACCGTGATCTGCTTGCCGGCAGGCAGGATGCTGGCGACGAATATGGTTTCGTTCAGCCAGCCATGAACACCATCAGGCGCTTCAAACACCGGAGTTGCGCGGAAATAGTATTCGCTTGGCTGTACGGTCTCGCCGGCGCGCAGACGGCCAAGCACTTCTGCAGAAGAAGCACGCAGACCTTCATTGCGCACCAGGATTGGAGTGCCATCGCTTGCAATGATCGTGTAGGTGGCGCTGATGCGGGACACGCCGTCAGGTCGTACGAGCGGCCAGTCAGAGCCGCCCGGGGCGATCCTGCCCGTGAGTCTGGGGCCATCGACAACTCCACCAGTGATCGCGATGTGCAGCCTCTCGCCATTGCGGGAAGCACCGCCCGACAGGACTTCTCCGATGTCGGCGCGGATGGTGAAGCAGAAATCCAGAGTGGGGGTAACGGGTCTTGCTTCAGTCATCTGGCCGACGCGTATTGGTCGCTCAGCCAACGGATCATCCGGCTGAGGTTCTTGCGCGATGCATCGCAATAGGCCATCGCCCGCAGATAGCCATGGATCAACCCGTCGCCAGTATCGAACTCGACTGGCACGCCAGCCTCGCGCAGTTTCTCCGCGTAAGCGTAGCCGTCATCGCGCAGCGGGTCATACTGGGCGACTGCCACAAATGCTGGCGGCAAGTCGGCATGGCTTTCGGCGTGAAGCGGTGCGGCCAGCGGGTTTCTGCGGTCGGCCTCTTTCGGAACATACATGCCATTCACGCCGGGCATGCCTTTCGTCTGCAGCAAAGGCGCGTCAGCATTCTCCTCATATGACGGGAACGACATTTCAAAGTGCACGCAGGGATAGACCAGCAGTTGTGCCATGGGCGCGTGTGATGTTCCCCGCAATGCAAGGCAGACGGCCGCTGCCAGATTGGCACCGGCACTGTCGCCACCGATCGCGATGCGGCCTGCATCAATATCCAGATCAACTGCGTGATCCTTAACCCAGACAAAAGCATCGCGGCATTCATTGATGGCCTGCGGGAACGGATATTCCGGCGCGAGCGCATAGTCGACGCTGATCACAGTCTGCCGATTGTCAGCTGCGATCCGCATGGTGATGTCCGCATGTGTCATCGGGCTGCCCTGCATCCATGCGCCGCCATGCATATACACCAGACATGGCTGGGTGCCGGCACCTTCGAAGCGGTCGACCCGCACCGTCACCAGGCGGCCGCCGCTTGGCACGAAGCGCACCGATGTACGCACACATTCGGGTCTGGGCAGCGCCATGTCATTGGCAATGTATTCGAACATGATGCGCCGCTCTTTGGGCGTCGCACCTGCCGGAAGCACGCTCCAGCCCCTGTTCCAGGTTTCGAGGAATGGCGTCAGTTGGGGGTCGAGCATTGTCTTGATCCTGTGTGAATTCAGCCCTGGTAGCCGCCCACAATCCAGGCAGGAAGGGAACGAAATCAGGGAAGAAGGTGATGATCGCCAACGAAGCAAAAAAGACTGCGGGGAACGGCAGGAGATCACGCACCATGCGGCCCGTTGGATGGCCGGCAATGTCGGCATCTGATTTGACCCGCCGGCATGATGCCGGCGGGTCAACATGCGATCAGAGCGCGTTGATCTTGTCGAGCAGGCCTTCGGGCCATTCGGCTGAGTATTTTGACTTCTTGTAAGCGTCGAGCACGTGGTTGCGGAAAGCTTCCTTGTCGGGCTCGTAGACATCAAGGCCTTCACCCTTGAAGAAGTCTACTAGCTCGGCTTCCTGACCAAGTGTCACCTTGTCGAGCGCGCTCTGGAAGTTCCTGGCGCACTCCTGAACCTTGGCCTGCTGGTCAGCATTCATCGCATTCCACTTCGAAAGCGAAATCGTGAACTGGTTGTTGGCGATCAAATGGCTGGTCAGGATGATCTGATTGGTGACTTCGTAGAACTTCATCGCCTTGTCAGCGGGAAGCGGGTTGTCCTGACCGTCGATCGCTCCTGTCTGCAGCGCCGTATAGACCTCGGTGAATGCCATTGGCGTTGGATTTGCCCCCAAGGCTTCACCGACAAATTGCCAGCCTTCGCCGCCGGGCATGCGCAGCTTGACGCCGGCAAGGTCGGCGGGCGTCATGGTCTTCTTGTTGCCGCGGATGTTGACGTGGCGCGTGCCGATATAGGGGTTGGCCAGGATTTTGACCTTGGTCTTCTCCTCGATCTCTGCATAGAGGTCTGCCAAAACGTCGCCATCCATCACGGCGCGCATGTGATCATAGCTGCGGAACAAGTAGGCCGTGCCAAGGATGGTTGTGTGCGGAACCTGGTTGTAGAAGTCGAAGATCGCGAGCGAGCCCATATCCAGATTGCCGCGCTGCATGGCGGTCAGTTCAGTGCCCTGCTTGAACAGGGTGGCGCCGTGATAGGATTTGAAATCAAAGCCATCACCAAGACATGCGCCGAAGCTGTCGCGCAGGGTTGTGGTGCGGATGTCGGTCTCGGGAACCGTGTCCGAATAGACGAGTTCGATCTTGTCCTGTGCCAGGGCGGCGGTCGAGAACATCGCAATCGCGATCGCCGCAACCCCGGTTGTCAGTCTGTTCATCGTGACGCGCATGAATACCTCCATAGTTGCGCTTCTGCTTGGCCGTAGCCAGACATTCATTTCCGGACGCTATGCGCGCGCGGTTTCGGCAAAGGCGACAAAGGCTGCCTTCATTCGATCGACATCGGGCGCGACGCCCGTGAAATGTTCAAAGGCCCGAACAGCCTGGAAAACCGCCATGCCTTCGCCGGACAAAGTGGCGCAGCCGATGCCGCGCGCCTGTCTCAGCAATTCGGTTTCGAGCGGAAAATAAACAATATCGGCCACCCAATGGCGGGGCCGAAGCATTGAGATCGGCAGGGGGGTGCCTGGCAGCTTCGCCATGCCGACCGGTGTCGCGTTAACGATGCCGTCGGCTGCCGCGGCGGCATCTTCCAGATTCCGGACCGCGTTTGCCCGTTGTGCGCCGAAACGGCTCCCAAGACGCTCTGCCAGTGCTTCAGCGCGGTCGTGATCACTGTCGCTGATCATGAGTTGACCGACGCCGAGATCGAGCAGGGCATAAGCGACTGCAACGCCCGCTCCGCCTGCGCCGAGCATCAGAACGCGGTCGCGCGCGGCAGTGCCCATACCGAGGCGAAAGCTCTCGCGGAAACCCCACATGTCCGTATTGTGGCCTCGCCGCTTGCCGTTCCTAAACACGACCGTATTCACGGACCCTATGTCGGAAGCTGCTGGCGACAATTCGTCGAGAAGCGGCAGGATCTCCTGTTTGTAAGGGAATGTGACATTGAAGCCGGAGAAGCCGAAATTCTCGGCAAAGTGGACGACATCCGCCAGGCTCGGCGACGGGTCGCCCATGCGGTCGATGTCGAGCAGTCGATAGACATAGGGCAAGTTCAGCGCCTTGCCTTCGGTTTCGTGCATGTAGGGCGTGCGGGAAAGCTGGATGCCGCGTCCGATAAGCCCGACCAGCACAGAGCTCGACGTTGCTGTCGAAGCAGGTGCATTCAGGACATTGGAGACCACAGCACTCAATTCAGTCCTCCCCAGGCAAGGCTCCCAGAGATGAGCGCGATGCCATGGACCATCTTTGAACTATCTAGTTAATTCAGTCAATGGGCTTTGAGCGACTCTACGAACTCGTGTAGGTGAGGGAAGCGAGGAATACGGAGAGGGCATGTCGGACCAGCAGTTGGACAAGGGCGCGCCGCGCGGCGGGTGGAAGCAGGATCCTGCAGGCGTGCGCGCGAATATCATTGCGGTGGCGACCGAGGAGTTTGCGAAAAACGGCCTGTCGGGCGCGCGGATGGACGAGATCGCGGCGAAGACCCGCACGTCCAAGCGGATGATCTATTACTATTTTGGCGACAAGGAGGGGCTATATCTTCGGGTTTTGGAAGAGGCCTATCGCAAGGTTCGCCAAGGCGAGCACCGGCTTGAACTTGCGCCGCTTGCACCCGTTGACGCGTTGAAGCGGCTGGTTGAATTCACATTCGATCACCATCGGCGCAATCCCGATTTCATCCGGCTGGTGATGATCGAGAACATTCATCACGGCGCGTTCATGCAGCAGTCTGAAATCATCCGCGACGAAAATGCGGGTGCTATCCGAAATCTGGAAGATATTTGTCGGCGCGGCGTTGAATCGGGTCAGTTCCGCGCCGTCGATCCGGTCGAACTGCACTGGCACATCAGCGCGCTGTCATTCTTCAATGTTTCGAACCGCCCCACATTTTCCGGGATATTTGGCAGCGCGCTTTTTAGCGAAGCCGGCCAGGACAGCCTGAAGCATCACGTCGTTGAAATGGTGCTTCGGTTCGTGCTTGTTCCTGCCCAAATCAGAAAGGGTTGAACCAAAGCAAGCTCATACCTGCCCGGCGAAAGGCGTCGATTAGTCGGAGCCTATAAGCAGCGCTTGTGCCCACTGGTAATCCCCCATTCTCAGGGGTGTTTGATTGAAGAACTCACGCGGTCATTCTCAGTTTTCGGGCTGGCGGTATCCCGCCATGGCCATGTTGGGTCGCTGGTGATTGTGTGTCCATAGCCGCTCGGTCGCTGTTTCCTGAACCTCCTCAATTGTATTGAACAGATTTGCATCCAGCCATTCATGACGAAGGTGGGACTGTTGCGCTCGACCAGGCATTGCTGGCGCGGCTGTCACTGCTGTTTGCCATTGACCCGGCAACGCCCGGCGGCTGACGCGTGTTCCGGCTACCAGCGAACTGACGGGTCGGGCGTTGGGATGGCGTCGAGCAGTTCGCGCGTGTAGGCGTGTGACGGATTGTCGAACAGGGTCCTGACGGGGGCGTCTTCGATGATTTGGCCCGACTGCATGACGATGACGCGGCTGCACAGCCGACGAATGACCGACAGGTCGTGGCTGATGAAGGCAAGTGTCAGCCCGAGCTGCCTGACGAGATCCTGCAGCAGATTGAGCACCTGCGCTTGTGAGGAGACATCGAGGCCGGAGACGATTTCGTCTGCCAGGATGAAGTCGGGCCGCATGGCAATGGCGCGTGCGATCCCGATCCGCTGGCGCTGACCACCCGACAATTCATGCGGGTAGCGGCGTGCAAATGCGCCCGGCAGGCCAACCTGTTCAAGCACGTCGAGGACGCGCCGGTCTGATGCGGCGACGCCGATCGGCGAGCCGATGATGCGGCCGATGGTCAGACGCGGATTGAGCGACGACATCGGGTCCTGAAAGATCATCTGGATGCGGGGTCTCAGCGGGCGCATCTGCGCGTCGTAGAGATGGGTTATGTCTGTCCCGTCGAAGCGGATCGAACCGCCTGTGGGTTCGATCAGACGCACCAGTGCGCGGCCAAGCGTCGTCTTGCCCGAGCCAGAGCCGCCGACGATGCCATAGACCGCGCCGCGTGGAATCTCGAAGCTGACGCCCTTGAGGATTTCCAGCCGCGGGGCCGCCCCAAGGAATGGCTTTCGCGTCATGTCCGGAACGTCAACGCGCAGATTGTCGATTGTGAACAGCGCTTCAGCCATGATTGCTCCACGCGCCGTCTGCGGCCGAAATCTCGGCTGCCATGATTTCGAGCACGTCGGCTGGAACCGGCTGGAGATCACCTTCGGCCTCGGTGTGACGCGGTGTTGCCGCGAGCAGGGCACGGCTATAGGCATGGCCAGGCGCGTCGAAGAAGGTGTTTACGTCTGTGTCTTCCACCACCTTGCCGGCGTAGAGGACCGACAGATCGTCACAGACTTTTGCAACGACGCCCAGATCGTGGGTCACAAACAGCAGCGCCGTGCCGTGCCGCTCCTGCAATTCGGAGATGAGGCGCAGGATCTGCTTCTGCACCGTCACATCGAGCGCAGTTGTCGGCTCGTCGGCGACGATCAGTTTCGGTTCGGCGGCAAAGGCCGACGCGATGAGGATGCGCTGACGCATGCCGCCCGACAATTCGTGCGGATAGAGCCGCATGACGCGTTCGGGTTCGGGAATGTGGACTTCGGCCAGGATCTCGATGGCGCGCTGGTTGGCACGTGCCTTTTCCCAGCCAAGAATGTCGACCAGCCGGTCGGTGATCTGGCCGCCGATGCGACGCGATGGATTGAGTGCCGTCAGCGGGTCCTGCGGGATAAGCGCGGCTCTGGTACCGACCAGCTTGCGTCGTTCAGACGGGGCCATTTTCAACAGGTCACGCCCTTCGAGCAGGATTTCGCCTTCAACGACCTCGATTGCTTTGGGCAAGATGTCGAGTACGGCCTTGCCGATCATGCTCTTGCCGGCACCGCTTTCGCCAACCAGACCGCGGACCTTGCCGATTGGGACGGTGAGGCTGACCGATCGCAAGACGCGTTCGTTCGTCCCACGCAGGCGCGCCGACAGATTGCGTATCTCCAGCATTTCGCTCATCGCAACACCGGATCGAAATAGTCACGCAGGCCTTCGCCAAGCTGCGCGAAGGAGAGCACTGTCAGGAACAGCGCGCCGAGCGGGAAGGCGAGCACCCACCATGCCTGATAGATCGATGTGCGACCCTCGGCGATCATGCCGCCCCAGGTGGGAGAGTCGGACGATTGCGACAGGTTCACGAATGACAGGATTGCCTCGACGATGACGGCGATGCCCATCTCCAGCGTCAGCAGCGCGACGATGACCGGCAGGACATTGGGCAGGATTTCGGCCAGCATGGTGCGAAGCCGCGTGAAGCCCGCAACGCGCGCGCTCTGCACATAGTCCATCTGGGACTGGGTCATCGCTTCGGCGCGCACCACACGGCAAAAGCGCGTCCAGTCGATGACGACGATGGCGATGATGACCGATGTGAGGCTCGCGCCAAGGACGGCAATCAGCAGGATTGCAAACAGGACCGGCGGAAATGCCATCCAGATGTCGACCAGCCGACTGATTATCCTGTCTGGCCAGCCTCGATAATAGCCGGCAATCAGACCGAGTGTCGAACCGATCAGGCAAGTGGCGATGCCGGCAACAAGCGCGACGGTGAGCGCGACGCGTGCGCCGTAGAGCATGCGGGTCAGCACATCGCGGCCGAGACTGTCTGTGCCAAGCCAGAAGCCTGGCTCGCTGTCGGGCAGCCATGCGGGCGGCAGGCGACCCAGCATCAGATCCTGCGCAAGCGGATCATGCGGGCTGATGACGGGAGCAAGGACTGCGACCGCGACGACCAGCGTCAGCCATGCGCCAGAGAGCCATAGGCGCGTGCCGACGCGCCGCCTGACTGCGCCGCGACCGTCAAGCATGACGCAGCTTCGGATTGAGCAGGGCGTAGGTCATGTCCACGGCCAGGTTGACGAGGGTGAAGAGGAGCGCAAACAGGATGACGATGCCCTGGATGAGTGGCAGGTCGCGATTGATGACCGCGTCGATTGCCATGTTGCCGAGGCCTTCATAGGAAAACAGCCGTTCCACGATGACGGTGCCGCCAATGAGGAAGGTGAACTGCACGCCGACCAGCGTCAGTGTCGGCAGAATGGCATTGGGCAACGCTTCGGCCATGATGACGCGCGTTTCCGAATAGCCTTTGGTGCGGGCCAGAACCGAATAGTCGAGGTTCACGGTTTCCTTGAGCGATTGTTTGAGCAATTGCGCGATGATTGCCGCAAGCGGCAGGGCAAGTGCCAGCGCCGGCATGAACATGTGGCTGAGCAGGTCGCGCGTGAGGTCAAAGCGCAGCCGGAAAATGCTCTCGAACAGGTAGAACTGGGTGGTGAAGGGCAGTTCGAGCCGTGGTGTGACGCGGCCGGAAATGTGGAACACCGGCCACAAGACGCCAAGCAGCACGATAAGCAAAAGGCCCCAGAGAAAATCCGGCACCGACATGCCGACGCCGTTTGCGACATCGATGCCCGCCTCGACCCGTGTGGCACGCCAGCGGGTGCCGAGAATGGCAAGCGTGCCGCCCAGCGCAATGGCGATGATGAGCGCCATGATGGAGAGTTCAAGCGTGGCTGGCAGCCGCCCAAGCACCAGGCCGAGAACCGGTTGTCTCGTTGTGATGGATGTGCCGAAATCGCCATGCAGCACATTGCCGAACCAGATGACGAATTGTTCGACGATGGATTTGTCGAGCCCGTAGAGCGCCTTCAACCGATCGATGTCGGCTTCGGTTGCGCCCGGCGGCAGCATCATTGCAATCGGATTGCCGGGCACGACGCGCACGACGAAAAAAACGATAATGGCCACGCCGATCAGGGTGATCAGCATGGTCAGTAATCGTGACAGGAAGGTTCTGAACAGTTGCATGATTGGCAAGCCCGCCGGCCGGGACCGGCGGGCCTGATCTTAGCTGCGCTTGATCAGGTGCGGCAGCAGCGCGCCCGACTTGTGCGGTGTGACCGTAATGCCCTCGCGATGTACGACGGGCTGCGCATATTGCATCAGCGGGATAACGAGGCTTTCGTCGGCAACATATTTGGCGACCCCCTTCCAGCCCTCGATACGCTTGGCTTCGTCCTTCTCGCCCCAGAGCGGGCCGATCTTTTCGATCAGATCCTGGCCGTCCCAGACCGAATGCGGGCTTGGGCCGAACATGGCGAAACCGGTCGACGTGGTCGGGTCGCCGACAGCATTGCCCCAATTGTAGAAGGCGGCCGGCGCGAGCTGGTCTGCGGCGCGCAGTTCGTAGTGCTTGGCCACCTCATAGACTTCGATTTCGGCCTCGATGCCGACCTTGCGCCACATGCCGACGATAGCCTGGATGATCTCATAGTCCTTCGGCTTGAAACCACGCGTGGTCTGGATCTTGAACTTGACCGGCTTTTCCGGCGAGAAGCCGGAAGCGGCCAGCGCCTTGATCGAGGCGTCAACGTCAAACGGCACGGTGATGGAGGCGTCGAATGCCTCATATTCCGGCGTTTCCAAGGTTGAGATCGGCACGCCATAGCCGCGCAGCAGGCGCTTCACCAGAAGCTCCTTGTCGATGGAATGGGCGGCAGCGAAGCGCACATTCTTGTCCATCATCGGCTCGATGTCGTTCAGGAAGATCATGCCGATGTCGGACACGGTTTCGCAGCTGCCCTTCAGCTTGCCGCCGATCAGGCGGTCATATTCCTCATAGGGAATTTCCAGCGTGACGTCGGAATTGCCGGATTCGACTTCCGCAACGCGGCTGGCCGCGTCGGTGACAAATTTGATGGTGACGGAATCGAAATCCGGCTTGCCGCCGAAATAGTCCGGATTGGCCTTGAGGCGCACGAACGCGTTGCGCTCGTAGTGGTCGACCATATAGGGGCCGGTGCCGATCGGCTTTTCCTCAAAGCCGGCAGCGCCGACCTTTTCGAAGTAGGCTTTCGGCATGACATAGCCGGTGAGGAACGCCATCCACTTGAAGATTGTCGGGTCGAACTGGAGCACGTCGCCGGTGATCTTGTTGCCGTCGATCTGGAAATTGCCGATGTTCTTCCAGACAAACTGGATCGGGTTGCCGGTAGTGTCAGTGCCCGCGCGCTGCAGCGACCAGACCACATCTTCAGCGGTGAACGGGCTGCCATCGTGCCATTTCACGCCTTCGCGAACGGTCATGTGTACCTTGGTCTTGTCTTCGTTCCAGCCCCATTCCGTCAGCAGGCCGGGTTCGAATGTCAGATCCGGTTTCTGGTGGATGAACATGTCGAAGACGGACTGGTAGAGGCCTTGAATGGTCGGGTTGACCGCAGACGGGCCGACCGTCGGGTCCCAGGATGGCAGGTTGACATTGTAGGCGATGGTCAGTTCGTCCGCGCTCTGGGCGGCGGCCAGATGCGGCAGGGCGAGTGTGGCTGCGCCCGCGCCTGCGAGCTTCAGCAATGTGCGTCTGTTCGGTGTGTTGATGCTCATTTGGTTCCTCCCAAAGTCAGCTAATGGTCTGATTGCAATGCATTCACTCAAAGGGCTGCAGTCGCTTCGATTTCGATCAGAAAGTCTGGCAAGGCGAGCGACTGAACGCCGATGAATGTGTTGGCTGCGGGTACGCTGCCGCCATAGAAGGCGACGATTTCCTCGGTGACCGGCCCAAGCTTTTCCGGCGAATGGTTCACGACATAGGTGCGCAGCCGCACGATATCGGCAGGTGTTGCGCCGGCTGCCGCCAGCACTTCGCGCAGGTTTGCCAGAGCCTGCCGCGTCTGGGCGACAAGATCGCCCGGCCCGACAAGTTCACCCTTGCCGTTCCACGCGACCTGACCCGACAGATGCAGGGTCTTGCCGCCGTTCTGCTCGACGGCATGTGAAAAGCCGAAAGGCACGGACTGGTACATCGTGTCGGGGTTGATTGGCTTGCGCTTCATTTCAGGTCCTCCCGCATTGCTGAATTTCAACGACGAAAATCTCAACGTCCGGCAAGTTGCTGCGCCAGCATGAAGCCCGATCCTGCGCCGACGCCTGCACCCGGCCAGGTGGCTGCGCCTGCAAGGTGAAACCTCTTGACGGGCGTGCGCCAGTCGGCAGCGCCCGGCACCGGGCGGAACAGAAAATTCTGTGCCAGATGGTGGCTGCCGCAGATCTGGTCGCCGCCGACCAGATTGGGGTTGTCGCGCTCCAGATCGAGCGGACCGAAGACGGATCTGGCGATGATGCGGTCGCGCAGGCCCGGCGCATAACGCTCGACGATGTCGAGCGCGCGGTCGGCAAATGCGTCCTTGGCCTTCGTCCAGTCGCGCGCCTTGATCTTGCCGGCGGCGTCGCCCCTGATGTCGCCGGGCGCCATGCGCACCTGCAGCCAGAGAATATGCTTGCCATCGGGCGCGCGCGACGGGTCGATCGCGGTTGGCTGACCGACGACGATGACAGGTTCTGCCGGCAGCAGCCCGGCCATTGCCTGGGCATATGCCTGCGCCATCATGTCGAGCGACGGAGCGAGATGCACATAGGCGAAGTCGCGCAGTTTCGGATCGGGCCAGGCAGGCAGATCGTTCAGCGCGAGGTGGATCATCATCGTGCCCGGTGCGTGGCGGAAGGCGGCCATGCGCCGGTCGAAAGTCGCGTCGCCGCTGCCGGTCGGCAGCAGAGTTTGGAGAGCGCGCGGGGCGACCGAGCCGATGACGGCGCGGCGTGCGGTGATGCGTCGCCCGTCCGCGAGCGTCACGCCTTTGGCCTGACCGCCTTCGACGTCGATCCGGTCGACGCCGACGCCGCATTCGATCGTGCCGCCGGTTGCCTCGACCATGCCGGTCAGCGCCCGGATCATCGTGTCTGCGCCGCCCTTGCCGAGCACCATGCCAAAACTCTGGCCGGCCATGCCTTCGAGATAGGGGAAGACCGCGCCGCCGGCTATGTCGGGCGCGAAGTCGAGATGCATGCCCCAAGCGCCGAGCATGGCTTTGACTTCAGCGCTTTCGAATGTCTCATCAAGCCAGGAACGTGGGCTCGACAGCAGGAAACGCAACAGGTCCACACTTCCCGAGATGCCTGCAGACCGCAGTGTTGAAAAGGCATTGCGTGCAATTGCATGCTTTTTCATGGAACTTCCCAGGATCGGGAATATCAGCGCTGCACGCGCCGGGAATGCTGTCAGAAGCGCCTTCCACGTGTCGGCATCGGCTGGCGAGATTGCGCGGATGCGCGCTTCGGTCTGCGCCGGATCGGTTGATACGCCGAGCCAATTGCCATCGGGAAAGATGGAGGCGAAACAGTCGGAGACCGGAGCGAATTCCAGCCCATGGGCGGCCAGATCGGCGGCATATTGCTTGTGAAATGCCGATCCGGCGAACAGGCTGAGGTTCATCGCCGCCAGATCGTGGCGGAAGCCGGGTTTTGTCAGCTCAAGCGTTTTTACCGCGCCGCCGGCGGTAGCCGACTGCTCGAAGACCGCAACCTTCCAGCCGCGCTTTCCAAGATGCGCGGCGCAAGCGAGCCCATTGTGCCCCGCGCCGATGATTACCGCGTCGTAAGTCGACATATTTTTCGTTCGCCCTCGAAACAGATATTTGCATATGCATCTAAATACGTCTAGTCTCTCTTTTGGGAACATTGCGGCGGACGACACGGTCCGGACAACCTTCGAGGAGGCAGAACATGGCGTCGGCGAACACGCTTTCGCAGCTAGCGACACAACTGGTTGGCGGGCAGGTGGAGGTGGTCGATCTGACCGCGCCGCTGGGGCCCGATACGCCCCTGCTCAAGCTGCCGCCGGATTTTGCGGTCGACACGCCGAAGATCGAAATTCACACGATCTCCGAATATGACAAGAACGGGCCGTTCTGGGCCTGGAACTGGCTGAAGCTGGGCGAGCATTCGGGCACGCATTTCGATGCGCCGCACCACTGGATCACCGGCAAGGACTATTCGGACGGCTTTACCGACACGATTCCGGCCAGGAATTTTGTCGCGCCGCTCAATGTCATCGATTGCTCGAAGGAAACCGCGGCCAATGCCGATTTCATCCTGACCAAAGAAGGCGTCAAGGCTTGGGAGGCCAAGCATGGCGCGATCGGCAGGGGCGAATGGGTGGTGATGCGCACCGATTGGGACAAGCGCAACCATTCCGAGGAGCTCTATCTGAACGCCGACGCGACTGGCCCGCATTCGCCCGGTCCATCTGTCGACTGCATCGAATATATACTCGAGCAAGGTGCGATCGGCTGGGGCACGCAGTGCATCGGCACCGATGCCGGCCAGGCTGGCGGGTTCGAACCTCCCTATCCGGCGCACAATCTGCTGCACAAGGCCAACCGCTACGGGCTCGCCAGTCTGGTGAACCTCGACAAACTGCCCGCCAAGGGTGCGATCCTCATCGTTGCGCCATTGAAGATCGTGAAGGGCACGGGCAGTCCTGTGCGCGCGCTGGCGCTCGTCCAGAAGGGCTGACCGCCCATGGCGTTCGATCACGTCATCATCGGCAGTGGCATCAACGGCCTTGTGGCTGCTGCCATGCTGTCGGGCAAGGGACGCAACGTGCTGCTGCTGGAGCGTGCCGACCATGTCGGCGGCTGCATGCTGAGCACGGAAGCGACCCTGCCGGGGTTCACCCATGACGTGATGGCCGCAACCTTTGTGCTGTTCATAACCGGCCCGGCCTTTGCCGAGCTTGGCGATGATCTGGCGCGGCACGGACTTGAGTTCTGCCACACGGCGCACCCAACCGCGGTGCTGCGGCCCGATGGCAGCTCGGCGGTGCTGACGACCGATCGTCAGGCCAATGTGGCGGCGTTCAACGCGCTGTCGGCAGGCGATGGCGACAGGCATATGGCTGATGTCGGTTCGGTCGAGCAAAGCGCGCCGCTGCTGTTTGGCCTGCTCGGCGGGCAGTTATGGAGTTTTGCAACTGCAAAGCTGTTGGCGCGTGAGGCGTGGCGGCGCGGGCTGCGTGGACTGGCGGCCTATCTGGGCGAAGCATTGCAGCCGGGCCGCCGCTGGCTGGAAAGCGGCTATCGATCTGCAGATATTCAGGCGTTGCACGCACCGTGGGCGCTGCATTGCGGTCTGTCGCCCGAGGACACCTATTCGGCCCAGATGGGCAAGGTCGTGGCGTTCGCGCTGGAAGCGGCGGGTGCGCCGATCGCCAAGGGTGGCACTGGCAAGGTGGCGGACGCGTTCCGCAAGCTGATTGAGGAGCGTGGCGGGGAGGTGCGCACCGGTGTCGAGGTCGAGCGCATTGCCGTCGCGAACGGTCGGGCGACGGGCGTAAGGCTTTCGGGTGGCGAGACGATTGGTGCGAGCCGGTCGGTCATTGCATCGGTTGGCCCCGCGCAGCTCTATGGCAATCTGCTTGGGGCAGATGCGCCTGCGCAGGCAAAAGATGAGGTACGCGAATTCCGCAATGGACGGGGGAATTTTCAGCTGCACTTTGCGCTGGATCGCCCGGTGATCTGGAAGACCGCCGGACTGGAAAAGACCGCCCTGATCCATCTTGCCGATGGCATTGATTCCGTTTCGAAATCCCACAATGAGGCGACGCGCGGCATGCTGCCGGAAACGCCAACGATCTGCGTTGGCCAGCCAAGCGTGCTTGATCCGTCTCGCTGCCCGGAGGGCAAGGCAATCCTGTGGCTGCAGATCCCCGATGCGCCACGTCTGATCAAGGGTGATGCGGCAGGCAAGATCGCGACGTCGGGCCAGTGGGATGAAGCGACACGCGAGGCATTTGCCGACCGGATTCAGAACATATTGAGCAATCACATCGAGGGTTTCGACAAGACGGTTCTGGCGCGGCGCGCATTTTCGCCGGCCGATCTTGAGGCGATCAACGTGAACCTCGTCGGCGGTGACCCCTATGGCGGTGCCTGCACAATCGATCAGTTCTTCATCTGGCGGCCGTTCCCGACATCAATCAATCATCGCACGGCGATCAAGGACCTTTTCCATATTGGTGCGTCGACGCATCCAGGCCCCGGTCTTTCCGGCGCGTCGGGCTACCTCGCGGCAAAGGAGCTCGCATGACGGCTGACCCGAGGGAGTTCGTGGCAGATGGCCAGCGGCTCGGCGAGATCGGGCTACAGCAGTTTGCGCCCTATCTGATGAACCGCATCATGGGCCGCTACAATGCTCTGCTGCGCGCCGACATGAACAAGCTCGGCCTGACCATTCCAAAGATGCGGAGCCTTGCGATCCTGTCCGTGATCGACGGCATCGTGATCAGCAGGCTGGCGACCTATTCCATCGTCGAGCAGTCGACGCTGTCGCGCGCGCTTGATGCGC
>Ga0209572_1001392_pt1 | contig 16952 bp, 17 predicted proteins | sample EBPBio232012_DNA_FD_185867 | JGI IMG/M metagenome (GOLD analysis project Ga0209572, IMG submission 185867) | Wastewater treatment Type I Accumulibacter community from EBPR Bioreactor in Madison, WI, USA - Reactor 1_1/23/2012_ DNA (SPAdes)... | ecosystem: Engineered > Bioreactor > EBPR >...
GGGTGGGGTGGAAGGTAAAAATGTCTATGCCGCTGCAGAAGGATATGTTTCGAGAATAAAAATCCAGAATGGAGGCTATGGCAATGCCATCTACATTACGCACCCCAATGGTTACACTACGGTTTATGCTCATTTGAAAGTTCTGAACGATACCCTTCAAAAATATCTGGTTGCACAGCAATATGTTCAAAAAAACTGGGAGATCGACCTTTCCTTAAATCCGGAACAGTTTAAGGTTAAACAAGGTGACCTGATGGCACTCTCCGGCAATACGGGTGGCTCGGCGGGACCGCATCTTCATTTTGAAATCAGAGACGAAAAAGAAAACGTTTTGGATCCTTCACAGTTTGGTTTTTCTGACCTTAAAGATGTCGCAGCTCCGGTTATCGAAATGATATCTTTGAAAACCATGTCGAAAGACGCCCGCATCAACGGGAAGTTTGGATTGTTTAATTTTCCGGTCACCAAAAATAAAAAAGGCGAGTATGTGTTGGCTCAAAAAATATATGCCAAAGGACTTATCGGCATGGAAGTGCTGACCTATGACCGCAGCGGCAATTCACCCTTTAGGCAAGGGGTAAACCGCATCGTTTTGCAGGTAAACGGAGAAAAAACTTTCGACTTTAAACTGGACAAAATGGCCTTCCACAACAGGCTCTCTATGAACACGCATGTGAACTATGAAAAGCTGATCAACAAAGGCCAGAAGGTCCACAGATGTTATGTGGTTGACGGAAATGATTTCGATTTTTATAATACAGGAAATGAAAAAGGGAAATTCTGGATAAAAAACGATACCAACGCTGTAAAACTGGAGGTTTTTGATGCTTTCCTGAATGCTGCCCGTTTGGAGTTTAAAATTCTGAATGAAAGCCTGGATAAAAGTGTCAATCCGCTTGTCAAAAAGTCGCAACCCACAATTGGAATTTCTGATAATTTTCTTTTCGTAAACTATCAAAGCAACGACAGTATTCCTGAGAAGATTATAGTAAAAGCCAATGGGAAATTTGATACCACCTATTTTGAAAAATCAATCCAAAACCACTGGACCAAAGTCTTTGATTTGAGCGAAAATTTTATTGATGTACTATGGGTAGGAAACAAGAAAATGGATGTTCCGGTTAATTATTTCATAAGGAAATCAGAGCCAAATTTTAAATCAGAAAAATTCGATATTGATTTTCAGGAATCTGTATTTTTTGATGCTCCTGTAAATATGCAGGAGAAGGAGAATAAATTAATGCTGCACGAAGATATTATCCCGCTGAAAAGTCAGGCCACGGTAACCTGGAAATCTTTTAATGCACCCAACTATATCGATAAATTCGGCATTTATCTTCAGGACCGGAAACCGAAGTTTATCGGCGGAGAATGGGCTAAAAACGAAATCAAATTTAACATTAAAGAATTTGGTACCTATCAATTGATGTACGATGGCGTGCCACCGCTCATAACGCCCCGAACCCTTGATTCCAACGCTTTGAAATACAGGATTTCTGACGAACTTTCGGGTATAAAAACTATCCATTGTACCGTAAACGACGAGTGGGTGCTGATGAATTATGAATTTAAATCGGGTTTAATCTGGTCAGAAAAAGCAGACCCATCAAAACCTTTTTCAGGTAAAGTTGTTCTATCTATAACAGACAACGCCGGCAATATTGCCAGGCATGAAACCGAAATTATCAACAAAAACAATGAGACCGGAAATTAATACGCCAGCCCCCGATTTTGAAGCTTTTAATCAGGATGGTAAAACAGTAAAGCTCAGCGATTACAGGGGGAAAAAAGTAGTTTTATATTTTTACCCTAAAGACAATACACCCACCTGCACAACCCAGGCGTGTAATCTGAGAGACAATTATAAGCAGCTTTTACAAAATGGATATGTGGTTTTAGGAGTGAGTGTGGATAATGTGAAATCACATGCCAAATTCAAAGCGAAATTTGAGCTTCCATTCGACTTAATCGCCGACCCTGAGCATAATATTGTAGAAAAATACGGTGTTTGGGGAGAAAAAATGATGTTTGGCAAAAAGTACATGGGTGTTTTAAGAACCACTTTTGTAATTGATGAAAAGAGAATTATTACTGAAATCATCGATAAAGTGGAATCAAAAGTGCATTCTGCCCAAATAATTGGTTGATTTTTTAGAAAAAAAACTAAAATGGATTAATATTCGTTATAATTTTACATTGATAAATAATTCCGGCATAGGATTGAAAAAAAGATTTCTTAAATTTCTAACCGTTTTCATGACCCTGATTACTCTTTTGAGTAGTCATGGATATGCTTACTATAAGCATACTTGTCTGATTACTAAAAAAGAAACTGTTTCCCAAAATCTCCACACCTGTTTCGGAAATTATAAGCCTGAGCCTGACAACTACACAAAAATTAAAAGATCTTCCTGCTGTAAAATTGAGCATCTGGTAAACAAGGTTGACACGGGTGGTAAATTTGATGTTAATCTTCATTTTGATGTATTATTTTCTCAAACCCATTGCACAGTTTTTGAATTTAAAACCTCAGAATCCCATTTAACCGAATGCACCGGCTATCATTTTTATTCTGATTCTTCTCCTCCTGCCTTAAAGTTGTTTATTCTGAATAATTCATTTTTAATTTGAGAAATACATATAAGTGCTTTTAAATAAGTGTTTTATGTTTTATTGAATTTTAAAAAATGAAAAATATTGTTTTTCTATTAATTATATTTAGTTCCGGTGCCTTTGCACAGTCTATCCAAGGGAATATTAAAGATTCCCAAAATCAGATTTTGCCCGGTGTAATCGTAAGCATTATTGGTGAAAAAGGCAATGTAGTGTTTTCAGACGAAAAAGGTGATTTCTCGATAAAACCAGTAACCCGCAATCCCAAATTGGTTTTTACGTTATTGGGATTTAATTCTGATACCCTTTTGGTGAAAGATAATTCATTCTTAAATATTGTTTTAAAAGAATCCAATGCTACACTCGATGCTTTGGTGGTAAATGGAAACGCCACTGTAATTGACCGTCTTTCACCAATTCAAACCGAAACCCTTACAACCAAAACGCTCGCTAAGGCAGCTTGCTGTAACCTGAGCGAAAGTTTCGAAACTAATGCCTCTGTAACAGTAAGTTATGCCGACGCAGTTACCGGTGCCAAACAAATTCAAATGCTGGGACTGAGTGGAGCTTATATTCAAACCAATGTGGAAAACATTCCCAATCTCAGGGGTTTGGCGGCTACTTTTGGTCTCAATTACATTCCCGGTACCTGGATACAGTCCATTGACATTGGAAAAGGAGTGGGCTCAGTAGTGAATGGTTATGAAAACATGGCAGGTGTAATTAATGTGGAACTTAAAAAGCCGGAAAATTCTGAAAGGTTATTGTTAAATGCCTATCTCAATCATTGGGGAAGAGCTGAAATAAACCTGAATACTTCCAAAAAACTCAATAAAAAGTGGTCCACCGGTATTTTAAGTCATGCCTCAATGCTACCTACCGAGTTCGACCGAAATAATGACGGATTCAGAGATTTACCTAAATACAACCAAATCAATCTCATCAATCGCTGGAAATATCAATCAGATAAATATATGGCTCAGTTTGGAGCTAAATATCTGGCAGAGGATCGTTCCGGTGGACAAATGGGATTTGTCTCGGCACAAAAAAGTCCTTCGATTTATGGGTTCTTCAACCAAACCCGCAGGTACGAACTTTTCTCTAAAACTGCGAAACTCTTCCAGGAAAAACCGTACCGGGGGCTGGGTTTGATTCTCAATTATTCAGGCCATTTTTCGGAATCTTATTTTGGCCAAAAACCTTATTCGGCAGATCAAACGAGTTTTTATCTTAATCTCATCTATCAGGATAAAATTGTGGATACCCGACATACCTACAAAACCGGAATCAGCTATTTAAATGACAATTATGATGAAAAATTAGGCGGTTTGACCAGAATCAGAAATGAATCGGTACCTGGCATTTTTTATGAATACACCTACAATCACCTGGATCGTACAGTTTTGCTGGTGGGTGCGAGGTTGGATAAACATAATATTTTTGGCACCAGGTTTACCCCCAGAGTACATATTAAGCAGGATATTGGTCAAAATGATACCTGGAGGCTAAGTGCGGGTACTGGCTTCAGAGTGGCCAATCCATTGGCTGAATATTTTGGAAATCTGGTTAGCAGCAGGTCTGTCGTCTTTTTGGAAGAGCTCAAGCCTGAAGAATCTCTTAATTTGGGAACCTCTTATATTAAAGAAATCGGGAAGCTTTCCTTGTCAGGAGAATATTATTTTTCAAAATTTAAAAATCAGATGGTAGCTGATGCAGAGCATGATCAGTATTTGTATTTTTATAACCTTGAAGGCAAATCATATACTCAAAGTGCTCTTTTTGAACTGAATTATGGCCCGAAAAAAAACTGGGAGGTTAAACTTGCCTATAAATATGTGGAAAGTAAACAGACCTTAGGAAAACCAAACAGGGAAAAAATCCTTTTTGATAAAATGTTTTTACCGAGGCATCGGGTTCTGCTCAATATGGCCTATGCATTGCCTTATGATAAATGGAAGTATGATTTCACGGTACAATGGAATGGTAAAAGAAGGATCCCCAATGCCGGAAAAACCGTTGATCTTGTCAACTACAGGACAATGCCTGTGATATATGCTCCTTCATTTTTTAATCTTAATGCCCAGATAAGCCGTAATTTTCCTAAAACTGAAATCTATCTTGGCGGTGAGAATCTTACAAATTTCAGGCAAAAAGACCCTATTCTTTCGGCTGACCAGCCTTTTTCTAATAACTTTGACGCCGGATTGGCCTGGGGGCCTGTGGTAGGGGCTACCATTTATTCAGGATTACGTTATAAAATACCTTAATTTCGGTTTATTGTTTTTAAAAATATTTTACATAAATTTCTTAATATCAAACATATAATTTAATTGTTATGAAAAAAGTTTTGGGTTTTCTTTCGCTGATTTTATTAATGTCAGTTTCGGGTTATGCACAAAAAGCAGCAACTGTAGAAGAGGTTAAATTTAAAACTTCTGCCAAATGTGGCATGTGCAAGGAGCGTATCGAGCATGATCTGAGCTTGACCAAAGGTGTAGAAAAGGCTGTTTTAAATTTGGATGATAAAACAGTTTCAATTTCTTACAATGCCAAAAAGACCAGTCCGGAGAAGTTAAAAGTTAAGATTTCGAAAATTGGATATGATGCAGACGAAGTTATCGCCGACCAGAAAGCACACGATCGCCTTCCTGATTGTTGTCAAAAAACGGCGGATGCACATCAGTAATTGTTTTTAAGTTTTATTGGAATCAAAAAGTTATGAAAGTAGAATTAAACAGAGTAGACGATGCCTTCCATTTTCAGGCCAAAGGTGCTTCTGAAATAGTCGTAAATATTGACGCTGCCGAAGCTATAGGCGGGAAAAACCAGGGAGCCAGACCAATGGAGCTGCTGCTAATGGGCTTGGGTGGATGTACTTCCATCGATGTGATTTTGATTTTGAAGAAACAAAGGCAGGCTTTGGAAGACATAAAGCTGGTAATAGAAGGTGAAAGAGAAAAAATCGAAGGAACTGAAATGAGTCCATTCCGGAAGATAAACATTCATTTTATTCTGAAAGGTGACCTGGATGCTAAAAAAGTAGAAAAAGCCATTGAATTGTCGATGGAAAAATACTGCTCGGCCACGGCTCAGTTGTCTTGTTCAGCCCAAATAACCCACACTTATGAGATAGTTTGAGAGGTTTGGCACGAAGATTGATTTTTTAATTTTATTAATCACAAAAACAATAAGATTATGAAATCAAAAATCGCTCTCCTGTCATTAATTATCGCCCTTGGATTCAGTTCATTTGCTGCCGATTCTCCCATTGCTTTCGGCAAAAAGAGAGGTAAAAAAGCAAAATCTGAGAAATGCTGCTCTGAAATGTCGAAATCACAATGTAAAACAGAGGCTGCAAAAGGTGGTGCTGCTTGTTGTGCAAAAAAGTAAAAAAGATAGAAAAATTTCCCTAAGGCTTCCCTCATCAGGAAGCCTTTTTTTGTTATTTTTACGAAAAAATACATTTTAAATTGAAGCAATATCAAGATCTCCTGAAACATATTTTAGAACATGGAACCGAAAAAACCGACCGCACCGGCACCGGCACCATCAGTGTTTTTGGGTATCAAATGAGGTTTAATCTCAATGAAGGTTTTCCGTTGGTTACAACCAAAAAAGTACATTTGAAAAGCATTATTCATGAGTTACTCTGGTTTATCAAAGGGGAAACCAATATTAGTTATTTAAAAGAAAACGGAGTCAGTATATGGGATGAATGGGCCGATGAAGCGGGAAATCTGGGGCCGGTTTATGGAAAACAATGGCGTTCGTGGTCTGGTAATAATGGAGAGGTAGATCAGCTGAAGGAGGTTTTGGCTCAACTAAAAAACAATCCCGATTCCCGCCGGATAATTGTTTCAGCCTGGAATGTTGGCGAGCTTTCGCAAATGGCTCTTATGCCTTGTCATGCTTTTTTTCAGTTTTATGTGGCTGATAATAAGCTTTCCTGCCAGTTGTACCAACGCAGTGCAGATGTATTTTTAGGGGTTCCATTCAATATTGCTTCTTATGCCCTTCTGACCATGATGATCGCTCAGGAATGCAATCTGGAATTGGGCGATTTTGTCTGGACCGGTGGCGATACCCATATTTATGCCAACCATCTGGAGCAAGTCAATACCCAGCTGAGCCGTGAGCCAAGGCCATTACCCAAAATGAAGATAAATCCTGAGGTGAAGTCAGTCTTTGATTTCAAATTCGAAGATTTTGAATTGCTCGATTACAACCCCTATCCCGGCATTAAAGCTCCTGTGGCTATTTGATTTTCCAAATTCAATTCACAATTCTTTCAATCCAACTTTTATCAGGACATTCTTCAAGAAGCTTAGCAACTGATTTTCTAAATTTTGGATGAAAATAATCAGGTGATATTTCACAAAGGGGCTCAAGTACAAACCGCCTTTTTTGAATGTAAGGATGTGGAATGGTTAAATTTTCAGAGGAAATTGAAACCGCATTAAAGAACAGAATATCTATATCAATAATTCTGCTTTCCCATTTTTGGCTTCTGACTCGTCCCATATTTTTTTCAATGGCAAGAATCAATTCCAGGATTTTAAAAGGCCATAAATTGGTTTCAATCTCTACGGCCATATTATAGTAATTGTCCTGATTTTCAACGCCCCATGCCTGGGTTTCATAAACAGAAGATTTTTTCTTTAGCCTCCCGATTTCGGATTCAATCTGTTTGATTGCTTCCTCAAGATTGGAATTTTTATCGCCCAGGTTGGTTCCCAGTCCTAAAATCAACCGATTCATATTTTTATAGCATCGGATTGCTGGAAACTATCTTTTACATGCATGAGCTCATTCAAAAAGTCCGGGTCTTTTTCTAAAGCATTTCCAACAATAACGACATCAGCACCGGCTTTCCAGGCATTGTAAGCTTTTTCTGCACTGTTTATACCGCCGCCAACAATCAATGGAGCAGTAGTATTACTCTGAACCGCCCTTATAATATTTTGATCTACAGGATTTTCCGCACCTGAACCAGCATCCAGATAGAGCAACTTTAAACCCAGCATTTCACCGGCCATTGCGGTAGCTGCAGCCACATCTGGTTTATCATTAGGAAGGGGAGTGGTGTTACTTATATAGGATACAGTCGTCGCTTTTCCGCCATCAACCAGCATGTATCCTGTAGGTAGAATTTCAAGTTGGCTGCGTTTGAGTGCCGGAGCAGATAGTACATGTTGTCCGATCAAAAATTCAGGGTTACGACCTGAAATCAAAGACAAAAACAAAATGGCATCAGCCTGAGGGTCAATATGAAGGCTGTTTCCTGGAAATAATATGACGGGTAATTGGGTTTCTTTTTTTAGAAAAGCAATACTCTTTGCCATAAAATCACTCGAAATCAGACTTCCACCCACTAAAATAAAATCAACCGGGTATTGATTAAAGAGGCTAGCCCAATTCGCAAGAATGGCATAATCAAGTTTGTCGGGGTCGAGCAATACCCCAAGCGATTTTTTCTTATTTTGTTTATTCTCAATTATTTTCTTCAGTACCATCCGCATCCTTATTCAATTGCTCAATCAATTCCAATATTTTGTTTTTAGCCAGAGATAGTAAAACTGAGGTAACAATTCCACTCATGGCACTGCTGACAAAAGAGGGTGAATTTTCCTTTTTTGGTTCTTTTTCAATGGATTCTTCCTTTTCATCATCCATAAAAATTTTTGAAAAAGCATAGGCAGCAACTACAATTCCGCCGATAATCAGTAAATTCTTGCTCTTATCTTTATAATCTCCCAATTGATTTTTTATGGCCAATGTAGCTGACTCGAGCGTATTTTCCAATTGCAATTTTTTTCTGTCTCTGTCGTCCATCAGAATGTTAAATTTACCATGCGAAGTTAAACTAATTGTTTCAAAAATCGGAAGATTGAATGATTTTGTCCTTTATTTTGATAAAATAATCTAAATATTGGTATGAAATAAGGTATTGGTATTTTTTTCAAATTAGTTTTTTCGAAATAATAATCCTTGAGAATCAAACGACCATTGCCCTGATTTAAGATTAAAATCAATAATTGCCTTCAAATGTTCCTCGTCTGATTTTGTTTGATTTTGGATTTTAGCAATGCTGCAGGGAAGCAGTTTTTCAATCTCAATTATCAGTTGGCTTGATGCTTTATTAAGAATTCCATTTTTCTTTTTTTCAATGCAAATATCACAAATGCCGCAATTTTTATCTGAAGATTCATCAAAATAATCCTGAATAAACAGCATCCGGCATTTCGATTTTTGTAAGGTATAATTTTTAATAGCCCTCAAAGCCCGCTTTTCATTTATCTTCCTTTCTTCCAGCTCCCGGTGGTTTATACTTAGTCTGTCAGGATCCTGAATTTCTGTCAAAAAGCCCAATTGGGAGGCATTTTTTTGAGGAATATAATCCACTAATTCCATTTGTTGCATTTTTTCAAGCATTTTGATTACCTCTTCCATTGGTGCCAGAAATGCCTGGCTTATTTCTTTTTCTGAAATATTTATGTACGACGTAAAAATCTCTCCGCCATAAATTCTCAGAAGTGTTTTGATAAAGAAATCACTTTTGGGGCTATTGCTTTGAAAATTTAATACTTGTGACGATGGTGCAGTAAATTTTAGCTTTGGCGGATTATGATACGCATCACTCAGATAGATCAATCCCTGGCTTTCGAGCAATTTGAGTGCATAATGGGTCTGATACACATTTAATCCAAAAACTGAGGCAAAACTGTGTAAATCAAAGTCAAAACTGTTGGTGGGTGAACTTTCAAATGCCTGCTGATAATAGTTAATCAGCGACTGATATATTTTAGAAAGGAAACTATTCTCAGGGTATTTGTTGTCAAGGTTATGCTCCAGATTATCAATATCAGAGTGGTTAAAAAGGGCCACTGCATAAGCTTTTTTTTCATCCCGGCCTGCCCGGCCAGATTCCTGATAATAAGCTTCCAGATTTTCACATAAATCAACATGCACCACCAATCTGACATCGGCTTTGTCGATACCCATTCCGAAAGCATTGGTTGAAACCATTACTCTGGTTTGGTTGGTTATCCATTCATCCTGCTTTTTGTTTCTTTCTTTCAAACTCAGTCCTGCATGGTAGAAATCGGCGGAAATCTTATTTTTGCTTAAAAATCGGGCAAACTCAACGGTTCTGTTTCGGGTTTTGGCATACACTATCGCTGAGCCATTGATAGAATTAATAATTTGTAAAAGTTTTTCTTCTTTGAGTTCGGTTTCTATAGAGCTATAGGAAAGGTTTTCTCTTGCAAAACTTTTCAAAAAAACCTGTGCTTTTTTTAGCTCAAGTTTTTCAATAATGTCTTTTCTGACTTTAAGGGTGGCCGTGGCTGTTAGAGCAATGGTAGGCACATTCGGAATAAGCTTACGAAAATCTGCAATTTTAAGATAGGCGGGTCTGAAATCATAACCCCACTTGGAGATGCAATGAGCTTCATCAATTGCCAATAAACTTATAGGCAGATATTTTACACGGTAAATAAATGTTTCAGCCCGCAGTCTTTCGGGAGAAACATATAAAAATTTCAGATTACCATTGGTAGCGTTTTCTAATATTTCATTTATTTCTCCCTGTTTTTGACCAGAATAGATAGCTGCGGCCGCAATATTTCTTAAATTTAATTGATAAACCTGGTCTTTCATCAAAGCAATCAATGGTGATATCACCAGACATAGCCCTTCGAAATACATACCCGGTACCTGAAAGCAGATCGATTTTCCTCCTCCGGTGGGCAAAAGTGCAAGCGTATCGTTTTTGCAAATAATACTCTCAATAATTTCTTCCTGCAAAGGTCTGAACTGGTCATAACCCCAATATTTTTTTAAAATATCTATTGGTGCAAGCATACTTTTTATTGAAAATTTACGTACTTGGCTGTAAAACTATCGAATATTTTTTCAGCTTAGAAAAGTTTACCTGTTTTAATGATTTATCTTTACCAAAAATCACAAACCCGGAATTTTTGTTTATGAAAAAAGTTTTATCTCTTGCTTTGGTGATGTGCTCGTATGTATTGGTTCATGCCCAGATGAAATATGATTTTAAGGTTGAAAAAAGAAAGGCACCAGATGTAATTTGTCCAGCCAGGTTTGTGGACAATCCAACGTTCAGAGATATTCCTGCTCACATTAAAGAGCAAATCAATAATTCTAAAAGCCGGCTGGCTGCCAATCCGCAGGGGGCAACCTTTGATGTGACCTATGTCGGGTTTCCGGATGATGCCAAAGCAGCTTTTCAGAGGGCAGTTGACATCTGGGCTTATTCATTGCGTTCTACGGTCAACATCAAAGTTACAGCTTATTGGGAGTCTTTAGATGACGGTGTTTTAGGTTCTGCCAATACAACTAATTATTACAGAAATTTCTCAGGTGCCAGAGAGGTAAATACCTATTATCCAATTGCTTTGGCAGAAAAGCTTGCAGGAAAAGATATAAATTCTATCAACGAAGATGATATCTACTGCAGGTTTAATTCTGATATGCCCTGGTATTTTGGAACAAGCAGCAGTGTGCCATCCAATACCTTTGATTTTACTTCTATAGTACTACATGAATTGGGTCATGGATTAGGTTTTGTTTCTTCTATGAGAGTAGCAGGTACACAGGGGTCTTATGGGTTTGGAGGGACTTTTTATTCGATATTTGATAAATTTATTCTCAAACAAGCCGAATCAAAATATTTGGTCGATACGCTTAATTATAAAAATCCTTCCACAAGTCTAAAAACTGCTCTTACCAGCAAAGATTTAAATTTTGTAGGGCCAAATACAGCCTATGAGCCTGTAGATTCGCGAATTAAGCTTTATGCACCTTCTAACTGGGAAAGTGGCTCCAGTATTTCACATCTTGATGATGTAAAATATGGAAAAGGAGGGCCCAATTCGCTGATGACCCCTACAGCTAGTTACAGAGAAAAAAACCTCGACCCAGGCCCCCATACCATGGCGATTTTTGCTGAAATGGGTTGGAAAAGTACCTCGATTTCTCATGAACCTTTAAAAAATATACTTACAGCCCGAAAAGTCAGATTCGAGGCAAATATTCTCTCAGACACTACGCTGGTCAATAATACGGCCAAATTATCTTATATTCTGAATGAAGGCCCCACCAATTCAGCGGTGGTTTTACCCTTGGCTAAGGGAAATAACGGAAAGTATTTTGTCGATGTGGATTTACCTTCCAATGCCAAAAAAATCGAGTATTTTTTTACCGTAGTTGACAATTTCAAAGATACCGTAACTGCTCCTGCAAATGGAGGATTTGGTAGTCAAAATTATATTTATAGTTTTGAAATTGGGCAGAAAGACCTTTATGGTCCGGTAATAGAGCACTATCAACCTGAAATTCTCCTGGATGCTTCACCGGTAAGCCTGGTTGCCAACGTAGAGGATGATTATCAGGAAGGTATTGACACAGTTTATGTAGAATATTCGGTTAATGGCATAAACCAGGCTCCAATTGGACTGAAAAAATACTTACCCGGGGTTGATAATCCACAATTTTCGCAGGGAACATCGGATGTCTTTGCCTATTTTCAGGAAAATGGAATCAAAAATCTGAAAGACGGCGATTTGGTAAAATATAGAATTATAGCTCAGGATAAATCCAAAAATAAAACTATTTTACCCACTTATTATGCAGGTCAGAATACTACTGATATACCTCAGTCAACCTATTATGAGTTTCTTATTTCTACCATAAAAACTACCGCAGTCAAAGAATATTCCAACGATTTTGAAAATGACAATGGTGACTTTGCAAAACTGGGTTTTAATATTGAAAAATCCGACGGATTTGGCAGTGGCGGCCTACACTCAAGTCATCCTTATCAAAATGGGATAGGCTTACTTGACCCGGCTTCTGACGTTCCCTATATGTCATTTGAAAAAAATGAAATTGCCATGTTAAAGGTGCCTATTGAATTAAAAAATACAGGTGCTACCCTTACTTTTGATGAAGTAGTATTGGTTGAACCCGGCGAAGAGGGTTCTGTTTATGGAGAAAATGGCTTTTATGATTTTGTTGTAGTGGAAGGTTCGCTTGATGGAGTTTATTGGTTTCCATTAGAAGATGGATATGACAGCCGGAAATATTCTACTATGGAAAAACTCTACAATTCTAAGAAAAATAATGGCTCTCAGGCCAACTCAACGGCAGTAGGTACACAAGCCTATCAAAAAACCAGGACTATTAATATCTATGGCAATGAGCTCACCAATGATTTTGCCGGAGAAGCCTTATTATTGAGATTTAGGCTATATTCTGACCAATGGACAAACGGATGGGGTTGGTCTATTGATAATCTTTACGTTCAAAAAACAGCTCCCAAGGTATTGTCAACCGATCCTGATCAGGTTTTAGGCTTAAAAATGGGACCCAATCCGAGCCAGAGTCTTTTGAAAGTAGAATATCAGGCAGAAACTGACAATCAGGTGAAACTTGAGATTTTTGACTTAAAAGGCAGGGTGTTTTATACAGATCAAATTCCTACAGATTCTAAATTATTAAATCATGAAATCAATATTGCTAATTTAAAATCAGGAACTTACCTGTTTAGGCTCGTCGAAAATGAACGTGTTATCGTCAAAAGATTTGTGAAATTATAAAAACTAAATCCTCCCGAAAGTGGAGGATTTTTTTTGAGATTTTTTAAGAATTCAGGAATGGTTTTTGTTATATTTATTTTTTTTAAAAATAAATATAATTTCTCAGAAACAGTCAACAACGGCATAGATGAAAAAAATACTTCTTTTTGTTTTATTATGTTTTCAGGCTAAATCTCAGGATATTTTGTTCCTGAAAATTGATACAACTGACATTTACGCTGTCAAATCAAAAACCAATAACAGGCTGGAGGGATTTCTCAAAAGTGAGGAAAACAATAAGTTTATGGTCTCTTTTTCTGAAAAATTTGGCTCTGATTTTGACAATTCTGTTAATGCGAGCAAAATTTTGTCTACCAATATTGATGAGCTGGAAATGGACTTGTTTGACAAAAAACAAAACCAGTTGAAATTTTTAAAATTGTATCAGGAAAAAATATCTCCTGAGCTTTTCAAATATGTGAGCAACGAAATTAAATATAATTACTGGCAACAAATTTTTTCTTATCCGATCATTAGGGGGAATGCCGATAAAACCCTGAAAAAAGTAGTCTCTCTTCCTTCAGTTGTATCAGAAGGACTCTCTGAAAATCAACTAAATGATCCGGTCTTACTTGAAGTCAATGCTTTCAGGTCACTGCTCTATTTTTATATTACTTATCAAAATTCGGCCAGACGAAAATTTGAAAAATACAGCGACAATCTTTTGGCCACACATGACAAGTCAGATTATGCAATTGAGCATTTGAAGGGTGAGGTGCTTGACTATACCCTTGCCGACCTGCTTAACCGACATAAGGCATTGCTCAATGCCAGTCTCACCAAAAACATTTTGACTCAGATCAACGACCGGCAATATAAAACATTTTTGGAGGGTAGTTTTCTTGAGAATATCGTTCAAAATGATGCAAAAGTATTAAAAGAGAAAGAATATGCAGCTGCCCAATCTTTAAGTAAAGACTGGGAAGATATGATTACTAAAGATGGAAAGCCATTTGATATGTCGAAATATAAAGGCAAAGTGGTCTATGTTGATTTTTGGGCTAGTTGGTGCGGACCTTGTCGCTCAGAAATGCCTTTTTCTAAACAAATGCATGAAAGCCTTACCAAAGAACAAAAGGAAAAGATTGTATTTTTATATATTTCCATTGACGAAAAAGAGGAAGCCTGGAGAGCTGCAATGGAAAAACTTGGACTTGATATTTTCGAAAATGCCTATGCAAGCGGGGGTTGGGCAGCAAAAGTCGTCCAAAAGTTTAAGATTACCGGTATTCCGCGATATATGATTATGGATCAGACAGGGAAAATCATTAAAGCTCAGGCTAACCGTCCCAGTAACCCCGAAACGCTTAAAGAACTGCTTTTGCTGACCAACTGAGATATCTTTTTCCAGAAAAAAGTCTTGAAAATCATGATTTTTAGCTTAATTTTGAATCATATTATTTGATTCGAAGTTTTATTTGAAAGTACATGGTGTATGTTTAAATATTTGTTCCTGATATTATTGTTGTTGATTTTTGTGGCTCCACTTCGCAGGTTTTTATTTTGGCTTATTGTGGGGCGTCAGATCGTAAACGAGCAAAAAAAGTATCAAAAATCTCAAAATCCCCCTCAAAGACCGGAAGGTGAAATAAAAGTAGATTACATTCCCAAAAAAGATAATAACTCACAATCTTCAAGTGGTCAGTATATTGACTACGAAGAAGTTAAATAGTATTTTATGAGAAACCGACAATTCAATATTCCCATTTCGATAGATTTTGCAGTTTTGATATTAAGGGTGGTTCCCTCTTTATTTATGCTTAGCCACGGTTATGGTAAATTGATGAAATTAATAGGAGGAGACTGGTCATTTGCCGACCCAATAGGAATAGGAGAGGGTCTTTCGTTGATTATCACCATTTTTGCTGAGTTTTTTCTTTCTATCTTCGTGATTTTTGGCTTCATGACCCGGCCTGCCCTGGTGGTATTGATGGCTGTTATGACCGTTGCAGCTTTCGTGGTGCATGCTTCTGATCCGTGGGATGTGAAAGAACATGCCATATTATTTTTGAGTATCTATACTACTATTTTTATTACAGGTCCGGGGAGGATGTCAATTGATAACCGAATTTTCGGTTAACCTAGAATCAGTTTTTCAATAGTAACCGGGAAAAATTCATACTCTAATTGGTGTACTTTTGCGGCTACCGTATCGGCAGTATCTTCCTCATTTACCGTACATTTGGCCTGAAAAATCACTTTCCCATCGTCATACTTTTCATTGACAAAATGAATCGTTATGCCGGTTTCATTTTCTTTTTGGGCAACAACGGCTTCATGTACATGGTGACCCCACATTCCTTTGCCTCCAAATTTTGGTAACAATGCAGGGTGAATATTTACGATTTTATTAGGAAAAGCCTCAATCAAATTTTTGGGAATTAACCACAAAAAACCTGCTAAAATTACCCAGTCAATGCCTTGATTTTTAAGAAGATCTACAATTTTATCTGATTTTGAAAATGTAAATCGGTTGAATACAATCACTGGAATATTCATTCTGTTCGCTCTTTCAATTACCCCGGCCTGTGGATTATTGGTAAGGATAAGAGAAATTTCGACCTCCGGTTTTTCCTTGAAATAATTAAAGATATTTTCTGCGTTGGATCCTGATCCTGAAGCGAATATCGCAAGTTTCTTCATTTTTTATTTTAAAATCAAATATCTTGAAAACCAATTTCTGCCTAAAATAATGCTATGCTGCTCATTCCGATCAACATGATAATTTTGCACCATCTGCTCAAAAAAGCAAAATGTTTTTTTCTGTCGGCATAAATCAAATTATAAATAAGGTAAATTATTAATAAACCAATGATTGAGAAAACCGTATAAATCCTGATATTACCGATTTCATAAGTCAAAACAACCACCAAAGCAATAAAGATAAATACCAAAAAATAAATCACGATTTTGGTTTTTCTGATACCGTAAACAATCGGTAAAGTTTTGGCACCATGAGCTTTATCGCCTCTGATATCCTCAATGTCTTTGATGATTTCCCTGATTAAATTGATGAAAAAGGCGAAAATAGCATAAATGTAAACAAGCTTATTGTTAGGTTGAAAGTAGATGGCAATCTGAGCAATAGACAGTGCGGTGAGCAAAGCGACAATAAGATTTCCTATCAGTGTTTTTTTCTTCAGTACAGAAGCATAAAGCCACAGTGTAGTTATTGAAAATACATTGATAGCCAGGATTTTCCAGCCTAAAAATATAGCCATAAATAAAGCCAGACCACTAAATATCTGATGAAGTAGTAAAGCCGATCTTCTTTTAATGGTGTTACCCACAAAAACTTCATTCGGTTTGTTGATCCGATCGATTTTTACATCAAAGTAATCATTGATGATGTATCCGCTTGCTGCAACCAAAACAGTGGAAAGTACCATAATCGCAAACCAGCCATCAAAATAGAAGGGAGATTGCTGATTTTTTATCAAAAACATCCTTACTAATAACTGCGTAGCGGCTATTATCAGAAGATTTGGATATCTTATCAGTCGGGCAAAGTTTTTGATATTAGGGTAAATGTTTTTGTAAATTTATTAATAAAACCCAGAATTTGGAAATGCAATTCCGAAAACACTGAAATACAACAAAATTAATTTAATAAAACGTTTTCTTATCTTTTGTTAATCCTTGAAATGGTGGAATTATTTTGGGTTTATATCTTGTTAT
>Ga0209572_1001396_pt1 | contig 16910 bp, 12 predicted proteins | sample EBPBio232012_DNA_FD_185867 | JGI IMG/M metagenome (GOLD analysis project Ga0209572, IMG submission 185867) | Wastewater treatment Type I Accumulibacter community from EBPR Bioreactor in Madison, WI, USA - Reactor 1_1/23/2012_ DNA (SPAdes)... | ecosystem: Engineered > Bioreactor > EBPR >...
TTCGGCCAGCCGGCTTTCCACCACCGGGTGGCGGCCGGCGCGGATTTCAATGCAGGGCTCGCGCACGAAGCTGGGCGCGTGCCAGCCCAGGGTGAGCGAGCGCTCGGCCAGCGCGCCAAGCGCATCCAGCGCGGCCAGCGCGTGGGCGTGGCGCGTGAGTTGCGGCACGTGCGGCTGCAGCTCGTTCAGCAGGTGCTCGTACAGCCACTTCTCGCGCGCCAGGGCGCGCTCCTGCGCCGACAAGGCCTTGTCCTCGAAAGCCTTCAGCTCGGGGGTGATGAAGCGTTCGGCGTTTTTCAGCGTCTGGCGACGGCGATAGTCGTCCGGCACTTTGGCGGCCTGAGCCTGGCTGACCTCAATGTAAAAGCCGTGCACCTTGTTGAATTGCACGCGCAGGTTGCCGATGCCGGTGCGTTCGCGCTCGCGCGCTTCCAGCTCAATCAGGAAGGCGTCGCAGTTTTCGGAGATGGCGCGCAACTCGTCCAGTTCGGCATCCAGCCCGGGTGCCATCACACCGCCGTCGCGGATCATGGCGGCAGGTTCGTCCAGCAGCGCTTGTGCCAATAGGGTGGTGGCTTCTGCGGGTGGCTCCAGGTCTTGCGCAAGCTGCTGCAAAAGCGAACCTGGGGTGGACTCAATCAGTCGGCGCAGCTCGGTTTTTTGCAGCGTCTGGCGCAGCGCCACCAACTCGCGCGGGCGCACCTGGCCCAGCGCCAGACGGGCGGCAATGCGTTCGACGTCGCTGCTGCCCTTGAGCTGGGCGCGCAGCTTTTGCCACAGCTTGTCCGCGTGCAGACCGTCGATGGCCTGCAGCCGCGCCGTGGCCTGGGTGCGCTCGCGCGCGGGCGCCAGCAGCCAGCGCTTGAGCATGCGGCTGCCCATGCCCGTCATGCAGGTGTCGAGCAGCGAAAACAGGGTGGGCGAATCCTCGCCGCGCAAGGTCTGCACCAGCTCCAGATTGCGGCGCGTGGTGGCGGGCAGATCGATGGTTTCGCCCGAGCGCTCGACCTGCACGCCGCGCACGTGACTGAGTGCGCGGCCCTGGGTGTGTTCGGCGTAGGCCAGCAGCGCGGCGGCGGCGGCATGTGCCTGGGGCAACTCCTCCGCATTCCAGGCCGCCAGGCTGGCGGTGTGCAATTGCTCCAGCAATTTACGCCGGCCGAGAGCTGCATCAAACTGGAAATCGGGCCGGTGGGTGAGCGCCGGGCCGCGATGGGCGGCTGGGCGCAGAGCACGCAGCGCTTGCTCCAGGGCGGGCGGCGTGTCGGCGGGCAACAGCAGCTCGCTGGGGGCAATGCGGTCCAGCCAGGTCGGCAGCTCATCTGCCGCGCATTCGGCCAGGTGCACCTGGTCTTGTGTCACGGCCAGCCATGCCAGACCGAAGCGCTGGCGCGCGCCGGGAGCGACGGCCAGAAGAATCGACTCGTGCTTGTCGCTCAGCAGTTCGGCGTCGGTCAGCGTGCCGGGGGTGACCACGCGCATCACCTTGCGCTCCACCGGCCCCTTGGACGTGGCCACGTCGCCCACCTGCTCGCAAATGGCCACCGACTCACCCAGCTTGATGAGCCGTGCCAGATAGCCGTCCACCGAGTGAAACGGCACGCCCGCCATCGGGATCGGCTGACCGGCCGATTGCCCGCGCGTGGTCAGCGTGATGTCCAGCAGCGTGGCGGCGCGCTCGGCGTCCGCAAAGAACATCTCGTAGAAGTCGCCCATGCGGTAGAACAGCAGCGTGTCGGGGAAATCCGCCTTTAGGCGCAAATACTGCGCCATCATGGGGGTGTGGGCGGATAAATCTACGGTATTCATTGATGGAATTTAAAATATCATCATCCATTTAAAAATGGACGATATTAATAGTCCAAGAGACCATTTGCGCGTGAGTCGGCAATGATGTGTAGCTCGCGGTGGGTCGGTGGAATATGGATATGTTGATAATATATGGCATCACGGCTATTCAAGAAGCCGGTGGCTCGAATGCTGAGGCATGTGGTGTTGTCAGGGCTGCCTAGAATTTTCAATACCTCTGGCGCTGGCACCTCCTGGCGGGTGCGTAGATCGATGGTGGTGACGGCCTGCCCGCAGGATTTAAAAATTACATCTTTAAAATTGAAATGCGCCAAATCCTCGAGTGGAGTGGATAGAAAAATGGGTAACCGAGCGGCATCAACAAAAAAAGCGGTGTGCACATTGAACTCATTTGAAATTCTTATCCTTCGATCAATCTGAATCACCTGGCTGGCGTGCAGAGCCAAGCTCCAATCTCCTAGATCGGTTTGAAGTTGTCGGGACAAGGGCTCAGGAAAAACAGGCAAATAACCGCGCTGATCTTCGCTCAGAAAACGGCAGTGAAAAGGATGTGCCATTTCTCCCTTGCCCGTTGCCCCGCGGATAAAGGAGCCTAGGCCGGGACGCCGGTCCACTACGCCCGTGTTGGCCAGTTCCCGCAATGCGCGTTGGATGGTGCCCAGGCTCATCGGCAGTGCGTCGGCCAGCTCCTGCTCGTTGGGCACCTTGTCGCCAGGCTGCAGCACGCCTGAGACGATGGCGTCCACGAACGCTTCCTGGAGCGAGACATATTTGGGCACCCCGGGTCGTAGGCGACGTTCGAGGTGCGTTGAAAGTTGGTCGAGATTCATTACCCAACGATTGTGCTCCTCGCGCGGCCCAGTTCTTGCCGTCCAGCGTCGTTCCCGGTTGCATTTGCCGGGCCGGCCGTGCCCAGTGCACTCAGAGAGCTGGCTTTCATCGCTCATCCGATGATGCTCCTATGCTCCTTAAAGAATAGCTTATAAGGCTTTCTGGATGCTGGCTTAAGCATTAAAAACATCAAATGCACAACGTGGCGCAGCGCCGGGAACGTCCATCTTGCTGGAATGTTCAAGATGCATTACTATATAGCTTCAATGTATTAATGGATGGATGAAATGTACCTACCGGGACGAAATGTCATCGTGATCATGTCTGATGAGCACAACCCCAAGGTCATGGGCTGCGCCGGCCACCCCGTGGTGTCCACGCCGCATTTGGACGAACTGGCACGGCGCGGCACACGGTTCAGCTCGGCTTACACCACCAGTCCTGTATGTGTACCGGCGCGCGCGGCGTTTGCGCTGGGCAAGTACATCCACCAGATTGGCTACTGGGACAACGCCGACGCCTACGACGGTGCCCGGCCCAGTTGGCACCACGTGCTGCGCACGGCCGGCCACCAGGTGGTGTCGATCGGAAAGTTGCACTTCAATAGACAGGACGAAGACCACGGTTTCAGCGAAGAAAAAATCCCCATGCACATTCTGGATGGCAAGGGAGATTTGATGGGATTGGTGCGCGACAAATTGCCTCGCCGCGGCGGAGCCAAGAAAATGGCTGGCATGGCTGGGCCGGGTGAATCTTCGTATACCCGCTACGACCGAGATATTTGTGCCGAAACCCAGATCTGGCTGCGCAGTCAGGCCAGGCAAGAGCGGGACAAGCCGTGGGTGCTTTTTGTTTCTTTTGTCGCGCCTCATTTTCCATTGACTGCGCCACCAGAGCACTATTACCGCTACTTCAATCAAAAGCTGCCCATGCCCAAGCTGTATGCGCGCGAGCTTCGAACCGATCATCCCTACCTTCAGGATTATAGAAATTCATTTTGCTACGACGACTACTTTGATTCGGAGGCGGATGTTCAGCGGGCCCTGTCGGGCTATTTTGGTCTGGTCAGTTTCATGGATGAGCAGGTTGGAAAAATCATGACTGCATTTGATGAACTGGGGTTGGCGGCCAACACCGATGTTATTTACACGAGCGATCATGGTGACAACCTTGGTTCACGCGGGTTGTGGGGGAAGTCAACGATGTACGAGGAAATTGCCGGTGTGCCGTTGATCTGTGTCGGCCAAGGTTATGCGCCTTCCTCACTGGTTGAAACACCGGTCAGCCATGTCGACGTTTTTCCAACCCTGCTGAATGTGCAGGGCGAGTCCTTCGAATCGGTGGCCGATGGGCATCCGGGCGTGGATTTGCGGGAAATCGCCAAGGGCCAAGTCCCTGAGCGCTGCGTGCTGAGCGAATACCACGGGATGGGCTCACGAAGTTCGGCTTTCATGCTGCGTGTTGGCGTCTACAAGTACGTGCACTACGGCGAATACCAACCCCAGCTGTTTGATCTGGCGAAAGACCCGGAGGAGCTGAACGATCTGGCCACGAATCCTGAGTATTCGGACGTGCTGGCGCGTTGCCATCAACAACTGACCGCCATGCTTGACCCGCAAGAGGTGGATCAGCGGGCCCGCCGCCGGCAGGCCGAGCTACTGGCGCTGCACGGCGGTCGGGAGGCCGTCATCGCCAGGGGAGATCTGGGCTTTACGCCCGCGCCTGGCGCGGCCTCGGATTTCAGGTAAGCAATGCTTTGCAGGAAGGAGACAAATGATGAAAAAACAACTGACGCTGGTCGGTGCGGCCCTATTTTTTTGTACGGCTGCCGTGGCGGAAAACTGGCCCGATAAACCCATCAAGCTGGTGGTTCCTTATCCGGCCGGCGGGGGTGTGGACAGCGTGGCCAGGATATTGGGCCTGCAGCTGTCGAAAATATTGGGGCAGCAAATTATTGTCGACAACAAGTCGGGGGCCAGTGGTGCAATTGGCGCTCATTTTGTGGTGACCTCGCCGCCGGACGGGTACACGTTTTTGCTGGCGTCGCCGGCCGAAGTCTTGGTCAGTCCCATCGCTGGGCAGTCGATGCCCTATGACCCGAACAAGGACTTGGTTCCGGTGGCCCTGGCGGGTGAAACACCGCTGGCGATCGTGGCGCATCCCAGCGTCGCGCCGGACGGGCTGGCGGCGTTGTTGAAGAACCCAGCGGAGCCAAGCCGCAAGCGCAGCTACGGCACCCCCGGGGCTGGCAGCACCATGCATTTTGCGGGGGAGGCCCTCAAGGCGGGCACGGGGTTGGGTTGGCTGCATGTGCCCTACAAAGGGGCCGCCCCGGCCGTGAACGACGTGCTGGGGAACCAGATAGACATCGTGATCGTGGGCCTGCCTCCGGTCATTCCGCACATCAAGAGTGGGCGCTTGACGGCGCTGGCGGTGACTTCGCTCAAGCGATCGCCGGTGCTGCCGAACGTGCCGGCGGTGTCGGAGTTTCCGAAGATGGAGGGATTTCGATTCACCAATTGGATGGGTGTTTTCGCGCCGGTGGGGACTCCCGATGCCGCGATCGAGCGGTTTGGCCGCGCGGTGGAGGAGGCTGTGAAAGACCCCGCCACCAGCAAGCGACTCCTGGAGGCCGGAGTCGAGCCAAACGGCGTTCGCGGTGCGGGCTTCGAGAAGTTCCTGGCCGATGAACGCAATCGGTACCAGGATGTGGCACGACGCACCAACGTGAAAGTGAACTGATCTGGCAACGGATCGGGTGGTTGGGCCGCAAGTTCAAGCCAAGATTTTTCCTGGATTCAAACGCCCCTCGGGATCCATCCAGCGCTTGAGTTGGCGCATCCGCTCCGGTACCGGCGCGGGCAGATGCCGGGCCAGTGCTTCACGCTTTAGGCGACTTCCGCTGTGGCCTCAGCTGAGATTCGATCAGGAGACAGTGTCGTTCGTCCTCGGTTCTGGGACTGAGGCGGTGCACAGCGTCCTGCGTGAGCGGGTCGCACGACGCACCCGTCATGAACCCGATGGCGCCTGCTCATAGGCCAGTTCAAGTCGGTAGGCCAGTCCGAGGAACAGCGATTGCGCCATGCACAGTGTGCTGGTCAGTGAGCGGAAGCCAAAGGTGGCGCCGTCCTGCACCAGCAGGGCCACATCTGCCTGCGTGGCCAGGGGGCTGAGCCGGCTGTCGGTGATGGCCAGCAGCCGGGCGCCCCGCTGACGCGCTGCAGCCGCCACGTCCAGCGTCTCCTGCGCGTAAGGCTCGAAGGACACGGCGATCAGCACATCACCGGCGCTCAGCGCACGCAGCTGTCCCTGCTGCATGTGGCCCAGACCGTGCAACCAGTGCACCGGCTTGGCCGTGTGCTGCAGCGCGTAGGCCAGATAGGCCCCGACCGGAAAGGCTCTGCGCGAGGCGGCCAGCCACAGCGCTTGCGCGCCGGCCATCAGTGCCACCGCGCGGTCAAAGTCTTGGTCAAAGGCGGGCGCCTGCAGGGTGCGCTGCAAGGCCTGCAGGCTGTCGATGCTGCCGCCCACCACCTCGCGTGCGATGCGTGCGGCCGAGTTCGAGTCCGAGCTGGCATCCATCAGCGCGCGAATGCGCTCCTGGTAGTCGCCGTTGGGCGCGAGCTGGCGCGCCGCGCCGGCGCGGAACAGTGCCTGCATCTCCGTGTAGCCGGAAAAGCCGAAGCGCTTGGCGAAGCGCACCACCGCCGACGGCTGCACTCCGCACTGGCTCGCGGTGACCTGGATGCCGTCCAGTGCCAGCCGGTCGTGGTGCTTTTCGACGTGACGCGCGATGGCTTTGAGTTGGCGGCTCAGCCCTTCATAGCCCGCGCGCACCGTTGCGAGAAAGGCATCCGCGTCCGCGTAATCAGGCATGACGGGTGTTTTTGGATCGTTTTTTCTATTCAAGAATTTATTAGAAATTATTTTCTAATTACGTTATGATGAGGCTATTGTGTGACGCGGTGCCGTCGAGCGCCGTGATCTCGGAGACATCCGCATGACGACGACCGCTCTGCATTTTCCTCCCGCTGACCGCCGCTGGGACGTGGCCTGTCTGGGCCGCCTGGCCGTGGACCTGTACGCCCAGCAGGTCGGCTGCAGCCTGGAGGAGGCCCACAGCTTCTCGAAATACCTGGGTGGCTCCTCGGGCAACGTTGCCTTCGGCACGGCCCGGCTGGGGCTGCGCTCGGCCATGATCTCGCGCGTGGGTGACGAGCAGAACGGCCGTTTTCTGCTGGAGACGCTGCGCCGCGAGGGTTGCGATGTGAGCCAGGTGCAGCTCGACCCGCAGCGGCTGACCGGCATGGTGTTGCTGGGGATCAAGGACCAGGACACCTTCCCGTTGCTGTTCGCCCGCGAAAACTGCGCCGACATGGCCATCGACGTGCAGGCCATCGACGAGGGTTTCCTGGCCCAATGCCGCTGCCTGGCTGTCACCGGCACACACCTGAGCACGCCGCAGGTGCTGGCCGCCAGCCGCCGAGCTCTGGAGATCGCGGGCCGCCACGGCCTGGTGCGGGTGCTGGACATCGACTACCGTCCGGTGCTGTGGGGCCTGACCGGCAAGGGCGACGGCGAGACGCGCTACGTCGGCAGCGACGCCGTCTCCGGACACTTGCAGGCGCAGCTTGGCCAGTTTGAGCTGATCATCGGCACCGAGGAAGAATGGCTGATCGCTGGCGGCGTGGAGGGCGACCTGATGGCCAGCCTGCGCAAGGCGCGCGAATGCACGCAGGCCGTGTTCGTGGTCAAGCGCGGGCCACTGGGCTGCACACTGATCGAAGGTGCGGTGCCAATGGCCATCGACGACGCGCCCACCGTGCTGGGCGAGCGGGTCGAGGTGCTCAACGTGCTGGGTGCAGGCGACGCGTTCGCCTCCGGTCTGCTGGCCGGGTTGCTGCGCGGCCGGACGTTGTCCGAGGCGGCCGCCGTGGCCAATGCCTGCGGCGCCATCGTCGTCTCGCGTCACGGCTGCGCGCCGGCCATGCCCACGCAGGCTGAGTTGGCGCACTGGTTTTCCGGGCATCGCCATCCGCAGCCCGACAGGGACCCCGAGCTGTCGCATCTGCACCGCGTGTCAACGGCTCGCCAGGCCTGGCCGCAACTGTGCGTGTTGGCTTACGACCATCGAGCGCAGTTCCAGGAATTGGCCGCGCAGGCTGGGGCGGACGCAGCGCGCCTGCCGGTGCTCAAGAAGCTGATCAACCAGGTGGTGGCCGAGGTCGAGCAGGATCCGGGTTGCCGCGGTCGTCTGGGCGTGCTGATCGACGGGCGCATCGGCCAAGCCGCGCTGCACGACGCCACCGGTCGTGGCTGGTGGATCGGCCGGCCGGTCGAGAAGCCTGGCTCGCGTCCGCTGCGTTTCGATGGCACCCAATCGCTGGCCTCGGAGCTGGCGCACTGGCCACGCGAGCATACCGTCAAGTGCCTGGTTTTCTACCACCCGGACGATGCCGCAGCTCTGCGTGCTGAGCAGGAGGAGTGGTTGCAGCAAGTGTGGGAAGCCACCCGCGCCAGCGGCCACGAATTGCTGCTGGAGGTGATTCCGCCCAAGGACATGCTGGGCCCCGGCGATCCGGGCGAGGCGGTGGTGCGCGCCATCCGACGCATGTACGACCTGGGCCTGAAGCCGGAATAGTGGAAGGTGGGCGTCATGGCCGCGCCCCAATGGAATGCGCTGGACCAGCTGGTGCGCGAACGTGATCCTTGGTGCCGTGGCGCCGTGATCCTTGGGCTGGCGCAGCCGCTGGAACAGTTGATCGCCGGCTTCGCCGAGGCGCGGGTGCCGCTGGCCAAGGGTTTCATGATTGGCCGCAGCGTCTGGGCGGTGCCCGGGCTGGCCTGGCTGCGTGGCGAGATCGGTGACACCGAATTCCTGGCCCGTGTCGCCACGTCCTTCCGGCAACTGATTGCCGGCTGGGATGCCAGCCGTGCCGCGGTCGCATCTCGGCAAGAGGAGATTGCAGCATGAGTTTGCTGGTCAAGGCCCACCGCAGCGGTCGCTTGATCGCCGATGTCACACCCGAATCGGCCGGCTGGACCCATGTCGGCTTTCGCGCCCTGCGTCTGGTGGCGGGCGACGAGGAACACTTTGGCAGTGGTGCGCGTGAGTTGTGCATCACCGTGCTGTCCGGCCAGATCGACGCCGAGGTGGATGGTCGGCGCCACAGCGCGTTGGGCAACCGCGGCTCGGTGTTCGAGGCCTGCGCGCCGACCGCTCTGTACGTTCCGCCCGACCGCCGGGTGCGTCTGACGGCCCTCGGTCCGGCCGAGGTCGCCGTCAGCAGCGCGCCGGCGCGCGGCTTGCATCCGGCGCGAGTGATCGAACCCGGCCAGATGAAGCGCAGCGTGCGCGGCCAGGGCAGCAATACGCGCCATGTCTGCGACATCTTGCCCGAGAGCGAACCGGCGGAAGGCCTGCTGGTGGTGGAGGTGATCACCCCGGCGGGCCATTCGTCCAGCTACCCGCCCCACAAGCACGACACGGTTGGCCAGGGCGAGACGGTACTGGAAGAGACCTATTACCACCAGCTCAACCCGGCGCAGGGCTTTGCCTTTCAACGCGTCTACACCGATGACCGCAGCCTCGACGAGACCATGGCGGTGGAGCACCAGGACACGGTGCTGGTGCCGCGCGGTTACCACCCCTGCGTGGCACCGCATGGCTACGACCTGTACTACCTGAACACCATGGCCGGCCCCCAGCGCCACTGGGCCTTCCGCAACGACCCGGCCCACGAGTGGATGCTCGCTGCGCGCTGAGTGCGAGCCTGGGCCGCCATCCTGCGGCGCAAACGATTTCAACACCTGGAGACAAGCGAACCATGACCAAGCGACCCACCCTGCGCCTGATGGCTGTTACCCTGCTCGCGACCCTAGCTTTGGGTAGCGCGCTGGCGCAGAGCAGCACCTACCCCGCCCAGCCCGTCAAGTGGGTGGTGCCCTACGCGCCCGGCGGTACCACCGATGTGATCGCACGCCAGCTCGCGGTGCGCATGGGCCAGACGCTGGGTCAGCCCGTCATCGCCGACAACAAGCCCGGTGCGGCCAGCATCATCGGCGCCACCTTCATCGCCCGATCGGCGCCGGACGGCTATACCGTGGGCACTGCCGATTCCGGCACCCTGGCCTTCAACCCGGCGATGTACGCCACCCTGAGCTACGACGCGCAGAAGGACTTCAGCCTGATCGGTGGCCTGGGGCGCATGCCGTTGGTGCTGGCGGTGCACCCGTCTTTCCCCGCGAAGAATGTGCAGGAATTCCTGGCCATGGCGCGCAAGGCGCCCGGGTCCGTGTCTTCTGCTTCCTCGGGGCCAGGTTCGCCGCTGCACGTGGCGTTGGAGCTGTTCAAGCAGAAGACAAAGACCGACATCCTGCACGTGCCCTACAAGGGTTCTGCGCCCGCGCTCCAGGATTTGATGGCCGGCCAGGTGAACTCGATATTCGTGGATCTGCCGCCCAGCCTGTCGATGATCCGCTCTGGCAAGTTGCGCGTGCTGGCCATTGCCACGCCGCAGCGCCTGCCGCTTCTGCCCGACGTGCCGACCATGGCCGAGGCCGGAGTGCCCGGCTTCGAAGCCTATGCCTGGCAGGGTTTCGTCGGCCCCGCCAAGCTGCCTTCGCCCATTGTGGAGCGGTTGAACAAGGATTTGAACGACGCTCTGAACCATGCCGAGACGCGCGCGAAACTCGAGGAAATTGGCATCCAGCCGATGACCATGACGTCGAAGGCCTTCGCCGACTTCGTGCACGCCGAGCAGAAATTGTGGACCGGCGTGATCAAAACAGCCAACATCCGGCTGGACTGATTTTTCCCGGTCGGCAAAGAAGTGAATGGGCGACAGCCCCGGGCGGCGGGCTGTGTCAGTCCGCGCGCAACATCTTTCCTGGGTTCAAGCGCCCCTCGGGATCCATCCAGCGCTTGAGTTGGCGCATCTGCTCCAGCACCGGCGCGGGCAGATGCCGGGCCAGTGCTTCGCGTTTTTCCAGGCCAATGCCGTGCTCGGCCGAGATGGAGCCGCGGCGCGTGGCCACGCCAGCGTAGACGACCTCCGCCACGGCCTTGGATTCGGTCAGGGTGGCCGCGCCCAGGGTGACCACCACGTGCAGGTTGTTGTCGGCCACGTGGCCGAACACCGCCAGGCGCGCCTGCGGCCAGCGAGCGGACAGGTGGGTGCGCAACTCGTCCACGTAGTCGGCCATCTGCGCGACCGGCACGCTGACGTCGAAGCCGACCGGCGGATAGAACGTCTTGACCAGTTGCGGAATGTCGTTGCGCAGCGCCCACAGCGCGCGTCGCTCGGTGTCGGACTGGGCGATGGCGGCGTCCGCGATGAGGCCGCTGGCCAGCAGCTCACCCAGCACGCGCTCGAAACGCTCGTGGTCGCTGGCGACGTCGCCACCCTCGGCTTCGACCAGCACGTGGGCGGGCGCGTCGGGAGCACCCACCGGACGGCGGTGCGGGGCTGCGGGGCCGGCGCACATGGCGTCGACGAATTCCGGCCACATCAGCTCGAAGGCCGAAAGCGTTCCGCCCAGCCCGCGCTCCAGCCGGGCCAGCACCTCGGGGACGTGGCGCAGATCGCCCAGCGCCAGCCAGGCCGCGTCGTGTGCGTGGAAGGCGGTGCGCAGCCGCAGCACGGCGCGGGTGACAATGCCCAGCGTGCCTTCGCTGCCGATGAACAGCTGCTTGAGGTCGTAGCCGGCGTTGTTCTTCAGCACCTCGGCCATCAAATCCAGCACCTGGCCGTCGGCGGTGACCACTTCCAGCCCCAGCACCTGCTCGCGCATCATGCCGAAGCGCAGCACGCGTTCGCCGCCGGCGTTGGTGGCGATCAAGCCACCCACGGTGGCCGAGCCGCGCGCGCCCAGATCGACGGCGAACAGCAGGTTCTCGGCGGCGGCGGCGTCCTGCAAGGTTTGCAGCACCACGCCGGCCTGCACCACGGCCACGCGCGAGACAGGGTCGATGCGCTCGATGGCGCGCATGCGTTCCAGCGACAGGTACCACTGGCCGTCGCCCGTGGTCTTGAGCGCGTCCACCAGCCCGGTGGCGCCCCCCACGGGCACCAGGGCACGGCCGGCCTCACGCGCCAGTTGGACCATGAACACCACCTCGTCGGTGCTGGCCGGGCGCAGCAGCGGGGCGGCGGCAAAGCGCTCGCCGCGCAGGTTCAGCACGCGCTGGGCGGTGTCTTCCGGTGACAGCACGGCCGCCGGGCCACAGCGCTGCACGACGCGTTCAAGAAAAGGGCCATCCGAGGTCATGTCGCGGTTCTCCGAGGGGTGGGCAAGTCGGCATCATGACGCCGCGCGCGGGCCGGCGCCAGGGGGGCGGTCTGGGTGCACCCGGTCGGGCGGCTGGCCGCCCGCGATCATGGCCAGCAGGCGGTCGACCGCCGGCGCGACCATGGCGTGCCGCGTGGCCAGGGTGGCGCTGCCCAGGTGAGGCGACAGCGTCAGGTTGGGCGCCTCCAGCAGGGCAGGCAGCACGGTGGGCTCGTCCTCGAACACGTCAAGCGCGGCGCCGGCAATGGTGCCGGCCCGCAACGCCCCGGCCAGGGCAGCATCGTTGATCACGCCACCGCGCGCGGCGTTCACCAGGATGGCGGTCTTCTTCATGCGCGACAGTTGCGCCACGTCGATCAAATGGTGCGTCTGCGGCGTGTAGGGCACCTGCAGCACCACGAAATCCGCAGTGGCCAGCAACTCGTCCAGCGGCACGCGGCGGGCGTTCAGGCTCGCCTCGACGTCGGCCGGGGCGCGTTGGCGCTGGCGGTAAATCACCGGCATTTCGAATCCATCCGCCCGCCGCGCCAGTTGCTGGCCGACCCCGCCCAGTCCGACGATGCCCAGGGTGACGGCGATGCGGGGCTTCGCATCCATTGGGCGGTGGGGGTGACGTGCGGAGACTCAGGTTGGGGCGGACTCAAATCAGGAATGGGTGGACCAGGGTCACGGCCTTACCTCACGAGAAGACGGCCCCGCACCCGGCTACGCCGCAAGGAGCTCACAGCATCACGCCCAGATCCCAGGGGCAGAACTCTTCCTCGCCGTAGCCGAGCAACTCGCTGCTGGTGCGCTCGTCGCCGGCCACGGCGATGATGCGCTCGAAGATCTCCTGCCCCACCTGCTCGACGCTGGCCGTGCCGTCGACGATGCGGCCAGCGTTGATGTCCATGTCGTCGGGCATGCGCTGGAACAGCGAGGTGCTGCCGGCCAACTTGATCGAGGGCGCGGGCTTGCAGCCAAAGGCCGAGCCGCGGTCGGTGGTGAAGACCATGAGGTGCGCGCCACCGGCCACCTGGGCCGTGGCGCCCACCGGGTCGAAGGCCGGTGCGTCCATGAACACCAGGCCCTGACCGGCGGCCACCGGCTCGGCGTATTCGTAGACGGCGTTGAGGTTGGTGGTGCCGCCCTTGGCGATGGAGCCAAGCGACTTCTCGATGATGGTGGTGAGGCCCCCCGCCTTGTTGCCGGGCGAAGGGTTGTTGTCGATCACCAGGCCGCGGCTCCTGGCAAAGTCTTCCCACCAGGCGATGCGGTCCAGCAGGTGTTGGCCAACCTCGGGACTGGTGGCGCGCGCCGTCAGCAGGTGCTGGGCGCCGTAGCACTCGGTGGTTTCCGACAGGATGGCCGTGCCGCCGTGGCTGACCAGCAGGTCGACCGCATGGCCGAGCGCCGGGTTGCAGCTGATGCCCGAGATGCCCGAGGAACCACCGCATTGCATGGCCAGTTTGAGCTCGGCCAGCGGCACCGGCTCGCGCTGCACCGCATTGACCTGGGGCAGCAAGGCGTCGATGCGGCGGATGGCCTCGGCCACGAGCTTGGGCGTGCCGCCCTCGGCCTGGATAGACAGCGAATCGCCCGGAGCGCCGTCGAGGACGTCACCCAGGTTGGCGATCTCGCAGCCCAGGCCCACGACGATGACATGCGCGAAATTGGGGTGGCGCACATAGCCGGCCAGCGCGCGCCGCAGGGCCTGAATGCCCGCCACCGGCGTGTCCAGCCCGCAGCCGCTCTTGTGCGTGAGCGCGACCACGCCGTCCACGTTGGGAAAGTCGGCCAGCCGATCGCGGTAGTGCTGGGCAATCATCTTGGCGGCTGTGGCCGAACAGTTCACGCTCGAAATCACGCCGATGTAGTTGCGCGTGGCCACCCGGCCGTCGGCGCGGCGGATGCCCATGAAGCTGCGGGCCGGCGTGGCGCGCGGCGTGGGCCGGACATTGGCGCCGAACCGGTGCTCATGCTTGACTTCGCCCATGCTCAGGTTGTGGCTGTGCACATGCTCACCGGCCGCGATGTCGGTGCTGGCAAAGCCGATGACCTGGTGGTAGCGGTGCACGGGCGCACCCTTGGCCACGGCGCGGCGGGCGATCTTGTGGCCGACGCCGACGTCCTGGGTCAAGGTCAGGCCGTCCACCTCGCTGCCTGCGGGGAACGCGCGCAGGGCAATGAGCACATCGTCTTCGGGATGGAGCAGGGCAGTGGGGTGTTGGGACATGGCTTGGGTCTCCAGGTTCAGCGCGTCATTTGCAGGGCTTCGAGTTGCGCGAGACGGGCGGGGTCGCGCCCGCCCCCTTGGTCGGCCGAGCTGGCCAGCGCGCCGTAGGTGCGCAGCCACATCGAGGTGGTGCGTGGTTTGGTGGGGCGCCAGGCCTGCGCGCCGAGGGCACGCATGCGCTCGGTGCGGGCGGCCAGCGTGGCGGCGTCCACCAGCAGCTCCACGCGCCGGCCGGGCACGTCGAACGCGATCTCGTCGCCGTCCTCGATCAGCGCGATGGCGCCGCCGGCCGCGGCTTCGGGCGAGACATGGCCTACGGCCAGGCCCTCGGTGGCGCCGGAAAAGCGTCCGTCGGTCAGCAGCGCGCACTGCGTGTGCAGCTTGCGCGCCACCAGCAGGCCGGTCGGCATCAGCATCTCGCGCATGCCGGGGCCGCCCCGCGGGCCTTCGTAGCGGATCACGACCACGCAGCCGGGCTGCACGGTGCCGTCCTGGATTGCCTCGCAGGCGTCCTCCATCAGCTCGAAGCACAGCGCGCGGCCGGTGAAGCGCATCATGGACTCGGGCACGGCCGCCGACTTGACGATGGCACTGTCGGGCGCCAGGTTGCCGTACAGCACCGCCAGGCCGCCCACCGTGTCGAAGGCGTGGGCCACATCGCGGATGCAGCCCTTGGCGGCGTCGGTGTCGACGCTGGGAAAGCGCTGGTCCTGGCCAAAGGCCTGGGTGCTGCGCACGCCGCCAGGGCCGGCGCGGTAAAACTGGCGCGTGACTTCGGCGTCGGCCTGACCCTCGCAGCGGGTCAGGTCCCAGTGGTTCAGCGCGTCGCCCAGCGTGGGGGCGTGCACGGTGGGCAGGCTCTTGTCGATCAGGCCGGCGCGGTCCAGCTCGCCCAGCACGCGCATCACGCCGCCAGCGCGGTGCATGTCTTCGATAAACACTTCGTGCCGCGCGGGCGAGACTTTGCAGACGAGCGGTGTCGTGTCGGAGATGCGGGCAATGTCGTCGACGCTGAAGTCCACGCCCGCCTCGCGCGCGGCCGCCAGCAGGTGCAACGTGGTGTTGGTCGATCCGCCAATGGCCATCGACGCGCGCATGCCGTGTTCAAACCCCGTCTTGGTGGCGATGCTGCGCGGCAGCACGCGCTGGTCGCCCTGCTCGTAGTGGGCGCGGGCCAGCTCGACGATGCGGCGGCCGGCACGGCGAAACAAGCCTTCGCGGTCGGCGTGCGTGGCCACCAGCGTGCCGTTGCCAGGCAGGGCCAGACCCATGGCCTCGGCGATGCAGTTCATCGAGTTGGCCGTGCCCATGATGGCGCAGGAGCCGCAGGTGGGGCAGGCCGCTTCCTGGATGCCGTGCAGGTCGTCCTCGGTCGAAGTCGGGTCGCCCAGCACCATCAGCGAGTCGATGGCGTCCACGCGTTTCATCACGCCGCGGTGGTTGAACACGCCCGACTCCATGGGCCCCCCCGAGACGAAGATGGTGGGGATGTTCAGACGCAGTGCCGCCATCAGCATGGCGGGCGTGATCTTGTCGCAGTTGGAGATGCACACCAGCGCGTCGGCGCAGTGGGCGTTGACCATGGTCTCCACCGCGTCGGCAATCAGGTCGCGGCTGGGCAGCGAATAACGCATGCCGCCGTGGCTCATGGCGATGCCGTCGTCCACGGCGATGGTGTTGAACTCGCGTGCAATGCCGCCGGCAGCGGCGACTTCCTCGGCCACCAGGTCGCCCAGATCCTTCAGGTGTACGTGGCCGGGCACGAACTGGGTGTAGGCGTTGGCAATGGCGATGATCGGCTTGCCGAAGTCGCCATCGGCCACCCCGGTGGCGCGCCACAGCGCACGTGCGCCGACGGCCATGCGGCCCTGCGTGACGGGCTCGGAACGCAAGAGGATGGTCTTTTTCATGATCGCTCCGGTAGTGTGCTTGCGTGGTGATGGCGTGGCCGGTCAGGCCGTTTGCAACTGCGGGCTGCTGGCGGCTGGTGCATGCGGTTTCAGCGCGGCCAGCAATTGCGTGCGCTGACCCGCCGCCGCGTCGGCCTGCGCCTGCTTGACGTGACCATAGCCGCGCACGGTCTGCGGCAGCGAGGCCAGCTTGACCGCCGTGGGCAAGGTGTCTGGGGTCAACTGGCGCAGCAGGTCGGCCATGTCGGCTTCGTACTGGTTCAGCAGCTGGCGGTCCAGGCGGCGTTCGGTGTTGTCCTTGAACGGGTCGAGCCAACTGCCGCGCAGCCCCTTGAAGCGCGCCATCAAGCCGAAGGCCTTCAGCACCCAGGGGCCCAGTTCAGCCTTGCGTGGCAGGCCGGTGGTCGCGTCGGTCTTGGCGAAGGGCCAGGCACCCAGGTGAAAGTGCAGGGTGTAGTCGCCCTCGAACTCGCGGCCCAGCGCGGCCTTGAAGTCGGGGTGGCTGTACAGGCGCGCCACCTCCCATTCGTCTTTGATGGCGAGCAGGCGGTGGTAGTTGTGCGCCACGGCGCGTGCCAGGCCGTCGCCTGCACCCAGGGCGCTTTCAGCCTGCTGCACCCGCTCGACGAAGGCGCGGTAGCGCGCGGCGAGCGCTTCGCCGGTGTGGGCTTGCAGGTGCTCGCTGCGGTGGCGAACGATGTCCTGCAGGCTGCGGCGCGCGCGCGGCATCACCGACACCACGGTCACCGGCGTGCGGTCCTTGACCCATTGCTCGACGGCCGGCAGGTCGTGTGCGGCGCGGCGGCCCCACAGAAACGCTTCCTGGTTCATGGCGATGGCCACGCCATTGAGTT